>TARA_R110002074_G_scaffold62680_1_pt1 | contig 113457 bp, 120 predicted proteins | sample TARA_R110002074 | Tara Oceans TARA_R110002074 (sample SAMEA4397215) | marine metagenome | biome: Polar Biome; feature: [MIX] marine epipelagic wind mixed layer (ENVO:01000061); material: water (ENVO:00002006), including particulate matter (ENVO:01000060) such as... | depth...
TGCAATATGACTTTCGAATTGAGAGATACCAACGAAAAATATAGATTTGATAAATGTAATTCGACAATAAAAAAAGTAGAATAAAAACTGCATACAACAACGGCAATAAGTAATTGCCTGCCTACCGCAGGCAGGCGCAACACGGCTCATAGCTCATTGTGGCGAAACCATATACAAACACGTTACCTACAATATGATGAAACTTTATTATATATTTTTAATTCTAATCAGTGTAAACTGTAATTCACAGACAACTAATGAATTCAATCCAAATTTGGATGATTGTATGTCAAAGCAAGATTTGATTGAACTGGAAAAAGCTGTTAAATATTTTGAGAAACAACTCATTAAAATGTACAATCCAAAAAATATTAATGAAGCATATTTCTCTCATCTGGAAGACTTTTATAATGGAAATTTTGATGAAGAAAGATTCAATTTTTTTATGGATAAAGGGGCTTTAGGCATATTGGAAAATTTAAAAAACTCCAAAACCTTCGATAAAATTTGGATTTCACTAAGCACAGCTGTTTCTGAATTAAAAGATGAAAATGGTGAGCCAATTTTAAATGATCCTGACAACAAAAAGGTTATTATAATTAATAAATATGGGGATTACCAAAAGTGTGTAAAAGCTGCTACTCGTAATTCAGCGATAATTGATTACATTAATTTTGAAATCAATAATCCAGGTTTTAGTATTCATCTTTCCGCACGCAATCTTCATCAACGCTTACGAGCAAAAGACTTCGACAATGATCTAATAAAGCTTGTAATTACACTAGGATTTTATTATGAATACATTTTCTGGACAAACAAGCAGTTTGTGGAATAAAAAACTGTTGCCAACAATGCATATCCGCATGTGCTTTCGCCAGTTACTTTGCTCGGGTCTCATGGGTTTTTTATTGCTACTTAAAAATCAATTAAAAACAATATCTTTAGAGAAACCAACCGCTTGTGATTAAATTCTTCCGGAAAATTCGCCAAAGATTATTGACTGAAAACAAATTCAGTAAATACCTTCTTTATGCCATTGGCGAAATTATACTTGTGGTTATTGGGATTTTGATTGCGTTGCAGATTAATAATTGGAATGAACAACGAAAACAAAACCGCAATCTTCGCGATTTATACAGTAACTTATTGCTTGATATAAAAGCAGATTCTGTTTCCTATAGCACAAACCTCAAGGAACTTAAAGGCATCGATTTTTTACATGAACAATTATACAAAACCGGTGTAAAAAACGATACAACTATAGTCTTAAAAAACCCTAATAGTCTGCGATATTTAATCTATTACAACCCTATAACCAAAGAAAACGACCCCTTCATAGCATCTAAAATCATTAATGATAGCATAAGAAAAGAGGTTTTAACCTATTTCAGGAACATGAAAGACATGGACGATGTCTACTCTGAACTAAACGATATTATAAAAACAAAAATGCGCGTTTATTTAGGAAATAAAAAAATGTACAAGCTTAAAAATTGGTTTGAAAATAAAACAAAAAATACAGCTTTAGGGGATTTATCTTATGATTTTATTAATAACGCAGAACTCATCGCACTTTCAAAAGAAGTCGAATTTCAACAAATACTTTTTGAGGCCTCTCTAAAAATTGTAAATAACATTGATGTTTTAGAAATATTAATAACACAAAATGCGAATTTAATCCGTGTTATTGAAAATGAATTGAATAAAAAATAATAACGAAAGCCTGCCGCAGGCAGCCCAACACGGCTCATAGCTCATTGTGGTGAAACCATAGCCAAACACGTTTCCCAACATTTGCAAAAAAGAACGTTAGAATTTTAAACTGAACAGAAAACTTAAATAAAGACGGATATGAAATTTTACACTTCGATACCAGAAAGACTAAAACCATACTATAAAACTGAATTGGAAAAATACCGAGCTGAATACTCAAAAGGAAATTTAAAAAGTGCTTGGAATCATCTGGAAAGAGCTCATAATTGGACAAAAATATCCTTACGCTCATACTTTTGTGCATTGGAAAATGTTGCAATTTGGGATTAAAATCAAAAGCGGAAAAGAAATTATAGGACAAATTCCACGTCTTATTTTTGGAGGTGTGAAATCCTTCGTTGGGAAAATTCCAGTTGGTAATCCTGGAGGAGCCAATGTTCCCCCTTTAAAACCATTTCCAATTGAAAAAGAATTGCAAGATATTTTTACAAAAGCTGGAATTAATTTAGTCTGAAAATAAAACACGTTGCTTGAACCCATAGATGAACATAATTGAAGAGCTACATAAACGTATTGAGGAGCAAAATCTTTGGGATAAAAAAATCTCATTGAAAAGAAACGAATACCTAAAAGTTGCTGGAACAATTGAGACAAATCTCTTCTATATTATTTCGGGAAGTTTGAAAATTTCATTGCATGATGACCGCGAAGAATACATTATACGATTTGGTTATAAAAATAACTTCCTTACTGCATTAGACAGCTTTTTTACCGAAAAACCTTCCGAATTTTATATTCAAGCCATCAAAAAAACCGAGTTAAAAGTTATTTCAAAACAAAACTATTTCAACTTTATAAATCAAGACGCAGATTTGAAGCAACTTTGGAATTTGATTTTACAACAACTCATTTTACAGCAAATGGAACGGGAAAAAGACATTTTAATTTCTTCACCGAAAGAGCGCTATAATAGAGTTTTGCAAAGAAGTCCCCAACTATTTCAAGAAATCCCAAACAAGTACATCGCTTCCTATTTAAGAATGTCTCCTGAAACACTATCCAGATTAAAAAAGTCTTGACTTCAATCAATTTTTCTAACGTTCAAAATTTGGACTTTTGCATACAAACAATTTTTATGAAAGCACAAGATCTCATTGAAGAACTCATCCAATTGACCCAGAAAAACCTGAACGAAGTTCAAGCGTTTAAAGAACTACCCATGGAGCTCCTAAACCAAAAACCAAATGCTAAAAGCTGGAGCATTTTAGAATGTATCGAGCATTTAAATAGGTACGGAGATTTTTACATTCCAGAAATTAAAAATCAACTTGAGAAATCTACCCATAAAAAATCTGAAGTTTTTAACAGTGGAATTTTAGGAAACTACTTTGCCAAAAGTATGTTGCCCAAAGAAAAGTTGAATAAAATGAAAACTTTTAAGTCCATGAATCCACTAAATTGCTCATTAAACAAAAGTGTTTTGGACAAATTTATTTATCATCAGGAACAGATTTTAAAATTGCTAGAAAAATCAAAAACCTCAGATTTGACAAGGATAAAAACGTCAATATCAATATCAAAATGGATTAATTTAAGATTGGGCGATACTTTGCGGGTGGTTGTTTATCATAATTTAAGGCATATTAAACAAGCCGAAAGAATACTAAAAATACCAGCGTGAATCATAGCCTTGGGCGATACCTAAAAGGCACATTTTGTCTTTTAATTTCACTCTCCATTTGTAATGAGTTGGATAATTTTACACATTGGAGCCCGTTATAGCTCCTATTAAAATAAAAGATGTTGGCTTAGAAATCCAACGCCACTAATCAAACATATACAGGTTGTAACACAATACCAAAATCACACTTCATAATATAATTCGTAACTTGCTAAATAGCTATTAACCAATCAAATATAGTATTATGAAAACAAAAATGATTTTTGCGTTAGTTATGATTTTGGGAATTGTAATTACCAGTTGTAAAGAAAAGGAAGAAAAAGTAGCAGTTGAGGAAGTAAAAATAGATTTAATTAACGATGAATTTCCTGAAGCAAAACTAGAACTATTGGAAACCTGGGACAGCATTGTGCAAAGTGTTAAGGACGGAGATTTGGATAAATTAATTGCTTTCCATGCGTATAGTCCAAAGTTTACCGAATTTAAAAATGGTGCACCACGTAATGGAAGTGAGGCAAATGAAGAATTTGAACGCAATACATTTGGTGCTGTAACCGAAATTGTGAAGTTCGACACAAATGATATGTTGGTTGCCGTATATGGTGATGTAGCCAATTTAACTTTCCATTCTGATTTTCATCTCAAGTTTGGTGAAGATCTTGTGATTGTAAACGACCAAATTTCGTTGTTATTTGTGAAGACCGATGACGGCTGGAAAATTGTGAGCGAACATCATTCCCCCCTGAAAAAAGAATAAAGTAACAAATCTTGCCACAATTACCTGTATAGCTCATTGCGGCTGAATTGCTTCGCCAATTCGCTCTTTGAGCTTAAGTCATTGCAATTTGTTATCTTTCGGTTTCGGCGGAAAATCAGCTATGATTTTCCGCAACAAGCCGTACACAAACAGGTTAGCATCATTTAAATTAATCCTTATGAAAGTTACAGCCGAAAAAAATGAACAAGTTGCCAAGTTTATATTTGCATCCATTTATCCCCTTTACCTAGATAGATTGATTAAAAATGGAAGAACAAAAGAAGAACTCGATCAAGTAATTAAATGGTTTACCGGTTTTGATCAAGACACTTTACAAACCCTTATTGATGAAAAAGTAAGCTTTAGAACATTTTTTCAAAAAGCTACAATACATCCCAACGCGCACTTAATTAAAGGAGTTGTTTGTGGGTATCGCATTGAAGAAATAGAGGATGAATTTGAATTGTATAAGCAATGCAGACAAATGGAAAAGCTCATTGATGAGTTGGCAAGAGGCCGAAAAATGGAGAAAATTTTGCGCGAAGTAAAAAAGTAGAAACCAATTCCAACAACGTATAACCGCATTTGTTTTGATAGACGTTTTGTTCGCGTCTATTTAATATGTAATTACTACATTAGAAGATTAAAAAAACAACTTTACATAGACGTAGATGTAGCCCAAATCAAAATAAATGGATACGTTTAAAATGACCCATAAGAATAAACTATATAAAACTGCTTTTGGACTTGCAGTGTTTACCATTGTTTACAACATTGCAGAGGGGCTTATTTCCACCTATCTGGGATTTGAAGATGAAAGTTTGGCGCTTTTTGGTTTTGGATCTGATAGTTTTATTGAAGTAATTTCTGGACTAGGTATTGCCCATATGATTTTAAGAATTCAGAACAACCCAAATAGCAAACGTGATGATTTTGAACGAACAGCGTTAAGAATAACGGGAATCGCCTTTTATATTCTAGTTTTTGGGCTAGTTATAACCAGTTTTTATAACATTTGGCAGGCACACCAACCCCAGACAACTTTTTGGGGCGTTATTATTTCCATTATTTCAATTCTCGTTATGTGGTTTTTAGTACTTTGGAAAAGAAACGTAGGAAATCAATTGAATTCCGCTCCCATTTTAGCCGACGCCAATTGCACCATGGTTTGCGTTTATATGTCTATTATTTTACTTATAAGCAGCGGAATGTATGAACTATTTGGAATTCCATATATAGACAGTATTGGAACCCTGGGTCTTTCATACTTTGCCTTTAAGGAAGGAAGAGAATGTTTTGAAAAAGCAAAGAGTGATAAAAACTGTTGTTGCGATTAAATAATAAAAGCCTGCATATCAAATAATGATAAAATTCTTTCGAAAAATTAGACAAAAGTTTCTCTCCGAGAACAAATTGAGTAAGTATCTACTGTATGCCTTTGGTGAGATTGTGCTAGTGGTCATTGGGATTTTAATTGCATTACAGGTAAATAAAATGAGTGATCAAGACACCTTATTAAAAAAAGAAATTGTTTATCTAAAAGAAATTGAGAAAAGTCTATCCTTTGATTTGGAAAACGAAATTATTGGAGCTATTGATTATACCAATAAACAAAATAAAATGTATAATCTTTACAAATCTTTAGTCTCAAAATATCCAGATAGTATTTCTAAAGATTCTATCTATACTTTAATAAAAAAATGGGTTGGACCCCCTTGGCAATTAGAAATAAATATGGTTGTGTTTGACAATCTAAACTCCTTAGGGATAGATTTAATTTCCAATCACGAATTAAGAAATGAAATATCTCAAGTCTATGGAAATTTAATTCCTAGAGCAGTGCATCATAACAAAGCTCACGAAAATTGGAATTTTCAAAACCTATATCCAATATTGAATGATAATTTCATTTATTATGAAAACACCTTAACAAATGATCAAATTGTATATTTAAAAACAGATATATTAACATTAAATCAACTTCATATACATGCCAATCATTTTGTTAGTGGTTACATTTGGCGCCTCAATGTTTTAAAAGAAAAAGTAGAGCCCCTTTTGGGTAACTTACGAAAAGAAATAGACCATCTTGAAAGTCTATAACTTATGTTGAATTACAATTGCGCAACCCATAACCCATAATAAAATTCTTTCAAAAAATTAGGCGAAAATTAATCTCCGAGAACAAATTGAGCAAGTACCTAGCGTTTGCCATTGAAGAAATAGTGTTCATGGTGGCACGCGTAATACAAAATTCATAAATCTAAAAAATAGGAAGCAGCGTACGGTGTAAGAATAATTGATTTAATATCAGCAGATAGGTTCGATTTTTATTCGCTAACTTTCATACTTTAAATACCGTTAATTATTTAAACTATGGAATTTCTTGATACCTTGTTGGGAATTGATCCAAATTATATTGTCATAGGATTAATTGCCTTTTTCTTTTCATTAGAACAACTATCAAAATCCCCATTCAACTTTACAAAACGCATTAACCATTTATTTCAAAACCTACTATTTCAAATTACCCTTGTCATCCTAAACATTTTTTTTGTGACCTTTCAAGTGTTCTCAATTGAATGGTTCAATGCTAACCATATATGGCTTTTATACGTAATAGAACTCCCCTTTTGGGTTAAATTAGGGCTCTCGGTGGCATTATACGATATTACTGCTTATTGGATTCATAGGGCGACACACAAAATTCCATTGCTATGGAGGTTTCATAGGGTCCACCATAGCGACACCACCATGGATGCTTCAACGGTATTTAGATTTCACCCTTTAGAAATACTTTTAGTATTTGGAATTGGAAATATTTTAACGGCAGCATTGTTTGGAACAGATGTACTATCGTTGGCATTATATTATTTCATTTTATATCTATTCTTCTTTTTTGAACATGCCAATCTTACCTATCCAAAATGGTTAAATACTACCCTAGGTTTACTTTTTGTAATGCCAGATCAACACAGAGTGCATCACCAACAAGATCAATTTTATACAGATTCTAACTTTGCCGATATTTTTATCATTTGGGACAGACTATTTGGAACGTATAAAGAGATGCCCGTAGCACAAATGAAATATGGATTAAAGGAGTTTGATGAAGAAAAAAAACAGACATTCCTCTATTTAATGAAAAGCCCTTTCCTTACCATTAAAAGAATTGAAACCAACAAAACAAACCCTTCTAAACCTGAAAATAAAACCTAAGGTAACAGCAATTAGAATTAATTACATCCTTCCTAAAAAAACAATATGGAAACGCCCAAAAACCCTCAACCTAACAATCCTTTACATGGAATTACCTTAGCTGTTATATTGGAAACCTTAGTAGCCAATTATGGATGGGAGCATTTGGCAAAAAAAGTAAAAATAAACTGCTTTAAAAAAGATCCTTCCATAAAGTCTTGTCTTACCTTTTTACGTAAAACCCCTTGGGCAAGAACCAAGGTTGAGCAACTTTATATTAGAATGAAAAAATAAACTTTTATTGTAAACTATTTAAACTTGCCTTTAGCGTTTCAATTTTAGCCAAAGCATCTGCCTCCTTTTGTTTTTCCATCGCCACAACCTGTTGTGGAGCACCACTTACAAAACGTTCGTTCTTTAGCTTACCTTGTACACTACGTAAAAAGCCTTCGGTGTATTTAAGCTCTTCGATAAGTTTGGCAATTTCGGCTTCTACATCAATTGCTCCTCCTATCGGGATAAAATACTCGTTACTTTTTACTCGGAAAGTCAACGCTCCATCCAGTTTACTATCGATATAATTTATTTCTGAAAGATTTCCTAGTTTTGATATCACACTATCAAAGTCTGAAGTAGCTTTTTCAGCATTCATCACCGAAAGTGATATTTCTTCCTTAAACGAAATATTTTTTTCCTTTCTAATGTTTCTAATCCCCGAAATTACTTCCGAAGCAAAATCGAAACCTTTTATAAGCGCTTGGTCAAAACTTTTTTGCTCTGGCCACGATGCAATAATTAAGGCTTCTTCTGGGGTTCTTTCTGTAATGTGTTGCCAAATATGCTCCGAAATAAATGGTACAAAAGGATGTAACACTTTAAGGTTGTCTTCCAAAATACCTATTACTGCTGCTTTGGTTTTAGCTGCAATGGGTTGTCCATATTCTGGCTTTACCATTTCCAATAACCACGAGCAGAAATCATCCCAAATTAGTTTATAGGTCGCCATTAAGGCATCACTCATTCGGTATTTACTATAGTGGTCCTCAATTTCTACTAACGCCTGCTGAAATTTGTTTTGGTACCATTCAATGGCAATTTTTGAACTTTCTACCTCCTCTAAATCCGCAACTTCCCATCCATCGATTAATCGGTAGGCATTCCATATTTTATTAACAAAGGCGCTCCCTTGCTTACACAAATCTTCATCGAACATTAAATCGTTTCCGGCAGGCGAACTCAACAGCATCCCCACTCGAACCCCATCGGCTCCGTATTTTTCAATCAATTCGATAGGATCTGGGGAATTTCCTAACGATTTACTCATTTTTCGGCGTTGTTTGTCGCGAACAATCCCTGTGAGATACACATTATTGAAAGGTTTTTCACCTCTATATTCGTACCCAGCAATAATCATTCGTGCCACCCAAAAGAATAAAATTTCGGGAGCGGTTACCAAATCGTTAGTAGGGTAGTAATAATTTATTTCTTCATTATCAGGCTCCAAAATTCCATTGAATACACTCATGGGCCATAACCACGAAGAAAACCAAGTATCCAATGCATCTGGGTCTTGGGTTAAATCAGCTTGCGAAAGATTTTTATTTCCAGATTTTTCTTGAGCCAATTGTACTGCTTCTTCTATACTTTCAGCAACCACAAAATCTTCCTTTCCATCGCCGTAATAATAGGCTGGAATTTGGTGTCCCCACCACAATTGACGGCTAATATTCCAATCGCGAACATTCTCCATCCAGTGGCGGTAAGTGTTTACAAATTTATCGGGCACTAATTGTACGTCTTTCTCCAAAACAGCGTCCAAGGCAGGTTGTGCCAGTTCCTTCATTTTAAGGAACCATTGGTCACTTAATTTTGGTTCAATGACAGCGCCAGTACGTTCGCTAGTGCCAACTTTATTAGTGTGTTGTTCAATTTTTGAAATCACACCCAAGCCTTCCAATTCTTTTACGATCTCTTTTCGAACCACAAAACGATCCTTTCCTTCGTAATGCATTCCGAAGCTATTTAAGGTAGCATTATCGTTAAAAATATCAATGATTTCGAGATGGTGTTTATCGCCCAACATTTTATCGTTTTCATCATGTGCAGGCGTTACTTTTAAACAACCTGTACCAAACTCTACGGTTACGTATTCATCTTCAATAATAGGAATTATCCTATTGCAGATTGGAACAATTACTTTTTTCCCTTTTAAATGGGTGTAGCGTTCATCGGTAGGGTTAATACACACAGCGGTATCGCCCAAAATGGTTTCGGGACGCGTGGTGGCAATGGTTACAAACTCATTACTGCCTTCAATTTGATATTTTAAATAGTAAAGATTCCCTTGTTTTTCTTCGTAAATAACTTCTTCATCACTCAAGGTAGTTTGAGCTTCGGGATCCCAATTAACCATACGGTACCCACGATAAATATGTCCTTTTTTGTATAAATCTACAAAGACCTTTATCACCGATGCCGAAAGGTCATCGTCCATGGTAAATTTGGTACGTTCCCAATCGCATGAAGCGCCCAGTTTTTTAAGTTGTTCAAGAATGATTCCTCCATGTTTGTACGTCCATTCCCAAGCATGTTCCAAAAATTGATCGCGCGTAAGGTCATTTTTTTCAATACCTTCATTTTTCAATTTAGCCACCACCTTGGCTTCTGTAGCTATAGAAGCGTGATCTGTACCAGGTACCCAACATGCATTAAATCCTTTTAATCGCGCACGTCTTATAAGTACATCTTGAATGGTATTATTGAGCATATGACCCATATGAAGCACTCCTGTAACATTAGGAGGCGGAATAACAATAGTATATGGCGTCTTTTCATTTACCTCACTATGAAAATAGTTATGTTCCATCCAGTAGCTATACCACTGGTCTTCAACGTTTTTTGCACTATATTTTGACTCCAAAATCATTTTTGGTCTAATTTTTGAAATGTAGTCTGCAAAAGTAGGTATAAGTTCAAGATTATAAAAGTGAATAACTTATTTTGCACTTTGTGTAAAAGTTACCTACTTTAGTAACCGTAAAATAATAAACCATGAAAAAAATTGTCTTTGTTGCCCTAGTCGCACTAGTAAGTTTTGCCGCTCAAGCGCAGGCCAAAATCGAGTTCAAATCTGATACTATTGATTATGGTGAAATTGCCAAAGGTAGTGATGGTGTTCGCGTATTTGAATTTACAAATACTGGTTCTGAACCGCTTATCATTAGTGACGTAAAGTCTAGTTGTGGTTGTACTGTTCCAGAAAAGCCTAAAGACCCAATTGCTCCTGGAAAAAATGGACAAATAAAAGTAAAATACGACACCAACCGCGTGGGGCCTATTAGAAAGACTGTAACGGTATATTCTAATGCTACCGAACCTATTAAAGCTTTAAAAATTAAAGGGGAGGTTTTAGATGGCAAAAGCGTCTTAGAAAATTAAACCTATTTAAAATATTATTATAAAACCGCTCTCTAGAGCGGTTTTTTTATATCACATCTTTTAAAACAAATTTCTTTTTAAAGATCCTACCATTGCGTTTAATTTCCACGGAAATTTTCCGATTGCTTTTTGAGGTGAAGAGTTCGGTGATCTCAAAAAGTTTATATTTAAAAGCTGCCTTTCCATTGAGTGTAAGCAATTCGTCTCCTTTTTCAATTCCAGCCAAGGCAGCGGGAGAGTCTTTACGAACCTCTGCAATGACATATTTTGGAGCTAAAAAGAAATTAAGAATTGGATTTACCCGAATTTCTATAGAATTATTGGCAGAGTTGACACCTGGTTCAAGACTAATTTCTTCCGTTTTTGAAAAACTACTCACAGAAACCAACCCATCATGTTCTACAACCAGACCTGCCATATTGTAATGAAAGGGAGCTTTATAGAAACGATTCTTACGTAGCGTCATGGTTTTATCTCGGTAATTCATAATAACGGTAAACCGTTTTAACAAATCACCTCCCAAACTACCATCTCTTTCATCGAACAACACTATTTCCTCTAGTGCCTCATGCTCTGGAAAAGAAACATTTACCTTATTAAAACTATAGTCCCCAAATAGTATCCCATCAAGTTTTGAGCGTTTACCATAAATTCCGCCGCTTATACCCAGTCCTAAAAAATCATCAAAATAATTTTTTGGGTCTTCTTTAATGCTCCAGTCTTCATTAAAAAGCCACAAGGCATCGCTGGCACCAGAATCTATTAATAAGGTAACCTTGGTCGTATCATTATCATGGACGATTGGAGTTCTTACATAGGGTTTATCATCCTTCAAAAAAATATTGATAGTCTCACATCTTCTGCACTTCTTTTCTTGATAATGTCGAGGATTATAAATCGTTAACTCTTCTTTGCTATAATCTGTCTTTACAATAAAATCCTTAAAAAAATCATATCCTAAAATACCATGAACTGGAATCCCCATACGAGGAGAAAAGTTGATAGATTCATCAAAAATAACAAAGAGTGTATGGTCATTATCCACAGCATCGCCAATCTTAACTTGATTATTTAAACTTTTTAATGCATCTATGGTACCACCCGTTCCTAATCCCCTAATTTTAATAGGAGTAACATTTTTAACCTCAATAGAATCAATTTCAGAAAGGCTAAAAAGCATAGAATTACGCGCACCTGTATCAAGAATAAAGGTAAGTTCTTTGCCATTGACTTCGACAGGGACTACGACCAAATTATTTAGCAATTCAAACTTTATGTTATCCTTTTTTTGTTGATGCGGTAACCGAAATCCGTTTTGACCAAAACCCATACTTTCACCTAAAAAAAGGAGGACAAGAATAAGTAAATAGCTGAATGGAGTTTGTAGCCTGAACATTACTTGAAAAGATATAAAATTTATGACAAAAGGGATTTCATTTTCTTAACTTTTAATATTTATTTCGCAACTTTGTTATCTAATTTTATAAAACATGCCTTCAATATCCACAAAAGGGCTGCATATGCCGGAATCTCCTATTAGGAAGCTAGTTCCCTTTGCCGAAAAAGCCTATAAGCAAAAAAAGACTGTATACCATTTAAACATAGGCCAACCTGATATTAAATCACCACAAATAGCTATGGATGCCGTGGCGATGCACTCTTTGGAAATTTTGGCTTATACCCGTTCGGAAGGCTCTGAAGAGTATCGTGCAAAAATTGCTAATTACTATAAAAATAAGCAAATAAACGTTGAAGCTCAAGACATCATCGTTACCACCGGAGGAAGTGAAGCCTTATTATTTGCCATGGGTACTCTTTGCGATGCCGGCGACGAAATTATCATCCCAGAACCCTTTTATGCAAATTACAATGGTTTTGCCACCGCATCTGGAGTAAATATTGTTCCTGTTATTTCAAAAATTGAAGACAACTTTGCACTTCCACCAATTGCAGAATTTGAAAAATTAATTACCCCAAAAACCAAAGCTATTTTAATTTGCAACCCTGGAAATCCGACAGGGTATTTATATTCAAAAGAAGAAATTAAGACGTTGTGCGACATCGTAAAAAAACACGATTTATTTTTAGTGGCGGATGAAGTTTACCGGGAATTTACCTATGACGGATTGCAACACTATTCTATTTTACAAGAAGAAGGAATGGAAGACTACGGAATTATAATTGACTCTGTTTCCAAAAGATACAGCATGTGTGGTGCAAGAATAGGGTGCTTGGTTTCAAAAAACCCGAAGGTAATTTCCACCGCCTTAAAATTTGCACAAGCCAGATTAAGTCCCCCTACATTTGCTCAAATTGCTAGCGAAGCGGCTCTAAGTACCCCTCAAAGTTATTTTGACAACGTTATAAAAGAATATAGTGAACGCCGAGATACACTGGTTAAGCATTTACAGGCTATTCCAGGTATAAAAGTTGGCGTTCCAAAAGGAGCATTTTACTGTATTGTGGAGCTTCCGGTTAAAAACAGTGATGACTTTGCGCAATGGTTGCTAGAATCTTTCGACCTAAATGGTGAAACTATCATGGTAGCCCCTGCAGCAGGATTCTATTCCTCACCTGGAGTGGGATTAAATCAAGTACGTATTGCCTATGTGCTTAAAAAAGAAAGCCTTGTGAGAGCTGTTGAAATTCTGAAAGTTGCATTAGAACAATACAAAGAATAATGCAAATTGAAGAACAAAAATCGTTAAAGAATTTCAACACCTTTGGGATTGATTGCCAGGCGAGTTATTTCATTTCTGTTAATTCAGTAGAAGATTTAAAAAGCATCCTTTTTTCAGAAAAAAACAAACCCTTTTTTGTTCTAGGCGGCGGAAGTAATATTCTGTTAACCAAAGATATTGAAGCCATGGTGCTTCATATTAATTTGAAAGGAATTTCAGTAATTTCTGAAAGTGATTCTGAGATTATCATCAAAGCCCAAGGAGGTGAGAATTGGCACGAGTTTGTTCAGTATTGCATCAACCATAACTGGGGTGGTATTGAAAACCTTTCTTTAATCCCAGGGAATGTAGGTACCGCTCCCATTCAGAATATAGGAGCCTATGGGGTTGAGTTAAAAGATATTTTTGAAAGTTGTAAAGCAATTCATAGAACCACACTCAAAGAAAAAACATTCAACTTAGAGGAATGCCAATTTGGGTACCGAGATTCCATCTTTAAAAATGCTGAAAAGGGAAATTATATTATTACTTCTGTACAATTCAGATTAACGAAAAAGAATCACAAACTAAAAACCTCTTATGGGGCGATTCAACAGGAATTAGAAAAAAGGAATGTAAAAAAACCTACCATTAAAGCTATTTCTGAAGCAGTGATTGCGATACGAGAATCCAAACTTCCCAATCCTAAAGTTTTAGGAAATAGCGGAAGTTTCTTTAAAAACCCCGTCATCTCATTGGCAGACTTCAACCAGTTTCGACACAAATTCCCGGAAGCTCCTTTTTACGAAGTTTCTTCCACCGAGTTTAAAATTCCGGCGGGATGGCTTATTGAAAAAGCAGGTTTTAAAGGACAGCGCTTCGGGGACGCTGGTGTACATAAAAACCAGGCTCTCGTTTTAGTAAATTATGGCAATGCACAAGGTGCAGAAATTTGGGAATTGGCAATTAAAATTCAGGAAAAAGTAAAGGATCTTTTTGGCATTTATATTGAACCTGAAGTAACGGTTATTTAATATTCAACACCGCATCAATTGCATGCACTATCCCATTACCTCCCGTAATATCCTTGGTTCCTATTTTCGCTTTTTTACCGTTAGCATCGGTAATGATAATGTCGGTTCCTTCTCTAGTAGCAGTTAATTTTGCCCCTCCAACTGTTTCAAGTTCTACTTTCCCAGAGCCCTTCATATTTTGTATTAAATCGAAAGATGTAAAACTCCCTTTTACAATATGATTTTTAACCAGTTTTCCAAAATTGGCTTTATTTTCAGGTCTAAGAAAAGGGTTCATTTTTTCTTTTGGGATAGCATCGAACGCAGCATTGGTAGGTGCTAAAACGGTATAAGGCCCATCTTCTTTTGAAAGTAATTCGGTTGCCTCAACAGTAACAATGGCACTTGCAAACGATTTTAACTCGGGTGTACTCATTACCTTAGCCAAAACACTAGCGATGACCTTTCTGTCTTCTTCGGTAAGGATTTTCTTTTGTGCTTTTTGTGGTGTGGTCACTTCATTAGTTTCGACACTTGGAGTTTCTTCCTTTTGATTGTTTTTACAAGAAACAAGTACAATACTTAATAGACTTAATCCCAAAAATAATTTATAAACCTTCATAAAATTAGCGTTAAATATGGCCTAAAAATACTCAAATTCTTATCAAAAGAACAAGAAAGATTGTATTTTTGCACAACAATATTTCAATATGGGAATTTTACTATTAACACTTGTTTTATTACTTCTAGCGGTTGCAGGTATCGCTATAAAGTTATGGGCTAAAAAAGACGGAAAATTTGCAGGAACTTGTGCAAGTCAAAGTCCATTTTTAAACAAAGAAGGGGAAGCTTGCGGAATGTGTGGGAAGACCCCAGATCAATTTAGTACTTGTTCTGAAACCTCTGAAAAATAATCTCTCGTAGCCTATGCTGCTACTCTACCTCTTTATTGCAGTAGTTCTTGTTAACACTGCTTATTTTATTCTTTTTTCAAAATTTTCGATGTCAATTCCCTCACAAATTGACACCAAGGAAAATTTTCCTGTTTCGGTCATCATCTGTGCTAAAAACGAAGCCGAAAATTTAAAAAAGAACATTCCTGCTATTTTAAATCAGGAGTATCCCAATTTTGAAGTCATTTTAATCAACGATGCTTCTATAGACGACACCCAAGATGTCATTGAAGCCTTTGCTGCAAGAGATTCAAGGGTACATACCGTAAACATTGAAAATAACGAAGCCTTTTGGAGTAATAAAAAATATTCGCTCACCCTCGGAATTAAAAGAGCCGTTAACCAGCGTATGCTTTTTACCGATGCGGACTGTCAACCCGCAAGTGACCAATGGTTACGACAGATGGTTTCTCATTTTTCAGAAGAAAAACAACTTATTTTAGGCTATGGTGCTTATCGAAAAGAACGAGGGTTTTTAAATAAACTCATCCGTTTTGAAACACTTATGACCGCTATTCAATATTTTGCCTATGCGAAAGTGGGAATGCCGTATATGGGCGTAGGTCGAAATCTAGCATACACCTGCAAGCTGTTTTACGATAATCGTGGGTTTATGAGTCATATGCGAGTCGCTTCGGGAGATGATGATTTGTTTGTAAATGAGGCAGGAAATGCAAACAATACAGCACTTTGTTATAATGAAGAAAGTTTTACCTACTCTACTCCTAAGAAAACTTTTTCAGACTGGATTCGTCAAAAAAGACGACATATTACTACCGCAAAACACTATAAACCTAAACATAAAACACTTTTAGGGATTTATTATGCGAGCACCCTTTTGTTTTGGCTTTTGGCAATTGTTTCATTTGTGTTTTTAGATTGGAAAATTATTCTGGCTCTTATTATTTTCAGAATCACCCTTCAATATATTTTTATCGGAAAAGGTGCTAAACTTTTAAAAGAGCACGACCTCCTTCCCCTTCTTCCGCTTTTTGAAATGTTTTTAGTATTGGTACAATTAACTATCTTTATTTCTAATTCATTATCAAAACCAAAACGTTGGAAGTAACAGAAGAAGATATTCTAAAGCAAATTAAGCGGGCTAAAGAAGGCAAACAAAATGCCTTCAATTTTTTGTTGGACCATTTTTGGAATTTGGTATATGGCTTTCAGTTAAAGCGCGTGAATAACGAACATGATGCCGAAGACATCACTATTGAAGCCTTTTCTAAAGCATTCGATAAGATTGAAACCTTTGATGAAAACTACGCTTTTGGCACCTGGCTGGTTTCCATTTCGAAAAATATTCAGATAGATAAAACCCGAAAGAAAAACGCGTCTATCTATTCTCAAACCACCGATGCCAGTGCCGAAATTGTAAAGAAAATTCCTGATCAAAGCCCATCTCAGGAAGACAAACTGATTACAGAACAAAACCTCAACGAGCTCCTTCGCTATATCAAACAACTGAAGCCTCATTACCAAGAAATAATCAATCTTCGCTATTTTCAGGAAATGAGTTATAATGAAATTTCCGACCAACTCGAAGAACCACTTAGCAATGTTAAAGTGCGTTTACTGCGTGCAAAAAAACTGCTCGCCGAAATCATTACCGAAAATCGTAAAAAGTGACACAATTCCTTAAAAAGTTTGGACCCGGATTCTTGTTCGCTGGTGCAGCGATTGGGGTGTCGCATTTAGTACAATCTACGAGAGCGGGCGCCGATTTTGGACTAGGACTGCTTTGGGCCTTGGTGCTCATTAATGTAATAAAATATCCTTTTTTTCAGTTTGGGCCTCGATATGCTTCGGCCACAGGAGAAAATTTATTACAAGGCTATGCTAAAATGAGCAAGTGGGTCTTGGTTGCCTATTTCATCATTACCTTTGCGACCATGTTTACCATTCAAACCGCTGTTACAATTGTTACGGCAGGGATTGCCTCTTCTTTATTCGCTAGTGGCACTTTGGTTTTTTGGACCACAGCGGTAACTTCGGGTTGCTTTTTTATTTTGTTATTGGGTAAATACAAGGTATTAGATTCTTTAATGAAATACATTGTCGTTGTGCTTGCCATAAGTACCATAGCCGCTGTAATTTTGGCTTCCACAAAGTTTGAAGGAACCTTATCATTTCAGCAAATAGTTCCTAAAGACGCCATGGGAATTGCCTTTTTAATTGCTTTTATGGGATGGATGCCGGCACCCTTGGATATTACCATTTGGCAATCGATTTGGACCGTGGAAAAACGGAAACTCAATTCAAATATAAATTTTAAGGAATGCCTATTCGATTTTAATGTGGGATATGTTATGACCATTATTTTAGGCATTTGTTTTATCGCATTAGGCACCTTTGTCATGTTTGGTAGCGGTGAAAGTTTTTCAGCCAAAGGAGATGTTTTTGCGAATCAACTAATAGGAATGTACACCACAAGTTTGGGGAGTTGGGCACAATGGATTATTGGGATTGCGGCTTTAGCGACCATGTTTAGCACAACCCTAACCACATTGGATGCCTCTCCACGGGTAATGCATATTACCAGCGAACTACTTTTCAATAAGACTTTTAAGCAAGGGTATTTATTTTGGCTACTTATATTAGTTACAGGAACACTTTCTATATTTTTCTTTTTTGTAACAGAAATGGGATTACTTATTGAAATTGCTACCGTGCTTTCCTTTTTAACCGCCCCATTTTATGCTATTATTAGTTATATTCTTTTAACAGGAAAACACACCCCAAAGGAGGCAAGGCCTTCTGGGTCATTACGTCTTTTTAGCCTTTTGGGCATACTCATTTTGGTAGGATTTAGTATATGGTATTTGGTTACTTGAGTCCTAATTTAAATTTTTAAAATCGTATCTTTGTCCAAGCTATGGAAACACAGATTGCAACTCCACAAAAACCTGCACCTAAGCCAAAATGGCTGAGAGTAAAGCTTCCCACGGGGAAAAAATATACCGAGCTTCGTGGCTTAGTAGATAAGTACAATCTACATACTATTTGTACCTCAGGAAGTTGCCCTAATATGGGAGAATGTTGGACAGAAGGTACGGCTACCTTTATGATTTTAGGGAACACGTGTACCCGTTCTTGCGGATTTTGTGGTGTAAAAACAGGACGTCCAGAAACAGTAGATTGGGCAGAACCCGAAAAAGTGGCGCGTTCCATTAAAATTATGCAAATTAAGCACGCAGTCATTACCTCGGTAGATCGTGATGATTTAAAAGATATGGGGTCCATTATTTGGGCAGAAACGGTGAAAGCTATCCGAAGAATGAATCCTGAAACGACTCTAGAAACCCTTATTCCCGACTTCCAAGGGGTGACTCGAAATATCGACCGTATTATTGAAGTGGCACCAGAAGTGGTATCACATAATATGGAAACGGTAAAACGATTAACTCGCGAAGTACGTATTCAGGCGAAATACGAACGCAGTTTGGAGGTATTACGTTATTTAAAAGCACAAGGCATTAACCGAACCAAAAGTGGTATTATGCTTGGTCTAGGTGAAACCGAAGCCGAAGTTATTCAAACGTTAGAAGACCTTCGCAGTGTTGGATTGGATATTGTTACGCTAGGGCAGTATTTGCAACCTTCCAAAAAACATCTTTCAGTAAAGGAATTTATTACGCCTGAGCAGTTTAAAAAGTACGAAGAGATTGGTTTGAAAATGGGCTTCCGTCACGTAGAAAGTGGTGCTTTGGTGCGTTCTTCGTATAAGGCCCATAAACATATCGCTTAAATGAAAGCGCCTATTACCATTGGTATTAACGGGTTTGGTCGTATTGGCCGGACACTCTTCAGATTATTACTAAATCATCCCACCATTAAAGTGGTTGCCATTAACGACATTGCTAATGGCAATACCATGGCACACTTGTTAAAATATGATAGTATCCATGGTGTGTTACCTAACGATGTTTCATTTTCTGAAGGTCAGCTCCACGTGGATGAAAAAAAGTTTCGGTATTCTTCTGAAGCTACTTTGGATAATTTAGATTGGAAGGGTGTTGATATTGTTATTGAAGCCACTGGGAAGTTTAAAACCAAGGCGTTACTTCAAAAGCATATTGAAAACGGAGCAAAAAAAGTGATTCTTTCCGTTCCCCCTTTAGAAGATGATATCAAAACCATTGTTTTAGGAGTAAATGAAGGAATATTAGAAGCGTCAGACAGTATTATTTCCAACGCTTCTTGCACCACAAATAATGCGGCCCCCATGCTCAAAATAATTAATGAATTATGTGGGATTGAGCAGGCCTATATTACTACAGTACATTCCTACACTACAGATCAAAGTTTGCATGACCAACCGCATCGAGATCTACGTAGAGCTCGCGCTGCAGGACAATCGATTGTTCCTACGACTACGGGTGCTGCCAAGGCATTGACCAAGATTTTTCCAGATTTGGCAGATGTAATTGGAGGTTGTGGAATTCGTGTTCCGGTGGCTAATGGTTCTTTGACTGATATCACCTTAAATGTAAAAAAAGAAACTACCATAGAAGAGGTGAATACAGCTTTCAAAAAAGCCTCAGAAACTTCTTTAAAAAATATTCTTCAGTATACTCAGGATCCTATTGTTTCTATTGACATTGTTGGGAATTCGCATTCATGTATTTTCGATAGCGAAATGACCTCTGTTATTGGGAAAATGGTCAAAATTATTGGTTGGTACGATAATGAAATGGGTTATTCGTCGAGAATTGTAGATTTAATCTTACAATTTTCGATAAAATAACTATATTTATCGGCGAAGTACATAAGAGTAAATGATTTACCTCTTGAAAAAATATAAAACCATAGCCCCCCTATGGCTGTTATTTTTAATAAGTAGTAGTGTTTTTTCACAACAACCGAAGGACACATTAGCGCTTATACAAAAGTATCATGCCGAAGGGAGAGCCTTTGTTCAAAACCAAGTATTTGACGAAGCCATAATTAGTTTATCTAAGGCTAATAAATTGGCTTTTGCATCAAAAAACACCGAGGAGCAACTTCAAGTAGAATTCAGTATCGCTCAACTTCATTATTACTTACGTAATTACCATAAGGCAGAAAAGGAAGCCAAGAAAATAATTTCAGAATTAAAGAAAAGAAAAAAGGAGAAAGAACTTGCTGAAGCTTATACTTTATTAGGCCTTATTAATATTCAACTCAATAAATTCCCACAGGCCGAAGAAGCGCTAAAACAAGCAGACAGTTGGTTTACGAAAACCAACGATGAAAAAAATCGGGCCAATGTTTTGTTGGGATATGGAATTCTAGAGCTTAAAAAACACAATTATAAAGTAGCAATCAATTATTTGGATGCAGCCATCCCTATTTTTGAGGTCAATGACTTTTTCTATCAAGAGGCGTACGCACGATTAAGTAAGTCTGAAGCTCTATTAAATAGCAACAGCAATGATGTACCAAATGGCCTACAACAATCTAAACAAAGTCTTCAAAAGGCACTTGCTATTATTGACGCTAATGCATTTGTTAAACTAAAAATTGATAGTTATAAGATTGAATCCTACATAGCTTTAAAAGAGAATAATTACACTTTAGCCGAAGAGAACATGGCTATTTACGAGCAAAAAAATGATTCGCTATATCAAGTTTTTTTAAGTGCTATTTCAAAAGGAATTGATTCGGAAGGTGATGCGGGCTATTATAGTGAGATAATTGATAAACAACAAACCGATCTCGACAAGCAAAGAAGGTCTATTAACTTCGGAAAAATGACCACGGGGTTAAGTATTGCCCTTATTGTCATTCTATCATTATTAACCTTATCGCTCTATAAAAACAATAATTTAAGAGCCAAGGCAAATGATTTACTTCAAGATAAAAACAACGAGTTACAACTAGCGAAAGAAAAGGCAGAAAAAGCTTCATTGGCTAAAGCACAGTTCCTTTCTACCATTACACACGAATTACGAACACCGCTATATGCAGTAACGGGATTAACACATTTACTGCTAGAAGAGAATCCAAAACCCGACCAAAAAGAACACCTTAATTCCTTAAAGTTTTCTGGAGAGTATTTATTATCATTAATTAATAACATTCTTGACCTTAACAAGCTTGAAGCAAACAAAGTTGAGATTGAAAAAACAAGTTTCGATCTTAAAAAGAGATTGAATGATGTACTCATTGCGCTAAAGAAAACTGCCGATGATAAAAAGAACCATCTTCATCTAGAATATGATGAAACGATACCTAATAAGCTATCTGGAGATCCTCTAAAACTGTCTCAAATTCTTATTAATTTAATTGGGAACTCACTCAAGTTTACCCAAAACGGTGATGTCTTTATCCGAATTAAAAAAATGAAGGAGATTAATAATCGGGTATTACTTCATTTTGAAATTGAAGATAATGGTGTGGGGATTTCAAAAAAGAAACAAAAAAGCATTTTTGAATCTTTTTCCCAAGCATCACTTCAAATTAATAGAAAATTTGGAGGTACTGGGTTAGGACTTGCCATTGTAAAAAACCTATTGGAGCTTATGGGAAGTAAAATCCAATTGGAAAGTCAATTAGGAAAGGGCTCTAAGTTTTGGTTCGATATTAACTTTGCAGTTTCTGAAGAATATTCTGAAACAAAAGATACCAGAAGTGTTCATGAAATAGACTTAGCTGCATTAGAAAATAAAAAGGTCTTGGTGGTTGAGGATAACAAAATAAACCAAATGATAACCAAGAAAATTCTTGAGAAGAACAAAATGGTTTGTGATGTTGCAGACAATGGAATAGACGCCATTAAATTGGTAAAAGAAAATGAATACGACATTATTTTAATGGACATTCATATGCCAGGTATTAGCGGAATTGAGGCAACGCAGGACATTCGAAAATTCAATAAAGGACTTCCAATTATCGCACTTACGGCAGTTACCATTGATGAAAATCTGGACGATTTCTACCGTGCTGGGTTTAATGAAATCATTCCAAAGCCATTTAAAACAGAAGAGTTCTTCGAAAAAATTTACAAAACGTTAGAGAGCCGAAAAATGCCCATAGAAGGCTAATATTTTCTGAAGTATTCTATTCGGTTTAAAACCTCTCTCTCAAAAGCACCTTCTTCTTTGTACAAAAATACGGTGGTTATAGGTAAATAATACAAGGCTCTTTTTTGAAGTCTGCTACTCAATCTTTTAAAATCTTTTTCGGTCGTAAGAATGATATCTTCCTTTTGAAGTTTTTCAATTTCAGACGTTGAAAAATGATGATGATCGGGAAATTTTTGATGCTGAAATTTGAAGTTTTTTTGTTTTAAAAACTCCACCAAGGGTGTAGGATTGGCAATACCGGTTACTAAAGTAAATGGTTTATCCTTCAAATATCCTAATGGGAGACCCTCAGAAATTCCATGAATACTCGTATCATAACCTATTTTTGAGAAGTAAATAGATTGATGTTCCTTTAATTGCATCCTATGCTGAATTTCCTGCAATTTGGCATAGGCCGTACCATCGGGAATTTTTGTAATCACAATAATATCGGCGCGATTCATTCCTCTTTTCGATTCACGCAAATTACCTGCAGGTAACACTAAATCTTCTATAAATAAATTTGAATAGGAAGTAAGTAAAATACTCAAAGCAGGTTTCACTTTTCGGTGCTGAAAAGCATCATCCAAGATAAGGACTTCAGCTTTTTGCTTCAGCTTTTCGATTCCCTCTCTCCTATCTGCACAAACAGCTATAGTAACCTCAGGAAATTTATGTTTAAACTGAAGCGGCTCATCTCCCACTTCTTCTGCAGTAGACAATGCTTGTACTTCTAGAAACCCAGAAGTATTACGTTTATAACCCCTACTTAGCACAGCCACTTTGTAATCTTCATTCAGAATAGAAATCAACAATTCAACCATGGGCGACTTCCCTGTTCCACCGACCGAAAGGTTTCCTACAGAAATCACCGGAATTTCATACTCCGTACTTTCTTTCCACCCTTTATCATAGGCATAGTTACGCAACGAGGTAATGCCATCGTATAAAATGGAAAAAGGAAAAAGGAATTTCCGAAAGTTCATACCACGAAAATATACTTTTTTATCTTTACACTAAATATATATTTATGACAGTAAAAGAGGTACTATCCGTTTTAGAAGCATTGGCACCGCTTTCGTATTCCGAAGACTTTGACAATACAGGCTTGTTGGTGGGTGATTACAACACCCAAGTAAAAGGAATCTTAGTAACGCTCGATACACTGGAAACGGTGGTAGATGAAGCCATAGAAAACCATTGTAACCTTATTGTAAGCTTTCACCCTATTATTTTTAAAGGGCTAAAAAAACTTACTGGTAAGAGTTATGTGGAGCGCACTGTCTTAAAAGCCATAAAACACGATATCGCTATTTTTTCCATTCACACCGCATTGGATAATGCTTGGAATGGAGTAAACGCCATGATTTGCGAAAAACTCAACCTCAACAACCGTAAGATTCTTATTCCGCAGGAAGGAACGATTAAAAAACTCATCACTTTTGTCCCGAATAAGGATGCCGAAAAACTTAGAGATAGTCTTTTTAAAGCGGGTGCTGGAGCCATTGGAAATTATGACAACTGTAGTTTTAATATAAAAGGAATAGGAAGTTTTAATGGAAACGAAAACTCCAATCCTACCAAAGGAAAAAAAGGAGAAACGCATTTTGAAGAAGAAACACAAATTGGAGTCACTTTTTCAAAACACCTAGAAGGAAAGGTTCTGCACGCCCTATTTGAAAATCACCCTTATGAAGAAGTAGCGTATGAAGTAACCACTTTGGAAAATACCCATCAGCATATTGGAATGGGGATGGTTGGAGAACTTATGGAAGCTATTTCTGAAGAAGCATTTCTCGCTCATTTAAAGAAAACATTTAAAACTGGCGTGATTCGTCATTCCAAATTGTTAGGAAAACCCATTAAAAAAGTGGCCGTTTTAGGCGGAAGCGGAAGTTTTGCCATTTCAGCGGCAAAAAGTAAGCAAGTGGATGCTTTTGTGACCTCCGATTTAAAGTATCACGACTTTTTTCAGGCTGAAAATCAGTTAATTTTAGCCGATATTGGGCATTATGAAAGCGAACAATACACAAAAGAGTTATTAGTTGCTCACCTTAGCAAAAAAATTACTAATTTTGCAGTCGTTTTATCAAAAGTAAAGACCAATCCTGTAAGCTATTTTTAAAGTATGGCAAAGAAAACTGAAATCACTGTAGAAGATAAGTTAAGAGCGTTATTCGATTTACAATTAATCGATTCGCGTGTAGATGAAATTAGAAATGTTCGTGGAGAGCTTCCTTTGGAAGTTCAAGATTTGGAAGATGAAGTGGCAGGGATGAATACCCGTCTTGAGAAATTGACCAACGATCTTGAAAGCATCGAGGAAAGCATCAAGGAAAAGAAAAACTTGATTGAAGAGGCAAAAAGCCTTATCAAAAAATACACGACACAACAAGATAAGGTTCGTAACAATCGCGAATACAATAGCTTGAGCAAAGAAGTTGAATACCAGGAATTGGAAATTCAATTGGCTGAAAAGCACATCAAAGAATTTAAAGCGCAAATCGAACAAAAAAGTGCGGTGATAGAAGAAACCAAAGAGCGTTTGGCAGAACGTGAGAATCACTTAAAGCACAAACAAGGTGAGCTTGATGAGATTCTTGCTGAAACCGAAAAAGAAGAGCAAGCACTTCTAAAAGAATCTGAAAAGTACGAGAAAAACATCGAAGAGCGTTTGGTAAATGCCTATAAACGCATTAGAAGCAACGTAAAAAATGGTCTTGCTGTGGTTCCTGTTGAGCGTGGTGCTTCTGGTGGATCGTTTTTTACCATTCCGCCACAAGTACAAATGGAAATTGCCGCTCGCAAAAAAATTATTACCGATGAGCACAGTGGTCGAATTTTAGTAGACCCTGCATTGGCAGAAGAAGAAAGAGAAAAAATGGAGCAGTTATTTAAAAAAGTAAGTAAATAACCCCTTCATAAACGATATAAAAGCCTTCACAGTTGTGGAGGCTTTTTTTTGTAATTTTCTGAAAGGATTTTACTTGAAATCGACTTATTTAAGAAATTACTAATTATGAAAAAATACGTGGTATTATTCTTTTCGGTTATTTTATTGAGTTTTCAAGCCTCTTGTCAATCTAATGAACGGAATAAAAAAGAAGAAGCCAAATTGCAAAAAGAGGTAAATCCCGTACATGTACCTGCCAAAGATGGCTATGAGTTTGCCTATTTTGCTAGCGGATGCTTTTGGTGTGTGGAAGCCATTTATGAAAGCGTAAAAGGAGTCAAAGAATCCATTTCTGGATATAGTGGCGGCCACATAGATAATCCAACGTATGAGGCGAGTAACACAGGTTTAACAGGACACGCCGAAGCCGTAGAAATTATGTACGATCCCAAGGTGGTTAGCTTTTCTACGTTAGTGGATGTATATTTTGGTTCCCAAAATATCACACAGGTAAACGGACAAGGCCCCGACCGCGGGAGCCAATACCGAAGCATTATTTTTTACCAAAATGAGGCGCAAAAGAAAATCATTGACGAAAAAATTGCTGCCCTTGAGAAAGAATTAGGGAAAGGAAAAGTAGCCGCCCAAGTATTGCCCTTCCAAAAATTTTGGGTAGGAGAACCTGAACACCAAAACTATGAACGATTACACCCAGATAATCCCTATATCCAAAACGTATCTATCCCACGACTAAATAGGTTTAAATATAAGTTTCCTGAATTGCTAAAAGAAAATGAAGAGCATTAATACTTAGTCAAACTTGCTATGGAATTAATAGCTTCTTTCATTTTTGTTTCGGAAAACAAAAGCACAAGCCAAATAGCTTGTACCTTTTTTTATACCTAATTAATTATACAGTGGTTGCTTCCCATGCATATTTTTCAAAAACGCTATCTACAGGGGTATTGGCAATATGATTTGTATAGTTGCTTATCACTTTTTGAGATAATCCCAGAATAATTTCTAAGACTTGTTGCTCTTTATATCCAGCAGCAAAAAAAGTTTCTAACTCAGTATCGGTTACTCTACCTCTATTTCTTACAATAGAAAGTGTAAATTCGTGCAAGGTTTGTAATTTTTCAGTAGGTAGACGTGTTCTATTTCTTAAGGCCTCTGTTATTTCAGGAGCTACCTTCATTATATTAGCAATTCCAGTATGTGCAGGAACACAATAATGGCATTCGTGTTCTACATTAATGGTTTGCCAAACAACTGTAAGTTCTTCTTTATTAAAGGAAGACTCCGTAAAAAGTTTATGCAAAGTTTGGTAAGCTTGTAATAACTCTGGTGATCCTGCTAGTACCCCATGTAATCCTGGAATTCTGCCATTGGCTTTAAGCGATTGTTCTAAAAATGGTTTGCTCTTTTCTGGAGCCGATTCAACAGTGTGAATTTTTAATGTACTCATAGTTTAAATTTAATTGTTATAAATAGTAAAATACCTAAACGATTGTTTAGTTATAGGATAAAAAAATGTTATATGTTTTTAAAAGTCATTTCTATATAGTCTTCAATTTCCTTTTGATTGTTAACTCTGGAAGCGACGGCTAAACCGTGTTTTGCTAACAATAAAAAATTGGCTTGTTTTAAAATGGTTGCTTCATCTTTGGTAGGATCCATTCGTAATTTTTCAATAAATAAATCTTTCAAATTATTCATAAATCCATCCATTTGTTCTTTTATTAACTGGTCTTCCCTTTCTGAAAACTCATAATAGGTATTGGTTAATAAACATCCTTTGTGATTTCCTTTTTCATCACAAATACGAACCGAATTGTAGAAAAATTCCTTTATATCTTCAACTCCTTTATTTGAATTTCTGAATTGTTCAAAAATACCCTGCACCCTTTTTTTGTAGCTTTTTAGACTTTCAAGAAAAAGCCCGTGTTTATTTCCGAAGCTAGCGTACATAGAAAATTTATTAATGCCCATTTCTTTTTCAAGCATGTGCATAGAAGTAGCTTCATAACCGTTTTTCCAAAAAACTTTCATTGCCTTTTCTACTACTTCTTCTTCAATATACGCTTTCTTCCTTGCCATTACTTTTTATTAAATTCTTCTGCTGTAAGATGATTGTTAAATGTAATATTGGACCAAGTTACATTTATCCAAGGTTCGTCGGATACTTGGGCATCCCAAGTAGATTTTTTGTATTGACGCTTTGTAGGGATAAGCATACCGTCTATCTCTTCATATTCCAATTGCATAAGCATAGGGTTCTCCACCACATTAAAATCTACCACCGTAAATAAAAACTGATCTACTAATTTCGTGTTTTGATTTATATATAAAAGATAAATATCTTTAGGAGAATCATCTTCAGATTCAAAAGTCACTTTTACTAAATCGTATTTTTTAGTATTTATAACGGCTTCATGTAAATATTCATAGTGCAATCCTGGGTCTAATAATTTTTGAAACATGGCAAACCAATAAAAATTGGTTTTTCGGTTAAAGACAACACGTTTCATAAAAGCTTCATCTTCAAGATACGCTCCTTGATGTTTGAGCCAAAATTCGGAACCATTATACCCTTGTTCTATAGTTCCCTCTAGTTGGGGTAATGTTCTTTCGTGCTGTTGATATTGACCATAAGACAACTCCCCATTAAAAATATATTTTTCTGTAGAAACATCTTTTTTGCCGTCTGGAGTTTCATAGGTATAGGTATAGACAACATCTTTTTTTGCTGCCAAGGCGTTATAATCACCCGTTTTTTGTGTCATTTCGTACACCAATTCATGTCCTTTGTTTTTAAAAACTATTTCGGGTGCAGTAGTTTGTAAAGGTTCACTATAGGAAGCCTTTTCGGGGGTGTTTTTACAGGATAGGATAGATACAGCTAATACAGGGACAATAAGGAAGTGGTATTTCATTTTAGGGTTTTTAGATTTGACAGCAACAAAACTAAACAATCGGTTAGTTATAAAAAACAATTTAACACAAGTTTTTAATTAAAAGTGATATGACGCAAAAGAAAGGCTAAGTTCCTGAGTTGTTAAAGGAAGAAATCGGGTATTGATTTTATAGGAGAATTTGAAGGAATAATATGGGTGTTGAATGGCATTTATGATTTCAGTTTTATTATTTTTTGTGTTGTAACGTAGCCTCCATTACATTGCTGATTTGGATTAATAATTAAGTAATCTAATCGTTTCACATTTTCATAGTTATCGATGTCAATTGTATACCCGCCACCTATGAAAAAACGTTTAGCGAAAATATTATAGGAAATTTCTGATTTGTTCATTTCGCTATAGTGCGCAACGGAAAGGAGTTTATTAATTCGGTTAATTTTTCCAACTGTAATTCTAGAACCACTATTTAAAAACCAAGCGTTATAAGGGCCCGATTCAAATTCCATTCTATTTGTCTTAATTCCAAATTCAAATTCTACATTTGAATCAATTATTGGAAACCGAAATGATTCGCCAATTTTTTCTCCAAAAATTTTTGTCCCTTCTACAATTATCCAAATTTCAGATACATTAATCTGTTTTTCCTTATTGTTTAAATAGAAATCTATGGTGTGAGTTGAATAATCAGTTTGTCCAAAAGTCAAATTTGAAGTAATAATAAGCAATATTGTATAAAGGCTTCCTTTCATAATCTCCTAAAACTCATTCTATTTACTATTTTATCGTCGATATCCAACAATGGCTTTACTAAAGATACCTAAATCACCCCTTCACAAACTTCACCTCATACACCAAGGGATATAACCCATGAGGGAGTTCGCAAAGACTCTCTGTATTCTTCACTAAATTTGGGAACACATTATACGGACTCCCATTGTGTTCTCTAAAAAACTCCAACTGCAATCCTGCGTCTTTTAGGCTTTGTATCACTTCGCTAAGTCCATGGTTCCAACCGTATTCTTTACTAGTCATTTGGGGAGTGTTCCCCTCGACATAGGTGCCTTCGTATTCTTCGTAGATGGCTTCTTCTTGGTTATAACCGTATTTCATCACGGGAGGGTTTACCGTATAATCAAACATCCAAGCAATGGGGTGAAATTCCACCATATAAAAAAAGCCTCCGGGCTTGAGTCGTTCGGCAATCATCTGCGCCCAAGGTTGTAAATCGGGGAGCCATCCTATCACGCCATAGCTGGTAAACACGATATCAAACTGTTCGTTAATGTGCTGTGAGGTATCCAGCACATTGCAGCACACAAATTTTGCGTCTAGATCTAATTCATTGTTTAGTTGCTGTGCTAATGCTATCCCTTTATCGCTAAGATCCACGCCAACGCACTTGGCGCCCATTCGTGCCAAACTGAGAGTATCTTGCCCAAAGTGACATTGTAAATGCAAGACGCTTTTGCCTTTTACATCACCTAAAGCATCAAGTTCATAACGATTAAGAGAAGTAGCTCCTTTTTTAAAAGCTACCAAATTATAGAAATCACTTTGAGCATGGACCGCAATTTTTTTGTTCCAGGTTTCTCTATTTGTTTCAAAGGCTTTATTTAAGTCCATTAAATTTATAAGACGAGAAATTATTTTTTAATTATTTTAAGGGATTTGGGTATATTATCATTATTAATTAATGTTATATAATAAATTCCTGTTTGAAAATGAGATATATCAATCTTTTGATTTTGAAATTCTTCTGATATTACTAATCTTCCATAAGAATCATAAATAAAAAATTCTTTAATTTCAAGAGCATTAATAAATTGAATACTTTCTGTTGCTGGATTTGGATAAACAACATAATTTTCAAAATTGTCATCTTTTAAATCTAAAACTAAATTAGTTATATCAAAAACTTTAGCATAACCAGACTCTGTTCCACTTTGGTCGTAAATATAGTCTAGAGCTCCTGTCGCAAGTGTCATCCCATCCATAGAAATTGACAATGACTCACCCAAGTTATCGTCAAAATTATCTCCAACTATATCTTCTCCAAGTTGATGCCAAACAGAATTACTTAACTCAAATAATCTAACCATTCCAGCGCTATTCCCATTTTGACTATTATAAGGAGCTCCTATTGCAATTCTATTTCCTTCATCAAATAATACTATCGCAAACCCAAATCTACTGCCAATTTCATTGCTTAATATTGTTTCACCGATTTGTTCCCAATTTGAATTAGAAAATTCAAATACTTTAACATATCCTTCAGATGCAATTGATCCAATGGCAATCCTATCAGCATTATTTGTAAAAGATAAGCCTACCCCAAAACCACTATCTTGTAAATTTTCACCATTTAAGTCATTTCCAACTTGAACCCAATTAATTCCGTCAAAGTCATAAGTTCTCACAAGACCTCTAACTTCTAAATCTTCATCATAATATTGATTTGCACCTACAGCTACACGATTACCATCAGGAGAAATGGAAACAGATGTCCCAAAATAAATTGGCTCATTAACTCCATCTGGGTCGATGTCATTACCCATTTGAATCCAATCTGAACCATTAAATTCAAACACTCTTGCATTTCCAAATGAGTTATTATTAAATTTTGCTCCAACTACCAATCTGTTACCATTAGATGAAAGTAATATTCTGCTTCCAAAAAAATCTGAATTAGATTCTCCTATTAAAGTACTTCCTATCTGAATCCAATTTACACCATCAAAATCATATATTTTAACATGACCTAAATCATTAGGTAAAGTATTAATAACTGCTCCCACAGCTATTCTATTTCCTTGTGAAGATAATGACACCTTATATAAAGAAACTTCGTTAGGATAGTCGGTAGGAATATCATTACCTATTTGAACCCAATCTGAATTGTTAAACTCATAAACCCGAAATCCAAAATCACTTTTACCGTAACCTCCTACAGCTATTCTACTACCATCGCTAGAAACAGAAACAGAACTTGCCCAAGAAAAGAAATCATCTGACACTTCTATATTCTCCCCAATTTGATTTTGTGCATTTATTATTATTGAGGTTAATAAAAAGAAAATAAACAACTTAAAATAATTCATAAAACTATCATTTTAAACGTTATACCCTTTTGCGAGCAGTCGTTGCCACTCGGGATGACGTTTCATATAGGCAGCCACAAAGGGGCATAATGGAGCAATTTTCAAATCTTCTTTTTCAATCCTTTCTAGCACTCCTTTTACTAAGGCGCTCCCCACTCCTTTTCCGCCTAAGGCTTGAGGCACTTCGGTATGGGTAAGATATATGGCATCTTTTGCACGGATGTATTCAATAATAGCGAAATGTCCTTCCACTTGCGTTTCAAAACGTTTTTTTTCTGCATTATCAATAATGGTCAACTCCATAAACTATTTTTTATGAGAGCCATCACAATAGGGAAAATTCTCAGACTTGGTACAACGACAAAAAGAAGCGCGACGTTCGCGCGTTTCAGTTTTACCATCGGGATGGGTTATTTCGCAACTTTCCATAACAATGGCAGGACCATTTTCGATAAGGGTTACTTTCACATTTTTATTGTTCTCTTCCATAGCTTCAGTAGAATTAGATGTTTCGTAAGTTAAAGCGCCACTCGGGCATTTTTTAATGGCACTCATAAGCTCATCGCTGGAGCTCCCTTCGGGTTGTACCCAAGGTTTTTCCTTCGGTTTAAAAACATTAGGCAATGCACTAACGCAATTACCCGAATGAATACAAAGTCCCGGTTTCCAAATAACCGTTACTTGGTCGTGTGTATATTTTTTTGTGATGTCCATCCTATAAAAATACTAAAATTATGAAAGCGAAAATAGTTTGTGTATTTTTACTGAAAAACTAACCCAAGTGAAAAAAATTCTCCTTTTTGCCATTCCTGCTTTACTCCTAGGTTGTAAAGACACTTCCGAAAAAACAAACAAAGTTCCTACACAGGAAGCAATTGCCCAAGCCTATGGATTTGCGCATTGGGACAAGGTTAACGAACTTACTTTTACATTTAATGTTGACCGCGACACAACACATTTTGAACGCACTTTTATCTGGGAACCCAAAACCAAAAAAGTAACATATATGTCTGGAAAAGATACTATTCATTTTCGACAAGATAGTATTAAAAGGGTATCATTAATGGCGGACAAAACCTTTACAAATGATAAATATTGGTTATTAGCACCGTTTCAATTGCTTTGGGATGAAGGGGTTATTTTTTCAGAAAAAGAGAATGAAATAGCTCCCATTTCTGGTGAAACGCTAAACGTGCTTACCATCACTTATCCCGAATTGGGTGGTTACACCCCAGGCGATGCCTACGATTTTTACTATGGAAATGATTTTATGATTAAAGAATGGGTGTTCCGTGAAAAAAATAGTGCTACGCCTACCCTTGCCTATACATGGGAGGACACCAAAGATTTTAATGGAATGAAGCTATGTACCATGCATAAAGATAGCACCGGGACTAAAAAAATATATTTTACCAATCTTTCAGTTAAGTAGTATGGAAATAACCACAGCACTATTTACATTAGCGGGAACATTAGTAGGAGGTGGTATCAGTTATTTTTTACAACACCAACGGTTTAAACAAGAATTGAAAATACTTCGGGAAGAACATAAAACCGAATTTATAGCAGAAACCACTGCCAAGCATTTTCTGAATCATAAATCGTACACCGATCGATCTTTTGAAACCTTAAAGAAACATCTGGGCGGATTTGATGATGACGAACTTCGCAAAATTTTAGTGCGTGCAGGAGCCATCCGAAACTATCGCGACGATGGAAGCGAATGGTGGCGCTTGCTCTCCCGTATGGATGAATTCATTGAAAAAAAACAAAATAACTAACCTTCATGTACCAAAACACACTGGAATATGCCCAACAGTGCGACGCACAAGACCCTTTAAAAGATTTTAGAGCGCAATTTTATTTCCCGAAAGACGACCAAGGCAATCCGCTTATCTATCTCTGCGGAAACTCCTTGGGGTTACAACCTAAAAAGACTTCAGAATACATTCAGGAAGAATTAGACGATTGGGCGAAACTAGGCGTAGAAGGACACACCGAAGCAAAACACCCTTGGCTCCCCTATCACGAATTCTTGACCCAAAGTATGGCAAATATCGTGGGCGCTAAACCCAGCGAAGTAGTTATTATGAATGGGCTTACGGCAAACCTTCACTTGATGATGGTTTCCTTTTATCAACCTACTGCAAAACGAAATAAAATTATTATTGAAAGTGATGCATTCCCCAGTGATAAGTATGCGGTGGAGAGTCAGATAAAATTTCACGGATACAACCCAAAAGAATCACTCATTCTTTGGAAACCCAGAAAAGGTGAAGAATTATGCCGTTATGAAGATTTAGAAGCCATTATTAATGAGCAAGGAAATGAGGTAGCGCTTATTATGATTGGCACCACTAATTACTATTCGGGACAATCTTTCAATATTAAAAAAATTACCCAATTAGGACATCAACACGGTGCCATCGTGGGATTCGATTTAGCTCACGGAGCGGGCAACATATTACCTAATCTGCACGAGAACGGACCCGATTTTGCCGTTTGGTGTAGTTATAAATATTTAAATAGCGGCCCTGGAAGTTTGGGTGGAGTGTTTGTGCATGAACGACACGCAAACAATCCTAACCTCAACCGATTTACAGGTTGGTGGGGACATAACAAACAAACCCGCTTTAATATGCGTCACGAGTTTGACGTATTGTCCGGTGCCGAAGGATGGCAATTAAGCAATCCTCCTATTTTATCCATGGCAGCAATCCGTGCTTCTTTAAGTATTTTTGAAGAAGCGGGTATGCAGAATCTCAGGAATAAGGCTATTAAACTAACCGGGTATTTGGAATATCTTTTGGATGAAATGAAGGACGATAGAATTCAAGTAATTACGCCTAGAAATCCCGAAGAAAGAGGTAGTCAATTATCGATTCAGGTGAAAAGTGCCAATAAAGAATTACATACAAAACTTACTGAGGCTGGTGTGGTAAGTGATTGGCGTGAGCCAGATGTCATTCGGGTAGCTCCCACTGCTTTATATAACAGTTTTGAAGATGTATTCCATTTTGTTGAACGACTGAAACAAGTTTTAAATTAATGGCTCAAAAAGACAACATACTTATCATTGGTGCTGGACTCTGCGGAAGCTTGTTGGCATTGCGACTGGCACAACGAGGGTATCAAATTACTTTAGTAGAAAAACGCCCCGATTTACGAAAAGTTACCCAAGATGCAGGACGCTCCATAAATTTAGCCTTAAGTGACCGCGGATTAAAAGGCCTCCGACTCGCGGGCGTTGAAGAAGAGGCAAAAAAGTTATGTATTCCTATGAATGGTCGCATGATTCATAACAAAGAAGGTAATACGTTTTTAAGTCCGTATAGCGGACGAGAAGGGGAATACATCAATTCTATTTCCCGACCCGGTTTAAATATGTTGTTGCTCGATGCTATTGACAAAATGCCTAACGTAACAACTTATTTTAATTTGGGTTGTGAGGAGGTAGATTTGGAAAACGCTTCTGCACGTTTTAAAAATTATGAATCAGGAAAAACAGAAACTTTTTCAGGAGATATTCTTATAGGCACAGACGGAGCAGGTTCTGCAGTGAGACGAAATATGTTTGAACATAAAAAGTTTCTTTTCAGCTTTTCCCAACAATGGTTAACACATGGGTACAAAGAATTGGAAATTCCAGCTGCTAAAGATGGCGGATTTAAAACCTATAAAAATGCCTTACATATCTGGCCACGAGGCGAAGATATGCTCATTGCATTACCCAATTTGGATGGTAGCTTTACGGTGACATTATTTTTACCCTATTCCAATAGTGATTATTGTTTCGAAAATTTAATAACTGCCGAAAAGGTGGAAGAATACTTTAAAAAAGAATTTCCCGATGCCTTGGAGTTGATTCCCAATTTAGCCGAAGAATATTTCAATAATCCAACGGGACCTTTGGGAACCATTAAATGTTCCCCTTGGCATTGCTACGGAAAATCACTGTTGATGGGTGATGCAGCCCATGCCATTGTTCCGTTTTACGGGCAAGGAATGAATGCCTCTTTTGAAGATGTGGTGGTGTTTGATGAAGCACTCGATAAATTTGAAGGCAACTGGGAACAAGTCTTTTCAGAATATGAAAAAGCTAGAAAAATGGACACCGATGCGATTGCCGACTTGGCTGTGGATAATTTCCACGAAATGAAAGAACACACGGCAAGTCCACTGTTTCAGCAAAAAAGAAAATTGGAAATTGCTTTCGAAACCCAATTACCCAAAGAGTATTTTAGTAAATATTCTTTAGTTACCTTTAACGAGGCCATTCCCTATTCACAAGCTATGAAACGCGGAAGAGCCCAAGATAAGGCCATTCTAAATTTATTAGACGATGGAAAATTGAAAGACAATATGAGTTTAGAAGAGAAACTACAATTAGTTATTAAAGAAACCAACGATATCCTCCACGACGATGCCGTGGTTAAAAATTTATAGCATGGAAAATAAAAGTAGATTAGTTGAAGGTAAAGCCACACCACGAGGTGCTTATCCGCATATTAAACGCGCTGGTGATTTTCTTTTTATAAGCGGAACCAGTTCGCGACTACCAGATAATACCTTTGCCGGGGTTCATAAAATTGACGAAATGGGTACGACTCATTTAGACATTAAAGAACAAACTCGTGCGGTTTTGGAAAACATAAAAGACTATCTTGACACAGAGGGAGCGACCATGGCAGACGTTGTAGATGTCACTACTTTTTTGGTAAACATGAACGACTTTGGAGGCTATAATCAAGTGTATAGTGAATATTTTAATGCTGCCACGGGACCTGCACGCACTACAGTAGCAGTACACCAATTACCGCATCCTAATTTAGTCGTGGAGATTAAAGCAATGGCCTATAAACCATTAAAATAATACTATGAAAAAACTGGCCGTCTTATTTTTATTAATTGTTCAAACAAGTTTTGCACAAGAAAAGAAGCCTTTTTCAATTGGGGAAACAGTCACAGTTTTTTCCGAAATTCTTAAGGAAGAAAGAACCTTGAATATTTATTTACCCCAAGGGTATCCAGCTTCAGAAAAGAAATATCCAGTTATTTATTTGCTAGACGGTTCTGCCGATGAAGATTTTATCCACATCGCTGGGTTGGTGCAGTTTGGCTCTTTTTCGTGGATTAACATGATTCCAGAAACTATTGTAGTGGGTATTGCCAATGTAGATCGAAAAAAAGACTTTACATTTCCTACTCAAAATGAACAAGACAAAAAAGACTTCCCAACAACAGGAGGTTCAGAAAAGTTTATTCAATTTTTGGAAAATGAATTGCAACCCTATATTCAAAAAAATTATCAAGTAACTGATGAAAAAACCATTATTGGTCAGTCTTTAGGAGGTCTTTTAGCAACCGAAATCCTCTTTAAAAAACCAGAATTATTTAATAATTACATCATAGTGAGCCCAAGTATGTGGTGGGATGACGAATCATTACTTTCTCAAACTCCACAAATGCCCTCTTCCGAAAAGAAAATATACATAGCCGTAGGAAGTGAAGGTCCTACCATGGAAACCGGAGCCATTAAACTACGTTATAAGCTTCAGAAATATTATGACACCAAAGTTTTGGTTTATTTTAAATTATTAGAATCCCATAATCATGGGGATGCCCTGCATTTAGCAGTGTATGATGCTTTTGAAAAAATATTTAAAGCCGAAACAAAATAATGCACAAAATCCTAAACTACATAAACGGCGAATATTGCGAACCCTTGGCAAACGAGTGGATTGGTAATTACAATCCTAGTGAAGGGGTTGTGTATGGAAAAATAGCAAACAGTTCTTCCGAAGATATTGAAAAAGCATATCAAGCCGCCAAGAATGCGTTTCCAAGTTGGAGTAACACCACTATCGAAGAACGCAGCCGAATTCTTTTAAAAATAGCCGATTTAATAGATCAAAACTTAAACAAACTAGCAGAAGCTGAAGCCCGTGATAATGGAAAACCTTTAAGTTTAGCAAAGAGTGTAGATATTCCACGAGCAAGTGATAATTTTCGTTTTTTTGGAAATGCCATCACGCAGTTTTCAAGTGATGCACACGAAAGTGTAGGATTAAATACTATGAATTTTACGCTTCGGCAACCTATAGGCGTAGTGGGTTGCATTTCGCCTTGGAATCTCCCCTTGTATTTATTTACTTGGAAAGTGGCACCCGCCATTGCTGCAGGAAATTGTATCGTTGCCAAGCCTAGTGAAGTCACCCCAATGACCGCCTATTTATTAGGAGAAATTCTTACCGAAGCGGGTTTACCCAAAGGCGTTTTAAACATTGTTCATGGCTTAGGTCCTTCAGCGGGGCAAGCCATCGTGGAGCATCCCCATATTAAAGCGATTTCTTTTACGGGAGGTACCAAAACAGGAGAGCATTTGGCTAGAACAGCTGCCCCCATGTTTAAAAAACTATCCTTGGAATTAGGTGGAAAAAATCCAAATATCATTTTTGCCGACTGTGATTATGATAAAATGCTTGCTGTTACGGTTAAGTCATCTTTTGCCAATCAAGGGCAAATTTGTCTTTGTGGAAGCCGAATTTTTGTTGAAAAATCGATTTATGAGCAGTTTAAAAAAGATTTTGTAACTAAGGTGAAGCAGTTAAAAGTGGGCAACCCTTTTGACGATGTGAATTTAGGCGCAGTGGTTTCAGAAGCGCATCGCGATAAAATTGAAAGCTATATTCAAATAGCAAAAGACGAAGGAGGAAAAGTGTTAACGGGAGGTAATCGTGTTTCAGTAAAAGGATTTGAAAAGGGATATTATTTGGAACCTACAGTTATCGAAGTTTTTGATGCCAATTGCCGCGTAAATCAGGAAGAGATTTTTGGCCCAGTGGTAACAGTAATGCCTTTTGAAACGGAAGAAGAGGTTTTAAGCTATGCCAACGGTGTTAAGTATGGACTTTCGGCAACCCTTTGGACGAGTAACCTTGACCGAACCATGCGAATGAGTAAGCAAATTGAAGCGGGCATTGTTTGGGTAAACACCTGGCTAAATCGGGATCTTCGCACTCCATTTGGTGGTGTAAAAGAAAGTGGCGTGGGTCGTGAAGGAGGTTTTGAAGCACTCCGATTTTTCACAGAAGCAAAAAATGTTTGTATAAAATATGAATAAACTCTCCCCTCCTTTTTAAGGAGGGGTGCCGAAAGGCGGGGTGGTAAATAGTATTCGTTTTGACGAAAAACATTCATAATAGAAAATATTTAGAATCTTTTCGAAAAGAGCTTCGAAACAATGCCACTATAAGTGAGAGGAGATTATGGAAATTTCTTCAAAAATCACAATTGGATGGAAGGAAATTTAGACGACAACAAAGTATTGGTAATTTTATTGTAGATTTCTATTGTCCTTCGGAACAATTAATTATAGAAATAGATGGAGATGTTCATTTTAATCCAATCAACGAAAATTATGATTTTGAAAGATCTAGATATTTAGAAAATTTAGTTTTAAAAGTTCTACGTTTTAAGAACGAAGAAATTAAAAATGATATTGATTTAGTATTAGAAAAGATAAAAATGGAATTTAAATAGTAACCACCCCTTAATCCCCTCCTAAATTAGGAGGGGAAATTAAATAATTATGGATTTAAGTCTAAAAAATAAAAATGCGTTGGTCTGCGGAAGCTCCGCAGGTATAGGAAAAGCTTCGGCTATAGAATTAGCTTCTTTAGGCGCCACTGTTACATTGATGGCTCGAAATGAAGAAAAGCTTAAAGAAGTATTAAAAGAACTTCCTACTAACGATAATCAAAAACACAATTATTTGGTCGCCGATTTTTCAAAACCTGCAAAATTGAAATCGACCATCATAGAAGCTACATTCGATACTACCTTTCATATTTTAATAAATAATACGGGAGGCCCCAAAGGAGGTCCTATATTTTCGGCAGAAGTGGAAGAATTTACCAAAGCTTTTAGTCAGCATTTGGTTTGTAACCAAATTTTAGTTCAAAATGTAGTCCCAGGAATGAAGGAAGCGGGATATGGTAGAATAATTAATATTATTTCAACTTCAGTAAAACAACCTATTGACGGATTGGGAGTAAGTAATACGATACGTGGTGCGGTGGCAAATTGGAGTAAAACCATGGCTAATGAATTGGGTGCCTTCGGAATCACAGTAAACAATGTATTACCTGGGTTTACAGCGACCGACCGTCTCGATGATATAGTAGCCAATGCTTCTAAAAAAATGAACAAAACTGAAAAAGAGGCTGGTGAATTCATGAAAAATCTTGTCCCAGCAAAGCGATTTGCTCAACCTGAAGAAATTGCCTATGCCGTCGCCTTTTTGGCAAGTCCCGCTGCCAGCTACATTAACGGAATAAATGTTCCTGTAGATGGTGGAAGAACAAAATCTTTGTAATTTTATCTTATGAAACGTAAACTAAGAATTAACGGTCACTCGCATTTACTTCCTTATCCTGAGGAAATTCCTCAATTCATGAAGGATAAAGGAATCTTTTGGGTAGATAAAGACCGAAAGTTTATGCTTCAAAAAGATTGGAGTCGCCCAGTTACCGATTCTAGTTTTTTTCTTGATGAAAAACTAGAATGGATGGAGCGTTTTAAGATTGATCACGCTGTAGTGCTTAATCTTTCACAATTATACGGAAATGGATTGCGTGTGGAAGAAATGAAGCAGGCGCTTCGATTTCAAAATGATTTTAACGCAAAAGTGCAACACGACCATCCTTCAAAATTTACTTGTGGATTTGTTGTACATCCCGGATTTGTAAGAGGAGCACTTTGGGAAATAGAACGTTGTGTAGAAGAACTAGGCATGCAGCTTTTATGCTTACCAACCCATTATATGGATACCATTGGTACGTGGCGCTGCATTTTTGATGAAGAAAACGAACCCATTTTTGAGCTTGCTTCAAAATACAATCTTGCTGTAGAAATTCATCCATACGACGGTGAAAAATTCATAAAATTAGAAAACACTTCTTGGCGCTTTCATTTAATATGGATGCTTGCCCAGTGTGCAGATGCCTATCACTTTTTAACATTGAATGGTTATGCTGATAAATTTCCAAATATGCGTACCTGTTTTGCACATGGAGGTCAGTTAGCGCAAATAAATTTAGGAAGACGTATTCAAGGCTTTGATGGACGTCCCGATTTATTTGAAGGAAAAGTACATCCAAGAAAAAGTGTGGGTCATAAAAATATCTTTTTCGATACCCTAGTGCACGACACTGGTTCCTTACAGCTTTTGGTAAAAAACCAAGGAAGTAAACAAGTAATTATGGGATTGGATGATCCATATCCATTAGGAGAAATGGAAAGTGTAAAACAATCCTCTTATCCTGGAAAAATTTTAGATTTGGCTCGTGAACAAGGTATCGTAACCCAAGAGGATTGTGATGCAATTTGGGAAAACAATGTAATACAATGGCTTTGTGGCGATGATGAAGTTGCAAAGAAAAAATTGATTGATAGAATTTCAAGTTAATGGACTTTTTACCAAAAAAGATTGACCAATACGTAGTAGCTCATTCCCAACCAGAGCCTCAACTATTACAAGAATTAAGCAAAGAAACTTGGCAAAAGGTGTTAGCTCCCCGTATGCTAAGTGGCCATTTGCAAGGCAGGGTTTTAAGTATGCTTTCAAAATTAGTTCGTCCAAAGAATATATTAGAAATTGGAACGTATACAGGGTATTCTGCTTTGTGTTTAGCCGAAGGAATGCGTAAAGATGGAAAATTACACACCATCGATATTAATGAGGAATTAAATAATTTTCAGCGGAAGTATTTTGACAAATCTGGTTTCGGTGACCAAATCATTCAGCATTTGGGCAATGCCTTAGAAATTATCCCGAAACTTTCTGAAGATTTTGACTTGGTTTTTATTGATGCCGATAAAAGTAATTACCCAAACTATCTAGAATTATTGTTGCCAAAACTAAAATCTGGAGCTGTTATTTTAAGTGATAATGTTCTTTGGAGTGGCAAAGTAGTTGAAAAGGTAAAGGAGGATGATATAGATACACAAGCTTTATTACGTTATAACAAAATGTTGAATGAAAATCCGCAACTTGAAACTGTTTTATTGCCCATTCGAGACGGCTTAACTGTATCTAGAGTGGTATAAATTAAGGTATAAATATTTTGTTTTTTATTGCATAAATAACCAGCCCTGTTCTATTACGGAGATTTAGTTTTTCAAAAATAGCATCCCGATAACCTTCTACTGTTTTAGGACTTAAAAACATTTTTTCGGCAATTTCACGATACGTCATTTCGGTACATGCATACTTAATAAAATCGATTTCACGATCCTTTAAAACCAAATGACTGTTTTCTGTATCAGTTAATGAATCGACTAAGACCTTTGTTACTGTGTTAGTATGATAAAACCCCTTTTCCATGACTTCTAAAAGTGCTTTTTCAAGTTCAGCCTTCTTAACATCTTTCATTAAATACCCTTTCGCTCCTGCGCGTAACATTTTAAGAATTGTTTTTTCATCTTCTTCTATAGATAATGCAAGTACCTTAATATCTGGAAAGTCTTTGTGAAGATGTTGGGTGGTTTCTATACCGTTTAAAATAGGCATATTAACGTCCATTAAAACAATATCTGGTATCTTTTTGGTGTCGTTTATTTTATCTAATAATTCTTGTCCGTTTTTACAGGTGTAGAGTACAGAGAATTCTTCAAATCCTTCAACTAGTCCACCAATTGCTTGTGACAAGAGGTTGTGGTCATCGACCACTACAACGGAGTACTTCATGATTGTTTATTTTTATACGTTAAAAGAAATTGAGTCCCCTTCCCTTTTTTGGATTCAATGATTGCCTTAGCACCAATAATTTTGGCTCTATTCTTTATGTTAGACAGCCCAATGCCTCTGGACAATTGTGAGACATCGAATCCTACACCATTGTCTTCGGCCTTAATTTCTAAAGTCTCTTCAGTATAAGTTAGCTTTACTATAAGTTGAGTTGCTTTTGAATGTTTAATGGTATTTGTAAAAAATTCTTGAAGCATCCTAAAAATAATCGTTTCTACTTTTGTATTTAATTCAAAAGTTTCTTGATTATACTCTAAAGTTGTTTCAAGATACTTCATTCTGTTAAAGCGTTGAATTTCCATCTTTAATGCCTCAATAAGGGTAAGACTCGAAAAGGTATCTGGATTAATAAGTTTAGAAAGGTTCCTTAATTCCTTTAAACATTCGCTTATTGTTTCAGAGGCTTCAGAAACGTTGCCACAGGTTTCATCTGCTTCATTTAATTGAATTTTTGCCAACGTAAGTAATTGCCCAATATTATCGTGTAATTCCCAACTTATGTTCCGGAGTGTTTCCTCTCGTATTTCAATCTGAGTTTCAATAATTTCCTCTTTAAATTTGTTTTCAGTTTCCTGTTGTATACGCACCAATTTATTTTTCCTCTTTTGAAAAATAGCAAAGAGTAAAATTACCGTTAAGGCTAACGCAAATGCTATTATAGAAAAAACTATTAAAAACGATTGTATTCCTTCTTGGTCCATAGAAATCCGGTCATATAACAACCGTAAAGTATTACATTTAAACTCAATAAAATAATCTTGTAACTAAGCCCCATGATATTCGTATATTTTGCTAGAAAAAATAACGGAATCATCCCCACGTAAAAGAGTAAAAGTGCAGTAGATATCCAGAAACTGAGTTTGTATTTAACTATTAATACCTCATCACTATTTAACAGTTGGTGAAAATGAAACAATGTCAACACCATTAAAAATAGTGCTCCAGTAACAAAAGTGTAACTATGGTAAACATTCCAATTTTCAAAGCAAAGACTTAAAAATGCAATAACACCAAATAATATACTAAATACAATAACGGTTTTCTTGAAAACTTTCCTTTTTAAAATGGAATGGTACCAATAAAAATAGAAAAGCATACTAGAAATAGTATAGGCATTATAAACTCCATTATTATTGACATAAAAAATATCTCCTAAAATTGCCCCTAAAGCATCTATAAGCAATGTATACCAAAGAAAAATTAAAAAATACTTTTCTTTGGAATGCCTATATTTAGCATAAGTAACCAGCGCTATTAAAGCTGTTATTAATTCTAGTAAAGTAACTAAATAAGGCAAAGTTTTATTTTAATTTTAATAGTCGTGAGGAGGCTTACCTCCATGACCATAATTAAGTGCATTTAAACTATCTAGATTTTCATGTGTATCTTCAATAGGAAAAAAACCTTGCTTTAAGGGATTACCCTCCCCTTTTGCTGTGGGAACCATAAAGACCGTGCTATAGCCAGGATCTGGATAATTACCCTGAGACGGGTAAGCGCCTAAATAAACACGCAACCCTAGATTTTTCTTTCCCATTCGTGCCCCTTCCTGTTCTACATAAGAAATATATTTTTTTAAGGTATCCAAAGAAAACCAAAACTCCCTTGTATCTTCATATCCTAAAGTATCATTTAAAATAGTAGCTCGAGTTTGTTTATAGGTTTCTTCCAATCTATTAGCTTCCTCAAAAGAAATAGTCTGTACTGGAGAAGTGACAACAACTTCTTCACAAGATGAAAACAGCGTGACTGAAATAAAAATAAAAGCAATGAGAAGTTGCGATGATTGTGTAAGCTTCATAATAATGATTTTTTAAGGTTTACGTAAAGTTAGATATTATTTACTTAAAAATACCAAAACAGCATAATAGGAAGACTTAAATAAAAAATATAACATATTAATTTTCAATTACTTAAATCATTTATTATGTATAAAAAAAGGGAAATAAGGTAAAAAAAAGGGTTATTACCCCCATATGAAATACAGGGAAATACCCTTTTAGATTTAAATTAAATATTCAATTAATGTAGAGAAACAAACTTGGTCTTTTTTAAAACATAGTAAATTCCCATACCAATACCATACCCTAAAAAAGCACCCACTAAAATATCGCTTGGAAAATGAACCCCCACATAAATTCTACTGAAAGAAAAAAGAACAGGCCACAGATAGAACAAATATACCCATCTTGTAAACTTCCTTAAACTGAATACTACAAAAGTTGTTACTGCAAAACTTACTGAGGCATGTCCAGAAAAGAAACTAAAATCTATAGGAAACTGAAGCACCCTAATAGTTTCTGAAAGCTCTGGCACATTATTAGGTCTTAATCTTTGTACCGATGTTTTGGTAATATACTTTAGCCCAAAGCTTACTAAAAAGGTAAGTATGGTAAAAGCTGCCACCCATAGGGCTTCCTTCTTTTTATAAAATTTAAAAATAATAAGAATGAAAAAGACAAAAAGAAATGTCCAACTTTCAATTTGGGTTACAAATATCCAAAAAGGATCAAAATTATCTGATCCTAAACTATTGAGGTAAATAAAAAGTTCTCGATCCCAATCCGCAAGGGTTTTAAACATCTAGAAGTTTCTTTTGATAGGACCTGTAATATCGTCTACGTCTTCCTTCACCTTATCTATTTCTTTGGTGACATCCTTAGAAATATCCTTGAAATCTAGTCCTTGCTTTTCGGCACTTTTGGTGATTTCGTTTTTTATATCGTCTGTAGCATTTCGTATTTGACGCATTCCTTTACCAAGCCCTCGTGCAATTTCAGGAACTTTATCGGCTCCAAAAACCATAAGCACAATAAATAGGATAAATCCTATTTCTGCACCGCTTATAAATAAAGGAAGTACTTGCATACTGCAAATATAATCAAGTTAAGGCTTATAAATTAAAAAGCCCTGCTAAACTAACAGGGCTTTTACAAATTTTTTTAAAAAAGGTTTATTCTCCTTTTACTTTATTTTTAAAAGTATCGAACTCTCCTGTCTTTTCTTCTTTTGGCCAAGTATTGTTTGAGGTATCAATATCAGCAGTTTCTTCATCTGGATCAACCACAATTTTGGTGATTTCCATTTCTGAAGCTATTACTTTTCCAACCGATTTATCATTCTTTCTCCAAATTTGAGCAGGATAAGTGATACGCTCTGTACTTCCGTCAGCATAAGTATACTCTGCAATGATTGGCATTGGAATTCCCCCCGGTTTGTCGAAAGTTACTTCGTAAAAATATTTAGGGTTCTTCAGTTTTGCTCTATCTGCTGGGTCCATATTATCCATAATATATTCCTGAAGGGTAACCACATCATTTAAAGTAGCCGTTTTCATAGATTCTTCAAAATCTTCGCTTCCTTCTTCTACTAAATATACTAAAGGAGGTAAATCGCTCTCCTTCATTCCTCGTGCTTCCATCATTTCACGAACTTGCTTGTTCATTTTTGAAGTGACATAGAATTTCTTAACACCTTCCACTCCAATATCGGTATAATCCGTCGTATAGAACCAAGCTCTCCAAAACCAATCCAAATCTACTGCCGAAGCATCTTCCATTGTACGGAAGAAATCTTCAGGATTTGGATGCTTAAACATCCATCTTTGAGAATAGGTTCTAAAGGAATAATCAAACAATTCTCTTCCCATAATAGTCTCGCGAAGAATATTTAATCCAGTAGCAGGTTTTGAATACGCATTCGCTCCAAAATTATGTATGTTTAATCCTTTCGTCATGATAGGCTCAAGATAATCTTGATCTCCTGCCATATAATCAACAATATGCTTCGCAGGTCCTCTTCGTGAAGGATAGGCTTTATTTGGAGCAATAGCCTCTGGATACCATTCTCCAAAATCTTGTTCGGCAACATACTGCACAAAAGTGTTAATTCCTTCGTCCATCCAAGTCCATTGACGCTCATCACTATTCACAATCATTGGGAAGAAATTATGCCCCACTTCGTGAATGATCACACTCATCATCCCATATTTTGTCCTTTCACTATAACTCCCATCTTTATCTGGGCGACCATAGTTCCAACAAATCATAGGGTATTCCATCCCTTGATTTTTTGCATGTACCGAAATGGCTTTGTGGTACGGATAATCAAAAGTCATTCTAGAATACGACTTTAACGTACTAGCAACTACTTTGGTTGACCAATCTTCCCACAATGGATTTCCTTCTGGAGGATATACCGATACGGCCATAACATCTCTATTGCCAATCTTCACAGCCATCATATCCCAAATGTATCTTCTTGAGGTCGCAAAACCATAATCACGCACATTCTCTGCGCGAAATTTCCAAGTTTTCTTGGTGGTTGCAAATCCTTTGGAAGCTGCTTCTGCTTCTTCCTGGGTTACTATAACTACGGGTTCTGTGTAACTTTTCTTGGCGCGCTCATAGCGATCCATCATCTCTTTTGAAAATACTTCCTTTCTATTCAACAAAACACCAGTAGCATCTAAGGTATGGTCTGAAGGTACCGTAATACTCACATCAAAATTTCCGAAAGGCAATGCAAACTCATCTCTTCCCCAAAACTGGCTATTTTGCCATCCTTCTACATCGCTATATACAGCCATTCTCGGATAAAATTGTGCAATCACATACCCTTTGTTTCCGTCATCAAAAACCTCATATCCGCTTCGAGCACGGTCAATGGTGTGGTCTGGAATATTATACCACCACTTAATAGAAAAGGTAAATTTTTCACCTGTCTTTAAATGTTTTGGCATCTCCACACGCATCATGGTTCTATTTATGGTATGTGGCAACGGTTTTCCATTGGCGTCTTTTACCCATTCAATTTTAAACCCTCCATCAAAACCTTCACCCATATATTTTCCTACAAAATCCGATGCCATTTCAGCAGGAAAGGCACCGCTTGGCTCAATAAGAGGAGACTTAGAATCTCTAGCTCGTACATTTTGGTCAAGTTGTACCCAAAGATATTCTAAAGCATCTGGTGAGTTATTGGTGTAGGTAATAGTTTCTTCTCCATACAGTCTTGAATTTTTATCATCAAGTTCAAGATTCATGACATAATCTGCTTGTTGCTGGTAATAATTTGGCCCTGGAGCACCGTTAGGAGAACGGTACATATTGGGAGTAGAAAACTCTTCGTATAATTGCTTAAAACGATTGTTGTTGTAATGCCCTGGCTTGCGTTCTTCTTTTTTCTCTGAAGTATCTTGAGCAAAAGATGTACCTGCTACTAAGAATACAATTACCAGAAAAATGTACTTTAATAATTTCATGTTTTTTGATTGTTAATTTGTAAAAAAGTGTCTAAAAATAGTTTTTATTGTTCAGTTTGTCACGTTACTAATCGAAGTTTAACAATCCGTTAGGATTATCTGTATCAAGAATTAAACTCTTTTTGGTAGTACCTCTTTTCACGTGAACTATATTTTGTTGATCTGGACTAATTTCGAATAAAATTTTATTCTCTATTTCAATGGTATTAAAATTTTTCACCTTGGTAGCTTCCAAATAAATTTTCACCACATCAATCTCATATTCTCGTCCAATGTAGGTAAGCGGAATTTCTTTTCCGTCAACTACTACTTTAAATTTCTGAAGGATATATTTCTTTAAAAAATCTTCGGCTACTTTGGTTTCTTTTTTGGTAGCTAAACTTATGGAAGGACTGTAGCGCTCTTGTAACACATCTTCAATATCATCGACAAACAATTTGGTAATTATTTGAAGGGATTTCTCGTCTTCTTTATACTCCGCTTTGGTCGTACTTACATAAAATTTATGCACCCCAGCCGCCATTAGGCAAGGGAGTACTGCCACCAATAAAAGTACCTTGATTTTTATTACCATAACTTTCTTGAAAGTTATAAGACTCATTTTAGCCTTCAATGTTACACATTTTTATTCATTTTTTTCTGAAAGACGCTCTACATACTCTTTCCCCTTTTCCGAAAAAATAGTCAACACGCGTGCATAGTTTTCCTTTTTAAAATCATTTTGAAGGGTACTCGTCTCAATACAAAACAACAAAAAATCGTAGAGTCGATCTTCAGGAACTTGATAGGATTCAAAGAAAAAAGCTGTCCCGTATAAATTCATAACTTTTGCTACTGTCACATTTTGAGCCTGCCATTTTCGTTTGGTTCGTAAGGTTTTGTAATACCCACTTAAATGTTTATACAAAGCTTCAATATTGATAGCAGTTGGCGTTATTACTTGCCCAATTAAATTCGGTATTTTCTCTTCAGGAATGCCTTTAAATCCAGGAATACCTACATCATCAAAATTAATTTGCTTTTCGGTCTTTATAGTTTTAATATCCTGTTCCAAATTCCCTGTAAGCTTTGGACCTAAAAATACTTCATCCAACTCATTGACCAACGCCTCCAACGTAATGGAAATTCGCCCACTTTCGTAAATTTTTTGTGTAATCACCACTTGTTCGGGAACATAGGTCACCGAGGAAATCACCAAGGTATCCAAGGGTTTTACATAAATTTGAAATTCGCCTTGAGCATTGGTAATGGCATTAAAGCGTGATGTGGTGTTTAAAATATGAATCCCTTCGGCATCCACTTCATTTTCAATGGTTCCGAAAAGTCTTTTTTCTTGTCCAAAAACAACAGAAGCACTTCCTAAAATTAAAAAAAATAAAAGGACTAGGTTGCTATATTTGGTTAGGTTATTTTGAAACATTGCCTAAATATAAATCTACTTTTCTTACCATAATCTTAAAATGCCCGCTAAGGTTTTGTTAAATTTGAAAAGTTGTTCCCTTCATTTATAAAAATTATATGAAAAACCTAATCGTTGCCAGCACTTCAACCCTACACGGAAGTGGCTATCTCGAATATATACTACCCCAACTTTCAGATCTTTTTAAAGCGACTGAAGAAATCCTATTTATTCCCTTCGCACGCCCTGGCGGAATTTCACACGACGACTACACCGCAGTGGCACAAAAAGCCTTTTCAAAAATTGATAAAAAAGTCGTGGGTTTACACACCTTTAAAGACCCCATCGATGCCATTGAAAATGCCAAAGGCATCTTTACAGGTGGAGGAAATACCTTCGTTTTGGTAAAACAACTTCACGAGCAAAAAGTCATGAATCCACTAAGAGATGTACTTTTTTACGGTACTGCCTATCTGGGTACGAGTGCGGGAAGTAATATTTGCGGACAAACCATGCAAACCACCAACGATATGCCCATTGTGTATCCGCCTTCCTTTAAAACACTGGGCGTCTTGCCGTTTAATATCAATCCGCATTATTTAGATCCCAACCCTACAAGTAAGCATATGGGCGAAACCCGCGAAACCCGAATTAAAGAATACCACACACAAAACACCTTACCTGTGGTGGGACTTAGAGAAGGAAGTTGGCTACAAGTTCATGGAGAAGAAATTACTTTAAAAGGAATTTTGGACGCTCGAATTTTTGAAAAGGACAAAGCACCCTACGAAATTTCAAGCGGTACAAAAATTGATTACTTTTAAAGTATGAACCGAAAAGATTTTCTGAAAACATCACTCCTTTTAGGTGGAATCACCCTGCTCCCCTCTTTCTCTGAAGAAACGTTTCTCCAAGATTTTTCTCGAAATCAGCTGATTGGAAAAGGCAATCCCGACATTGTTGGCGATAGCTATCTCTCCAAAATGCACAAAGAAACTGCCACAGCGTTAAAGCGAATGAAAGCTGAAGCGTTAAAATCGAATATTAACATTGAAGTGGTTTCTGCTTACCGAAGTTTCCAACGCCAAAAAGAAATTTTTGAAGGGAAGTATGTAAAATATACTTCAGAAGGGCTATCTCCTATGAAAGCCATTGAAAAAATCATTGAATATTCTACTATCCCCGGAACCTCCCGCCACCATTGGGGCACCGATCTCGATTTAATCGATGGAAATGCTCCAAGACCCGAAAGTGTTTTAGTAGCCAGTAACTTTCACGGTACGGGACCCTTTTGTAAAATGAAAGAATGGATGGATGAACACGCCGAATCCTTTGGATTTTATGAAGTGTATACAAACAATGCCAACCGAAAAGGCTTCAAATATGAGCCGTGGCACTTTAGTTATGCTCCTGTTTCAAAACCCATGCTACAAGCCTATAAAAAGCTAGATATTAAAGAAATTCTTTCCGAAGAAAAAGTAAAAGGGAGTACGCATTTTTCTGAGTCGTTTATTCAAAAATACCGAACCGAAAATATTTTAGACATCAACCCCAAACTTTTGTAAATTTAAGCATCACAAAATCACAACGCTATGAGAGGAAGTTGGAAAATTAGAATCATCATTGGACTACTTATTGTGGCTTTTGGCTACTTTAAATACTGCTCCAGCAAAGAAATAAATCCTTATACTGGTAAAGAACAAGCCATCGCTTTAGACCCCCAAGAGGAAATTGCTATGGGCTTACAAAGTGCTCCATCAATCGCGCAGGAATATGGCGGATTGTACAACAACCAGCAAATGCAAGACCAAGTGGATATCGTAGGACTAAAATTGGTGAATGCCTCTGTAGCAAAGGATAGTCCGTATCGCTATGAGTTTCATTTATTGGCAGACCCCAACACCATTAATGCATTTGCATTACCCGGCGGACAGATATTTATAACCTACGCCCTTTACTCAAAATTGGAAAACGAAGACCAACTCGCAGGCGTGTTAGGTCACGAGATTGGACACGTTTTAGGACGTCACTCCAGTGAGCGCATTGCCGAAACAGATTTCTGGCAAACCGTTGCACAAGGCGCCAATGTGGGTGCCGATGCAGGGAATATTGTTGCTGGGATTGGACAAAACAAATTACTAACCAATGGGCGTGGAGACGAGTTGGAAAGTGACGATTTGGGTGTGCGTATTATGATGAAAGCCGGCTACGATCCCTACGAAATGATAGACGTCATGGAAATTCTAAAAGCGGCCGCAGGCCCTAGCCGTGTGCCCGAGTTTCAAAGCACCCATCCCGACCCCGATAACCGTATTGAAAAGATTAGAGAGAGTATTAAGAAATATGGGGGTAGTTAGTTAAAAGATTGTTGAGAAATAAATAAATGTTAAATATTAATAAGCTATTTTTTTTGGATATTTGGTATTATGGGAATGAGTAAAAAATATTCGAATATTAGAGAAAAACTAAAAATCGTTGTAGACAAGAAAACTACCAACGAAATGGCTCATTTAACACATTATTTTCAAAATCACAAAAACGGTGTTTCTGAATATTACAGGTCAACTGCAAAAGAATATTTAGCAGAATTACACGAAAATTTAGAAATTTCACAGGAACCAGATTTTCAATATTATTTACCAATAAAATGGGATGTTCCTTTTCCGCCACCTGAAAATCCAAAATTCAAATTTATTGACCTATTCGCGGGAATTGGAGGAATTCGACTTGCGTTTCAAAATAACGGAGGGAAATGTGTTTTTACGAATGAGTGGGATTCGTTTGCAAAAAAAACATATGAAGCTAATTTTGGAGAAGTTCCTTTTGGTGACATAACGCAAGTTTCTGAAAAAGAAATTCCAGATCACGATATTTTATTAGGAGGCTTCCCTTGTCAACCTTTTTCTATTGCTGCTTAATTGAATTATGATAAATTTTAAAGAAGTTATAACATACAACGACCAACCAGTAACTTGTCCTGACTGTGGAAACAGAACTGAAATAATTTTAGATTTATCTCACACAATTGAACAAACTCAAATTCACAAATGCTTGTCAGAAAATTGTCTAAATGAATTTGTTACACAAAATGATGATGAATGAAAAAGGGGCAAAAACTGTGGACTAGAGATGAATTAATTTTAGCAATAAACCTATATTGTAAATTGCCTTTCGGAAGATTACACCGAACAAACCCACAAGTTATTCATTTAGCAGAATTGATTGGTAGAACACCAAGTTCAATGGCATATAAATTAGTAAACTTCGCAAGTCTTGACCCTAGTTTACAAGCAAGAGGAATAAAAGGAGCTTCCAATTCTAGTAAACTTGATAAAGCAATTTGGGATGAATTTTATGATAACTGGGAAGAACTTCCTTTTGAAAGTGAAAAGTTGTTGTCAAAATTTGAAAATAAATCTATTGAAGAGCTGAATCACATAGACATTAATAGTTTACCAAAAGGAAAAGAAAGAGAAAGAGTTGTAAAAGTTAGAGTTAATCAATCATTTTTTAGGAGTTCAATTTTAGCTTCATACAATAGTACCTGTTGTATAACTGGAATTAACCATAGTGAATTATTGGTAGCTGGTCATATCAAACCTTGGAGTCAAGATGAACAAAATCGATTAAACCCAAGAAATGGTATTGCTATTAATGCTTTGCACGATAAAGCTTTTGAAAATGGACTTATAACCATTACACCTGATTACAAAATCAAAATTTCAGACGTGCTTTTAAAAAGTAAAAAAACAGATTCTCTTGAAAAATACTTTTTTCAATACGAGAATAAAGATATCTTCTTACCATCAAAGTTCTTACCTGATATCGAATTCCTAAAATACCATAATGAAAACAGATTTCAGCGTTAGGGATAGAAGTGGAAAGCCCACAGCGAAGAATGAGCGAGGACTTGCAACGAATAGCCCGACCCTCTAGGGGAGCGCCAAAAAAAACATTTTACCCTGCCTTTCATCTAATTGTGGAGGTTATACGCTTGAAGCTGAATTAGGAGTAACACCAAATGGATATTCTGAACCTGATTTTATGGGTTGGGAAATCAAACAATTTGGAGTTAAAAAATTTGAAAACATAAACTCTTCTGTAATAACATTAATGACACCAGAACCCACAGATGGACTTTATAAATCTGAAGGAACAGAGTCCTTTATAAAAACTTATGGTTATCCCGACAAATTAGGACGTCAAGACCGAATGAATTTTGGTGGAGTACATAAAGCAGGAGAATTACATCCAACAACTAAACTAGAAATGAAATTACTTGGTTTTGACCAAGAAAGTGGAAAAATCAGAAATTCAAACGGTAGTATTTCATTAATTGACCAAAAAGGAAATGAAGCAGCTTCTTGGAGTTTTTCTTCAATGCTTTTACATTGGAATAGAAAACACGATAAAGCTTGTTATGCTCCATCCCTTTCAGATGTTAAAGGAGACAGAAAATACAAATATGGAAACAACATAATTTTGGGAACAGGAACAGATTTTCAGCTTTTTCTTGGACAAATGGCAAACGGAAACATTTATTATGACCCAGGAATTAAACTTGAAAATATGTCAACGAAACCCAGAATTAAGAAAAGAAGCCAGTTTAGAATTAAATCGAGATTTCTACCAAACTTGTATAAAAAGAATGAAATAATAAATCTGAGTGAATAAAATCTCATTCCTATTATCTATTTCAATTAAATCATCCTTGTATCTTTGTGGTTCAGCATCCTTTTATGAACAAAAAAGTTATTTTACTCATTTTAGACGGTTGGGGCATTACTCAAAATCCCGAAGTTTCTGCCATTGCACAAGGAAACACCCCCTTTGTCGATTCGTTGTACCATAAATACCCTAACGGGCAATTATTAACCCACGGGATGAATGTAGGCTTACCCGACGGACAAATGGGCAACAGCGAAGTAGGCCATATGAATTTAGGTGCCGGGCGTATCGTGTATCAAGATTTGGCAAAAATCAATTTGGCGGTAGAAAAAGATTCCTTAAAAGAGGAACCCGTGTTAAAAGCGGCCTTTCAGTATGCTAAAGACCACCATAAAAAAGTGCATTTTTTAGGTTTGGTTTCCAATGGTGGGGTGCATTCGCATATCAATCACATAAAGGGCTTGTTAACTGCTGGAAGTAATTTTGGATTGCAACATATGTATGTGCATGCCTTTACTGACGGTCGGGATGTAGATCCTAAAAGCGGGGTTGGTTTTATTCAAGAGATGGAAAAACACCTTCAAAAAACAGGAGGAAAATTAGCTTCCGTTATTGGGCGTTATTTTGCGATGGATCGAGACAAACGCTGGGAACGTGTTAAAAAGGCGTACGATTTGTTGGTACACGGAAAAGGAGAAGCCTCAGTCAATGCTTCAGAAAGTATATTGAGCTGTTATGCGAAAGGCATCACCGATGAGTTTATTGAACCCATCGTAATGACCGAAAACGAACAGCCCGTTGCTACCATTTCGGAAGATGATGTGGTCATCTTTTTCAATTTTAGAACCGATCGTGGTCGCGAACTCACCGAAGTACTTTCGCAAAAGGATTTCCCAGAATTTAGTATGAAAAAATTACCGTTATATTATGTTACTTTAACCAATTACGACGACACCTTTAAAAATGTAAAAGTAGTGTATGACAAGGAAAATCTTACAGACACCCTTGGCGAAATCATTGCAAAATCTGGAAAAAAACAAATCCGAATTGCCGAAACCGAGAAATACCCACACGTAACCTTTTTCTTTAACGGCGGTCGCGAAACACCTTTCGAAGGAGAAAAACGCATACTGTGTCCTTCGCCCAAAGTGGCAACCTACGATTTATACCCACCTATGAGTGCGTATGAAATTCGAGATAAAATCCTGCCCGAAATCGAAGCCCAGTCGGCAGACTTTATTTGTTTAAACTTCGCCAATCCAGATATGGTAGGGCATACAGGGGTTATGAAAGCCGCCATAGAAGCCTGCGAAACGGTGGATATTTGTACCGAAGCCATTGTAGAAACTGCCAAGAAAAACGATTATACGGTCATCATCATTGCAGATCATGGAAATAGCGAAACGATGATTAACCCAGACGGATCGCCCAATACGGCGCATACGACCAATCCCGTTCCGTTAATTTTAGTGGATACCGATATTAAATTTATAAAAAATGGCGTTTTAGGTAATATTGCGCCCACCATTTTAAAGTTGATGGGTATTGAACAACCTAAAGCAATGACCGAAAAACCGCTTATTTAAAAAAATGAATGTTATGAAAAACCTTGTTTATTTATTTACTGTATTACTCATCATTTCGTGTAAAAATGCTTCGGAAAAAGAAGGCGAAACCGATACTTCTTCCGAAGAAATTGGAATGGAATCTAACGCCGACGGACTTAACACCCGTGTTCCCGATGAAGAAGATGGAGGCGAGATGCTCCTTGGAAAAATTAACTGTAAAGGGCTTCAGGAAGCACCCTTTAATGAGTGGTTTGTGGAAAGTTTCAATACCCATACTTTAGATTCGGCACGTGTAGATAGTATCAAGCCTTTACTAAAAAACGTATCCATTAAAGTATTTATGGGTACATGGTGTGAGGATAGTCAGCGTGAAATACCTGCCCTTCAGAAAATTTTAGAGGCAGCCGATTATAAGGAAGAGCAAGTGGAGATGATTGCTATGACCCACGATAAGGACACGCCTCAAGGATTGGAAGAGGGTTATGAAATAGAGTATGTGCCATCCATTATTTTCTTTAAAGACGGTGCCGAAATGAACCGTATTGTCGAATACCCTCAGGAAACCCTCGAAAAGGATATGGTCAAGATTTTGAGTGGCAAGCCCTACAAACATTACTACGCAGAATAAACTTTAAATTCGGTATTATTCTTCGTATTTTTGCAGCCTTAATGCAACTTCCTTAATGGTAGCTGAAACTTTAACCATAGCAGTAGACTTTGACGGAACGATAGTCGAAGATGAGTATCCAAAAATTGGTAAACCCAATATTTTTGCTTTTGAAACCCTCAAAAAGCTTCAAAATAAAGGGCATCGACTTATTTTATGGACGTATCGTTACGGAAGAGAATTGGATGAAGCTGTGGCGTTTTGCAAAGAAAACGGAATTATTTTTTATGCGGTAAATAAAAGTTTTCCGGAAGAACAATTTGACCCAAAATATAGCCGAAAAATAAATGCCGATTTATTTATAGACGACAGAAATTTAGGCGGTATGATGGGCTGGGGAGAAATTTATCAAAAATTAATAGGGGAAGAAGTCTCCAAAAGTGCTTCCAAAAAAAGAAAAAAAGGTTGGTTCGGATTTTAAGATATGATAATACCTAAAACACTAGAAGAAATAGAATTAATGCGGGAAAGCGCTTTGGTCGTTTCCAAAACCTTGGGAATGCTCGCCAAAGAGGTAAAACCTGGTGTTACCACAAACTATCTTGATAAAATTGCCGAAGCATATATTAGAGAAGAACTTAATGCGCTCCCAGGTTTTAAAGGATTGTACGATTGCCCTTCTACCCTACTCTGTAGCGTCAATGAAGCGGTAGTTCACGGATTACCAACCGATATTCCTTTAAAAGAAGGTGATATCGTAGCTATTGATTGTGGTGCTATTAAAAATGAATTTTACGGTGACCATGCATACACTTTTGAAATAGGTGAAGTCGCTCCTGAAACAAAACAACTACTCAAAGTCACTAAAGAATCCCTTTATATTGGAATCCGTGAGTTTAAACACGGAAATCGTGTGGGTGATATTGGTTTTGCTATTCAACAGTATTGTGAGTCCTTTGGCTACGGTGTGGTGAGAGAATTAGTGGGTCACGGATTGGGTAGAAAACTACACGAAGATCCCGAAGTTCCTAACTACGGAAAACGTGGAAGAGGTAAAAAACTGGTGGAAGGCATGACTATTGCCATTGAACCTATGATCAATTTAGGAACTCATAAAGTAAAGCAATTAAAAGACGGCTGGACCATTGTAACACAAGACGGCAAGCCTTCTGCTCATTTTGAACACAACATCGCATTAGTAAACGGAAAACCCGAATTGCTTTCTACTTTTGGCTATGTCTATGAAGCCCTCGGAATAAAAAGCGACGAGGAAAATGAGTTCCGCCAAAAGGAATTGGTTTTGTAATTTAGTCGTGTGCAAAAACTCTTCAAATTTTTTCTGAATTTATTTCCCAGAACCTTTTTAATAAGAGTCAGTTATTGGGTACGCCCAATAATGGCGTTTTTCTTAAGAGGAAACAAATATACAGATCCCATCGACGGAAAATCCTACAGAAAATTTCTTCCCTACGGCTATGAACATGTTCGTGAAAATGTATTGGCTCCTGGAACCCTTTCGTTGGAACGACATCGTTTGTTTTGGTTATGTCTTAAAAATGAAACGACTTTTTTTTCTGAAAATTTAAAAGTGCTTCACTTTGCCCCTGAGCAAGCATTTTTGAAGCGTTTCAGAAAATTGAAAAATATTGACTACACGACCACAGACCTTAACTCCCCTATTGCCGATGTAAAAGCAGATATTTGCAATCTTCCATTTGAGGACAATGCTTTCGATTTTATTATTTGCAATCATGTCTTGGAACACATTCCAGATGACACCAAAGCGATGCAGGAATTATATCGGGTGTTAGCGCCTAATGGCACCGCCATTGTTCAAGTACCTTATGATAAAAATCGTGAAGTTACTTTTGAAGACGATTCCATTACAGACCCTAAAGAACGGGCTAAAATTTTTGGTCAATACGACCATGTACGGGTGTACGGCATAGATTATTTTGAAAAATTAGCTTCGGTTGGATTTACAGTTGAAGCTGTTGATTATACGGCATCACTTTCAGAAGAACAAATTGAAAAATACCGTTTACCTAAAGGCGAATTGGTTCCTGTCTGTAAAAAACTACTCTAAAATACGATTCTGAAAGCCCTCCGTGACAAAAACTTGCGGTTGATGATTGCTATCTATGTAGGTTAAATAGGCTTCCACATCATTTAATGCAGAAAGTAGTCTTTTCGATTTTTCCAATCCCATGGCCATAAATGTGGTGGCATAGGCATCCGCTTCGGCACAAGTAACTGCAATAACCGTAGCACTGGTAACATCGCTTTCTTCTGCTTCACCCGTTAAAGGATTGAGGGTATGAACGTATTTTTTTCCTGTAAGGGAGTCGATACGAAACTTTCGATAATTCCCTGAAGATGCCATGCCTTCGTTTTGTAACGCAACTGTATGTGTATAGCTTCTATTTTCCAATTCTGAATCTACGGCTTCAATTCCTACAACCCACGGTTTTTGTTTTTCTATATTTTGTCCTTTAGACAGTAATTCGCCACCTAGTTCAATTAAATAATGGGTCACACCCTGCGATTCCAGATAGCGACCTAAACAGTCAATTCCGTAGCCTTTTGCCACGGCATTAAAATCGAAATAAATTTCAGGAAATTGTTTTTGAATGGTTCCTTCTTGAGTGAGTTTTACTTTTGAAAACCCCACAAACTGCATGAGTGAATCCAAAGTAAGGCTATCCATTTTCTGAAGTGGTTTCGTATCTCCAAATCCGTACGCATTACGAAGGACCCCTATCGTGGGATCGAAATATCCGTGTGATTGTTTGTAAATTTTTTCAGAAAGTAAAAACACGTCACTAAAAATAGAATCTACCACTACGGTTGCATCTCCTTGGTTTATTTTTGAAATATCACTATTAGGCATATAGGTACTCACCGACTTATTTACGGCATACACCACAGAGTCAATTCCCTTTTCAGCATCAAAATCTTTCTGCGAATAATATTGAATGGAATAGGTAGTGCCAAAGGCATTTCCCTGTATTATATGAATTTTTTCAGAGGTGACTTCACATCCAAAAAACAGCACAGCGCTTACTATAAAAAATAGGTTTTTAATCATATCTCTTGAATTCCATTATAGACCACCGTATAGGGTTCGTCTTTAATAACGGGCTTTCCATAATCTTCACCATACCCTAAGCCAACACCGGCATAATACATTTTTGCTTCAAATTTTAGGGCATGTTCCTTCATAGTTTGCATAAAAATTGGGTCGTAGCTATGTGCATCTTGCGGGTAACTAATCGCCCGAACTATCACAAAATGAAGCACTTTATCCTTTAAAGCGACAAACTGCGGATTTTTTTTGAGTTTTGAATTCACTCCCAAAAATTCAAATCCTTGCGATTGCAAATCTTCCCCCACGATATTCATAGCGAGGTTGTGTAATTCTTGTTCGGTAAGTGGTTGAGACATTATTTAAAGCGAATAAATTTCACCTCCCCAAAAGTGTATGTTGGAATAGCCAAGGATTCCCCAAGTCCAATTTCATACCAAGGGTTTATTGACAAGTCGTTTAAATTTTTAATAATATGTGCACTTTGTGAGGGTGTATTTCCTTGTGCAAAAATAAACAAAATTTCCCCGTTAGCATTCACAGCTTTATCGGCAACCATGATAATATGACCTGGACTCCCTGGATATATAAGCATATCTCCTACTTCTATTTCTTCAATGGTATTGATCTTCTGCATTTCATTGTAAAGTGAGATCGTTCCAGCGTACATATAAATTAAATCTAAATACTTATAAAAGTTTTCTTTAGAACTGTTTGCGCTAGCCGTTTTATGAAAGGTGACCCTATTTCCACTTACTTTAGGGCGAAAGCCTTCGGCATATTTTTTCCAAGAGCAGTAATGCCCTGAGGTAAAATTGAAGCCTATTTCATCTTTTCTGTTTTGGTCCCAAAGGTATTCTGCCCGCAATCGTATCAAAACATCGGCACATTGCATAAGTCCGTGGGTGGGCACCGAAACATCCAAAACGCCCACATGTCCTTTTTGATAAAAGTAAGGATTACCATCATAATTAATAACTTCAGCATCAAAAGACAAAAGCGCATATTGCTGCATGAATTCTGAAAATGAATTTTGTGGATAGGTGGCTCTTTTAAAGCCTTCAGGAAGTAAAATTCTTTCCGAAACAGTGGCTCCTTCTTCGTTTATAAAACTTGGCGTGGGAATATAACTAAGGCCTATATTTTTAACTTGCTTTCCTTTTTTGGATAAAAGGAAAAAACAACCTATGGCCACTAGTAGTAATAGTCCAAATCTTTTCATTACAATAAAAACTCCAAAACACTAATTTTATTTCATAAAAAAAGCCTCAATAAAGAGGCTTTCAATCTCATGCGTATTTTTATTTCTTAATAACTTGCCTTGTATAAGTATCGTTCTCGGTTGAAATATTCATCAAATAAATCGATGGACTTAAACCTGAGATGTCAATCTGGATAGTGGTATCATTAAATGATTTGGAAGTAACCATCCTACCTTGTAAATCATAAATTATTACCTTTTTTATTATTGCATCTTGGGCAGAAACATTAATAACACCTTTTGTTGGATTAGGAAATAAATAGAGTGGTTCGAATGTTTTATCATTGCTTTCTAGAATCTTATTGTCATTAATTGCTTTTCTAGTAAATAGGAGAACAAACCTTTCATTGTAGATTCCATCCTTAGATTTAAATTTATAAGGAGTATTATTAATTTTCGTCATTGTTTGATTCTCGTCATCCCATAGATAAACGTTTGCCCCAGAAAGATTAAATCCTTCCAAATTGGCTATTGATATTTCATATTCTTGTATTCCTAAAATTTGGCTAGAAAATCCTAAAGGAACTTTTGTACCAAATTTAAATTTTCCACGAGACTGAATTCCTAATTGTTCACTACCATCATCTAAAAGTGTATACACTGCCATTACTGTGGCTAGACATCGACTATCGTAACCCGGATCTATTTCATTAGTAGCATTATCTGAAAATCCTAACAGTGTTGTATTTTGCAGGTCAAAATTTATGCTATTTAATGTAATCCAAATTCTCTCTTTATTCAGGGAATTAGTAATAGTACTAGCGCTCCTTAAAGTATTGTTGCCATTTAATAATCTCATGCTGTTATTAAATTCAGCTATTCCAGCTGCACTTGCTTTTATCGCAAATCCTTGACCTGTTGAAATAATTCCATTTGGTTCAGTGGTTGTGCCAGGGTCATTTGCCGCCGCGGTACCTCCCGTTAAATTATACATTGAAATATCCTGCATGGAAAAATTCATGGAGCCCGCTCCAGGATAGGATGGGCTAGGTGGAGTTAAGTGTTCCCAAAAATACACTTCATTAATCATAGGGTTTGCACTAATAAAATCATCGGCAGAAATAGCAGATGGATAGGGATTTGCTAATATATTTGGACTAGCATTTCTATTATCTGCGTTTGTTGGTCCTGGGGTATTATAAATAACATTAAAGTTAACTATACCATTATTTAAAGTCCCTTGACCATAGGTGTAGTTAAAAACACCTCCTGGTTGTCCATATCCAGCCTGTGGTCTAACAATATATCCTTCCCCTGGGTTAATTCCTCCGTTATATTCCATCCAATTGTTATAATTATCATCTGCAAAATTTTCGGAGCCTGGAAAGGCCGTTTCCACATCATTATTGGGAACAAAATTTAGAGTATGGTGATTTAAAACTAAAAAAGCACTTCCCCAAACCCCAGTTCTAGTATCATTTGACATTGGGCTTCCTAATATCATAAAATCCCTACTACCAAGAGATGGTGTGGTTTGTTTTACAGTAATAGTACCATTATTTACAACATTTGCGTTATTATCTGTTTGTACAATACTTCCCTGGTGCTCTACAATTAAATTACCATCTACAATTATATCGCCTTGAACATTTAGGTAATGTCCTGGTTCTACCGTCAAAGTACCTGTGGGAGTAATTTCACATATACAAGTATCAATGTTTCCATTATTTGTGGTATAGTTTCCACTAATCTTTGCCAAAGAACCTAAATGGGGTATTCCATTTGACCAACCAGAGATTGAATATTCAGTTAATTCACCCTCAACAGTAACTAATGCGGTTGCAGATGCAGAATTTCCATTTTTATCAGTTATTGATAATGTAACTGTATTAACTCCTATATCTGCGCAGGTAAAAGTATATTTATCAAGACTCATTGATTCTATGGCACAATTATCACTTGAGCCATTATTAACATCACCAGCTGAAATTGTAACTGAAGGCCCCGTAAGAGTAACAACTATATTTTGGGTAATTACAGTAGGAGGGGTAGCATCACTTATAATCACATTTTGAGTTTGGATAAAAGTATTACCTCCTCCAAAATCATAATTCCAAATTACCTCTGTGGTACTTTCAATTGGAAAAACGGTAGAAGTTGTACCTGTGTAAGAACCAGTACAATTAAATTTTGCAGTTGGAGCTGTAATACTGGCAACCGAACAAGGTGCTGTGATAATAGGTAAAGGCTTATTGCAAAAGTCGCCAGATTCGTTGTTATTTTTATCTAACGATGTAACTACTATAAATTTATTATCTATTTGGCTCTGTGTTAATGATAATTCATTTCCAGCTATAATATCTAGTATTTTGGACCCATCGTTCTTATTCGTTGTGGCTTGGGCGGCATTATTAAAGGCATAAACAACATATTTTTCTGGCAAATCTCCGTCTCCCGCAACAGCAGGTGTATCCCAAACAATTTTTAATGGTTCAAATCGAATGTTATCGGGATTATTTGGACAAATAGCATCTTTTCCAGCCCCCACTATGGGAGGAGCGAAAGATTTATATTGAAATTGAGCCGCATTCAAAGCGGTATTAATTCCTTTTAAATTATTTCCAATTTCATTATACCTATAAGCAATCTGTCCAAACGTAGCGTCCATTGAGACCTCTCTATTTTCATCAATTTGATTTTGAATTTCCGAAGCTGCCCAATTTTGTGGAGCATCCATCTTATAATACGCTTGACTAATGTATAATTGGGTGTTATATGTATCGGCTTGATCATTCCACCATTGAGAAAGAATATCATAGTCTTGACCCCCACCAAAAGCCCAATATAATTGAGGCGCAATATAATCTACTTTTCCAGCCTGCATCCATGCAATAGGGTCACAAAACAAGGCACTGTAAGATGAAGTCCCTACGATACCTGGTGGCGTTCCCGATTTCCAGATACCAAACGGACTAACTCCAAAAACAACATTTTTATTTTCATTAGAATTAATAGTTTGAATAGCATCGAAAACCATACCTATCATTTGATTTACATTATCTCTCCTCCAATTTTCGAGCGATAGTGAACCTGGGTTATGATCAATATAAGTTTGAGCATCTTGATTATTTGGAGGATTAGCCATCCCCCCATTTAAATAAAAATAATCATCAAAATGAATCCCGTCTATATCATATCGTGAAGCAATATCCTCAATTATGGAAACAATATAATCTCTAACCTGAGGAAGTCCTGGATCTAATACAATTAAATTAGGGTTGCTTTGGTGAGCAAAAGTCCAAGTTGGTTGTTCACTAATTATGTGGTCAGGATGTGTCGTATAAGATCCGTATTTAACTCTATAAGGATTTAACCAAGCATGTAAATCTAAGCCCCTTGCATGAGCCTCGGTAACAGCAAACTCCAATGGATCCCAAAAAGGTGATGGGGCTGTTCCTTCAGTACCCGTTAACCAATTAGACCAGGGTTCGAGAGTAGAAGCATATAAAGCATCTCCCGCTGGCCTTACTTGCAGAAATACTGAATTATAACCATTTGCTTTAACATCGTCTAAAATAGCAATTAATTCAGCTTGCTGAACGGCTGGAGTAGCAGAGGAATTAGATGGCCAAGATATATTAAAAAGGGTAGGTATAAATACCCCTCGCATATCTCGTTTAGGATTGTTATTATTAAACTCATTACCTGTAACACATTGTGCTTTTACTCCTGAAGGAAATAAAACCCAAATTGCAATAAAAAATATAAAATTAATGTATAGTTGCTTCATCGCAGTAGTTTCTTAAAATTCGAAGGAATTAGTTAAATAATGTGTTTAGTTGGTAACAGAAAATGTTTGCTTAAAAAGTAGATAAGCTTGCTCTTCGCCAATTACCATCTGAACAATAAATGTACAAATAATAGTTACCACCTTGATTTGTAACTCTAATCTCACCCTGAACCCCAGATGCACTCGAGCTAGAGGGTCTTCCAAGGGACGGATTTACAATTCCATTTATTATGGTTCTTGTAGTTTCCGTAGAGTCACCACCTATGGAGGATCCAGGAGCACCTCCAATGACTAATTGGTTACTTCCTGTTTTAACAGGTATTTGTGCATTTGCACCAATGGCAATATTATTATTTCCGACGTTATCAATATTATCACCTACAGAAGTTTCAGCCATGGCTGATCTTCCAATAGCAACATTATAGGAACCGGTTCCATTATAACGTAAGGCATTAAATCCAATGGCAGCATTATCATGACCGGTAGAATTCCATTTTGCAGCTTCTTGACCAATTGCCATATTATTGTATCCAGAATCATTAAAATGCATTGTATAACGTCCTAAAGCTACGTTTTGATACCCTGTAGTATTTAGGGTTAAAGCTCCCGAACCAATGGCCGTATTCCTATGACCCGATGTGTTAATTTGTAGCGTTGTATGACCAATAGCGGTATTATGATCTCCAGTATTAACTGTAGGGCTAATACTTAGTACACCGAAACCAGTGGTATTTGTTGCTAACCATCCAGATTGCGTACTATTTCGTTTTAAAATCAAGTCTACATTATCAGTCGTCCCAACAAAATTTGTAGAAGAGTTTGTTCCAGAATTTCCTGTAATTTTCCAATCAACCGATTCTGGCGCCATTCGAATCCAAATGGTACCATTAAAATAATAATAGCCAGATTGGGTCACATTAATAGTTTGTCCAGCAGGTGAAGAGTCAGCCGCAGTGACATAAACAATAGCAGCAGTTTCATTCACGGTATAAGTTTTGGCCCTTAATTGATTTCCTGTTAACCGCGGAGCAATTACACCGTCCAATTGTGTTGTAATGGTAGGTTGTCCTGTAATATCCAAAGTGCCTTTAGGGGTTGTAGTTCCAATACCTACTTGTGCATATAAGGTTGCACAAAATAATAGAAATATGGGGGCAATTAATTTCATCTTATAATGTTGATATTAATATATTTTAAGCTTGTGAAATTTCACAAATAGCTACATATTAATAAATTAGCATTACAAACATATAACATTTTTTAGATATATATCGATAACATGACTATTATTTTCGATGAAATACATAAAATTATGGTTGTAGATAAAACAAAAACCGTATTGTCTGTCAGTATTTCCTAGCTAATTTGGATTTATTCTAAGAAATGTTAGTTTCATAAAAAAAGCCTCGATGAAGAGGCTTTTAAATTTTTATATTTAGTGTTATCCACCAAAATCGTCGAAACGAATATTTTCATCTGGAATACCAAAGTCTTCTCCCATTTTCTGAACGGCTTGGTTCATTAAGGGTGGTCCACAGAAATACAATTCGATATCTTCTGGCGATTCGTGATGATTTAAGTAGTTCTCTATCACACAATTGTGAATAAAGCCTACAAATCCGTCACCAGGTGCATCAATGTTTTCTTTAATCTTCCAGTTATCTTCAGGAAGTGGTTCCGAAAGTGCCATATAGAATTTGAAATTAGGGAAATCTTTCTCTAAGTTTCTGAAGTGATCTATATAGAACAATTCTCTTTTTGAACGTCCTCCATACCAATAAGTAACTTTACGTCCAGTTTTTAGAGTACGGAACAAGTGATATAAATGTGAACGCATAGGTGCCATTCCAGCACCTCCACCTACATAAAGCATTTCAGCTTCAGATTCATTGATGAAGAATTCACCATAAGGACCTGAAATAACCACTTTATCGCCCGGTTTTTGAGCAAAAATATAGGAAGAAGCAATCCCTGGATTTACCTGCATCCATTGATTTTTAGCTCTATCCCAAGGTGGTGTTGCAATACGAACGTTTAGCATAATTTCACGTCCTTCCGCAGGATAAGAAGCCATAGAATAGGCTCTTTCTACCGTTTCGTTATTCTTCATTACCAACGGCCAAAGTCCAAACTTATCCCACTCTGCTTGAAACTTATCTGGAGTTTCATGCTCTTCAGGGTGTGCCGTAATGTCGATGTCACTGTATTTAATTTCGCAAGGAGGAATTTCAATTTGAATATATCCTCCCGCTTTGTAATTCATATCTTCAGGAATCTCTACCACAAACTCTTTTATAAAAGAAGCCACATTGTAGTTACGCACCACCGTAGCATCCCATTTTTTAATTCCGAAAACTTCTTCAGGAATATGAATATTCATATCCTGCTTTACCTTAACTTGACAAGAAAGACGTGCTCCTTCTTTTAATTCTTTACGGGTAAAGTGAGGTGTTTCAGTAGGTAGGGCTTCTCCTCCCCCTTCTAATACGTGACACTCACACTGAATGCAAGTTCCCCCTCCACCACAAGCAGAAGGTAAAAATATTTTTTGACTACCAAGTGTTGAAAGCAAGGTACCTCCTGAAGGAACTTCGATTACCTTTTCATCATTAATGGTAATTTTTACGGGACCCGAAGGAGAAAGCTTTTGCTTTGTGAATAAAAGCAAAGCAACCAATAAAAGGGTTAATACAAGGAAAGCAGCTACCGTTGCTAAAATGACACCTAACGTACTAGCTAAAATCATAGTTTATTCTGTTATAGTTGAAACCTCCACTACTTCATCAATAGCTTCAATGGTTGTATTTGTATTTTCTTCTTTCTGTACAGCCGTTTTTGTTTCGTCTGTTTTAGGCGTATCCTCACCACCCGTTAACATTCCTCCAAAACTCATAAAACCAATCGCCATGAGTCCTGTAATAATAAATGTGATTCCTAGTCCGCGAAGCGGTGCAGGCACATTCGAATATCTAATTTTCTCACGGATAGCGGCAATGGCTAAGATGGCTAAAAACCATCCAATTCCTGAGCTAAAACCATAATTTAAAGCTAAGCCTAAGGTTTCAATATCACGCGATTGCATAAATAAGGATCCACCAAGAATCGCACAGTTTACTGCGATAAGTGGTAAAAAGATCCCTAAAGAGTTATATAATGATGGTGAAAACTTTTCTACCACTATTTCTACTAATTGCACCATGGTTGCAATGGTTGCAATGAACAGAATAAACGAAAGGAAACTTAGGTCGTAATCTGCAAATTCTGGTCCTAACCAGACTAGAGCACCTTCACGAAGGATATACTGATCCAATAACCAGTTAAGTGGTACCGTAACCGTTAACACGAAGATTACCGCAGCCCCTAAACCTACAGCTGTACTTACCTTTTTAGAAACGGCAAGATATGAGCACATCCCTAAGAACGTAGCAAACACCATGTTGTCTACGAAAATCGATTTGAAAAATAATTCTATGTGTTCCATAAATATTTTTATTTAGTAATGAAGTATCGGTTTTAACACCTTACTATTACTATACTAATGTTCTTCAATTAATGCTTTATTTTTACTACGCTGTACCCAAATAATGATTCCTACCACTATTAATGCCATAGGCGAAAGCAACATAAATCCGTTGTTTTCATACCCTATTGCATACAAGCCGGTCTTTTCAATGGGGTCTCCTAATACTTTAAAGCCTAAAAGGGTTCCAGACCCTAAAAGTTCTCTAAAGAAACCTACAATGATAAGAATAACACCATATCCTAATGCGTTTCCAATTCCGTCAAGGAATGAACGCCAAGGGCCATTACCTAAAGCAAATGCTTCAAAACGCCCCATAATGATACAGTTGGTAATAATTAATCCAATAAATACAGAAAGTTCCTTACTAAGCGTATATGCATAGGCTTTCAGAATTTGATCCACAATTATTACCAAAGCAGCTACCACTACTAATTGAACAATAATTCTAATTTTTGAAGGGATTACATTACGCATTAAGGAAATAACCACATTTCCAATTCCCAATACAAAAATTACAGAAATCGCCATTACAATGGACGCCTTAAGCTGCGCTGTAATAGCCAATGCCGAACAAATTCCCAGTACCTGAATGGTAATAGGGTTATTATCTGCTAACGGGTCTAAAATTAATTTGCTATCTTTTTTTGATAATAGTCCCATACTAGTTGTTTTTTAATTTTTGAAAATAAGGAACATAGAGTCTTAAATCACTCTTTAACATTGCGGAAACACCATCACCTGTGATTGTTGCTCCTGCAATAGCATCTACCTCATTATCATCTTTATTATCATTTTTTGGATCGGCATTTCCTTTTGCTGCAGTAATTCCAACGAAGTTATTGTCGGCATCAAAAAGTTTTTCCCCTGTAAAGTCATCCATAAAGAAACGCTCTTTAATATTCGCTCCTAAGCCTGGCGTTTCTCCTTTGTGATCAAAGAATACTCCTTGAACCACCATATCTTCATTTAGCGCTACATATCCCCAAATAGCATCCCACAGCCCTTTACCTCTTATAGGAGCAACGTAGTATGTTTTTCCATCCTTTTCACCTACAAATAGTGGCAAGCGTCTTGAATAAGAAGGATCCTTCGCTAAGTTTTTTTCTTTTTTAATATCAATTAAGTAAGCATTCTCATCTTCGGTTACTTCTCCGTTTTGAATCACCAGCTGCTTTTTAATATATTCGGCAAAGGTTTGTTCTGCCTTTTCAGCGGCAATAAATTCTCTGCTACCTTCTTCATTTTCATTAACACCCATAGCATATAATATGTTCTGCTGAATTTCAATTCGTTCGTTTTCTTTTATAGTGGGTTTTAAACCCTGTGCGATAAAAGCCAATAAAGACCCCACCACAAGTACCATTATTACAGAAAAAATAATGGTATAACTATTTTTATCGGTGTTTATAGCCATGGTTACGCGTTTTTAACTTTTAAACGTTTCATTCTTCTTTTTACATTTCCTTGTACCACATAGTGATCTATAGTGGGTGCAAATACGTTCATTAACAGTATAGCCAACATCACTCCCTCTGGGTATGCAGGGTTAAATACTCTAATTAATACAGATATAAATCCTATTAAGAATCCATAAATCCACTTTCCTTTATTGGTTTGTGAAGCCGTAACAGGATCTGTAGCCATATAAACTATTCCAAAGGCTAATCCTCCAATAAGTAAATGTTGCCAGAATTCGGTATTCATTAAACTGAAAAACTTACTGCTATCAGTAATCCATCCAGCATCTACAACACTATTAAATATAAAGCCCATTGCTAAAGCTCCTAACACTGCCGAAAGCATAATTCTCCAACTCCCAATTTTGGTAAAGATTAGGAAAAGCCCCCCTAATAAAATTAATAAGGTTGAAGTTTCTCCTACAGAACCTGGGATAAAGCCTAAAAACATATCCATGGTGTCAAAATCAAAGGGTTTATTCTGCGCCAAACTTCCTAAAATAGTTTCCCCAGAGATAGCATCTACTTTTGCTCCTTCTGCCATTTGGTTGGCTCTTTCTACGGCACCGTGCACCCAAACTTTATCACCACTCATCCAAGTAGGATACGCAAAGAATAAGAAGGCACGAATGGTAAGTGCTGGGTTTAAGATATTCATTCCTGTACCTCCAAATACTTCTTTACCAATAACAACACCAAAGATTACAGCAATGGTAAGCATCCATAATGGAATATCTACCGGTACAATTAAGGGAACAAGCATTCCAGTTACCAAATATCCTTCTTCTACTTCGTGTCCTTTAATAACCGCGAAAAGGAATTCAACGGCAAGCCCAACTCCATAAGAAACAAGCACCAAAGGAATTATTTTCCAAGCTCCAATTGTAAAGTTTGCCCAGTTCCAAAATTCAGTACTAAAAAACCCGCTTGATACAGGGTCTATTTCACCTAAAGCCAGATAATGTTGGTATCCGGCATTAAAAATCCCGAAGATTAAACACGGAATTAATGCCATAATTACCGTATTCATCGTTCTTTTAAGATCATCTACCACCTTAATGTGAGTTCCGTCGTGGGTAGTCTCATTAGGAGAATATAAAAAGGTGTGCAATGCATTAAATGCAGGCGCCATTTTTTTACCCTTATACTTTTCCTTAAGCGTATGTAATTTTTGCTTCAATCCCATATACTAACTATTTTTCATTTTTTCAAAATGAATAATTATCCAATTTCTTTATACATTAAGTCCAGACCTTCTCTTATAATTTTCTGGTGCGGTTGCTTTGACACACAAACAAATTCGGTAAGTGCAAAATCTTCTGGAGCAACTTCATACATTCCTAAGGCTTCCATTTGATCAAGGTCTTTTACCATACAGGCTTTTAGCATTTGCAAAGGAAACATATCCAGCGGGAACACTTCTTCATAATTTCCTGTTACCACAAAAGCACGATGCTCCCCATTGGTATTGGTATCTAAATCATACTTCTTTTTTGGCATCATCCAAGAAAATGTCAATGCTCTTGAAGGTGATATTTTATCGAAAACGGGTTTGTTCCAACCAAATAATTCATAATCGTCCCCTTCAGGAATAATACTAACCGTGTTAGCATAAAATCCTAAATGCCCTTTAGGCGAAATTTGAGTGCCACTAAGAACATCTCCACTAATAATACGTGAGTTATCTTCGGCTAATCCAGAATCATACACAAACGTTGAAACCTCAGCTCCAATTTTTGTAGAGTAATATTTTGGAGTTTTTACACAAGAACCAGCCAATGCAATCACTCGTTCTGCATTAAACTTACCCGTTAACAGTAAATCACCTATAATCACTAAATCTTGAGCGGCAACCGTCCAAACAACTTCCCCTTTATTTACAGGGTTTATTTTTCCAATCTGAGTCCCTACATTTCCTGCTGGATGTGGGCCACTTACTTGATGAATTTCACAGTGGGTCATTCCCTTTAAAGGAGAATTCCCTTTTTTGCCGATAGAAACGTGTACAGAACAATCAGTCAATTTACTAAGTGCTGTAATGGCGGCTTGTAGCTGCGTTTCCTTCCCTTGAAGCGTAAAATCTAAATCGGCCGCTAAAGGTGCTGTTGTATATCCAGAAACAAATATTGCTTTTGGATTTTGATTTGGATTTGCAATTACATCATAAGGACGTTGTTTTATAAAAGGCCAACAACCTGAAGAAAGTAAAAGTTCTTTTATAACATCAGCCTGAGCCGCATCGGGATTTAAAATTCCAAATTCTTTGAAAGAATCTTGCGGATCTGCTTCAATTAAAATCTCTGTAATTACTCTTTTGGCACCTCGTTCAATTCTCGTTAACGTTCCACTAACTGGAGTAACAAACTTGATAGACTCATCATTTTTTGAATAAAATAAAACGTCACCAGCTTTAATTTTGGCTCCTTCTTTAACAACCATTTTGGGTGTAATGAGGTGGAAATCTTTGGGTCTTATGGCAAAGGTACGTGAGCGGGGTGCTTTGGATAGCGTTTTTGCTGCTTCGCCTTTAAGATTTATAGTAAGACCTTTTTTAATCTTAATGTCTTTGGACATAGGATACTTATATTAAAGTTCTCTTTTGTTTCCCTTCTGAAATAATCCTCAGATTTTGGGACTGCAAATTTATAAATTAAAACATGCATTCCATAATAAAAGCTCATAATTTTACACTTAAGATACCGATAACATTTTCGGAAATAAGTAAGGCACAAAAATTGTTTATATTTATCCACTAAATTTACCGCAATATGCTTCAAAAAACACTTCTGGTGTTATTCACTTTAGGCTTTATAACCAATGTAAAATCGCAAATATTTGAAAAAATTGAGCCATATTACATTCGTACTATTCAATTTACAGGAAACACTCAACAAAGTCAGTTGCCCATTATAAGATTGGGTGAGCGTTTAACCCTCACCTTTGATGATATCAATGGAAATGAAGAGGATTATTACTATAAAATAACACATCACAATTTCGATTGGAGCAAAAGCGACCTCTCCAAAGGAGAATATCTTGATGGTTTTGATGATGTAAGAATTGAAACCTACGAAAATTCATTGAATTCACTTCAACTCTATTCTCATTACATTCTTTCATTTCCAAATAGGGAAACACGTGGAGTTACTAAAAGCGGTAATTATTTACTTAGCATTTACAACGACGATGGTGTCCTAATGTTTACTAGAAAATTTATGGTGGTGGAAGAACAGGTTGCTGTAGGGGTTGAAATTAAAAGATCCAGAAACTTAAAGTTTATAGATACAAAACAATCAGTTCAATTTTCAATCAATTCAAAGGACCAATTATTAATTAATCCTAACCAAAGTTTACACACACTAGTACTTCAAAATAGTAACTTAAAAACGGCGATAACCAATTTAAAACCTCAATATACCATGGGGTCTGAATTAATTTATCGCTATGATCAAGAATCTTCATTTTGGGCAGGTAATGAGTTTTACAATTTCGATAGTAAAGAAGCACGGGCCGCTAACAATGGTATTAGAAGAATTGAACTTACCGATCTTTTTGAGCATTATTTATATACGAATCTTTCTCGAGCCGACAGGCCCTACACCTATTACCCGGATATTAATGGAAATTTTGTTGTTCGGCAATTTAGTGCAGAAAATAGTGATATTGAAGCCGAATATATCCGCATGCATTTTGCGCTTCAATACTACGAAGACATAGGGGACAAAGAACTTCATATTTATGGCAACTTTAATAATTGGACCATTGACGAAAGCACTTATATGCGTTATGATGAAGAAACAGACACCTATAGAAACACACGGCTTTTTAAACAAGGCTTCTACAATTACAGGTACGTTTTGGTAGACCGTGACGGCAGTATAGACCAAGGTGCCATCGATGGAAACTTTTGGCAAACTGAAAATGATTACACGGTTTTGGTCTATTATAGAGGTCCTGGGCAACGCTATGATAAGATTATAGGAATGGGGAAAGGTAATTCTACCATTATCACCAACAATTAATTTTTATATCGCAAAGGGTAACTATATAGGAACTTTCCTTAAATTTACCCTATGAGCAATACTTTACCAGAAAAGCAAACTGGGAGAAAAGCCGCTAAATATCGCGGTGTTAAATGCCTTAACTGTAGCCATCCACTAGATTTAAGTGATGTATATTGCTCCTACTGCGGACAAATAAATTCTACTAAAAAACTATCGCTTGGGGATTTTTTTAAGGAGTTTTTAAGCAGTATTGTAAACTATGATTCACGTTTACGATATACATTAAAAGACATCCTTTTTAAGCCAGGAACAATTACCAAAAATTATGTTGGTGGGCAACGGTTGAAATATGCCAATCCATTTCGGTTTTTTTTAAGTGTTTCTATCATATACTTTTTATTACAAAGTCTAATCACAACTTTTTCGGGCAACAACACTTTTGTTAATTTGAATAATAACGACCCCATTGCAATTGAAAAGGATAGTATCATAACATTTAATAATCTCAATATCTCTAACCAACAGTTCATCATTCAAGATTCTTTAAAAACTATAAATAACAGTTTAATTGCTGAAAAAGACACCATTGATGCAGCTAAAAAAATTCTTCCCTTTAAACCCAAAGAGCCCAAAGAAATTACCTATTATTCCGAAGCAGAATTAGACAGTATGTCTTTTAGTGATCGTTTGGGAAAACGATTTTCATTGTATAGAGATTTTTATACAGAATATGATATTGCCAATCCCGCAAAAGCCCTAGATAGCTTAAAACATAAAAACAACGGATTTAATAGGTGGTTATATAGCAAAAACTCATCCATTGATAGAGTTAAGGAAAATCCTTTTGGCTTTGCCAATTATATGCTTGGTAAAATCCCCTTTTTCCTTTTCTTTTTTGCTCCGTTTTTTGCGCTTTTCTTTTGGCTTATTTATTCCAAAAAAAAATACAGTTACATGGAGCATTTAATATTTATCTTCCACATTTTTGGCTTCGTATTTTTGGGAATGCTTATCCTTCTTCTCCCAGATTTATTAATTGGTGATGAGATATTAACTGGAATATTATTTATGATTATTGGCCCAATTTACTTTTACAAAGCCCTTCGTAATTTTTACATGCAGAATAGGATTATTACAATTATAAAATTCTTATTTTTAAATATTGTTTTCAATGTAAGTGTCACCATAATTGCAATTTTGTTTTTTGCTATAACCGCAGCAGCCTATTAAATGGTACAACAAGTAACCCATAATATTAAAGTTTCGGTAGAAACATATTTTGAAGGCTCTTTCTATAGTGACCAGAAAAAGCAATATGCTTTTTCGTATGAAGTACTTATCGAAAACCAAAGTCAGCACTCTGTTCAATTAAATTCTCGATTTTGGCTTATAAAGGATGCCTTAAACGAAGCCGAAACTGTGGAAGGCGAAGGTGTTATAGGCGAACAACCTATTATTGAACCTGGCGGAAAACACCAATATAACAGCGGATGCGTTTTAGTATCTCCTTTTGGAAGTATGCAAGGCTATTACAAAATGAAAACACCTTTTAGTGAGATTGAAGTCGCTATTCCCCTCTTTAAACTGAATGCCTCTTTCGCAATGAATTGAAAGATTTAGATTCCACTAAAAAATATCAAATTTTCAAGTGTCTAAAGTGGTTTAAGTTGTATTGAAAAAATCATTTGGAGTTATCTCAAGATATTCGCAAATTTTACAAAGGGTTGTAAAAGAAATATCTCTTTTTCCTTGCTCAATTCTGCCAAAGTGGATGTTGGTGTCAAGATAGCACTGTAACTGCGTTAAGTTTTTTGAGGTTCTTAACTCTTTTACTCTTTTGGCAAGCCAGAGTAATTTTTCTGTATTTGAAACATTTTCTAACAATGACACTAAGGTCAGTGTGTAAAAACTTTGACACAATTACTGTTGAGTAATTATTTTTTTACTATCTTCAATACATATTAATATAAAAACAACTATAATATGAAAACTATTATTCTTATGGAGAGAGGATTAACGTTTTTTCTTCTCCTTTTCTTTATTAATTCAACAACTATTTTTGCACAAGATTATGATTATTATTATTTAGAAGTAAAAGAAGGTTATGATTTGGGTGAAGTTTCTAAAACAATTACCCCAGATCAAACTCTTATTCTATCTATGGGTAATACCGAAATTGCCACTATATTAAATCAAAAAGTTGTTTTTGATTTTAAAAAAGTAACATCGGTTAGTTTAACACCAAGACTGCTAAGAGTTTATTTATTAGTACTCGAAACAGGAGAAATAGTATCTGATTTAATTTTAAGAGAAGAAATCGAAAAAGTTACTTTGCTAGAAAGTATTGAATTGGCAGATGAACCTGTGCACAATTACGAAAATGATTATATCGAAATATTATATGACAATTTGCCAAATACAGTCTTAGAGCAGATAAAAGGACCACTAGCTTGGACAGTTACACAAGGAGACCCAAATGTCTTAATAGGGGTTATTGATACTAAATTTGATTTAAATCATGAAGATTTACAAAGTCAAATAGTTTTAAACTTAGATGATAACACTTGGGATAATAGGACTCATGGTACTGGGGTAGCTAGTTTGGCTGCAGCAGCAACTAATAATGGTCTTGGTATGGCAAGCATTGGATACAGGTCTAAATTGGTTACAGCCGATTTTTATGGTTCAATGGCCTTAAGAGCCCTGCAAATAGCTCAAATTCCTGGGGTTAAAGTTATTAATTTAAGTGCTCATAGTGGTTGTACTTTTAATCCAGAGGATGATGCAATTTATAGAGACATAGAATTATTATATGACGTTCTTGTTGTTTCATCTGCTGGTAATAGTAGTTATTGTGGACAAACAGGATATCATTATCCAGCTAGTTATGATAGTGTTTTATCTGTAACAGGTGTTGGTCAACGCTATAATATAGGATATAACAATCCTTATTTTTGGGGAAGATCTTGGAAGGATGTTCATGAATTTAGGCCTGATTCTGATCCCACTCATCAATCACAAGTACATAATGACAAAGTAGATGTTAGTGCTCCAGGACATAGATACTTAGCTGCAACGGATGACTATGCCAATTACCCTTTAGGTTATAAAACAGGTACTGGAACTTCGGGAGCATCGCCAATAACAGCTGGCCTCGCCGCTTTAATATTTGCCGCAAACCCTAATCTAACAGCAACACAAGTTAAAGATATTTTAAAAAACACCACAGATGACATTTACTATATTCCCTACAATCAACCCTATTTAGGTTTATTGGGGACAGGTAGAATTAATGCTTTCCGTGCTGTAAAGACTGCTTGGTGTATGGACAATCCAGGAGCAGTAGAACTTGATTTAGCGATGCAGGATTCTAAAAAGGATTATTTTGAAGAACCTAACATTAGCACACCTGTTTTTTGGTACAGTAATGATATCTGGACACGAAACCAAGACGACGGTATATTAATAAAAGAACACGAGAATCCCGAGTACGACCCAAACAATCCTAGCTATGTGTATGTGCAGGTAACCAATAGCAGTTGTGTAGTGAACTCTGGAACAGAAGAGTTAAAACTCTATTGGTCCAAGGCTAATACAGCCCTTACTTGGCCCAATCACTGGGATGGCTCATTGTATATAACAGACCCCGTTACGGGACAAAATGTACTTATGGGAGATGAAGTAGGAACACTTACTATCCCACCCCTTACTCCTGGAGAAAGTGCAGTACTCAAATTTGAATGGTACGTTCCTAATCCCGAGGATTATATAAATATTAATTACAACCCTTGGCATTTTTGCCTCTTGGGAAGGATTGTGACCCCGGAAGACCCAATGACGGTTACAGAAACAGCAGATTTAGCAGCAAACATCTTAAATAACAATAACATTGTTTTGAAAAATACTACAGTGGTAGATATAGTTGCAGATACCCCTGGTACAATTCCCGTAGGTGGGGTGGTAATGGTAGCAAACCCAACCACACAGCAAAAAACATACGAACTACAATTTAGCCCAGAACCCAATGAGCTTGGAAAGGCCATTTATGACGAAGCAGAAGTAACTGCGACACTTGATAATGTTTTGTTTAATGCTTGGGATAGCGGTGGCAAAAACTTACAACAAGCCCAAGAAATAAAGCCCAGTGTTATAAAACTTACCGATAGTATCGCAACCATAGGGAACATAACGCTCAACCCAGGAGAAATGGGAACAGTCTATGTGTCTTTTAATTTTTTAACTAAAGAACTTACCCAAAAAAGAAGGTTTATCTATCATTTAATGCAAAAAGATACGCAAAGCAATGAAATTATTGGCGGTGAAACTTTTGAAATAAGAAAACAAATAAATACCACTTTTGCCGCTAATGCAGGAAATGACGAAGAAGTAAATAAAAACGAAAGTGTTACTATAAATGCAGGAGATATTGGTGAAAATGCTACCTATAACTGGTACGACCCACAAGGAAACCTCATCCATACAGGAACAGACCTTACTATTACTCCCCAAATGACTCAAACTTATAAACTAGAGGTAGTATCAGACATCGATGGTTTTAAAGATTATGATGAGATCACTGTTACAGTTAACCCTTATTTTATAGATACATTAGTCCCCAATCCAGCCTCATCTCAAGTTACCGTTAATTACGAAATAGATGGCAGTTCCTCTGCTTACTTAATGGTGGTTAATACACAAACAGGGTCTAGTGATAATTATATCTTGGATATCACAACAACAAACACATCAATAGATGTAAGCGCCTATGAAACGGGATTGTACAACATCGTCTTGGTATGTGATGGGGAAACGCAAAACGCAAAAACACTTATAAAAAATTAAGCTATGAAAAAGACACTTATATTATTTATACTCCTTTTTTCATTAAAAGGAATAGCCCAAGACCCACAATTGTTTGAGAATACTTGGTATCTTAATAAATTAGTTATTGATAATATAGATTATTTTCCACCAGAAAATGATGAAATAGATGTTGTTTCATTAGAAGTATATCCTTCAAGCTTTGTGACTATAGCTTGCGAGTCTTTAAGTGGTCCTATAGAAGTAATTGACAACAGTAATCTTATTATTAATGAAGTTGTTCTTCTAATAGATGAATGTTTTTTGCAGGAAACTATTGATTTTCAAATTATTTATTTTAATGATTTTTTTCAATTTAATATTTCTCCTCCACATAGTTATATGTACATCATTGAAAGTGATGGAGATAACAAAATCTTAACTTTAACCAATGAGAATGGAGATAAAGCTATTTATGGAAATGAACTACTAAATATCACCGAAACCCAAATAGAAGAAATTAATATTGATTTTTTTCCTAACCCAGTAAAAGAGCTTCTTGTTGTATTGAGCCCAATAGACATACAGAAAATAACTATTTATAATATGCATGGCATTAAAGTAAAGGTTGTAACAAAAAATTTTAATGAAATTGCCATGACAGGTATATCTAGCGGGATATTGCTTGTTGCGGTAGAGACAAAGCAAGGGGTTTTAGTAAAAAAAGTGATAAAAGAATAGCTTGTATAGTATCAGAAAATACCTATTACTACACTGCAAAATGGTATCACCCTTTGCTAAGCTATTAATAGGTTGTTAAAACTAGGCTTACAGAGGTTAGATACTACCTATTGGGTAGTTATGTAGTAGGTAAGGGTACTTAGCCAATGTGGCATAAGCAGTTAACATACTATATATCACTAGGTTATTAACCTATCATGGGGTGGTTCTGGACGTGGTACAGATACTTTATTAAATGGGTAAAGGCAGTTGTACAACTGCCTTTATGTGTTTAATAACCTACTTAGGTCTATTTATTAAGGATATAAGGAGTACTTTACAACCTCCACTAAGGGGTATTACCCCCATCTGTATCTGTATCGTTTACTCCTCCACTATTACTACCAGAGGCTTTATAGTGCTGCTTTAGATCTTCGTAAATACTCGTGGTACCAGGCTCGTTTTGTCCCGCAAGATATTTTACATAACGATAATAGGATATGGCATTATGAAAATTATCGTGGTCTAAGAGTGTTTTGGTATCTCTTAATTTTTCTACCACTCGGTTAAGGTTTCTTAACGGGATTTCCAGTTGCTGCCTTGCTATATAATCGTTGTCAAACTCTACTTTATCAACCGTTCTTGGCAGAGTTTCGGGAGCTTGCTCCATATATGCTTTACATTTATCTACCAGTATTTTGTTACGGTCTGCAATAGAGCCGTATTGTTGTCTCTCTTCTGGACTAAGGTTAACCACTTTGCCGTCCAGTACTTGGTTTAAAGAGTCCACAGCGGCAGTTATCTGGTCTAGTTCTTGTTGGGTAAAGCTTATGCTTAAAAGATTGTCTAATGCCATTTTACTATTTTTTATAATTACTAAAAACTAAATTAATAAAAAAAATTAATGTAATAGCAGTATTTTTTAATGCCTTTCTAGGTTAGTTTTATAATCAAATACCAAACACTAAAACCGAGTAGCACGGCAATACCTAAAAGGCTAAAAAACAGCAACGATTTTTCAAATTGTATACCAAGTTGGGTATTCAAATCTTTCTTATTTTTCAAAAAGTTACAAAGAAGCCTTTGGAAAATTGCCTAGTGAAGAATAACAAAATCAGAATAACGATTTACTATATCCAACTTTATTTTTTTTCCGCCCTGAAGCACATGACAAAAAGCGCAATGTGAATCGTAGGTAAACTGAAAAGGCTTATTAATATCAAAATCTTCAGAGAAATAGACCCCGTCAAAATCTTCTATAAGCGAATCGTTATAACGTTTAATTCGGAAATGATTTTTTGGTAATGTTTTATCGTTTATCAATTCGAAATAAGCACTACTTCCTATCCCTTCCAACTTTTGAAGATTTTCATGAGCCTCAAGAAAAGTTGCTTTTTCAGCATCTGTTGATTTCTTTTTTTGAAAATAATTCTTCAGGTTTTCTTTAAACGCACTACCTTCAAAAGGTTTTACAATGTCATTAAATACCTCAAAAACCTTTCCTAAACCTGCCTTTTCAACATTTCCCACCCCGCTAGGTGTAAATTTTTTATTAAATGCCAATGCCTTCTGAATTCTTTTTTCGGAAGTTCCAGCCAAAATAGTTTCAGTTACAAAACGAGCGCAGTTACTCCCTTTTTTATCAAATGCTCCATACGGGATACTTCCCTTATTTTGAAGCGAATCTGCATAGGATTTTGCCTTTTCAAAATCAATAGGCTCACACACCGAAGCTAAAAGCCTACCCTCGCCATGGGTTTTTTGAGGATTTGCTTCCAACCACAAAAGCAATTGATCTAAATTGACAATTTTTTGATGAGCGTCGAATTCTATAGCAAACGGAATTTCTAATTCGGCATCTGTTTTAGCACTTCGAACCCGTCCAAAACCATTAGGGGTAATGTATCGTCCAAAATCGTAATAGAGAGCTTCTCCATTTTCAGTGTTAATTAAAACTTGAGCTGCATGACCTGCTTTAATATACTCTTTAGTCCCTAATCCTACCAACGGCAAAAATTTACAAATCCATTCGTCACTCATTTTCACAAAGGTGTCGGGATACGCTAGCACTACTATTTTTCCGGGTGTTTTCAATAGGCAAAATAAGTCGTGAACATACAAAAAGAATTACAATAAATATCATCTCTTATTTTCTTTGGAAACGTAACAAAGGTTACTTCCGCATACCCTTTTATTTTGCTACCTTTGCCGAATATTATAAACATATAAAAACAAACCCATGGGAAAAGGATTTTTTGAAGTTCCTGTAGCTGTAAATGAGCCTGTTAAAAGCTATGCTCCAGGCAGTGCAGAACGTAAAGAAGTTTCAGAAACATATAATAAAATGTACAATAGCACCGTAGAAGTGTCTTTATACATTAACGGAAAAGATATTAAAACGGGTGATACGGGAACTATGTCTCCGCCACACGACCACAAGCATGTGCTAGGAACCTATCACAAAGCCGAAAAAAAGCATGTTGAAGAAGCCATTAGTACTGCCTTGGAAGCTAGAAAAAAATGGTCTGTGATGCCTTGGGAACAACGTGCCGCTATCTTTTTACGCGCTGCCGAACTCCTTGCGGGTCCTTATCGTGCCAAGATTAATGCAGCTACGATGTTAGCACAGTCAAAGACCATTCATCAAGCGGAAATTGATGCCGCTTGCGAGTTAATAGACTTCCTCCGATTCAATGTTCAGTTTATGACTGAAATTTATGCAGAGCAACCTGAATCTACTTCTGATGCTTGGAATCGGCTAGAATACCGACCTTTGGAAGGATTTATCTATGCCATTACACCGTTCAATTTTACGGCAATTGCAGCCAATCTACCAGCAAGTGCTGCGATGTTAGGTAATGTAGTGGTTTGGAAACCAAGTGACAGCCAAATATATTCTGCCAAAGTAATCATGGATGTATTTAAAGAAGCAGGAGTGCCTCCTGGTGTGATAAATGTAGTGATGGGTGATCCTGTAATGATTACAGATACCTTACTAGCAAGTCCAGACTTTAGCGGTATTCATTTTACAGGTTCTACGCATGTATTTAAAGATATTTGGCAAAAAATTGGAACCAACATTCACAATTACAAAACCTATCCAAGAATTGTAGGAGAAACAGGTGGAAAAGACTTTATTGTAGCCCATAAAACATCCAATCCTAAGCAAGTAGCTACAGCCATTGCTAGAGGAGCATTCGAATTCCAAGGACAGAAATGTAGTGCAGCAAGTCGTTGTTATATTTCTAAAAGTATTTGGAAGGATGTTTCAACATTCCTGAAAGCAGATATAGCCTCCTTTAAAATAGGTTCCCCAGAAGATATGAGCAATTTTATAACTGCTGTTATTCATGAAGGATCCTTTGATAAATTAGCGAGCTATATTGATCAAGCTAAAAAAGATAGTGATGCCGAAATTATTGCAGGTGGAAACTATGATAAATCCAAAGGTTATTTTATCGAGCCTACCGTAATAAAAACCAACAATGCAAAATACTCCACCATGTGTACAGAGCTTTTTGGCCCTGTGGTAACCATTTATGTCTTTGAAGATGATGCTTGGGAAGAAACCCTTCACCTTGTAGATGAAACGAGTGAATATGCCCTAACTGGCGCTGTCTTTAGTGAAGATAGATATGCATTAGAAACAGCCGTTAAAATTCTTGAAAATGCCGCTGGAAATTTCTATATAAATGATAAGCCAACAGGAGCTGTTGTAGGACAACAACCTTTTGGTGGAGCAAGAGCAAGTGGCACGAATGACAAGGCCGGTAGTAAATTGAATCTTTATAGATGGCTTTCACCAAGAATGGTAAAGGAAACTTTTGTATCGCCAACAAATTATCGTTATCCGTTTTTAGGGTAAGCTTATTTTTAATTCATAAAAAAAGCCTGAATGTTTATTCAGGCTTTTTTATTTTCTTTCCTATTCGTAAAAAATACTTTCTCCTACGTGAGCATGTTGGGAGTTAATTGCACTATTGTCCATATCGACAACCATCACTACTAAGCTTAAGTTTTCAACCACAAAATCACCAGGCAAGTTATAATTGTAATTCGCTGTATAGTCTGTAAGTTCAGCAGTATTAGGAATAACATCTCCAAACACATCACTTATAGCAGTACGTAATACATGATTTAATTCAAAATCTATAATTGGATCGCCTAATTGATAATAAGGACTATTTGAGTCATTATTAAAATAGTTGGTTTGATCTCTAATAATACCATCTTCCACAAGGTATACCACTAATTTTCTATCTTGAAGCGAACTTTCAGATGCTACATTTACTTCAACAAATAAGTTTCCATTCTCCGCTTTAGAATCTATACTAATAGCCGTATTTACATTTTCCCCTGCAATATCTAATACTTGTTCTTCAGGAAAATTAAGTGCAGACCCCCAAGTTGTGGTTCTATTTATGCGTCCTGAAGGAAATCCAAACACGCCAAATTCTTGTCTGATAGTTGGCTCAATTGCCAATGCTAAATCATCATTGTTATGAATAGCGACAACACTTTACAGGTATTAACTGTGTATTTTGTCCAGACGGTCACGCTATTGCCAGAACCATACAAAATAACAACCCAGGAAATGTATTTCTTGTCAATATACACGCAGGAGGTTTTGCTGTTCCCAATGGAACTCAGCCAGACTTTAGAACCGCTGAAGGTAACGGAATTAGAGCATTTTTTGGCGCTAACTTCTACCCATCTGGTATGATAAACCGCCATCAATTTAATGGAGCTTATGTATTAAGTAGAACCGCATGGACAAGTTCTGCAAATCAAATTTTAGCCCAAAGTTCTTATGTAAACTTGGCAATGGAAGCAGATATAGATGTACAAACAAATGAAATTACTGTGCACGTAGAAGCTTATTACACAGCTAATAGCCCTGTTGGAACAAACAAACTAAACGTTGCTTTACTTCAAAACAACACCTTAGGCCCTCAAACGGGTGGTAATATGGGGAATGAATATGTACATATGCATAGACTTTTAGATATGGTAACTGGCCAATGGGGAGATGATGTAACTCCAACTACTTCTGGAACTTTTATTGATAGAACCTATACAATGACAATTCCCGCAGATCATAATGGTGTTCCAATTAATATTGAAGATCTTGAACTAGTTGTTTTTATGACTGAGGACAATGCAGAGATTATTAGCGGTAATGGAACGTATCCTACCTATTCAAATTTTGAATTTCAAAATGATGTAACCGCAAAATTAATACAAGAAATTCCAAATCAATGTGGTATTGATTTAGCACCAATCATTGAAATTCAGAATACAGGAGAAAACCCTGTTACATCACTTTCAATTGATTATTCAATTAACTCTGGAACGGTTGCTACTTATAATTGGAGTGGAAATTTAACTTCTTTACAATCTGAAACTATTGAGCTACCTGCAATTTCGTATGACCTTCAAGTTGCAAATACGGTAACTGTAACCATTGAAAATGACGATGATAATTCAAACAATACAATCACTCAAAGTTTTAATCAAACATTTGATTTTGCAAATGAAATTCGATTAGTATTAAATACAGATAACCAAGGTTCACAATGTACTTGGGAAATTGTTAATATTGATGGTGAAGTAGTAGAAAGTGGAGGTCCTTACGGAAACAATATGGTAATTAATGAAATTTACCCAATGCCAAGTAACTGTTATGTATTCAATTTATACGATTCTGGCGGAAACGGAGGAGGATCTGTTGCCTTGTTAGACATAAATAATGAAGTAATTTATTCATCAAGTGGTAATTATGGAGCTGAGGAATCTGCAAACTTTTCTACTGAAGGATTCTTAGGAATTGGTAGTAACATTTTAGACGGAATAGCGATATATCCAAACCCTGCCAAAACTAACGTTACTATTGCAAATGCTGAAAATGCAAACGTTGTAATCTATGATGTTTTAGGTAAGGTGGTTTATTCTAAGAAAAATATAGCCCTTACACAAGAAGTTGAAGTTTCAAAACTACAAATAGGTACTTACTTCGTAAAAATTGATAAAGAAGGTCAATCGAAAGTAGAAAGATTGATTATTTCAAAATAGTTTTTACCATTGAATTAAAAAACCCGAGCTACACTCGGGTTTTTTTATGCCTTACCTTTAAATTTTAACGGAAGATGAACCACACTTTTTGTTTCAAAAAAGTCTTCTTTAAAATAGTTTTTCAATTCAAAAATGGTAGCTTTTGGAAAAGAAGCTAATTCTTCTTTTAAGTCGCCTCCCTTTAAATATAAAATTCCATTCTTTAATTCATGGTGACTCTTTTTAGCCACTTTATTTTTTACCCAGCCAGCAAATTCTTCCATTTTCGTCACTGCTCTACTTACAATAAAATCGAAATTGCCTGTCACCATCTCCGCTCTTTGGTTGGTAGCTTTAACATTGTCTAGCTCCAAAGCTTCTATAACAGCTTCAACTACTTTAATTTTTTTTCCTATACTATCTACTAAATGAAATTGACTTTCTGGAAAGAGAATTGCTAACGGAATTCCCGGAAAACCCCCTCCTGTACCTACATCTAGAATGGTTGTACCTGGTTTAAAACTAACCACTTTTGCTATTCCCAAAGAATGCAAGACGTGCCGTAAATACAATTCCTCAAAATCTTTACGAGAAACTACATTTATTTTTTGATTCCAATCTTTATAGAGATCATAAAGCTTTGTAAACCTTTCAATTTGAAGCGCTGTAAGGTCAGGAAAATAGTGTAAAAGTATGTCCATGAATATTTATGAACAGCAAAAGTAGTATTTCATTCATAAATTTAGCACAATCTACATAGGATTTACGTTTTAGATATGTATTTTTACCAACTTAGTAATAAACCTATTTGAAAACCTAATTTATTGTGAGTCATTCATCTATAAAATTTTCCCGAACAGATTCTGCGCAATTTTTCCGTACACTAAATAAAAGAGTTAACAATTACTTCAAAGAAAATAATCTTTCGCGTAATGGTAACTGGAGATTGTATGTTAAAACATTTGTTATGTTTGCGCTATATATAACACCTTATTTTTTATTATTCTTTATTGATATGCCTGGTTGGTTACAACTTATCTTGGCAGTAATTATGGGAGTTGGAATGGCAGGAGTTGGCATGAATGTGATGCATGATGCTAACCACGGAGCCTATTCTTCAAAAAAATGGGTGAATAAAATATTTGGAGGAAGTATTTACATACTCGCGGGAAATGTATACAACTGGCAAGTACAACATAATGTATTACACCACACTTACACCAATATTCACGGACATGATGAAGACCTAGATGCAGGTCGTATTCTGCGTTTTTCAAAGCATATGAAATGGCATCCTTTGCACAAATTTCAACACTTCTATAGTATTTTCTTATATGGCTTATTAACGATAAATTGGGTCCTAACTTCCGACTTTAAACAAACCAAGCGTTATTTAGATCAAAAGCTATCCTACGGAAAGCTTCCAACACCATTTAAGCAGTGGAGTACACTTATTATTGCTAAAGTTATATACGCTATTATTTGGCTCGTAATCCCAATACTTTTCTTCAATATTGCTTGGTGGAAAATCTTAATAGGATTTTTTATTATGCATTATGTTGCTGGACTTATCTTAAGTGTTGTTTTCCAACTTGCGCATGTAGTTGAAGAAGCAAATACCTATTTGCCAGATCCTTCGGGAACTATGAAAAATACTTGGGCGATTCATCAGCTTTTTACTACGGTAAATTTTTCAACTAAAAACCCAATTATGAACTGGTTTACTGGTGGATTAAACCATCAAGTAGAGCACCATATTTTCCCAAATATTAGCCATGTTCATTATACCAAAATTTCTAAAATAGTTAGAAATACGGCCAAAGAATTCAATCTACCCTACTACGAATACAAAACGACGCGAAAAGCTGTAATAGCACATTTTAAACATTTAAAACAAATGGGTGCCAAACCCGCATTATCTGCTTAATTTTATATGAATCCAAAACTTTCCAACCGTGTAAACGAAATGTCAACGTCTGCCACCCTTGCCATGGCAGCCAAAGCACGAGAACTTAAAGAACAAGGAAAAAATATTATTGGACTTAGCTTAGGAGAACCCGATTTCACCATCCCAGAATTTGTGAAAGATGCAGCTATACAAGCTATAAAAGATAATTATCATTCATATAGTCCTGTCGATGGTTACGGCGAATTAAAGCAAGCGATTATTACCAAGTTTAAGCGAGATAACAATCTAGTATATAAAACTTCTCAAATTGTAGTCTCAACGGGTGCTAAACAATCCCTAGCAAATCTTGCTCAGGTATTATTAAATGAAGGTGATGAGGTACTACTGCCCGCTCCTTATTGGGTGAGTTATGCAGATATTAGCAAAGTTGCTGGCGGTGTTCCAGTCGAGATTCCTGCGTCTATCGATACCGATTTTAAAATCACCCCGCAAGCGTTGGAAGTCGCTATTACACCTAAAACCAAAATGATGATTTACAGCTCTCCTTGCAATCCAAGCGGATCTGTTTACAGCAGAAAGGAATTAAGAGCATTGGCAGATGTTTTGGTGAAATACCCAGACATTATCATTATAAGCGACGAAATCTACGAGCATATTAATTTTACTGGAGAACATGTTTCTATGGCAGCTTTTGAAGATATGTACGATCGTACCGTAACCGTCAATGGTGTTTCAAAAGCATATTCTATGACGGGTTGGCGTATTGGGTATATTGGTGCTCCAGAGTATATTGCACGTGCATGTAATAAGATGCAGGGCCAAGTAACCAGTGGTGCTAATTGTATTGCCCAAATTGCCACCATTACAGCTTTAGAAAACCCACCAAGTAAAATTCAGTATATGGTGGATGCCTTTAAAGAACGTAGAAAATTAATTTTAGGATTACTTTCTGAAATTCCTGGCTTTAAAACCAATGAACCCGAAGGTGCGTTCTATGTCTTTCCAGATATTTCGTATTACTTCGGTAAGACCTTAAAAGGAAAAACCATTAGTTCTGCGCAAGACTTTGCCATCTTTCTTTTGGAGGAGGCAGGTGTTGCCACGGTAACAGGTGAGGCCTTTGGCGACCCAAATTGCATTCGTATCTCCTATGCCGCTTCGGAAGAGAATATAAAAGAAGCCATGAGCCGAATTAAAAAAGCATTAAGTTAAATATGGCTAAGATTCTCCTTCTCGGTTCGGGTGAATTAGGCAAGGAGTTCGTCATTGCTGCACAACGTATCGGTCAAACCGTGATTGCAGTGGACAGCTACTCTAATGCTCCTGCTATGCAAGTGGCTCATGCATTTGAAGTTATAAATATGCTTGATGGCAAGGCATTGGATGCTATTGTAGAAAAACACCAACCCGATTTTATTGTTCCAGAAATTGAAGCCATTCGTACCGAACGGTTTTACGATTACGAAAAGCATGGCTATACGGTTGTACCTTCTGCAAAGGCGGCAAATTATACTATGAATAGAAAAGCCATTCGCGATCTGGCTGCCCAAGAATTGAGCTTAAAAACAGCAACGTATCAATATGCAACCTCAGCATCCGAACTAAAAAAAGCCGTTTCTGAAATTGGAATACCGTGTGTGGTAAAACCTTTAATGTCTTCCAGTGGAAAAGGACAAAGCACCATTGCATCTGAAAGCGACCTTGAAAAAGCCTGGAACTACTCCCAAGAAGGTTCCCGAGGCGATGTGGCAGAAGTGATTGTAGAAGCTTTTGTAAACTTCAACTACGAAATAACCTTATTGACAGTCACTCAAAATAACGGTGCTACCCTATTTTGCCCACCCATAGGACATAGACAAGAGCGAGGCGATTACCAAGAAAGTTGGCAACCCGCTACTATGGAGGCGAAACACCTACAAGAAGCTCAAGATATGGCAGCTAAAGTAACCGGAGCCCTTGGAGGAGCAGGTATTTGGGGAGTCGAATTTTTTGTAGGAGATGACGGGGTTTATTTTTCAGAATTATCTCCAAGACCTCATGACACAGGAATGGTGACCTTAGCCAATACGCAAAACTTTAATGAGTTTGAATTACACCTTCGTGCCATTTTAAGTCTTCCTATTCCTGAAATTACTCAGGAACGCATGGGAGCTTCAGCAGTAATTCTTGCAGATGGACATTCTGAAAAACCCTCTTATGAAGGAATAGCTGAAATAGCATCCGCGCCAAAAAGTGATTTCAGAATATTTGGAAAACCCAGTTCCAGACCTTACAGAAGAATGGGCGTTGTAGTCACTTACGATTGGGTTAATGGCGATGTGGAAAAGGTAACACAGCGTGCCAAAGAACTAGCTAAAAAGGTGAAAGTCAATTTGTAATTCTTCAGATTTTCGATAAAAAAATCGATATCTCAAACTTTCTCAGTAATTTTAGTCTGTTGTAAGTCTACACCTTATGAAGATTATAGGATTTCTTTTGCTATTTATCTCTTGCTATGCTTCGGCTCAAGAAACCGAAAAAAAGTTCTCTTTATTTTATGAAAATGACAAATACGAACTTACTCCAGTACATTTTCAGCTAATTGATAGTTTAAGGAGTTTAGAAAATAAATCGCTTTTCGATATACACATTAAAGGCTATACCAATAGTGTTGGTGAAGAGGGCTATAATATGGAACTTTCAAGAAAAAGAGCCGAAAATGTAAAAAAAGAATTACGCGATTTTACCATCATCTCTAGCCAAGGTTTGGGACAACTGGATGGCGAAACAGCAAATAATCGTCGTGTGGATATCTTAATTCACTTAAAGACAGACCATATTCCTGTGGATGGGGAAATTATGGAATTACCGATGGTCGAAGAGGCACAACCTTCTATTGTAAACTTGGTTATTCCCAAAAAAGGAGATAAAGTAACACTACAAGGAATTATGTTTTATCCCGACAGAGATGTCATTATGGATGAAAGTAAAGAAGCCTTAGAAGAACTCGTTTCATTTTTGAAAAAACACCCCAAAGTAAAATTTAAACTCATTGGACATATTTGCTGTGGCGATGATGAACGGCGTTATATTGATTTAAAAAACGTACGCACAGGAAAGGATAACCTTTCGGAAGCCAGAGCACAATCCTTGTACAATTACTTAGCAAAGCACGGCATCGATAAAAGACGCATGCGCTTTATAGGAATGGCCTATCGATATCCAACGGGAAAAGGGGATGAATTTGACCGGAGGGTAGAAATTGAAATTACAAGTGTTGACTAAACACTATCTATTTCTCCAAAAAAACGGGGTAAATAAGATTAATACGGTAAATAACTCTAACCTCCCAATGAGCATTAAAAAGCTTGACCACCACTTTGCTTTTGATGGTAATCCGCTATAATTTTCAACAGGTCCCAAATCCCCCAAAGCGGGACCCACATTTCCTAAAGAGGAAGCTGCGCCACCTAAAGAGGTTTCAAAATCTAACCCCAAAGCAGAAAACACTAAAACACCAACAATAAAGGATAGCATATACAAAATAAAGAAAGCCAGGACATTAAATACAATGGGTTGTTGAACTGCTTTATTATTATATCGAACAGGTAAAATGGCATTGGGATGAAGCGTTCTTTTAAATTCTAAAATTCCATTTTTAATCATAATAAGATGCCTAACAACCTTAATACCTCCAGCAGTTGATCCTGCCGAGCCCCCTAAAAACATGAGTCCGAAAAAGAATATGGTTAAAAAAGGAGTCCAGGTAGTAAAATCGGCGGAGACAAATCCTGTTGTTGTTATTACAGTTAATACTTGAAATAATCCATGTCTAAAGGCATACTCTAAAGATCCCCAAACCATGGGGTCTTGAATGGCAGCAGTATCATGATTGGCAAAAAAGTATATAAAAAATGCAGCTACCATGGTAAGTCCTACAATAAAGGAAGCATATAATTTAAACTCTTCGTCCTTTAGTATTTTTTGAAACTTTCCTTTAAAAGCAAAATAGCTCAGCACAAAATTAGTTCCAGCCAAAAACATAAATATCATAATGATATACTGAATGATGGGTTGGGAATTCCAATAGGCTACACTAGCATTTTTAGTTGAAAACCCACCCGTACTTAAGGTGCTCAGGGAATGATTGATCGCATCAAAAAAGGACATCCCTGCAATCCAAAGCAATAAAGTTTCAGCTAGAGTATAACCTACATAAATAAGCCAAAGTCGTTTTGCCGTATCTGTAATTCTAGGATGCAGTTTATCTCCTCCTGGACCTGGTGCTTCGGCAGCAAAAAGCTGCATTCCCCCTATTCCCAATAAAGGTAAAATAGCGATCGCAAGTACGATGATCCCCATCCCACCAATCCAATGTGTAATACTTCTCCAAAAAAGCACCCCTTTGGGAATAATCTCAATATCATTTAATATAGAAGCCCCAGTGGTTGTAAAGCCACTCATGGTTTCAAAAAAAGCATTGGTAAAACTTGGAATGGCACCTGTAAATACATAAGGAAGTGTTCCCACAAGTGCCATAAAGATCCACCCAAAAGTAACCACGATGTACCCTTCTTTTTTCTGAATTTCCTTTCTATGTTTGCGAGTAACCAACATAATAACCCCTCCTGCTACAATGGCGACCAATGAAGCATAAACCATTTCAGTAAATACACCATCATTATACAGTAAACTCACGAGTGCCGATAAAAGCATAAAGCCTCCATTAACCATGAAGAGAAGCCCCATGAGATGAAAAATAATTCGAAAGTTTATTTTGGAAAAGACACCCATTATGTAAATAGATTTTCCACTTTTTTTATGGATTGTGGAAGACAACACACGACAATTCGGTCACCACTTTGAATTTTAAAATCTCCAAGGGCTATCATACCTTCTCCGTTTCTAATCACACCACCAATAATGGCAGAGCGTGGGAAATTAATTTCTTTAATCAATTTATCACAAACTTGAGAAGTAGTAGAAACCACAAATTCCAAAAGCTCGGCATTCATGTTGTTTAATCGGGTCATGGCTACAATTTCACCTTTTCGAACATATCTAAAAATATGATTTGCCGCCAACAGTTTTTTATTGATTAATGTATCAATGCCTATTGAATGTGAAAGCTGGAAGTAATCCATATTTTCAACCAATGCCATCGTTTTTTTAACCCCTTTAGATTTCGCAACAAGGCATGACATGATGTTGATTTCACTATTCCCCGTTACCGAAATAAAAGCATCCATTTCGGAAATAGATTCTTCTTGAAGCAATTCAACATTTCTACCATCCCCATTAATCACTAAACAATTTGGGATATCATCGGCAATTTCAAAAGCCTTTTCTTTATTGTTTTCAATAAGTTTTACATTAAACTTACTTTTACAAAGGTCAATAGCTGTTTTGCAACCTATATTACTTCCTCCTAAAATCATGACATTTTTAATATCTTCTTTTATTTTACCAGATAGTTTGTAGATATGCTCTACACCTTCTTCGGTGGTAGTAAAATAGACTTGATCTCCTTCCTTAAATTGTGTATCTCCTCTCGGAATTAAGGTATACTGAGTTCCATACCGCTGTATGGCAATAGGAACATAGTTTAATTCTGGATATTGCAACCCTACTTCTCTTACCGTTTTTCCAACAAAAGCAGCGGTTCGGCTTAAATATAAGCCTATCATGGTCAGGGCACCATCTTCAAATTTATAAGTATCATTAAATGCACTTTGATTGAGCAGCAATTCAATTTCATTAGAGGCAAGCGCTTCTGGAGAAATTAATTCATCAATTCCAAACTTGGTAAACCCTACTTCATCTTTGTTATCCAAAAATTCTGTATTCGAAATTCGAGCAATGGTTTGCTTTGCTCCCAATTGCTTTGCCAATACACAACATGTAATATTGGTCGTTTCGCTGGAAGTAACGCCAATAACCAAATCGGTTCGATCTACCTGAGCGTCTTTTAAAACATTGATAGATGTTGCATCCCCGCGAATTACACGAATATCCAAATGGGTATCTGCATACGCAAGAGAATCTCTGTTGGTATCTATTAGGGTGATGTCTTGCGACTCAAAAGAAAGTAGCTTTGCTAAATGAAATCCTACCTCACCGGCACCGGCAATAATAATTTTCATATAAATGAATGTGCAATAAGAGTACAAAGGTACAAAAAAGAAGTATCCTAATGGATTTTAAGACCGTCATTTAAAATCAACTACATGGTATCATTCCATTAAAAAATAGTAGTTTTGCAACCGCATTTATGGAAAAAAAAGTGACACCATATCAAGAATCTTCTTTGAATAAAAAGGAACAAGTTGAACAAATGTTCGATACCATTTCGGAAGAATACGACGGTTTAAATCGGGTAATCTCTTTAGGAACGGATGTTTCCTGGCGAAAAAAAGTGGTCAAATTTGTCCAACAGAAAAATCCCAAATCCATTCTGGATATTGCTACAGGAACCGGTGATTTGGCTTTGCAATTTGCACAGAAAACTGAAGCCGAAAGAATTGTTGGCCTTGATTTATCTGAGGGAATGCTTTCCATTGCAAAAAAGAAAGCATTAAAAAAACCTTCAAACACGAAAGTAGATTTTATAAAAGGAGATAGTGAAAACTTACCATTTGAAGACAATAGCTTTGATGCCATCACAGTTTCTTTTGGAATTCGGAATTTTGAAGATTTAGACAAAGGACTTTCAGAAATATACAGGGTACTTGCACCTAATGGTATTTTTGTGATTTTAGAAACTTCGGTGCCCACGAAATTTCCATGGAAGCAGGGTTATCATATTTACAGTAAAGGAATTTTACCTATTATTGGGAAAGTTTTTTCGAAAGATAAAGTAGCCTATCGTTATTTAAGCGAAAGTGCTTCCGTTTTTCCTCACGGCGAAAAACTAAACAATATTTTAAGAAAAATTGGGTTTATAGAGGTGGAAAATAAGCCACAAACCTTAGGAGTAGCTACCATTTATTTGGCGTCTAAATGATTATGAAGAAACTATTTTTACTATTAGCATTGTGCCTTTTTGCGCAACATATGAACGCGCAATTGTTTAGCAAAGAACGTCTTGCCAACCTAGAAACTTTCGACAACAGATTTCTTACTTGGGGATACTTCTTGGGTTTTAATCAATACGATTTTAAATTTGAGTATGCCAACCAAAATACCGACTTAGACACAGATATAGAAGTTGAAAGCCAGTTAGGTTTTAATGTTGGTCTTATAGGAGATATGCGTATTAATAGATATATGAATCTACGGCTGGAGCCGGGAATCTATTTTACCCAACGCAATTTAATTTTTCCAGGTTTTGAAGAAGAGCTTGATTATTTTAGAGAAGTTAAATCCACTTACATTCACGTTCCTTTATTGCTTAAAGTTTCTACCAAAAGGCTAAATAACATTAAACCATTTGTAGTGGTGGGAATGTCTAGGTCTATCAATTTGGGTAGTAACGAAAAAAATCCGGAGGACAATAACGAAGGACAGTTTAGAATGACTCGAGGAACAAACTATTTCGAATTAGGTTTTGGAATCGACTTGTACTTATTTTATTTCAAATTTACACCTTCTATACGTGGTGTTTTTGCGACAAGTGACGAATTAGTGCGTGATGATGATCCTAATAGTCCATGGACTTCGAATATCGATCAAATGTCTACCCGTGGTATATTCTTAAACTTTACGTTTCAGTAGTTCTTCGGAATTCACTTAACAAAATTCCTGTAGCCGTAGCTACGTTTAAGCTTTCGGCAGCATTATTTTTACTGAAATTGGGTATTGTAATTCTATATTTTGCAAGTTGAAGTATTTCTTCGGAAACTCCATTGGCTTCATTCCCCATTACCAACAAAGCGTTTTTTGGCAACACTTCTGAATATACATCACTTCCATCCATTACGGCTGTATAAATGGGTAATTCTATTTCCTTCAAAATAGGTTTTAAATCTGTATATAATACCGAAACTCTAGCGATAGACCCCATGGTAGCTTGCACCACTTTAGGATTATAGCAATCTACGGTATCCAAAGAACAAATTAGTTGAGAAACTCCAAACCAATCGCAAAGTCTTATAATGGTTCCTAAATTTCCAGGATCCCGAACCGAATCTAACACCAATTGCAATCCTTCCGTTTTTATGGTTGTTTCTGACGGAATTTCGAAAACGGCTAAAACTCCATTAGCATTTTTTAAAGCACTAATTTTATTTAACTCGTCTTCAGAAATAGTTTGAAAGCTTTCTGAAATTTCTGATTTATCTTCAGTGGCAAAGAGCGAATGTAATTTTACGCCTCCAGAAATCAAGTCAGATATAATCTTTTTCCCTTCAGCGATAAAAAGTCCGTGTTTATTTCGGTACTTTTTTTGTTGTAGACTCGTTATTAATTTAATTTCGCTTTTGCTTATCAAAATTATCCTATTTTTGAATTGAGAAATACACACTCTTTGACTCAAACTCTCGCAAAAATATCACTATTTTTAGGAATACTCGTGCTTTTAGGTTCGTGTAATGCCGTTAAACATTTAAAAGATGATGAGCTTTTATTGGAAGAAAATGTGGTGATGATTAATGGCGAAAAGAGCAAAGATGCCGAGGTATATAGTTTAATTTCTCAAAAGCCCAACCCCAGAATTCCCGTATTAGGGATTCCGTTTAGCTTACATATTTATAATCTAGCCGAACCAAAGCCAGACTCCACTTTTCAAGCTTGGTTAAATAGAAAACCCAATCGTGAAAAACGGCTCAACAATTTATTATCTAAAAAGCAAGTCTTGGCGCTGGATAGCAGTAAAATTAAATTTAACGAATGGTTAAAAAGAAATGGTACGGCACCTGTGATTATTGAGGACAAAAGAGCCGAAAAATCCCTTAGGCAAATTAAAAAATATTTTTACAACAAGGGATGGTTTAATGTGGATGGAGATTATACAATTTCAAAAGATTCAACAAAGGAAAAAAGAGGATTTGTAACCTACTCCATTCAAAAAAGAACCCCGTATTTAATCGATTCTATTTCAGAAAAAATAAGTTCTCCCGTGGTGGATTCTCTTTTTCAACGTTCAAAAGGTAGAACATTTATTAAATCGGGCGAGCAATACAATGTGGCCAATTTTGAAAATGAACGCTCCAGAATTACACTTCAGCTGCGCAACTCTGGGCTGTATTATTTTGATCAAGACTATGTAAATTTTGAAGCTGACACAAACAACGTTGGACACAAAGTACATATAGAATATATTATTCCAGACAGGAGAATTCGAAGAGGTGATTCCACCGCGTATGAGCCCTTTAAAGTGCATACCATAAACGAAGTGCGTATTATAACAGACTATAAAACGGCCAACCGGAACAGTGCATTTAAGGATTCTGTACAATATAAAGGGTATAAACTTTTTGGATATGACAAATTAAAATACCGTCCCAAAGCTATTACAGATGCTATTTCCATTAATCCTGGTGGAATTTTTAAAGATATTGATAGAACCTTAACCTATAACCAAATTAGTGAACTTAGAAACTTTAGATATCCCAATATAACCTATCAAGAAGATCCAAGGGATACCACGGGTACAGGCTTGATTACTACCATTCTTTTAACTCCTCGAAAAAAATATACCGTTGGACTCGATTTTGATGCCTACACCTCTACTATTCAACAATTTGGAATTGGATTTAGCAGTAGTTTTTTAATTAGAAATGTGTTTCGTGGAGCTGAAAATTTAGAAATTTCGGCCAGTGGTAGCGTAGGTTCGTCAAAGGATAATGCTGACTCGAGTAGTAAATTTTTCAACACATCCGATGTTGGGTTTGATGTAAAATTGACCTTCCCAACTATTCTTTTCCCTATTAATACTGAAAAGTTCATCCCTAAATACAATTCTCCATTTACTACCATAAGTGCAGGAATTAATGTTCAAAATAATATTGGGTTAGACAGACAAAACATCAACAGTATTTTTAGTTACCGCTGGAAACCTACAACCATTAGGACAAACAGGTTCGATTTGGTGAACTTGCAATATGTAAGAAACCTTAACCCAACAAACTATTTTAATGTATATGTTTCGTCCTATGACAGGTTAAATGAAATTGCCCAAGAAGTTGGATATGACTTTGAAAATGAAGATGAAGCGTTAATTATTCCAAATGAGACTGATATGTTTATAAATGCATTCTTTGCTCCCGGAAACCCATATAACGCCTCCCAAGACCTAATTGATGAAATGACATCTATTGTACAGAGAAAAAATAGACTCTCTGAAAACAATTTGATTTTTGCTTCCAACTTCACATGGACCAGAGATAGTCGCGAAAATATTAACGACAATAGTTTTTCCAGAGTACAATGGAAAGTTGAGTTAGCTGGAAATTTACTATCTGGAATCGCCTCTTTGGCTAACCTTGAAAAGAACGCCGACGGTAATAATGAGCTTCTAGGTGTTGTCTTTTCGCAATATGCCAAATTTGAAACAAGCTATATTAGGCACTGGCAATTGGCTGGTAGTTCCTTACTTGCCGTAAGAGCTTTTGGAGGCATCGCTATCCCATATGGAAATAGTAATTCTATACCCTTTACGCGTAGTTATTTTGCGGGCGGAGCCAATGATAATAGAGGCTGGAGACCTTACGATTTAGGACCAGGAAGCAGTGGTAGTCTTCTCGATTTTAATGAAGCTAATTTTAAATTGGCCTTTAATGCTGAATATCGCTATACCCTACTAGGAAGTTTTAAAGGTGCCTTTTTTGCTGATGCTGGCAACATTTGGAATGTATTTGATGAAATCGAGAGTGAGGCATTTCGTTTTGACGGTATAAAAGACCTAAAAGAAATTGCACTCGCTACTGGATTTGGATTGAGATATGATTTCGGATTTTTCGTAATTCGGTTTGATGTTGGGTTTAAAACACATAATCCAGGAAGAGCCATTGGTGATCGTTGGTTTAAAGAATACAATTTTGCCAATGCTGTTTATAACATAGGTATTAACTATCCGTTCTAAACCATTTTAATTTTTTATTTTTGTTCATTCATAACAAATACTATTATATATGAGCCACCATATTCCCAAAGGCGTTGTTACAGGAAAAAATGTTCAGGAAATTTTTAAACTAGCAAAGCAAAAGCAATTTGCCATGCCAGCAGTAAATGTTGTTGGATCCAATACCATTAATACCGTACTTGAAACAGCAGCAGAATTAAACGCTCCTGTAATGATTCAGTTTTCAAATGGAGGCGCCCAATTTAATGCCGGAAAAGGACTTTCTAACGAACAACAAAAATCTGCTATCGCAGGAGGTATTGCAGGTGCCCACCATATACACGAAATGGCCAAAGCCTATGGCGCAACGGTAATCCTACATACCGACCATTGCGCAAAAAACTTACTGCCATGGGTAGATGGTTTACTTACCGCTAGTGAGGAATATTATAAAAGAACAGGAACTTCGTTGTACAGTTCTCACATGTTAGACCTTTCCGAAGAGCCTATAGAAGAAAACATCGAAATATGTAAAAGATATCTGGAGCGAATGAGCAAAATGGATATGACCTTAGAAATTGAATTAGGAATTACTGGCGGTGAAGAAGATGGCGTAGATAATAGCGATGTGGATAGTTCAAAACTATATACCCAACCCGATGAAGTTGCTTATGCTTATGAAGAACTCATGAAGGTTAGCAATCAATTTACCGTAGCAGCAGCTTTCGGAAATGTACACGGTGTATATAAACCAGGAAATGTAAAATTAACTCCTATTATTCTGAAAAATTCTCAAGAGTATGTTCAGAAAAAGTTTAACACAGGACATAATCCTGTTGATTTTGTTTTCCACGGTGGTAGTGGGTCTACGCTTGAAGAAATTAGAGAAGCTATTGGGTATGGCGTTGTTAAAATGAATATCGACACCGATCTTCAATTTGCATTTACTGAAGGAATTCGCGATTATATGGTAAATAACATAGACTACTTACGCACCCAAATTGGGAATCCAGATGGAGCCGATGTACCGAACAAAAAATACTACGACCCTAGAAAATGGCTTCGCGAAGGTGAGGTAACTTTCAAAAAACGATTGATTAAGGCTTTTGAAGACCTCAACAACGTAAACACATTATAAAAACAAGACAAACTCCTCTATATGGCTTGGTTTAAAAGAACAAAAAAGGGAATTCAAACCCCTACAGATCAGAAAAAAGATGTCCCAAAAGGGCTTTGGTATAAATCTCCAACGGGTAAAATTGTAGATGCTGAAGAATTAGAAAGAAATTTTTATGTAAGTCCAGAAGATGGGTATCATGTTCGCATTGGCAGTAAAGAATATTTTGAAATTCTTTTTGATGATAATAAGTTTAAAGAGTTGGATAAAAATTTAGACTCTAAGGATTCTCTAAAATTTGTTGACACAAAAAAATATCCAGATCGTTTAAAAGATGCCCAAGAAAAAACAGGTCTTAAAGATGCAGTTCGTACTGCCGTAGGGAAATCTATGGGAAATGATATTGTAGTTGCTTGTATGGATTTTAGTTTTATTGGAGGATCTATGGGAAGTGTGGTAGGTGAAAAAATTGCCCGTGCCGCAGACTACTCCTTAAAAAAGAAACTCCCTTTTATCATCATTTCAAAAAGTGGTGGTGCCCGTATGATGGAAGCGGCTCTTTCTTTAATGCAGCTTGCTAAAACAAGTGCCAAATTAGCGCAGCTTTCTAAAGCAAAAATACCGTACATTTCTTTATGTACCGACCCCACTACAGGAGGAACAACTGCTTCCTTTGCAATGTTAGGTGATATTAATATAAGTGAACCTGGAGCGCTAATTGGGTTTGCGGGACCCCGAGTAGTAAGAGACACCACCGGAAAGGAACTCCCAGACGGATTTCAAACAGCAGAATTTGTATTGGAACACGGTTTCTTAGATTTTATATCCCACCGTAAAGATTTAAAACGAAATATTAATCTCTACATCGATTTAATTCAAAATCGTCCGCTTAGAGAAAAAGAGCTAGCATAAAAAAAACCGCCAGTTGGCGGTTTTTTTTATGTTTATAGTATTTGTTCTTAGTTTCCTAATATAATGGGAAACTCTTGTCCTTCAAAAATAATGGTCGCAAAAGGGTCGCAAACTCCATTTCCAAAGTCTAGAATACCTGTAAGACCTTCTTGAGAGACGGTAATTTTTCCGCTTACAAAATACAAGCAACTTGCCTTACGAACTAAGGTTTGTGTCACCACACCTGTTCTACTAAAGCCATTACTTAAATCGGTTTGCCAATTACCTTCAATATGGAATACGTTATCTGTCCACGTTCCGCTACCAACACCTTCTACCCATTCTGCAATTCGTTGCGCAGTACGAGTTCCTGTAATGGTGGTTCCAGTAAACGATACGGTAATATCTTCATTAATGGTAGACTGTGGATTTCCGTCATTGTTTTCAATATCGCGTGTAATGGTTCCTCCTCCTTCTACTCCATTACTGTTATAGGTAAAATCTTCGTATTCGTAATTTATGGTTCGTACACCCGCTAAAATAGGACCATAGGTCATATTAATTTTTCCAGAAACAACGGCACCGTTTAATAGTTGGCAACTTGTACCAAAATCAACTACAATAGTTCCACTGCCTTCACCCCCACCAGTTAGGGTAAAAGAGACGCAATTTGAAAAATAAGAGTTTGGCATACGCCCTGGTTCTTCATATTGTACGTAAGCACTTTCAGCAATATTTTGAGAGCCTTCTACAATGACATCCGTTTTAGCAGCATAGGTTGTGCTTTCTTGAGAAAAGTTTACTACATCTGGGTCAGAAGAATCATCCTTTTTACAAGATGTAAAAATAAGAGCTATACTAGCAAAAGAAAGTAGGGCTATTTTCTTTATTGATGTTTTCATAATTCAGGTTTTAAAAGTTATGGTTATATGACTATTTTAACGTTCTAAGGTTTAATTCAGTATAGGTAACTAAATTATTTACACAATATTACTTCTTTTTTTGAATGCTTTTTGTACTTTTGCCGCTCGATAATCAACGGGTTATCAACATACATAAAAATCATTTAAAATAATATTGGCATGTATTTAACATCAGAAAAGAAACAAGAAATTTTCAAAAAACACGGTAAAGGTGCTAATGACACAGGTTCTGCCGAAGGTCAAATCGCTTTATTTACACATCGTATCGATCACTTAACCCAACACCTTAAAAACAACCACAAGGACTACAACACAGAGCGTTCTTTGGTAAAATTGGTAGGGAAGCGTCGTTCTTTATTAGATTATTTAATGAAGAAAGATATCTTGAGATACCGTGCTATTGTTAAAGAATTAGGATTACGTAAGTAATAAATGTAAGGGGCTTTATGCCCCTTTTTACTTTTCAGAAGGAATTCTGAAAGACTTTTTTTGAAATAGAAAAAGCTACCCTTAGTTTTTCATTGGTCAAACCACAACAACACAACAACACGGCTGAAAAACAGCCAAAAGACCATTAATAACCGTACCCTGTTGCAATTTTGCTTCAGCGTACTAATGAAAAACAAAAAATGATACCTAAAGTATTTAAAGAGGTCATAGACCTTGGCGACGGGCGACAAATTACGCTCGAAACCGGAAAACTAGCAAAACAAGCCCACGGGTCTGTAGTTGTGCAATCTGGTAAATGTATGCTATTGTGTACCGTAGTTTCTAACTACCACCAGAGTGACGTTGATTTTTTACCCCTTACGGTAGACTATCGCGAAAAATTTGCAGCCGCAGGACGTTACCCAGGCGGTTTCTTTAAAAGAGAAGCACGTCCAAGTGATGGCGAAGTACTAACGATGCGTCTAGTGGATCGTGTATTACGTCCATTATTCCCAAAAGATTATCACGCAGAGACACAAGTGATGATTCAGTTAATGTCTCATGACGACGATGTGATGCCAGATGCTATGGCAGGTTTAGCCGCTTCAGCAGCCATTCAATTATCCGATTTTCCTTTCGAATGCCCTATCTCTGAAGTGAGAGTAGGTCGTATCGATGGAAAATTCATCATTAACCCTTCACGTACACAACTTGAGCAAAGTGACATCGATATGGTGATTGGTGCTTCTGCCGACTCTGTGATGATGGTAGAAGGAGAAATGAAGGAGATTAGCGAAGAAGAAATGACCGAGGCTATTAAAGCTGCGCACGAAGCGATTAAAATTCAATGTGCTGCGCAAGTTCGTTTGGCCGAAGCTGTGGGTAAAAAACCCGTTCGCGAATATGAGCCAGAAGTTGAGGATGAAGATTTGGCTAAGAAAATTCACGATATGGTGTATGACAAAACATACGCTATTGCCAAAGCAGGTTCTTCAAAACACGAAAGAGGACAAGCGTTTAGTGAGATAAAAGAAGAAGTATTCAATTCCTTTTCGGAAGAAGAGCAAGTAGACCTTGGAAAACTGATTCATAAGTATGTTGCTAAAGCCGAAAAAGAAGCGATTCGTGACTTAACCTTAAACGAAGGCTTACGTCTTGACGGAAGAAAAACAACCGATATTCGCCCTATCTGGTGTGAGGTAGATTATTTACCTTCTACACACGGTTCGGCTATCTTTACCCGTGGGGAAACACAAGCCTTGGCTACGGTAACCCTAGGAACTTCTAGAGAATCTAACCAAATAGATATGCCTTCGTTTGAAGGAGAAGAGACATTCTACTTACACTATAACTTCCCTCCTTTTTCTACGGGAGAAGCACGACCTATTCGTGGGACATCACGTAGAGAAGTAGGACACGGAAACTTAGCACAAAGAGCGTTAAAAGGAATGATTCCTGCAGATTGCCCTTATACGGTGCGTGTGGTTTCAGAAGTATTAGAAAGTAATGGTTCGTCTTCTATGGCAACGGTTTGTAGTGGAACTATGGCATTGATGGATGCGGGAGTACAAATGAAAAAACCAGTATCAGGTATTGCGATGGGATTAATTTCTGGTGGCGATAGCGGAAAATATGCGGTATTGTCTGATATCTTAGGGGATGAAGATCACTTAGGTGATATGGACTTTAAAGTAACGGGTACGGCAGATGGAATTACCGCTTGCCAAATGGATATTAAAGTAAAAGGACTTTCGTACGAGATTTTGGTAAAAGCATTAAAGCAAGCACGCGATGGACGTCTTCATATCTTAGATAAGTTGACCGAAACTATTGCAGCACCTAATGCCGATGTGAAACCACATGCACCCAAAATGATTACGGTCACCATTCCTAATGAATATATTGGTGCCTTAATTGGTCCTGGAGGAAAAGTGATTCAAGAGCTTCAAAAAGCGACGAAAACTACGATTGTTATTAACGAAGACCCTATTACCGAAGAAGGTATCGTGGAAATCTTAGGTACCAATCAAGAAGGGATAGATGCGGTATTAGCGAAGATAGATTCGTTAACCTTTAAGCCCGAAGTAGGAAGTGTGTACGAAGTAAAAGTGATAAAAATGCTTGACTTTGGTGCCGTGGTAGAATATATGGATGCGCCAGGAAACGAAGTGTTATTACACGTGTCTGAATTGGCTTGGGAACGCACCGAAAACGTAAGCGATGTAGTAAACATGGGTGACGTTTTTGATGTAAAATACTTTGGTGTAGACCCAAGAACTAAAAAGGACAAAGTATCTCGTAAGGCTTTATTGCCAAAACCCGAAGGCTATGTAGAACGCCCTAAGCGTGACGACAAACGCTCTGGCGGTAGAGATAACAGAGGTCGCGATAATAGAAACCGTGACAGCAGAGATAAAAAGAGAGATTAATAAAATGACACCCTGAGATGGCACACTGAGCCTGCCTGTCCTGAGCTTGTCGAAGGGTCGAAGTGCAGTCGAAGGGTCTCTATAAATCAAAACGCCTCTTAGCTTTAAGGGGCGTTTTTTTATTTAAAAAATTACTAAAACAGGAAAAATCCTGTCTATTCCCAAGAAAAATCCTGTGTAAAAAAGGGATAAATACCCCTTGACTTATTTATAATAATATTAAAAATTGCCCTATTGTTTAATCCATAAAATTATAATAGTATGGCAAATTTTCATGAAAACAGCCTTAACCAATTACTTGACGAGGCATTTGTAACTACGAGTCTTACCAATGTAAATGCGCTTATAGACGGTTTACCACAAAACTCGCTTAATCCAGAGCAACAAGCCCGTTTAAGCAGTATTAATGTAGATAACAAGCGTTTTGCAGAGCGTGTACTTACCGTCATGCAAGGCAGTGGCGCTGGTATTTTACCCAACTTTTTTAGCGATGCCAACCTTAGTAACGATTTGGGGGTGTTTGAGCAGCTAGAAACCCTAGAAAACCGTTTACAAGTAGCCTTAGGGCGTGTAAGCGATCTTAAACGCATCGCAGGGCACGAAGCCTATGCCACCGCCAATGGCGTGTATAACATTTATAAAATGGCTGCACTAGGCGGTATACCACAGGCAGAAGAAGACTATGAGTTTATGAAGGAACGCTACGAAGGGCAAGGCGGGAATAACAAACCCGACGAACCAGAAGACGGAATCTAAATGCTGCACCAAACTACAAGAAGCCCCGCTATGGGGCTCTTTTTGCGCCAAATGCACACAAAGAAATAAACAAAATTTTTAGTAAAAGCAATAGAATATTGATAGACTATCAAAAAACTGTTTAATAACTAAACAAAATATTGATAAAGCATCAAAAGTTTGTTTATAAAGTGCAATAGAATATTGATAGACTATCAAAAAACTGTTTAAAAACTAAACAGAATATTGATAAAGTATCAAAAATATGTTTAAAACACTAAACAAAATTTTTAATCTACGCTTATGAAAACACCTAGAACCCCTATAGCTACTTGCCCAGACGTGGGTAAGGTAATACGCACCCATATAAAAAAAAGAAGAATATCAAAAGCTGCTTTATCGCGTAACGTAAATCACAGCCACCAAGCGTTGCACTCCATTTTACAAAGGCATAGCCTGCAGTTGCAAACACTTTGGGAGTTATGTGTGGCGATGCGGCACAATTTTCTGTTAGACCTCGCCGCACAACTACCCGCAGACTTTACCACCCACGCCCCAGACCCTACGCTTGCCTTGCAAGAAGCACTAGAACAACTGCGGGAAGAAAATAAAATTCTAAGCGCCAAATTAGAGGAGTTACGCAATGCAATAGGGAAACGGTAATTTGTTATCTTTGGGAAGACTATGTTTTATTAAACTGTTAAAACTTGGGCATAGCATGCCAATTGTTCTTACTAAACAGATAAAACATGGGTATATAAACAAGTTGTGCATAATTATGAAAAACATTCTAACATCAATTTTAATTCTTTGCTTTTTTGGAGTTAACGCTCAACATTGGAGTGAAATTAATTCTGATTTAGGAATATCTGATACTCTCAATAATCCGACTGAAATCAGAATTTATGCAGGTGGCGGAATTACGAATTATACTTCGCTTTTTAGAATGTACGAAAGTGAGCCTGATAATTGGACGGCTGAATTTTACGAGCATTGGTCAAAAGTTGATGGCGCGATGGAAATGAAAACGCAAAAGAAAATATTGAATTCAAAAAGTGAAATGGAATATGTTTACTTGAATTTAATTCGGAGTTATATTTTTGACTTACCAAACAGAAGTGATATAAGCTGGAAATTAATGGAACGTGGCAAAATTGAAAAAGTGGAACAATTTCCGAAAAGAAAAGGTAAAGAACCAATTATGAAATGGGAAGTATTGGGAAAGCAATCGATGGCACTTGACGGAACAGGTTATTATTTTATAGCAAAAAACCCATACAAATCAAACGAATTTGAATTTGGAAATCCATTTTTTTACAAAGACAAATATCCCGAAATTGATGAGCCAAAATATGTTTGTGAACTGATTGAGATAGTCCGTTCTGAATTTCAAATCTGGGATGAATAACTATGCACAACATTGTATATAAAAAATAGCGCAATACATTGCTAACACTAAGGTTTGAGCATTTTTGGAAAGTCGCCAAATTTTTAAATTTGACGATTTCCAATTAAAAAAATAAATAGTAAAATTTAAAAATTCGGCTTGTGTTAATCTGAAAAGTTATCGCTTATTTTCAGCGCTACTTTTCATATACGGAACCGTTGTACGTAATAAATGAAAATGCGCTTTTTTTACCTAATCATACTTATTTGTTCTGGTAACGCTTATTCTCAGGAAAATAGATCCTTATCGGTTTCTGTTTTTGAAAAGAGATTACCAATTGCTGATGCAACCGTATTGTATAAAACATTTGAAAATGATTCGTTGAAACCAGTGGTTTGTCAGACAAATTATCTCGGCAGTAGTCGAATTGAAGTAGCTAAGACTGAAACAGAAATCAATATTAACTATGGATATTCAGTGTCTGTGATTAATCTGATAAAGAATTGCGATAGCCTAAAATTTGATATTAAAAGGCAAAGAGTCATTTATTTTAAGAATGGAAAGCAATTGTCGAGAAGGAAGATTTAAATTTACTACGTACAACACCCGTATATAACATATAAATTCCTTCAAAAAATCCTACAAAAAGTACCCCCTTGTTAAAAGAAAACCAAAACTTTTGTAACATTTTGCCTCTCCTTTACGTATAACCCCATACGAAAGGAAAAATTTAACTTAAAAAAGTAGGAGACCCCTTTAATGAGACAACTTAAAATTACCAAGCAGGTTACTAACAGAGAAACCGCTTCCTTAGACAAGTATCTACAAGAAATTGGAAAAGTTGACTTAATCACCGCAGACGAAGAAGTAGAATTGGCACAACGCATTAAAGCGGGTGACCAACGCGCCTTGGAAAAATTAACCAAAGCCAACCTTCGTTTCGTTGTTTCGGTAGCAAAACAGTACCAAAATCAAGGTTTAACCCTTCCCGATTTAATTAACGAAGGAAACCTAGGGCTTATAAAAGCCGCACAACGTTTTGACGAAACAAGAGGATTTAAGTTTATTTCTTATGCCGTTTGGTGGATACGTCAGTCTATTTTACAGGCCTTGGCCGAACAATCTAGAATTGTACGTCTTCCTCTTAACAAAATTGGAAGTATCAATAAAATAAACAAAACCTTTGCTTTCCTTGAGCAAGCACACGAACGTCCACCTTCTGCCGAAGAAATTGCAAAAGAGTTGGATATGACTATTAACGACGTAAAGGAGTCTATGAAAAACTCTGGACGTCACGTATCTATGGATGCGCCTTTGGTTGAGGGAGAAGACTCTAACCTATACGATGTATTGCGTAGTGGGGAGTCGCCTAATCCAGACCGCTCCTTATTACACGAGTCGTTACGTACCGAAATTGAGCGTGCCTTGGAAACCTTAACACCACGTGAGGCAGATGTGATCCGTTTGTACTTTGGTTTAGGAAATCAACACCCTATGACCTTAGAAGAAATTGGTGAAACGTTTGATTTAACACGTGAGCGTGTAAGACAAATTAAAGAAAAAGCGATAAGACGCTTAAAACATACTTCAAGAAGTAAAATCTTGAAAACCTATTTGGGCTAGCCTTCGACACTGCTCAGGCACCGCCCATAACAATAACAACAGTATATAGTTTCCTTCTTGGAAATAAAGACTGTTCGTTTTTTGATTGATGAATGACCTCCGGCTGATTACCGGAGGTTTTTTTTATATCTTTATACAAACAACCAACCTCTATTAATGAATCACACTATTTGTTATATAAGCAAAGCAAAAGAAGGACTATCAGACTTAGAAATCCAGGAAATCTTTACTACAACTCAAACAAGGAACAACGCTGAAAATATTAAAGGAATTTTATTGTATGGTTTCGGAAATTTTTTCCAAGTATTGGAAGGTGAAAAGAAAATAATTGAAGACCTTTACCTCAATAAAATAAGTGAAGATGAAAGGCATAGTGATATTTTAACCATTATTAATTATCATATTAAATATCCCATTTTTGAAGCCTATAGTTCAGAGTTTAATATTGTGAAGACCAATAACCAATTAGATACTATAAAAGCTTATTTAAATCAAAATTCGCTTCACCATTTATCAAAAAACATACAACGCATGTTAAATCCATTCCTTTTATAATTATGAGTACTACATTAATTGCCCCTTCCATTTTAGCAGCCGATTTTGCCAACCTTCAACGCGATATTGAAATTGTAAACCAAAGCGAAGCCGATTGGTTTCATATTGACATCATGGACGGTGTGTTTGTACCCAATATTTCCTTTGGAATGCCTGTTTTAAAAGCCATTAGCAAACATGCCAAAAAAACAATAGATGTGCATTTAATGATTGTGGATCCAGATCGATACATTTCAACATTTGCTTCTTTGGGAGCCAATGTACTTACCGTACATTACGAAGCGTGTACGCACCTTCACCGTACCCTCCAAGCCATTAAAGCTGAAGGTATGAAAGCAGGTGTGGCTTTAAATCCGCATACGCCTATTCACTTATTAGAGGATATCATTCAAGATGTGGATTTAGTTTGCCTTATGAGTGTGAACCCTGGATTTGGAGGGCAAAGCTTTATCGAAAATACCTACCATAAAGTTAAAGCCCTAAAAAAATTAATTTCTGAAAAAGGGGCTGCTACCCAAATTGAAATCGATGGTGGTGTTACCAACAAAAACGCAAAACAATTAAAAGACGCTGGTGCCGATGTCTTGGTTGCTGGCAGTTATGTATTTGGCGCTCAAAACCCTACTGAGACCATCGCAGGGCTTAAAGAACTGACCCAATAAAGGTCAATAATTATAATTTTAAACTTCTTTTAGTAGCTTTATTGTAATTTTCAACCTAAATCTTGAAAATGCAAATTACTCCTTCTTTCGATTCTTGGACGTCCATGTTCCTTTTGGCGGTACCCATGGGATTATTTTTATTTCTATCGATTATGTTTACAAAGGATAAAAAAAACCTCCCCATAGGATTTTTAATGCTGGCGTTTTCACTTATTCTTTTTCAGTATGTCTTGTATTGGACACGCTATGAGGTAGTTTTTCCGTATTTACAATTACTTCCTCATGTATGCTACTACACGACTGGACCCCTCCTCTATTTATACTTTCTCAATTTACATAAGAAGGAAGTAAAGTTTAATTTTGGATTCCATTTTCTACCCGCCTTTTTGGTTTTGGTCACTTATCTTGCCATTTTAACCAATCAATTAGGGATTGCTGAATTTAGAGTTCCATGGCGCTGGTTTTCTATGAATCCGTGGTTCATCGCCATCCACATGGGAGTCTATTCAACTTTAATATTTCTTCAAATTTATAAGCAAAAAACAACCACCCAATATGAAAAACTTCGCGCACGTTGGAGTAAAATATTGGTGATCTTGTTTTCTGCATTTACACTCGCTTATATTTCTTATTATGTTTTGGTTCGCTTTCCCTTTTTTAATAGTGAATGGGATTATATGATTTCCATCACCATGAGTATTTCCATTTATACCATTGGATTTTTTATCATAAAACAACCGCAGGTTTTTGATGGAGAGTTCTTTGCTGAATTGTTTCTTCCCAATAACAATAAAGACACTTCGTTTGAAGAATCATTAATGAACGAACTTTATGTAAAACTCACCAAACACATGGAAATCGAAAAACCATTCATAGATAACGAGCTTCGATTGGTAAATTTAGCAGATGACTTAGGTTTTTCTACCCATTTACTTTCAAAAGTGATCAATAAAAAATCTGGAAAAAATTTTAATCAATTTATTAATGATTATCGATTGCAGGAAGCCAAACGCTTACTGTTGGAAAACCCAGAATACAGTATAAAAAGTATTTATTTTGATGTAGGTTTTAATAACAAAGCGACCTTCTACAATGCCTTTAAAAAAGAGTTTCACTGCACTCCTACACAGTTTCGAGACACCGTTATTACCTCGTAATTTATAAAAAAAGAGTCCATTTTTATAAATATGAACCCCTTATAGTTTTCATGTGGGGATATTAGCTATCAGAAACTTTAAAATCAATACTATGAAAGCAACAAAATTCATACTCTCGGTATTTACAATACTCTTGACCATGACAATTTCTGCACAAACATCACACTACATCTATGTAAGTGACGCTGGAAATTTTAATATCCCAACATCGCAAGTCTTACGATATGACTTAGATGGTAGCAATCCCCAAGTTTTTATCTCAAGTGATGATTTTGCTGCACAAGGTGTAGGTTGGCCACAAGACATCTTATTTCTGGAAGACCAAGGAGTCGTTCTTATTTCTTGTTTAATAGGCAATAAAATAACAAAGCATGATGCTTCAACTGGTGCCTATCTTGAAGATTTTGCAGCTGTTCCAGGAGGACCTACACGTATGAAAATTGGTCCTGACAACACTATTTACGTTGTTCAATGGAGTAATTCAGACAACAAAGTGTTAAGATTTGAGCAAGACGGCACACCATTAGGAGAATACACAGACACTGGAGTGGGGCGAAGTGTGGGATTGGATTTTGATCTAGTTGGAAATATGTATGTAGGATCGTATGGAAGCAACACCGTTACTAAATTCGACAGTTCTGGCATCTCACAGGGGGTCTTAATCGACACACAACTTTCTGGACCTACCAATGTTTTAGTTGAACAAGGCGGAACGATATTAGTGTTAAATTGGAATGGAGGAAATATTGAACGTTTTGATAATAATGGAAACCATATCGAAACGTTTACAACATCCGTTACTCAGCCAGAAGGAATTGCCATTCATCCTGTTACTTTTAACTACGTTGTTGGCAACGGTGGTCCTGGTCAAATAGATGAATTTTCAAATGATGGCAGCTTTGTCGGAAGTATCGTTAGTAGTGGTTCTGGTGGTCTATTACAACCCAATGCTGTGGTTTTTCGAGATGCTACGCTGGCTATAAAAGATTTTAAAAAAAGTAAAGTTTTAGTCAGTCCAACAATGGGCTCAGATTTTAAATTAAATACGATTGAAACTCAATTATTAGATTCCATAGAAGTATTTACCATATTAGGACAAAAAGTAGACACCATTGCCAATACTCAAGATTTTTGGAGTGCTTCTAAGCTAAGTGAAGGAATCTACATTCTTGTAGCAAAACAGGGTGCAAATACCTTTACACAAAAAATAATGGTGAAGAAATAGTCCCTTTTACATAATAAGTAAAAGCCTGCTTGTTAGGACAAGCAGGCTTTTTTATCTTTACTCCAAAGATTGATTTTGAAAACAGAAAAAGACGTACTTATTATTGGAGGAGGCCCCATAGGCATTGCGTGTGCCTTAGAATGCAAAAAAAACAATTTGGATTATGTGGTGTTAGAGAAAGGAGCACTGGTAAATTCACTTTATAATTACCCGCTAAATATGACCTTTTTTTCTACTTCGGAAAAACTAGAAATTGGCGGCATTCCATTTATAAGCAATAACCCAAAACCGCATCGGGATGAAGCATTGGAATATTACCGTAGGGTTGCCAAATCGTATGAATTGAATATACATCTTTATGAAAAAGTACTTTCAATTGTAAAGAAAGAGAACCTTTTTCACATTGAAAGTAACAAAAATCTATACGTTGCCAAAAATATCATCATCGCAACTGGGTTTTATGATATTCCCAATCTTTTGAATGCCCCTGGGGAACAATTACCCAAAGTTTCACACTATTTTACGGAGGCGCATCCCTACGTGATGCAAAAAACCATGGTGGTAGGGGCTAGTAATTCGGCAGTGGATGCCGCTTTGGAAATTTGGCAAAAAGGAGGCGATGTCACTATGATTGTTAGAGGTCCAAACATAGGAGAACGGGTAAAATATTGGGTGAAACCGAATATTGAAAACCGAATTGAAGAAGGAAGCATTAAAGCCTACTTTAATGCTGAAATTAAAGAAATTAGGGAATCTGAAGTGATTATCTCAACTCCCGAAGGAGACATTACCATTCCCAATGATTTTGTTGTAGCCCTTACAGGGTATCAACCTAATTTAGAGTTTTTAAAAAATATTGGAATTTCGCTTTCTGAGGATGGCAAATACCTACCTCAGTATAATCCAGAAACCATGGAGTCGAATGTGGAAGGAGTCTATCTTGCTGGAGTCATTTGCGGCGGTATGGAAACTCATAAGTGGTTTATTGAAAACTCGCGCATTCACGCAGCGATGATTGCTTCAGATATAGTAAAAAAGGGTTAATAGCCAGCAAACCTAAAGTTTAGTAGTTTTTTTGTAGAGTCATATATTTCTGGAAAATGACTTTTAAAATCCTTTGGAGATTCAAAGAAATACTCAGCTAAAACCGCCATAAATTCATATTGATTTGTGAAAGCATAATCCCTAAAATACTGAGTAGCATCCAATTTATCTTTTACCTCTTGCTCGGTCAATCGCTGTAAAATATTCTGAAACTGTTTCGAAAATCGTGTGGAATCAATATCGGCACTATTTTTAGATTCCAATTGCATAGCGTGCATAAACTCATGAATACCTAAATTAAGGTTATCGTTAGATATTTGATAACCCTCCTCAAAATGTTTCCAAGAAAGGACAAGCGCTCTTTCCCTTGGATTAAATTCACCTTTGTGGTATCTATCATTTAATTTACTATAGAATTCATCAGGATAGACAATAATATAGTTTATAAGTCCATAATCGTAATTCTTTCTTCCAAAGGAGAGCATACAACCTACAGCGGCAATGAGTGTTTTAATGCGATCTGTTATAACAAGACCGCCTCTACCCACAAACTTTTTGTCATTTAAAAATACCGAAATTCGATGCTGAAACTGCCTTTTCTCCCGTTTAGAAAGCAGATTATAAAAATCAAACTCATTTTGAAGAATTGATATTTGATTTGGTTTTAGTTTCCTAAAGACAAAATAATGCCGATAAAATGGTCGATCGTATTTAGATGCATACCAATTTTCAAAAACTCGAAAAAGAAAAAAACAGAACCCTAATAATACAATGGTGTAGGCATAAGGTGCCAACCAGGTTGCATTTTCGTCGGTTTGTAAAAGTAGCATCATAAAGATTTGGGAAGCGAAAGGTACTAATTATTTGTAAATCCTTGCTAATCTGTATAAAACGCTAAAAATAGTGCTTTATTACTTGCTACTTTCTCCCTTAAATTGCTGTGAATTGTTCTTAAATAGAACGTTAAACGTTGTTAAACTTCCGTAGCAACGTGTTATATATTGCTGTAAATCTACCTTTTCTTGATCGTCAAGGTTATTACTGGAGTTAATTTTTTGCTCCATCACTCTTAAACGGTCACGTAACATCACAATTTTGTGAAAAAAGGTTTCTATGGGAATTTCCTTATTGGCCAAATTTGAATCCTTAGGCTGAAGAACTATGGTGCCACCTTTATACTTATCCGCAATAGGAACAATTTCACTTACATCGCTCCACTTTTTTAAAATACTTCGTAGTGTTTTTTCTACTTCATAGAAGCTCACTTTATCTAATTCGTCTTCGGAAGCTTCAATAACTTCAAAATCGTCATCCAGCGGAATGGTTTCCAATCCGTTTTCAATAAAAGTCACCCAATACATTTTAGAATCTACGTTGGTAACAACCCCTTTTCCGTGTTCGGGGTGGTTAATTCGGGAACCTACAGCAAGTATTTTAGTCATTTTGAAAGTATATTATTTTTGAAGCATAAAAATAGAAAGTTTATTTGTTCTTTAAAAAGATTTGAATACCGCATTCCTTTATTTTTTGAAATTGAATTTCCCTATCTTTGCCACCTGAAATTATATTTCTTATGAGTTTACAAACCCAAATTATGGAGGCCTTAAAAACGGCCATGAAGGAGAAAGACACGGTTTCCTTAGAATCGTTAAGAGCTGTAAAGTCTGCCCTTTTGTTGGCGCAAACCGAAAGTGGTGCCAAAGCAGAATTATCTGAAACCGAAGAAATAAAATTATTACAGAAATTGGTGAAGCAACGTAAAGATAGCGCTGCCATCTTTACAGAGCAAGGTAGAAATGATCTAGCTGAGCCAGAAATAGCTCAGGCTGCAGTGATTGAACAATTTTTACCAAAGCAATTAAGTGAAGCAGAAGTAGAAAAAGTAGTGGTGGATATAATTGCAAAAACCGGTGCTAGTTCTATGGCAGATATGGGAAAAGTGATGGGAATGGCTAGTGGTCAATTGGCAGGAAAAGCCGATGGAAAAACCATTTCTACAATAGTAAAATCTAAGTTAAGTTAATCTTTATATAAAGGCCGCGTAGTTCAACTGTCCCTTCCGGATTTAGTTGAACT
>TARA_R110002074_G_scaffold402348_1_pt1 | contig 112611 bp, 105 predicted proteins | sample TARA_R110002074 | Tara Oceans TARA_R110002074 (sample SAMEA4397215) | marine metagenome | biome: Polar Biome; feature: [MIX] marine epipelagic wind mixed layer (ENVO:01000061); material: water (ENVO:00002006), including particulate matter (ENVO:01000060) such as... | depth...
ACTTAACATTGATGGTGAAAATCAGCCGTTATGCTGAGGTCTCTTTTAGTGAATTAACTTTATCTACTTAGCCACCTGCCACTAGCCGCGACTCTTAGACTATTATGTTTGTTTTCCCCAGGAGTCTCGTAAACCCACGACTCGATTGAATACCAGCGCCTCTGGTGAGGAATCGACACTGTCCTGACAGAAGTAACCCTGCCGCTCAAATTGGTAGCAACTCGTATCGCTGACTTGCGCCATACTCGCTTCGAGCTGACAGTTTTTCAATATTGATACCGACTCGGGGTTCAAGAACTCTTTGTAATCGCGCTCTTTTTCTGCCGCTGGATCGGCGATGCTAAATAAACGGTCGTATAACCTGACTTCCGCGTTGACCGCGTGTTTCGCCGATACCCAGTGAATGGTGCCTTTTACCTTGCGGCCGTCGTCTGATTTGCCGCCGCGCGTGTCGGGGTCATAGGTGCCATGTACTTCGATGACCTTGCCGTTAGCATCTTTTACCACGTGGGTACAGGTGACGTAATAGGCAAAGCGTAATCGCACTTCTCGGCCTTCGGTAAAGCGGAAGAATTTTTTTGGTGCATCTTCCATATAATCGCTTCGTTCGATATACAGTTCTTTTGCAAAGGGGACATCACGTAGCCCCATCGCTGGATCGTTAGGGTGATTGATGCCTGAGAGCATTTCTTCTTGCTCTTCGGGGTAATTATCAATAATCAGCTTAATGGGGTCGAGTACCGCTAAGGCTCTGGGCGCAATGACGTTTAAGTCTTCTCGTAAGGAATTTTCCAGCACGCTCATCTCGACGATATTGTCTTTTTTAGTGACACCAATACGTGAGCAAAAATCACGGATCGCTGCCGGGGTATAACCACGACGGCGCATGCCGCTTAAGGTAGGTAACCGTGGGTCGTTCCACCCACTGACGTAACCGCCCTCGACCAGCTCGTGTAATTTACGTTTACTCATCACGGTGTAGTCCAAATTGAGTCGTGAAAACTCAATTTGTTGTGGGTGCGCGGGCGTTTGCAATTGATCCAAAAACCAATCGTATAAGGGACGGTGGTCTTCAAACTCTAACGTGCAGAGCGAATGGGTAATGCCTTCTATTGCATCCGATACACAATGTGCAAAGTCGTACATCGGGTAAATATGCCAGCTGTCGCCAGTCATCGGGTGCGCCATGTGTTTAATGCGATAAATGGCTGGATCACGTAGGTTGATATTGGGCGCAGCCATATCAATTTTTGCCCGTAGCAGGTGTTCGCCTTCGGCAAACTGACCATTTTTCATTTTTTCTAGCAGCTCGATATTTTCGTCAATCGAGCGATTTCTAAACGGGCTGTCTTTACCCGCTTCGGTTAAATTCCCACGATACAGGCGAATATCTTCAGCGGATAAACTATCGACGTAAGCTTTATCCTGTTTAATCAATTGAATCGCGTAGGCGTACAGCTGATCAAAATAATCGGAGGTATGGTGCAGATTTTCACCCCAGTCAAAGCCCAACCATTGCACGTCTTGCTTAATGGCATCGATGTATTCGGTTTTTTCTTTACCGGGGTTGGTATCGTCAAACCGTAGGTGACAGGCCGCAGCCGGGTAGTCCTGCGCGATACCAAAATTCAAACAAATGGATTTAGCGTGACCAATGTGTAGATAACCATTCGGCTCCGGCGGAAAGCGCGTAATAATTTTTTGATGCTTACCGGATTCCAGATCCGCATCAATAATTTGGCGGATAAAATTTGTAGCGGCTGGCTCTTGGCTATTATCACTCATGGATTGAATACTCTTAAACCTGTTGGTTAAAAGTGGACAATTTTAAAGCATGTGATAGCTCAGGTGTGTACAAATCAACAGATAGCGCTTTAAATTTACATTGAAGGCAACCTTGTTAAGTCGCTAACGGTTTTCCCCTCCATCGCGCTTTCAATCGCCTGATCAATCAAATCTGCCTGCTCAGCAATGCAACCCGGTAATGTGATGCCTGATACGGACAAAAACCGACTCTCCTCTGCGCTACGTACGGCAACGATAACCTCACTTACTAACAGTTTATCGATTGATTTAGCGGGTAGATAACCCTTAGGCGGTTGACTACTTTCTATCACTATGTTTTTTGCTATGAGTTTGTTCAACACATAGACCACTACTCGCTGTGGCATAGTCGTTTCAACCACTAACTCGTCTATCGTAAAGGGGGCAGTACCTTTGTTGTGCCGAAGGCCAATCAAGTATATGAGCAATAAACCCAGGCGCTCTTTTACACGGTTACTTACGTCGAACCCATGCCTGCCCTGTCGTTGTGCTGATGGATTTTGAATATAAAACGCTAAACTTGAGCCGAATAATAAAATTAACCAGTTAATGTATAACCAGATGAGCAGCATAATAACCACCGCAAAACTAGAATATATAGCGGTGTATTTAGTGGAAGTAACCACGAATGCTGCAAATAAAAGGCTGGACGTTTCCCATAAAAAACCAGCCACAACAGCACCCAGCATGGCTGAGCCAAAGCGAACCCGTGTATTGGGTACAAAGATATAAATAAAAGTGAAGACACCCATCACCAAAATGTAGGGCAGTAATTTTGTCGCTAATATAATTAGGCTACCAAACGGTTCGATAGCGGCAAAATAAGATACGACCGATGAATTCATCACCGTGGCCGTTAAACCCACCGCCGACACCATCAGCACTGGACCGATCAATATAACGCTCAAATAGCTACTGAACCGTTCGCCAATGCTGCGCGTGGCTTCGACGTGCCAGATCATATTAAAGGCATTTTCGATCTTTTTTACCAGCGATAAAACGGTATAAATGAGCAGGCCCAAACCAAGCGAACCCAACACACCCACTTTTATATTGTCGATAAAACCGATGATGTTTTCGCCAATACCAACCCCTTGGTCGCCTAATGGGGCGAGGAATTGAAACAAAAAGGGTTCAATTTCATTATGTGCACCCATCGCTTTTAACACAGAAAAACTCAATGCCAGCAGCGGTACTATGGATAATAGCGTCGTATAAACCAGACTCATAGCCCGCAGGCTCAACTCACCGCTGGTGAGATCTGATATTGCCGCATAAACAACGCGTAACGCTTTAAACAGGCGAAGTTGAACTGCAGGCATCCTTTTGTCCTTCGGCCAAAGATAATGCTCCAGCCTGTATTGCACATCAAATGCTTTCACTGTCACCACTGCACCCCTCTAGAAAATTAAAATCTATTTATATATACCTTAAATATCCTACAGGTTCCGTTTTTCTTAAACAAATTAAGGTATTATTTGCAGCTAAACATTAATTTCATAGGGCCTCATGTCAGATCAAGAAAGTATCGTATTAAATAGAAATGTAAACGCTATCGTTATTCCTGCTGGTGTACACGTTACGCTGAAAAAAGATGACGTTGTCACCATTATGCAATCACTCGGCGGTTCCTATACCGTTTCGAGCGAGACGGGCATTATGGCGCGAATTTCAGCTATTGACGCCGACGCCTTAGGTAAAGAAGTTGAAGTGATTCACGCCTATGAAACTGGCACTGACCCCGAATCTATGCGTGAAGCTGCCTGGGCGTTTATGAAAACGGTTTATGACCCTGAGATTCCCGTTAACGTGGTGGACCTTGGTTTAATCTACGACTGTACCGTTCGCGCACTAACCGACGGCCTTAACCACGTACACGTCACCATGACATTAACCGCACCCGGTTGTGGCATGGGACCCGTTATCCAGTCTGATATCGAATCGGGTATCAAGCGCATGGATGGCGTAGAAACCGTTGATGTGGAAGTTGTGTTGGACCCACCTTGGAATCAAAACATGATGTCTGAAGCGGCAAAACTGCAGCTCGGTATGATGTAAAAAATTTGTAATCGCGTCATTTCATCGTGTCAGAAAGCGCTTTTTATATCGCCTTTATTATTGGTTTTTTAGGTTCTACGCATTGCGTCCCTATGTGTGGTGGCATCGTGGGAATTTTGAGCTCGAAAGGAGATGATTCTGATCACCTAGCCCCAGTCAATGCTTTATCGATAAGCCTTTCTTATAACGCCGGGCGGATTTTAAGTTATAGCTTTATTGGTTTGCTGGCCGGCGCGGTTGGGCAAATCACAACGGCCCCGCTTGATGATGACTCGCTGATTCTTTTCTCTCGAATCATTACCTCTATTTTTATGCTGGCGTTTGGTTTTTATTTATTGGGCTGGCTCAACTTCTTAAGCTACCTGGAGCGATCTGGGCAACGTTTATGGAAGCATATTTCGCCCATTAGCCGCCGCATACTGCCGATTCAAAATAAACGCGGGGCTTTTTATCTGGGTTTGATATGGGGCTGGTTGCCCTGCGGACTCGTTTATTCAGCGCTGGCCTGGAGCTTGGCCAGCTCGCAGCCAATTAGTGGCGCGCTTATTATGTTGTGCTTTGGTCTGGGTACCTTGCCGATGTTGTTAGCGATGGGCGTTTTTTCAAAAAAACTCGTTCAACTGAGAAACTCTGCCATCATTCGCCGCACCTCTGGAGGCCTTATTATTGTTTTCGCGTTTGTTAATTTAATCAGCCCAAGTTGGTTGCATCACGGATTACACTAAGTCGTCGGGCTTTTTTTTCTCTTTCTCTTCACCCTTATCATCGACATCGTTCAGCTGATCTTCCTCTTCGTACAAAATACTGTGCGCCGGGCCTTCTAAATCATCGAATTGACCTGACTTTACCGCCCACAGAAACACAGCAATAACGATCGCCACTAGAATAATCGACACCGGTATCAAAAAATATAAGCTATCCACTGTACCTACCTGTTGAATTAGAGACCTTCGCACCAAATGACTGTAGCCGCAGCCTGAACGAGTTCAGCACCACCACCAATGAGCTAACGGACATGCCAAGCGCCGCTTGCCAGGGTTCAACGTGGCCGCCCATCGCCAGAGGTAAAGCGCCTATATTGTAGACCAGCGCCCACACCATGTTTTGTTTAATAATCACACGCGTTTTTTTTGAAAATTGAAACACTTGTTGCAGGCTATTCATATCATCCCCCATCAGCAAAATGTCGGACGATGAGCGCGCTAACTGGCTGGCGCCCGATACCGAGATAGATACGTCGGCTTTCGCCATAATAGGTGCGTCATTAACGCCATCACCCACCATTGCCGCTTGCTCGCCATTGGCTTGTAGGCGCTCAATTTCACTTAACTTATCCGCTGGAGAAGCGTCAAATTTATACTGACGAATAGCCAGTTTTTTTGCTACCCACGCTACGGGCGCTTCTCTATCTCCACTCACCAGGCTTACCGACTTGCCCTGCCCTTTTAACCACGCAATGGTCGAACTTGCGCCTTTCCTGATGTCATCGTTGATTTCAAAAACGGCGAGAAGCTGTTTGTTATCTGCTAAATACACCTGGGTTGCTTTCGTATCTTTTGAGTTAACTGATATTCCAAGCGATTCAATCAGATAGCTTTTTGAGCCTAAGTAATAATTCTCGCCCTCGATAATACCCTTTAAGCCTGCGCCGCTTTTATGTTCAACGTGGCTCACCTGGTGATGTTGAAGCGCCTTTTCTCGCTTAAAGGCTCGAGCAATGGGATGGTCAGAAAAACCTTCCATACTGATCGCGATATCCAGTACTGTTTGGCGATCAAACGATGAGTGTAAATGACAATTAAATACGCTCATTGAACCCTGAGTGAGCGTGCCCGTTTTATCAAAAATAACGTGCTTTATATTCGCTAATTTTTCTAAAGCCTGGCCCTTTGTAATAATGATACCTCGTTCAAATAAAGCGCTCATGGTAGCGGTGTAAGCGGTTGGTGTTGCTAACGATAGCGCGCAAGGGCAAGTGACCACTAGCACCGACAAAGCGGTTGAAAACCAGTCTGCGTCGCCCTGCGAAAACCCATACCAGGCGGTTCCAGCCGTCAACAGAATCACCATAGAAATAAATAGGCTGGCGTAGCGATCTGCCAATTCTACCCACGCGGGTTTTTCGCTATGCGCCCTGTCGATTAAACGCGTAATCGTCGATAGTGTACTGTCCTCGCCCACGCAGCTTACTCTGGCTATTAGCGTATCGTTTAAATTATGGCTGCCACCCAATAAGGCATCGCCCTCAACTTTATCTAATGGCTCGTCTTCACCGGTCAGGATGGATTCATCTACCTGTGAGCTACCTTGTATGATGATTGAATCCGCAGGAATAACTTCTCCCGGATTAATTTGAATTTGATCACCCAGCAATAGAGATTTTGCCGAAACACTCTCAACCCGACCCGCCGCCATCACCCGTTTAGCGATAACAGGCGTTGCCTGGGTGAGTCGTTCACTTGAGCTGATCGCGTACCAGCGCGTTAAAAACTCCACGTAGCGCGCTAACAAAAGGAATAGCACGAACATGCAAACGGATTCGTAATAGGTGTCGCCCTCAGCCCTGTAAGTATTAAAAAGGCTGGCTACAAACCCCAAACTAATGCCTAGCGCAACCGGCACATCCATTCCCGGCATTTTATTTTTTATATCACGGTAAGCTGCTCGTAAAAAAGGTTTGGCAGAAAATATAAGCACTGGGAAGGTCAATAAGGCACTAATCCACTTTAAAAAAAGCAGCATCTCAGGGTCAATTTCGTTAGCATCAGCGATGTAAATGCCCAGCGTAAGCATCATCACCTGCATACTGCAAAACACCGCCACGCCTATTCTAGCTAAAAAGTCCTTACGCTCTTTTTGTAGGGCCGAAAATTGTTTACTCGCGTCATACGGTAAGGCCCGATAACCAATCGACTGAATGGCCGCCAATACCTCGTTTAATCGTACGGTATTGCGATCTATTTTGAGCTGCGCTCGCCGTGTGGCGTAATTGATTTTAAAAGACAGAACCCCGGATAACTGACGGACGTGTTTTTCAAGCAACCAAATGCAGGCAGAACAAGTGATTCCTTCTATTATCAGTGAGCTTTCAATAACCTTGTCTTTCGAGGGCGAAGGTACAGCGTTTAGCTGATCATGATCATAACTTTTTAACTCGTCGGATAGCGCCAGCGAAGGCAGTGCATACGCCGTTCTTTTCTGATAAAAACTAGATAGACCACTATCAATAATAGCCTGTGCCACCGCCTCACACCCGGGGCAGCACATAACACGCCACTGGCCTTCAAAATTAAGGCCATAGCGACTTTCTTGTGGTACATTAAGACCGCAGTGGAAACAGACTGGACGGTGCTTTACTTTGTCTTCCAACGCGTTAACCCAATATTTTATTTTGACGACACATCACGTAATATACTGTTAACCAAAATTTATTAATAGCGATGAGCACAGCAGCCAATAACTTATTCAGAGAACTAAGCGTATCCTGCTCAAATTGCAGCCTCGGTGAGCTTTGCATACCGCATGGACTTAACCAGCAAGATATTGAACTGCTAGACGACTCTGTTAGCCATACCAAATTATTGCGTAATGGAGATATGCTATATCGCCAACACTCACCTTTCGAGTCACTCTACGCCCTTAAATCAGGCTCCGTTAAAATAACCACCTTAAACCAGGAGTCCAATGAAGACGTTATGGGCGTTTACTTGCCCGGCGAAATTATCGGCTTTGATGGCCTCGCAGAAGGTCAGTATCAATGTTCTATACAGGCCCTCGAAACCAGTAATATCTGCGAAATAAATCTAGATAAGCTACATAAAAGCATTCCCAGCATTTATAAACAGCTGCTAAAACACGCCAGCAAAGCTATCAATGAAAGCAATAATAATGCCTCTGCTGGCAAAGTAAGCGCCGAAAAAAGAATCGTTTCTTTTCTTCTCGATCTGGCCGAAAGGTACCGCTTAGGCGGCTATATCTATACCGAGTTTAATTTCTTTCTATCCCGTACTGAAATGGGAAATTTCCTTAATCTCTCACCTGAGACGGTCAGTCGCGGCATACGTAAGCTTGAACGCGACAAATTCATAACGCTTCAACACCAACGTCGAATCAAAATAAATGATCTCGACGGCCTAAAAAGCCTGTTAACTAATCCTTAGTTAACGCAGAGTATACGCGCCAACTTTGCGCGCAAAGTTGAACTCTCTTATTTAATCTATAAACCTGATATAAGTCAGTTTTGCTGCAGGTCAGCATCTCACGCACCCGCTAAGCAAGTAAACTATTCACGCGTATTTTAAAAATGAGATTCAGATATGGGCAACATCACTTTTAACGACACCGTCGTTCGGCAATTTTCTATCATGACTATTGTTTGGGGAATAGTCGGCATGCTCGTTGGCGTCATTATCGCCGCGCAGCTCGTCTGGCCCGCACTAAATTTTGATGTGTCCTGGCTTACCTATAGCCGCCTAAGACCCTTACATACTAATGCGGTTATTTTTGCATTTGGTGGATCGGGGCTTATGGCTACGTCATTTTACGTCGTGCAGCGAACCTGCCAGGCGCGACTATTTGGTGACGCACTGGCCAGTTTTGTTTTTTGGGGGTGGACGCTTGTTATCGTTCTCGCCGCCATCACCTTACCCCTCGGTTACTCACAGGGCGGCGAATACGCTGAACTTATCTGGCCGATTGATTTACTCATTGCCGTTGTATGGGTGTCTTACGCGATCGTCTTTTTTGGCACCATCATGAAACGTAAGACAAAACATATTTACGTTGCTAACTGGTTTTTTGGCGCCTTTATTATCGCCGTTGCCTTATTACATATCGTTCGCTCTCTCGCTATTCCGGTCAGCTTAACGGAGTCTTACCCCATATACGCTGGCGCTACCGATGCGATGGTTCAATGGTGGTATGGCCATAACGCAGTAGGGTTTTTCTTAACCGCCGGCTTCCTCGGTATGATGTATTACTTTGTACCGAAGCAGGCTGAACGCCCTATCTATTCGTACAGGTTATCTATCGTGCATTTTTGGGCGTTGATCTCTGTGTATATGTGGGCCGGGCCACACCATCTTCATTACACCGCTTTACCTGACTGGATTCAATCTGTCGGTGCCGCTTTTTCTATTATCTTATTAGCACCGTCTTGGGGTGGCATGATCAACGGCATTATGACCTTATCCGGCGCATGGGAAAAACTTCGTACCGACCCTATTCTTAAGTTCCTGATCGTTTCCTTGTCTTTTTATGGCATGTCGACGTTTGAAGGCCCGATGATGGCTATCAAGTCGGTAAATGCCTTATCGCACTATACCGAATGGACCATCGGCCACGTTCACTCTGGCGCGCTTGGCTGGGTCGCTATGATAACCATCGGCTCGCTATATTATTTAATCCCCAAATTATTTGGCAAGCAGGATATGTACAGCTTGAAACTGGTTGAAACGCATTTTTGGGTCGCCACCATTGGTATCGTTCTGTACGTTACCTCTATGTGGATTGCGGGTGTTATGCAAGGTTTGATGTGGGGCGCTATTAACGAGGACGGAACACTAACGTATAGCTTTGTTGAGTCTCTATTGCGCATGATTCCTTTCTATATCATACGTTTAATGGGTGGCGTACTGTTTTTAGTCGGCATGCTTATCATGGCTTATAACGTGTATAAAACCACTCAAGGTGCCGAGCCTTCTCGAGTACTTGTACCGCAAACTGTATAGCTGGAGCAGATAAGATGAGTCACGAAAAAGTAGAAACAAATATCGGGCTGATGATGGTATTGATCATCCTCGTTATTTCGGTCGGTGGATTGATAGAAATCGTTCCTTTATTTTTCATTAAAAAAACCACCGAGCCCGTCTCCGGTCTTATGCCATATAACTCATTACAGCTTGCCGGCCGTGACGTGTATGTTCAAGAAGGTTGCTATGGTTGCCATTCACAAATGATTCGACCCTTTCGCGCTGAAACCGAGCGCTATGGTCATTATTCGCTCGCCGGGGAGTTCGTCTATGACCGACCCTTCCAGTGGGGCTCAAAAAGAACGGGGCCTGACTTACATCGCGTCGGAGGGCGTTATGGTGATGATTGGCACCGCTTACATTTAACCAACCCTCGCTCAGTGGTACCAGAATCTAATATGCCAGGGTATCCATGGCTTGCAGATAATCTAGTTGACGGTGAATTGGTAGCCAATAAAATGCGCGTACTTCGTATGCTCAATACGCCTTATACCGATGAAGATATTGCCAACGCCCCTGCTTCGGTTAAAGGGAAAACTGAAATGGATGCGCTAATAGCTTACCTGCAAGTTCTTGGCACTCACGTGAGCTCAAGGAGATAAGCTATGTTTGATATTAATACCATCCGTTCTATTTTTACCCTGCTGCTGTTTATATTGTTTATCGCTATCTGCATCTGGGCATACAGCAAAAACCGCAAAAAGGAATTTGAAGACGCCGCTAATATTCCCTTTCAAAATGATGAAATTAGTAAGCCGCTAGAAGGGAGCAAAAAATGAATTTATTTTGGTCCATCATTGTTGACATTGTTATTCTGTTAAACATCGTCGGCTGTTACTGGCTTATTAGATGGGTCGCAAAGCCCAACAAAGGTGAGGCTAATCAAGGTGAATCCACCGGCCACGTATGGGATGGCGACTTAACCGAACTGAACAACCCGATGCCTCGCTGGTGGCTTTACATGTTCTACATCAGCATCGTTTGGGGCTTAATATACCTTGTGGTGTATCCCGGTTTCACTACGTATTCTGGTGTGCTCAACTGGACATCTGACAAGGAATATAACGAAGAGGTCGCCGATGCAACAGAAAATTACGGCCCTCTCTTTAGTCAATTTTCAAAAACGTCTATTGAAGAACTGAGTAAAAATGAAAACGCGCAAAAAATGGGCCAGCGTTTATTCGTTAACTACTGTTCACAGTGTCACGGATCAGACGCCGGAGGCTCTAGAGGCTTTCCTAACCTCACCGATAATGACTGGATTTGGGGAGGCTCGCCTACGGCCATTCATCAAACCATTCTAAATGGGCGCGACGCCGCCATGCCTGCCTGGGAGTCGGTACTAAAACCGCAACAAATTGAGTACCTTGCCGATTATATATTTAGCTTAAGTGGCAGAGAACACAAGGCGACCGATGCGCAACGCGGTAAAGCAATTTTTGCAAGTTACTGTGTCGCCTGCCATCAGGCTAATGCGACGGGAAATCCCTTAATGGGCGCGCCTAATTTAGCCGACAAAGTATGGCTTTACGGTGCATCACGTAACAAGGTCACTGAATCCATCGCTAAGGGTCGCAACGGTCATATGCCGGCGAACAAAGACTTTTTAGGTGAGGACAAAGTGCACGTACTCAGTGCGTACATTTACGGCTTATCGAAAAAATAGTTACTCAGTGGAACTCAGAAAAAAACTCATTATTGTCGGAACATTATGGCCATCCTTCTGGATGGCCTGTGCGCTAAGCGGCATTATTTTCAGCGCTATTGACCCGCTTTTGATTGCCGCGCAGATAGGATTCAATGATCTAAGCTATTTAGCGGCTTACTCAATTGGTTTCTTTTTCTTTTGGGCCGTTTGCGCCTGGAGCGGGTTTTTTTCTATTATTTTTTCACGCGCTGCATCTGATAAATAATGGCCACCGGACAAAGTGATTCTATAGAGTCATCGCTTTTCGAAAAGCGAAAGAAACTATACCCACGGGAAGTCCATGGTTTATTTGCCAGACTCCGAGTTTTAGGCATTACGGTACTACTCGGGCTATATTACTTATTACCCTGGATTAATCTAAACGACCATCAGATTGTTCTACTTGATCTGCCCGCTCGTAAGTTCTACATTTTTCATTGGATATTCTGGCCACAGGACTTTATTTATCTCGCTTTACTACTAATTTGTGCTGCCTTTGCGCTCTTTCTTTTTACCGCTTTAGCTGGCCGCCTCTGGTGTGGCTACGCCTGTCCTCAAACCGTATGGACTGAAGTCTTTTTATGGATTGAACGTAAAGTGGAAGGAAGTCGATCCCAGCAAATGAAGTTAGACAAGCAAGCCAATAGTCTAAATAAATTTCGCATTAAGGCCACGAAACATACCATCTGGATTGTTTTTGCCGCTTTTACTGGTTTTACTTTTGTCGGCTTCTTTACCCCAATAAGAGTATTATCGACCAGTATTATGAATTTCCAGTTAGGGCCCTGGGAAACCTTCTGGTTGATTTTTTATAGTCTGGCAACCTATGGCAATGCCGGCTGGTTGCGCGAGCAAGTTTGTATGTATATGTGCCCCTACGCTCGCTTTCAGAGCGCAATGTTAGACAAAAACTCGCTGGTTATTTCATACGACGCGCTCAGAGGCGAGCCCCGTGGCAGCAGAAAAAAGGGCCAGGACCCAGTGGCAAAAAGTCTTGGCAGCTGCGTAGATTGCACGCTTTGCGTTCAAGTCTGCCCTACCGGTATTGATATTCGAGATGGCTTACAATACGAATGCATTGGTTGTGCGGCCTGTATAGACGTTTGCGATGATGTAATGGACAAAATGGATTACCCCTCTGGTCTGATCAAATATACGACCGAAAACAGCCTTGATGGCAAGCCGACAAAAATTCTCCGTGCCAGAGTTATCATTTATACACTCCTGCTGATCAGTATTTTATCCGGTGTGATCTATTCCATTGAAACTCGAGATTCAGTTGCGCTAAACATATTAAGGGACAGGAACACCTTGTATCGCGAGAACTATGACGGCACTATTAGCAATAGTTACACCATTAAAATACTCAATATGGATCTTATAGACCATCGCTATAAATTAAAAGTCAGCGGAATTGATGATATTGGGCTTTCTATCATCGATCCCATTTACGTTAAATCTGGTCAGGTATTAGAAGCACCACTACTGTTATCCGCTCAGCCAGAAGCCTTACATAAGCCTTCGATAAAAATCTCTTTATCCCTTCAAGCCCTGGAATACCCCTCCATCAAGACAACGTCAGAAGGACGATTTATTGGACCATTGGACCCCTAAAGCATGAATAATGTCTCACCACCTAAGCTCCCATGGTACAAGCAGTTTTGGCCCTGGTTCCTAATATTACTCCCGCTGTCGGTGGTTATTGCCAGCGTCATCACGTTTGTCATTGCGCAAAATAACAAACCCTCACTGGTGTCGGGGAATTATTACAAAGAAGGCCTCGCCATTAACGCCAATAAGAAACTAGAAGAAAACGCTAGACTGCTTGGATTAACCGCTGATCTTATCGCTAACGGTACCACGCTGACAGTTCATCTCAATGGTTTGGAGGTTGAGCCGTTAAGCTTAATCGTCGATTTAAGGCACTCAACCATTAGTCAGCACGATAAGTCTTTAACGCTGACAAGAATAAGCGATGGCGTTTATCAATCGCCGTTTATCCTACCAAAAGCCGGTAAATGGTACATCGACATTAAAGGTGTCGATCACGAGTGGGAAATAAAAAAGCTTGCTTATTTTGACTATAGCAAATAAATGTTTGAACTTTAACGGTCCGTTTTCTTGCGTCAATAAATCGTCATATTAACCAAAACAACACCTTGATTATGATATGTTAATCATAAGATATTGTTTATAAAGATTTATTTATTATTGGCACGCTTCTGGCTTTATATTTTCAAAAATTTAATAACAAGGGTGAACCATGGCCATATCAACGGATCAAATGACGATGGAGTTAAAAAAAATTAAAGCTGGTGTCGCTAATCATGATTTAGCTCTTGAGCAATTTAGCGACCCAATTAATCATCAGAGGCTTATCAATGCACTACAAACCACGATAAACCTTGATGAGTTATTGCCTATATTTAGCGCAGAACTTTCAAATACCGTCGCGCATAGTGGATTCACTTTTGAGCACAGCGAAATCGGCGTTAACATTCAACACGGACAACGCACTAACCATACTTGCGAATACACCCTGACAATCGAAAATACCTCGCTTGGAAAAATGAAGTTTATGCGTCGGCAACGTTTCAACGAGGACGAGTTAAAACTGATTGAAAACCATTTAAGCGCTTTACTATACCCATTAAAAAATACGCTTTTATATCTCCAGGCTATCCAGTCCGCCCACACCGACCCTTTAACCGGTGTTTTAAATCGCTCTACACTGCAGTCCGTATTTCAAAAAGAAATGGCCTTAAGCAAACGTCACCACGCCGATTTAACTCTGCTAATGCTGGATATAGACTTTTTCAAAAAGGTCAATGATACGTATGGCCACGCAATGGGAGACAAGGCATTAATCGCTCTGACTCAATGTATTACAGAAACTGCCCGTGAAAGCGATCATATTTTCCGCCTCGGCGGCGAAGAGTTTGCAATATTACTGAGCAGCACCGATTTGGAAGGCGCTAACTTATTAGCAGAGCGCTTAAGAAAAGCCGTGCAGAATATTGAGATTCAACAGGATGAAAAAAGTTTTAACTTCACCGTCAGTATTGGCTTAACACACCATCAGACAAACGATACACTTGAAACTATTATGCAGCGCGCGGATAAAGCCTTATACGAAGCGAAGGAAACAGGTAGAAATAAAGTAGTAAGCGCTTAGATACTGGTAATTCGTTTAAGCTCTGCCACTTCTTTTTTATCTAAAAACTGGTGTCGACCAGCAGGTAAGCCCGGCGGTAAAAAGACGGTACCATAACGAACCCTGATCAAGCGACTTACTTTACAGTCCTGTGACTCCCACAAGCGTCTGACGACGCGATTACGCCCTTCTGCTACTACCACGTGATACCAGCGGTTTATACCCGCGCCACCGGACTCATGGATATCCTCGAAGCGTGCCTTTCCGTCTTCTAGTTCTATCCCGTTAACCAGTCGTTCAAGCATTTCGTCGTTGACCACGCCCATCACCCGTACGGCGTATTCACGATCAATTTGTTGTGAGGGGTGCATTAGTTTGTTGGCCAGTTCGCCATCATTGGTAAATATTAATAAGCCCTGGGTATTTAGATCAAGTCGACCCACTGATATCCAGCGTCCACTTTTCAATTTAGGTAAGTGTTTAAAAACGCTGGGGCGGCCTTCCGGATCTCTCTTACTAACTATTTCGCCAGCTGGCTTGTGATAAATAAGCACCTGTGTGTCGACCTGTAGTTTGCCTTCTAATTTAACCGGCTTACCTCTCAGTCTTATCTCATCTCGGACGCTAATTTTATCGCCTAACTTTGCTACCACGCCGTTTACAATAATAGAACCATCGGCTATCCACTTTTCAACTTGTCTGCGTGAGCCTAAACCCGCTTGCGCTAGCAGTTTTTGTATTCGCTCGGGTTCTGCACGTTTAGGTTTATTGGATGTTTTCGGTGGAAGGCTCTCTAGCGGGTTCTTTTTCATAGTGGTTAACTTCTTTATTTGTTGGGGCATTGTCACCCAGGTTTAATTGCAGGTCTTTGTCCGGCAATAAATTAATATCCATTAAACTAGCCAGCGGCGGCAAATCCGCTAGTGTTTGCAGATTAAAGTAATCAAGAAACTCTTTGGTCGTGGCGTATAAAGCTGGGCGTCCTGGCACTTCTTTGTGGCCAATAACACGAACCCAGTCTCTTTCTTGCAAGCTTCGTATAATGTTAGTACTGACCGCAACGCCACGGATCTCTTCTATTTCGCCGCGTGTTGCTGGTTGTTGGTAGGCAATAATTGCTAAAGTTTCTAGTAGCGCACGGCTGTATTTTACAGGTTTTTCTTCCCATAATCTTGCAACCCAGGATGAATATTCAGATTTAACCTGGAAACGGTATCCACTGGCCGTTTCGACCAACTCAATCGGCCTATCTGAATACTCTTCCATTAACTGCTTAATCGTTGCTCGAAGCAGATGCTGATCAGGGCGTTCATCGAGCATAAACAAGTTCTGCAAATCACTAATAGATAGCGGTTCATTGGCGGCAAATAATGACGCTTCGATGATGTCTTTTATTTCAATGTCCATTATTCAAACACCGGTTTGATCCAAATTTCTGACAGCGGCTCACCTTGAACAATTTCAATCAGGCCCTCTTTAGATAACTCCAGCACGGCCAAAAAAGTGACCACCGCTCCCGCCCTGCCTTCTCGCAACGAAAAAAATTGATGGAAGGCTAAAAACTCTTCGGTTTCGCTCAGCCTGGTTAAAATTCTCGACATTCTCTCCCTCACAGATAATGCTTCTCGTTGAATTTGATGGTGGGTAAATTTTTCTGCACGCCGTAGTACGTCCTGGAAGGCGATCAAAATGGCACTTAACTCGACATCGGGCAAGGGTTTGTCCACTTTATCTATCACCAGCTCTACAGTGGCCAGAAAATTATCGCGATATAGGCGAGGAAGCGCGTCAATATCCTCAGCCGCCCGTTTATAACGCTCATATTCTTGCAGACGCCTGATCAGTTCGGCGCGAGGGTCTTCTTCCTCTGCCGACTCTTCGTGTTGCTTAGGTAGCAACATTTTAGATTTAATTTCTGCCAGCATAGCCGCCATAACTAAATATTCAGCCGCCAGTTCCATGCGTAAATTTTGCATGAGTGCGATATATTCAATGTATTGCTCGGTGATCTTTAGTACCGGGATATTAAGAATATCCAGATTCTGGTGTTTAATAAGATACAGCAATAAATCCAGCGGCCCTTCAAATGTGTCTAAAAACACCTCTAACGCATCCGGCGGGATATATAAATCGTCGGGCAATTCATAAAAAGGCTTACCGTCAACCAGTACCAGAGGCTGCTGGATTGGCATTACATTATTAGGTGGCTGTTCCATTCCGATAATTTCTTTTACGGTCGATTAAATAACTCATTAAAAGGCTGAGACTCTGCTTTAATAACTCTCATGAAAATTATTCGATTTGCATAATCTTCATGGTATTTGTACCACCGTGACTGCCGATTAACTCTCCCATTGTGATAATGACCAGGTCGTCTTTCTCCACAATCTCAAGCTGCTTCAGTCTCGTCATTGCCGCCTGATTAACATTTATTGAACTGTCCGGCTCGAGCTTGATTAAAATCGGCACAACGCCTCTGTATAGCGTTACACGGCGACAAATTGTTTCATCAGGCACCATCGCAAAAATAGGGATACCCGAACTAATTCTGGACATTCTCATCGGTGTTGAACCGGTATCAGTAAATGCGGCTATGGCTTTAATGTCGGTGTGGTTGGCCACGTACATAGCCGATAAAGCTATCGACTCATCGATCCTGGTAAATTGTTTACCCATACGGTGCCTTGAGATAGTAGACCTCGGTTGACGCTCGGTTTCCTCGCAAATACGCCCCATTGCTTCGACCGTTTTAACGGGGTACTTGCCGACCGACGTTTCCGCCGAGAGCATAACGGCGTCGGTTCCATCAGCCACTGCATTGGCTACGTCAAACACCTCTGCGCGGGTTGGAATTGGGTTTTGAATCATCGATTCCATCATTTGGGTCGCCGTTATAACGATCGTATTTCTATCGCGCGCTAAACGAATAATATTTTTTTGTACTGGCGGTAAATTAGCGTCGCCTATTTCTACGCCTAAATCACCACGTGCAACCATCACAACATCAGAGGCATCAATAATTTCTTCTAGTACCTCGAGTGCTTCTGCGCGTTCAATTTTAGCCACCAGGAAAGCATGACTTCCAGCCGCTTCAACCAGGGCTCTGGCTTGATTCATATCATCTGCATTGCGCGGAAAAGAAACCGCAATAAAGTCTACACCAATCTCAGCGGCCGTAACAATATCCTGCTTATCTTTATCGGTAAGAGCGTTAGCCGATAAGCCACCACCCTGAAGGTTGATACCTTTATTGTTGGATAGTTCGCCACCAACGACAACCGTACAGTTAATTTTTCCATCTTCGACCGAATTCACTTCCAGCACAATGCGCCCATCGTCTAACAATAGTCGATTACCACTCGATACGTCGTCAGCCAATTGTTTATAGATACAGCCGACTTGAGTAGCATCGCCATCAGACACGGTTAAGTTCACATCAATAACAAAATCCGCGCCGTCAGCTAACAGCACCTTATTATCCTTGAATTGGGCTATACGAATTTTAGGCCCTTGCAAATCTGCCAAAATCCCAACGTGGCGACCTATCTTTACAGACAATTCATGCACAAGACGAGCGCGTTCTCTTTGCTCGTCCGCATGACCATGCGAAAAGTTTAAACGGACTACGTCAACGCCTGCCCTTAGCAGCTCTTCCAGCACGGCTGGGTCGTCCGTAGCTGGGCCTAATGTCGCAACAATCTTAGTTCGTCTCGGTTTTCGATAACTTTTCATAGTTAGCCTTAATAATGGGTGAAAATATAAACTACAATCCTTTGGTTACAAAGTGATGTCAGTTTACAAACTCGCACGCTAATTAATCGATATATGAACAACAATAATCTGTTGCTTGATGAATTTTTAAATCAAAATTAGAATTCGCCGGCACATCAAATGACTCTCCCATCCTAACCGTTAGCCATTCTTGCGAACCCGGCAAGCGCACATCAAGTTGCCCCGCTAAAATTTCCATCACTTCAGCCGCCTCGGTACCAAAATTATAATCACCAGGCATCATATAGCCCAGGGTCTTGATGGAACCGTCTGCAAACTTAACCGTTCTACTCACGACCTTGCCATCAAAATACACATTGGCTTTTTTTATGATATTTACATTTTTAAATTCGGACATTATTTTTATTTCCAAGATAATAAATAGTTTTAATTGTAACTTAGTTAGAAAAATATTAAGCAAACTTAAGGCCCTAATCTAAGCTATTCAACGAGCTAATTCACCAAAAAAAAAACAAGCCTTAGCGAAAATAAATATAACTTGATTTAGATCAACATAGCTAACGTAGCAAGAAAGTATGATGCTCCTCAAGAACAACAATTCAATCCAAAATGGAGTACATAATGAAACTTAAAAAAAATATTGCCTGTTTAGTATCAGCACTTGGGGTTAGTGTCGTAGCAACACCCGTTATGGCTTATGAGGCCGGAGATATTCTCGTTCGTGCTCGTATTATTAATGTCGACCCTCAAGATGATAGCAGTGGTATTTCAATTAATGGTGCTAACACTGGCGTAGAAGCTAGCGTTGATAGTGACACTATGCCTGAACTAGATTTCACCTATATGCTTGAGCGTCATTGGGGGCTTGAGCTTATCTTGGCCTATACAGAACATGACGTGAGCACATCCCTATTGGGCTTAGGTAAGGTTGCTTCTACAAAAGTGTTACCTCCTACCTTGACACTACAATACCATTTTTCTCCCGATTCAAATGTCCGCCCTTATGTTGGCGCTGGTGTTAATTACACCCACTTTTTTGATTCAGAAGTTAAGGGTGCACTAGATGGCTCTGGGGTAGACCTTGATATTGACGACTCATGGGGCCTCGCAGCCCAAGTTGGTGTAGATATCGATATGAATGAAGACTGGTTCGTTAACTTTGACGTTAAGTATATCGATATCAGTGCAGATGCCCACATTAAAGGTGGTGGTGGACCTAGCGTTAAAGTAGATATCGACGTAGATCCTATTGTTTGGGGTATCGGTGTTGGCCGCCGCTTCTGATAGTTAACTCTACTTAAGCAAAAAGGCTGCTTTATAGCAGCCTTTTTGCTTAAATAATATAGCCTTCGTGCTGGATTAAAGTACGTTAATCCCCATTGCGGACTTAACTTCTTCAAGCGTTTCTTTCGCTACATCTCGAGCTTTTTCGTTACCTTCGTTCACTATTGAGCGCACTAAGTCTGGCTGTTCTGTGTATTCTTTTGCCCGCTCCTGTATAGGTTTCAACTCACGCAAAACGGCCTCAATAACGGGTTGTTTGCAATCCAGGCAGCCTATACTCGCCGAGCGACAGCCCTGCTGCACCCAGTCGCAGGTTTTTTCATCTGAATACACTTCGTGAAACTGCCATACCGGGCACTTTGCGGGGTCACCCGGGTCTGTCCTGCGGACCCTGGCAGGATCTGTAGGCATGGTGCGCAATTTTTTCTCAACGTCTTCCGGTTCATCGCGCAAGGCGATGGTATTGTTATAAGACTTGGACATTTTTTGTCCGTCTAAACCGGGCATTTTTGGCGATTTAGTCAATAATGCCTTTGGCTCTGGAAGCACGACTCGGCCGCAACCTTCTATATAGCCGTATAAACGCTCTTTATCGCCAACAGTAATATTTTGTTGCGCTTCTAATAAGGCTCGAGCAACGCCTAGTGCTTCCTGATCGCCTTCTTGTTGATAAGCATTACGCAATTTAATGAACATTTTGGCGTTCTTTTTACCCATTTTTTTGATCGCCGCTTCAGATTTTTCTTCAAAATCGGGTTCGCGGCCATACAGATAATTGAAGCGCCTGGCGACCTCACGGGTTAATTCAACGTGCGCCACTTGATCAGCACCTACCGGTACTAAGCCTGCCTTATACATCAGAATATCGGCGCTTTGCAGCAAGGGATAACCTAAAAAACCATAGGTTGCCAAGTCTTTTTCTTTTAATTTTTCTTGCTGGTCTTTATAACTAGGAACCCGCTCTAGCCAACCGAGCGGAGTTATCATAGAGAGCAATAAATGCAACTCCGCGTGTTCAGGAATACTGGACTGGATAAATAAATCGGCCAAACCGTGGTCTACACCGGCGGCCAACCAATCGATTACCATATCCCAGGTACTGTTGGCAATAATGGAAGGGTCTTCATAGTGCGTCGTTAACGCGTGCCAATCGGCGACGAAGAAATAGCACTTGTAGGTTTGCTGGAGCTCTATCCAGTTTTTAAGAACGCCATGGTAGTGGCCCAAATGTAATTGACCCGTCGGTCGCATGCCTGATAAAACCCGACGATATTGTGCTGGCACTTCTGAACTCACCTTTCCTCCTAGAGACCTAACATTTTAAAAATGCTGATTTGTATAAAATACACCGGTGGGCCGAGTATCTTGGATAACCAGCCCATCGCAATTATAACGATTAAAATAGGTAAGCCGAACCGTTCTAACTTACTAAACTGAAAACTAGCCCTATTTGGCAACAAACCCGCTAGCACTCGCCCACCATCCAACGGCAAGATCGGCAGTAAATTTAACACCATCAAAATGATATTAATATAGATGCCGGCGTAACCCATATAAATGAGCGGTGTTGAAATAAATTCGTTAGAGTCGCCTAACAAGAAACCGATTTTCATTAACACGCCCCATGCGAGGGCCATAAAAAGATTGGCTAATGGCCCCGCTATCGCGACATAAACCATATCCCTTTTTGGGTTATTTAAATTATGCCAATTCACCGGGACAGGTTTTGCCCAGCCAAACATAAAGCCACCCAGTAGTAATAGAACAACTGGAACGATAACCGTTCCAACCAGATCCATATGACTAATAGGGTTTAAGGTTAAACGGCCCAAACTCTTCGCCGTTTGATCACCCAATTTACTGGCGACCCAGCCGTGCGCCACCTCGTGAACGGTAATAGCAAATATAATGGGCAGCGCCCAAATGGCTATACGACCCGCCATACTCAATTCATCCATCGGCATTAATCGTTACCTTTTTGTGCAATAAAATCAGCCTCGCCTTTGCCCTGACGTACTATTTCAGGGAAATCATTATCCCAAACCACCATCGTCGTTGGTTGGTACGGTATCACACCACCGTCAACGACGGCATCTAGCCAACGCCCTATGCTGTTATTAATATCATAAGGATCGGCTATCGCTTCGCGTTCACCTGGCAAAATTAACGTGCTAGTCAACATAGGTTCGTTAAGTGCTTCCAGAATTTTTTGCGCCACCAGATTATCCGGCACTCTGATGCCGACGGTTTTTCTGTTCGGGTGCTGCAACCTGCGTGGCACTTCTTTGGTCGCCTTTAACACAAAGGTAAACGCGCCTGGAGTCAGCGTTTTGAGTAAACGATAGGTATCATTATTGACCTGTGCGTAGCTGGAAATTTCGGTTAAATCACGACACACCAGGGTGAAATTATGTTTATCGTCAATTCGACGAATCTGTCGAATGCGATCAATCGCTTGCTTATCTCCCAAATGGCACGCTAAGGCGTACGACGAGTCGGTTGGGTAAGCGATAACGCCGCCACGACGAATAATATCAACCACCTGCTGAATTAAGCGTTGCTGCGGGTTTTCGGGGTGAATTTCTATATATTTGGCCATCTTATTGTTGCGCTTTCTTCTTTGCTACATTATCGCGCAAATAAACCGGTTGTGCGCTTTCTGCTGCAACTGTATGCCCATTTCTTACTGCCTCTTTTGCTAAGAATGCCACTTCTTTTGCTGCTGGCAATGCATCAGGCAATATAAATAACTCATTAGCTTTAACTAACTGCGACAATTCTGCAACGTACGTTCTCCAGCCGTGACCAATGCCGACTGCCATTTTACCGTGTTCTGCATGAATTTTATTGGGCGCTATAACCGCCTCATCGCTGACCTGTTGCAAGGCCGCATGACGGACGACGTATTCACACCAGTACACCTCGCCCATTCTTGCATCTAGCGCGGCGTAAATTGTTTTACCTTCATGTGCACCCACTGCTTGTTGCGCCAAAGCGGCTAGTGTTGATATCGGCGCAACGGGCAGGTCTGCCCCATACGCCAGGCCCTGAATAACTCCCGTTGCCATCCGAACACCGGTGAACGAACCGGGGCCTCGGCCAAAGGCCAAGGCGTCCAGTTGTTGTAAGTTGAGGCCAGCTTCTGCCAACAACTCATCAAGCATCGGCAAAATTAAATTTCCATGTTCCCGTGGCGCTATCTGGAAGCGATCAATCACTTCGTCACCGATTAATAACGCCGCTGAACAGGCTTCTGTTGCGGTTTCAATGGCGAGTATTTTCATGCGCTTTTTGCTGACTTTGCAGGACTATTGAGACGATGGAAAAAACGGATCACGTCATTTATATCTTGCGTAATAGGCATTGATGGTAATGATTTAACAAAAATTTTACCGTAACCTTTACTCGACAACCTTGGGTCGCATAATACCAGTACGCCTTTATCTTCCACGTCACGAATAAGTCGACCAACGCCCTGTTTTAGGGTCAGTGCCGCCGAGGGAAGTTGAAAGTCGGAAAAAGGCGATTGTCCATTTGCCTCCATATAAGCCAATCTGGCTTTTGTCACTGGATCGCCCGGCGAAGCAAACGGCAGTTTATCAATAATCACACACGACAGTGCTTCACCGCGCACGTCAACACCTTCCCAAAAGCTGGCGGTTCCCAACAATACAGCCCTATCTGAACGTCGGAAAGTTTCCAGCATTTGTTGTTTTGGCAAATCACCCTGAACCAAAAGTTTGAAATTTGTTTCTGCTAACAAAATAGTGGCCGCTTCCTGCAATGCTCGATGACTGGTGAAGAGAATAAAAGCGCGGCCTTCGCTGGCTTCTAATACAGGAATGATTTTTTCGATCATGACCGCTGTATAGTCTCGATCTCGCGGTTCAGGCAAGCCATTGGGTACGTACATCAATGATTGGTGCACAAAGTCAAACGGGCTTTCCCACATTCCCGTTTCGGCTTCCTGCAAACCTAGTCGCTGGGTAAAAAAATCAAACTTGCCATTAACCGACAAGGTGGCCGAGGTGAAAACCCAACTGGCTTCTGTGGCGAAAGCAAAATTGGCGAACATTTTCGATATATCCAGCGGCGTTCGGTAAAAAGAAAAGCTTCTGTGGAAGGTTTCAAACCATTGAATCCAATCTTCCTTATCCTGTTTCAGGAAAAGTTTTAAACGTTGTAATATATCTTCACACCTTTTCCAGCACGACTCTAAACCTTTAGAGCGAACAGCCGATTTAGTCAGCACTTTAAATAACTGCTCTAATCGATCACACAGGCAGTTCAGCGCGTGTGAAAAGTTGTTTAAGCCTTCCAGCTCATCCCACGAACCTTTTACTGACTGGTCTGGCATTAATTTACGCAGTTCACGTATATCCTCATTAATCACCTGTGCTAAATCGATCAATGCCGGGGTATCCGAGGCGACTTTCAATTGTTCAACATTTATATCACTGAGTAATGACAAAATTTGACGCGCGCTCAGCGAGATGCCTAAAAATCGCGATGCGGTATCAATCAGCTGGTGCGCCTCATCTATGATAATTAATTCTGCTTCGGGTAATAACTGGCCAAAGCCATCATCTTTTAATGACCAGTCCGCACAAAGCAAGTGGTGATTGACAATCAACACATCAACTTCCTGCGCCGTCTTTCTCGCTTTTAACAGGTGACATTCGGCCACCATCGGGCATTCTTGCCCTAAGCAATTGTCCGCGGTAGAGGTTACTAGCTGCCAAACAGCCGAATCCTCTGCGACTGAGGAAACTTCTACGATATCACCATTAGTCGTTTGATTTGACCAACGTTGTATTTCCCTCAGTTCTACCTCCAGCTCTTTATCAAAGCCAGAGGTTTGTATTTGAGCCTGATCCAGCCGATATAAACACAGGTAATTGGAGCGGCCTTTTAACATAGCAGCCTGTACGGGCACTTTTAGCGCATCGCGAACCAGGGGGAAATCCTTCTCAAAAATTTGATCCTGAAGGTTACGTGTACCTGTTGAAATGATCGTTTTTTTGCCCGATAAAATTGCAGGCACAAGGTACGCGAAAGTTTTACCCGTACCGGTGCCCGCTTCGGCTACCAGGTGCGTTTGTCGTTCAATGGCCTGCTCAATAGCTTGCGCCATCGATAACTGCCCCTTACGCGGCTGAAAGCCTTTGATAACTTTAACCAGCTCACCGTTGGAGCCGAATATTGATTCGAGATCGTGCAAAAGAGTATCCGCTGTAGAGTCAGTGAGGTAATTTATTCATGCCAGGCAGAACCATCCAGGCCTTCTTCTTGCGTCCAGACCAAGGTAGCTATATTGCGGAACTTCGCAACCGACATCGCTCCTCGTTTCATACGACCTGAGTTGTCATTCAAATTGTCGAAAATATCGTGTCGCGTCGCTTCAAATATTTCAATCGGCATATAGTCGTCATTCATTAACACCAACACCACCGAATCCCATTCTTTATCGAGTTTAAGCTGTCCAAGCCGCTGACCTCGGTAGTTATCATTGAAAATGGTTCTGGCTTTGATTTGAATACGCTGCGGCCCTGTCGCTGCAATACGCCTTGCATCAAAGCCAGCAGAACGATCCTTACAGAGTGCCAGTCCTATTAGCTTTGCAGCGTCGTGCTCTGCAATTTCATTACTAACACCTGGTAACGGTTTATCGGTCATTCTTTTGTAGTCTGCCGCCAGTTGCCGGGCTTGTTCTATCAGCTTATCAACGGAATAAATGTTTGTCGGCAACGGCATAAACTAATACAGCCTGTTTGCGTTAATTCGGGCCTGCCTTGCCAACTCTGCATTTCCTGCTAGCTCATAACTTTTTGCTATTAATATCCAGTTATTGCGCAGCAAATTATTATCATTTTCTATCAATGCATTAGACTTTTTAGCCAGACTGATGGCCATATCAAGCTTGTTTTGTTGCAAGCGTATTTTTGCTAATTCGTGCCACACAACAGGATCACGAGGCGCGATACGCACCGCGCGCTCTAACTTAGACGCCGCGACGTCGAACTGCCCTTGTTCACTTTCATTCAGAGCGTTATCGAGTAACGCAATAACAGCCGGGTTTTGTGCCTCAGGAACGGGTTTGCTTTGAACGCCGTAACTGTTGTCAGCATCGGCTTGAGCTGGGTCATCCATCGGATACGTTTTGGCCGTACCGGGCGTTTGTGAAGAAGGATACGCGGCTGCCTCACCTGATCGACCCACTGGTGCGGGTACCTGCTTATACATTGATAAATCAGCACACGCCGACAGGACAAGCGTTAGCAAAACCAGGGATATTAATTTTATCTTCATTTATCTGTCATTTATCACGCCATCTAACCAGCGACTTGCACGTTCCAATGCCCCGCCAATAGTCGCAACGCACGGCGAAAATTCTGTCGGAGCGGAGCCTTTTATAAATGGATATTGTACAGCATTCGCACAAAACTCATTAGCTCGATATCCCAACGAGTCAACCCACACATATTCAATGTCCTCGGGTTGTGTAAGTCGCACATTTTGCTTTGAAATAGCAGCCATAACGCTAGACCAAACTTGCAATGCTCCGCTAGCACCCGTTAATTTGGAAGGCTTATTATCGTCCAGACCTAACCAAACAACCGCTAAATAATCACCGCTAAAGCCAGCAAACCAGCTATCTCTGAGGTCATCTGTCGTGCCTGTTTTGCCAGCGAATTTAAAGTCTGGCGATATTTGCTGGTAGGCTGATCGCCCAGTACCACTAGACACAGCCTCTTGCAAAGCTGTATTAACTAAATAAACAGCGGATGGATTGGCCACCTGGTGGACGGTTAGTGGGTATCGCTGTAGGGCCGAGTGCTCGCTTGATGTTACCGACTGAATTGACCTGAGTTGACTGTAAAAACCTTCACCGGCCAGGGTTTGATAAATTTGCGTGACATCGAAGGGTGACATCGGAGTAGCTCCAAGTAGCAACGATGGATACGGTTTAAGTGGGCGTGAAGCACCAAGAGCTTCTAAAGTTAGCTTAACATTGGGGACTTTCAACTCCATTCCCAATTTAACCGTGGCCAAATTATAAGAGTGCGCCAAAGCGGTATGTAATGGCACCAGGCCGTGCTCGACCTTGTCATAGTTTTTTGGCGCCCAAAGCTCTCCGGAACGTTGCTTTAAACTGATCGACGTATCATCAAGCAGACTGATGAGCGTGTATTTAGACGGTTGGGATAAAGCGGTTAAATACACCGCGGGTTTGACCAGCGATCCAATCGGTCTTAACGCATCTAAAGCGCGATTAAAACCACTAAACTGAGGGTTTCTATCACCAATTATGGTAACAATTTCACCACTTTCACGACGTGTAATCACCATTGCGCCCTGCAACTGTCCTGGTTCAATCGCGTATTGTTTATTCAGCGCATCCAGTTTTCGTTTAAAAAGCTTTTCGGCTGTAGTTTGAATGGTGTAGTCTAAGGTCGAGAATATATTCAAGCCTTCTGAATTAATATCTTCCTCCTTGTAATCACGACCCAGCTGTCTTTTAACCAGATCGAGTAAGGCAGGAAAACGTGAACTCTTAACTTGTTTAAAAGGCGATATATCAATAGCAAAACGTTGCGCCGCTATGCTTTGCTGTTTAGGCAATAAGTCCAGAGCAACCATCTCGCTTAACACTAAGTTACGTCTTACAATGGCGCGATCAGGGTGCCTGCGTGGATCATAATACGACGGCCCCTTAACCAAACCGACTAGTAATGCTACCTGGTGTGGTTTTAGTTCCGCGAGCGGCTTATTAAAGTAAAAGACGCTGGCCATTCCGAAACCATTAATCGATCTTTCGCCATCTTGCCCGAGAAAAACTTCGTTTAAGTAAGCTTCTAAAATCTCATTTTTTTGATACCGAATTTCAAGGATAACGGCCATTACGGCTTCTTTTATTTTGCGCCAAAGCGTTCTTTCCGAGGTTAAATAGAAATTCTTAACTAGCTGTTGGGTAAGCGTACTACCGCCTTGTACGACACCCCCCGCTTTTAGGTTTTCCCACATTGCCCTCAAAATGGATTTAGCAGAAACTCCATAGTGCTTATAAAAGTCTCGATCTTCGATAGCAACCAAACCATCAATTAAGGTGCGTGGAACTTCATCAATTCGCACTAAAATTCGATCTTCTTTGTGGCTCGGGTAAAAACTACCCACTTTGACCGGGTCTAAGCGAAGTAGAGCAATTGCTTTACCAGTGGCCGAATCATGGATAGCTGAAATAGTATGCTGATTAAAAGATACTTTAACCGTTTTAGATTTTTCCTCGCCGTCCCAGAAAGTAAACGCCCGCGTTTTTATGGAAAACACCTGGCCTGAGCGGGAATATGCCCCTCCAGACGATAAATTTCTAGTACGTCGATAGTGCAAATCGGCTAATAAGGCTTCGAATTGGCGCACCGTTAGCGACAAACCTTGATACAACTCAACGGGGTTAGCGTAAACGTGGGCAGGCAATGCCCAACGCTTACCCTCAAATTGAGTGCGCACAAGGTAGTCCAAGTAAAATACGTATGCCGTTCCAATAACGACTAAAGCAAGTACCAGCTTGAAGAAAAAACGGTTAAAAAATAAGCTGGCTTTGCTTTTGACTTTTACTTTTTTAGTGGTTCTTTTACGAGGTTTTGATTGGGGTTTTGGCTTAGCCATACATTCGACGCTTTAACTAGATCACAGCACAAATGCCGGGATATTTGGCCAGATATCATGTCATATAAAAACTTTTATATGGTGATTAATTTCTCAATATCGATGGGTTTATTCATTAAGCCATTTATTGAAACGTGCGTGTCTGCCAGTAACTCTACAGCTGGCACGCCCACTAAGTAGCCCTGGATATAATCAACACCAAATTCCTTTAATAACCTAAGTATTTCAGCATTCGACACGTATTCTGCTATCGCCTTTTTACCAAGGCTATGAGCCACGTCTATCATTGATTTAACGAGCACCTGATCGGCTTGATCAACGGCGAGGTTATTAATAAATTGACCATCAATTTTCAAGTAATCAACCGGAAAGTTTTTAATATAATTAAAAGAACTAAAACCAGCGCCAAAATCATCCAATGCAAAGCGGCAGCCTAAGGCTCTAATTTTAGAAACCATTAAACGCGTTTTTTCAAAATTCGTAACGGCGGCGGTTTCTGTTATTTCAAACGTTAGGCGTGACGGTGAAATCCAGGTTGATTCAAGTTTTTTCTTAAGCACTGGTAATAAATAATCACCCTGAAGGGCGTGACTAGATAAGTTGACCGTAAAACAAATATCTTCTTTAGATTTTGGTAGCGCCGCAATGTAATCGATGATGTGTGACACAACCCATAAATCTATATGGTGGATAAGCCCCATCCGTTCAGCGACCGAAATGAAGTGTTCTGGGCTTAATAACTCATTGCCCTCACCGACCATACGTAACAATGTTTCATAGTGAGAAACGCGTCCATCAGACATTTTCACGACGGGTTGAAACACTAATTGAAATAAATCTTCGCTTAATGCCCGACGAATCTGTGGAACCCATTTAGCGTCGTCTCTTAAAGTGATGAGGTGTTCGTCATCTCCTTCAAACAAACTCACTCTATTCCTGCCTAAAGTTTTAGCGCTATAACACGCATGATGTGCTTTAGACATCAGTTCACTGGGTCGTCTAATCTTTTCAAGCGGGGCTAAAATGGCCACGCCAATACTGGCAGATATATTGTAGGTATTATCACCCGATTTAAAGTCAAACTCATCAATGGTCATACGCAGCTGCTCGGCAATATCAAGCGCTTTGTCTTTTTGTACTTTACTGAGCAATACCTGGAATAAATTTGAACCCACGCGTGAAATAAATGCATTATTATCCAGTGTGGATCGAATAAGTACAGCCATTTCAACTAGCAAACGGTCACCGACTTCATGTCCTTCAATATCATTGACCACCTTGAATTGATCCAGGTCGATATCAAGCAAGACACCATGTTGCTTAAAGTTATTACAACGCAAAATGGCAAAATCCAGTGCTTTCTCAAGTCCACTTCTATTTGATAGCCCCGTCAGCTCATCGTGCGCGACCAAATATTGTAGCCTGGCCTCCATGATTCGTCTTTCCGATAGCTCACTGACTAGCTTCTCCTCATGAGCTATTCGATCATCGCGTTCATTTTTCAATGCTAACGCCAGACTAATCAAGGGAATAATTTCGCCGTCTTTGCTTGGGTAATGGATAATGGTCGCGGCATTAGCTTCGTGACACCTGCCTACTAACTCATCGTCCAGCGTTATCGTTTTGTCGGCTAAAAATAACAGGGGAATAGCATCGTGACCATCTAGGGTAGTGAGCAGTTGGCTAAATTTTAGTGTGTCACTTTGTGGTAATTGATAATTTAAAAGGATAACGCCTATTTCATCAATTTTTCCTTGGAATGGACGAATGACTTCGAACACCTGTTCTTGATCTGCAGCACAAATTAATTTTCTATAGCCAGCCTTAGATAATATGTTTTGCAAAACAGATAAGCGCTCATTATCGTGCTCAATGATTAGGATGTTTTTTTCTTTTAATCTATCCAGCTGATTCATTTTAACTATCTCTTCCAGTTACCGTCTGAACTTTATTTCAGTCTTGAGTTCGATTTATTTCTCGAATTGTATAAAATAATTCTCTTTGCTATCAATCACTTTAAGCCTGTACTTAATACAATGTCAACAATAATTTTATAACGAATTGAAATTACTGTTAACAACCCCTTGTATATTCACCGATGGTGATAATAATTAAATCTCAAAAAAAACTCATACAAACTATTAAAAGCTTAGTTTATTTAACTTTTTTTGCTAGGCGGTCTAATAATTTTATTATTTTCTGCTAGGGTTATGTCATGACAGGCTCAGCTGCAAACATTTTATCGATCAAAGACTTTTTAACCGGAGACATAGACCTGTGTTCCGCGCCAGAGATTTTTATGCGCGTAACGAAAACGCTCGACGACGATACAAAAGACGCCAACGACCTTGCAAAAATTATTCAGCAGGATCCCTCGTTGTCCGCCCGCATGCTGAGGATAGTCAATTCAGCTTTTTTTGGCTTCCCGGCTATGGTTAAATCTATAGATCAGGCTATTACGATTTTAGGTAACCGCGAAATTCGTTTACTGGTTATGACGACCAGCGTGGTTGAAAAATTCTCTAACATGCCAAACTCAATACTCAATATGCGCGAATTCTGGTCGCATAGTTTAAGGGTCGCTTTGTTTGCCAAATTCCTTGCCGAGAGACATCCCAAAAAACGACAACTCTCTTCCGTCTTTATCAGTGCGTTACTACATGATATTGGTCGGTTGATTTTATATACAAAAGCACCAGACCTGGCCCGCGCGGCTGCATTGCTCACCAAGACTAATCAAGTCAGCGAGGTTGATGCGGAAATATCGACCTTCGGTTTTAGTCACGCTGATATTGGTGGTGCCTTGTTAGAAATGTGGAAAATACCTGAGTCCATTCAAAACGCGGCGTATTTTCACCATCAGCCTGAACTAGCGACTAGTCATCAGGATGAAACTATGATCGTTTACCTGGCTAATAAGCTCGCTCACGCTGACGCATCATCTGAAGAAAGTATTTTTGAAAACGTGTCGCCTGAAGATCGCGTGTGGATGCAGCTGGATCTGCCGTACAGTGTTATTACACCCGTGGCAGCCGAAGTAGAAGAACAATTCGCTCAAACGTATTCGCTATTTTTTAGCCACTAGCAAAGACTGGTAAATTGTTTTTCCCCTAAATGAAAAACGTTGAACTCCCCCGCTGCCATTTTAGTCCATTGTTCGTTTGACGTTAGCGGTTCGGTCGCTATCACCGTGACCACATCAGTATCAGAGGTTTCTTTTTTAAAATCAACACTCATATCAGCATCTAACAATTGCGCCTCTTCGAAAGGTGCCTGCCGCGTTAACCAGGATAGTTTGGTATTACAGAGGCTATATAAGTGACTCGCATCACCCATCAATACATTAAAAATACCGTGTTTTGCCAGCTGACGAAACAAACCTTCTATGCTTCGTCTAATTTTAACGTTACTATTTGGTTTTACGGGGAAAGCTTCTCGCAGTTGTCCGAGTATCCAGCAAAAAGCGTACTCACTGTCGGTCGTACCGACGGGTAAAAAACTACTCAATGCTTTTTTCTTTATCCCTTTTAATTGCCCATTATGCGCAAAAGACCATACTTGCCCCCAAAGCTCTCGCGAGAAAGGGTGCGTATTTTCCAAACATACACGGCCACGGTTTGCTTTTCTGATATGACAGATCACTTGCGTGCTTTTTATCGAATATTGCTGAATGAATTTTGCCACTTCGGAGTTTGCGCTCGCTACCGGGTCATGAAATGATCGATAACCTTTACCTTCGTAAAAGGCGATACCCCAGCCATCCTGGTGCGTCCCTGTTTCACCGCCTCTTTTCACTAAACCACTAAAACTAAAACAGATATCCGTCGGTACGTTGGCGCTCATCCCCAGCAGTTCACACATGATAGTGAGTTATAGCTCTTCGATGACGGTTCGTTCTATGGGTGTTTGTACGTATTTCTTTTTTCCAGCCTCTTTAACCCAAAAATAGTAATAACCTTTTTGTGGGTCTGAGGTGACTTTACCGTCCCTCACTAGCCATTCTTTTTTATGGCTACCTTCAAAAAAAGTAACCTTATAGTCACCTTCCAACCAACTCACGCCTAATCGAGAAATTCTATTTTGCTGTTCTTCTGAACAGCCACTGCTGAGCAGAAGGACTGCCATTAATGCTATATATTTCATTTTTTCTCAATTTTCCTCATCACAATAAAAACCATAACAAATGCACCTGCAACCGCACTCATCCAGACGTCTGATTTTTGCAGATCAAACAAATTCCCAATTCCTGCACCAATAGCCGCGCCAATGCCACTAAACGCCAGGCTTCGCATCATTCTACATAAAGGGCAGTCCGAACCCGAACCAAAAAATTTTGACATTAAAATGCCTCCTTAATGACCTCAGAATCGGTATTATCATTTTCAACTAATAATGAAAAAAGAGCATCGATATGACTATCATTATCATTTAAGGCGGCAATGTAACGATAGCTTTCACCACCCGCCGCTAGAAATACGTCTCTATTTTGTAATGCAATTTCTTCCAGCGTTTCTAAACAATCAGCCGAAAATCCTGGACAGATCACGTCGATACGTCGAACTCCTTCATTCGGTAGCGCCTGGAGAACATCCAAACAATATGGTTGAATCCATTTGGCTTTACCAAACCTCGATTGAAAAACCAGTCGCCACTGCGAGGCTTCCAGGCCCAGTTTATTGGCTAATAATTCAGCCGTTTTAGTGCAATGCGATAAGTACGGATCGCCTTGCTTAATTGTCCTTTCTGGAACCCCGTGAAAAGACATCAATAAGCATTCTGCCTGTCCGTTATTGGCCCAATGTTTTTTAACACTTTCTGCCAGGGCATTGATGTAGGCCGCGTTATCGTGGTAATCCATTATAGTTTTACTGCGGGGGGCGTTTTTCCATTCTTTAAGAGCCTGCTGGAACACGTGCAATGCCGTTCCCGAGCTAGAGGTTGCGAATTGCGGGTAAAGCGGCAGCAAAATAATATCATCAGGAGCACCACTTTTCATCTTTTCTATTACAGAGGCAATGGAAGGCGAGCCGTAACGCATACCAAGAAAAAACTCGTACCGGCCTTTTTCTTTTATATTCGCTAAGGCCTGCAGCTTATGCTGAATACGTTTTGAAAAAACCATCAAAGGCGAGCCGTCTTCGGTCCAGACTTTTTGATACGCTTCGGCGGATTGCGCAGGTCGTGTACGCAATACGACCCAATTGAGTATAAACCACCAAATAAAACGAGGGATTTGCACCACGCGTGGGTCCCATAAAAATTCTTTAAGATACTCCCTCACAGCGTCTTCTGTTGGCGCTTCAGGTGTTCCCAAATTAACTAATAGTACCGCTGTTTTTTTCATTTCAAATGATTAATAACGTTTATTGACCCATCTTAAGCAAGCTTAAAAACTCCGCTCTGGTTTCAGAGTTTTTGCGGAATTGTCCGAGCATACTGGACGTCGTCATCTGTGAGTTTTGTTTTTCCACACCTCGCATCATCATACATAAATGCTGGGCCTCTACTACCACCGCCACCCCTTTTGCACCCGTGACCTGTAGAATAGAATCAGCTATTTGCGTCGTAAGCTGTTCCTGAATTTGCAAACGGCGCGCATACATATCAACGATTCGTGCGACCTTTGATAAACCCAGCACTTTTCCATTCGGCAGGTAAGCGACGTGGCACTTGCCAATAAACGGCAATAAATGATGCTCGCACATTGAGTACAACTCAATATTTTTAACGATCACCATATCATCCGCATCAGAGTCAAAAATGGCGCCATTGACGATGCCATCCAGATTTTGCTGATAGCCACTGGTTAAGAAAGACATCGCTTTAGCCGCACGCTTTGGCGTATCAACCAGGCCCTGGCGATCGACGTCTTCACCAATGTCAGAAATTATTTGTTTGTACAGTTTTTCCATGTTCGTAAAGGCTTAAAATAAAGTTTAAGAAGTATACCGTTATATTAATTCATATCCGTTAAATAATTGCCTGATGCGGCTTCATTGCGTCTAACGCTGCGAACAAAACTTCTGTCCCTGCCTTTTTATGTCGCGCATTTTCGCTTAAATAGCGCCGCCAATATTTACCGCCCGGCTGGGCTGCAAAAAGTCCCAATATATGTCGGGTAATACTCTGCAGGGCAACACCCTGACTTAGTTGCGTTTCAATATAGGGTAGAAACTTATCCAGCACCTGCGCTCTTTGCTGCAAAGGGCTTTGAAATAACTGCTGTTCAACGTCAACTAAAAAGAAAGGATTATGGTAAGCCTCACGGCCAATCATCACCCCATCGACGCTTTGCCAATGCCGCTGAATATCCGATACCGTTTTAATACCGCCATTAACGACAACAGTAAGCTGTGGGAATTCTCTTTTTACCAGATAGGCCCGATCGTAATTCAATGGCGGTATTGTCCTGTTCTCTTTTGGTGAAAGGCCATTTAAGATGGCTTTGCGTGCATGAATAATAAACGTATCGCAACCCGCTTTAGCGACCGTTTCAACAAAGTTCAATAAAAACTCTGGCGAATCAAAATCATCGATACCGATACGCGTCTTGACGGTGACAGGAATCGCCACTCGATCGCGCATTTCTGTCACGCACTGCGCCACTATCGACGCCTCTGCCATCAAACAGGCTCCAATGCGTCCATTTTGCACGCGATCACTCGGGCAACCCACGTTAATATTCACTTCCTGATAACCAGCTTCTTCAACCAGTTTAGCGCATTGCGCCATCTCTAAAGGTTCACTGCCCCCCAATTGCAGAGCCAGTGGTTGTTCACAGCCATCGAACGCTAGAAATCGCTCTTTGTCACCGTATAGCAACGCGCCAGTCGTCACCATTTCTGTGTACAACAAGGCGTTGGGAGATAGAAGCCGATGAAAATATCGACAGTGTCGATTTGTCCAATCCATCATAGGCGCTACGGATAATTTTCTATTCATGGGAAATTCAGCTAAAATAAAAAATCACACCCAGCTCTAAATGGATTTGTTGGCTTGAAAAAATAAAAATGTCTCGCTCTATTAAAAATTTGAGTAGGAAGCGATATATTATCGCACTTCTTTTTCTCTGTTTATACACGGGGTGGGCACTCTATTACGCAAGTAATAAAGCAAATGAACTGTATAAACAATCTGAACTTGCTATTCTGGCTATTCAGGAAAAAAGCAATACTATCTATAAAATATCCCAAGTTGTTCAAAACCGCAGCATAATTTTACTAAAAATGCTCAATGAGCGCGATGCTTTTATTCGGGATTCTTTATACCAACAGTTGTTTCATGAGGCGTTTGAGTTCAGAAAGTTCCGAGATGAACTTAAAAACTCTTCTTTAACAGAGCAACAAAATAACACCCTTAAAGACTTGCTTGAACTCACTGCTAAAAATGCTGAAATTCAAATACTGGTGGCAACTCAATTGTTAGATGAACAAACCACTGAAGCAGCAAAAGAATTATTCAATTCCGCAATACCCAATCAAATACCCATTGCTATTGAAATAAAGGGCCTTAGTGATTTGGTCGAAAAAGAAAAGAGCCTCATCTTCACTGAGCTACGAAGTAAACTGGCTAAAAGTCAGATAAAAACTATAACTCTAACTTCACTATTTAGTGTTTCAGCTATTTTCCTCCTATATATCTTAATCATCTGGCTTAGAGAAGGTGATCGTTACCTGGCGAGTAAAAAAGCTGTTAACGACAATATTATTGATTCTGCATCAGATGCTATTGTCATGGTCAATGATAATGGCATCATTACGCTATTTAATCGCGCAGCCTCACTGTTATTTGGATACGAAGCATCCGAGGTTATCAACAAACCCATTAAAACATTAATTTCTAGCGGTTTTGATGGGCTCGTAACGCAATTAAATGATAGCTCACAGGGAAGCAAAGGTTTGTCATATGAAAATTTCGCCTACCATAAAAACCTAGATAAAACGCCTATTCAAATCACCATCACGGATACAGGGATAACAGGCAACAATCGCTACAGCCTGTTTATTCGAGACATTACCCAAAGCAAAGAAAACGAACGTCAAATTTTAGAAAAAACGATTGAGATTGAAAACACTAAAGAAGAGTACAAACGATTAAGTGAGACTGATGCTCTTACCCAAATACCTAACCGCCGATCGTATGATAGCCGTCTTGCCGATGAAATAAATACCGCCAAACGATCGGGACAAAAACTGGCGCTACTGCTTTTTGATATCGATTCATTCAAGCAATACAACGATTTTTATGGACATGATTTCGGCGATGTAACACTCAAGCGGATCGCCGAGACTATTTCATCTACTCTGCCCCGAAGTACCGATTTTGTTGCGCGTTTTGGAGGGGAAGAGTTTGTCGTATTATTGCCGTCTACTGACACGGCGGGGGCTTATGAGGTAGCTGAACGAATCCGCATGAAAGTCAATTCACTCGCCATACCACACGAGGTATCAACCACTGAAAGCGTTGTTACCGTCAGTGTTGGGCTATCATCTATGCACGCCGATGAGATGACCTACGTTGATCTATTTAAGCAAGCTGATGAAGCACTTTATGTCGCTAAAGCAAGTGGCAAAAACAGAACAAAAGTATTCAAAGCAAACTCATCCAAACACTTAAAAAGCGTTTAACTAACCGACTATAGCGAGTAACACACCCGCCGCAACGGCAGAACCAATCACACCTGCAACGTTTGGCCCCATCGCGTGCATCAACAAGAAATTGTGAGGATCAGCTTCTTGTCCTACTTTATTCACGACCCGAGCAGCCATCGGTACCGCAGATACGCCCGCCGCGCCAATTAGGGGGTTCACCTTGCCGCCAGTTAGCTTATGCATCAGCTTGCCCATTAACACGCCTCCTGCGGTACCCATTGAGAAAGCAACCATACCCAGAACTAAAATACCAAGCGTTTCAGGCGTTAAGAATTTTTCCGCCGACAGTTTTGAACCCACAGCCAAGCCAAGGAAAATAGTGACGATATTAATGAGCTCATTTTGTGCAGTCGAGCTGAGTCGATCTACTACGCCACTTTCACGTAATAAGTTCCCGAAAGCTAACATACCAATTAGCGGTGCTGATGCGGGTAAGAACAAAATAACGACGGTTAAAATCAATAACGGGAAAATTATGCGTTCTTTTTTGCTAACGTGTCGCAAGTGTTTCATTTCTACCTTACGTTCACTTTCCGTGGTTAAGGCACGCATAATGGGCGGCTGAATAATAGGCACAAGAGCCATGTAAGAATAGGCCGCTACGGCAATAGCACCCAATAAGTCTGGCGCTAACTTTGACGCCAGAAAAATAGCGGTAGGCCCGTCTGCCCCGCCGATAATAGCAATTGCCGAAGCGTCCGCCAAGCTGAACTCCATACCGGGGATTAGGTTCATCGCTAAAGCGCCTAACAGGGTCGCAAAAATCCCCACTTGAGCTGCTGCGCCAAGAACCAATAGACTAGGCATCGCAATAAGCGCGCCAAAATCAGTCAGCGCTCCGACACCCATAAAGATCAACAACGGAAACAAGCCCGTATCGACTCCCATATGGTACAAAATACCCAGCATACCATCGGGTCCACCGATACCAGCGACCGGAATATTGGCCAAAATACCACCAAAACCAATCGGCAGTAGCAATAATGGTTCGAAGTTTTTAGCTATCGCCAGATAAATTAACAACAGGCCAACGCCTATCATCAATACATTACCCCACTCGAAATTGGCAATGCCGGTTGATTGCCATATTTGCAGTACACCACTATCCATTATCTAATTCCTAGCAAATTAAAACCAAAGGTGCACCTGCAGGAACAGACTCCCCTTCTTTTACAAAAATATCCGAAATTTGGCCTTCAATATGCGCCCTGATTTCGGTTTCCATTTTCATCGCTTCTAGAATAATAACAACATCACCTCGATGTACGTCATCGCCCCTTGCGACTCCAATCCTTATAATATTACCGGCCATAGGCGACGATAGCGGTTCATTCTGACAATGAGGTCCGGCAGCCTCAGGCTCAACAACCGAGCTTGGCGTGGATGCTTTAGCCGGAAGCTCCCGTTGAAGCTTATCAATTGAGCCTGTCGGCCCGACTTCTACAGAATAAAGTTGGCCATTAACAGCAACATCATAGGTTTCACTTGCCTTTGATGCGGCTGAATTAGTTAGCACTACACCCGTTGGAACCGGTTCGAACGCATCTGGGTTATTTCTGTTTTTGATAAAATCCAAGCCTACCTGCGGAAATAACGCGTAGGTTAAAACGTCATCAATGGTCTGTTCCGCCAACTGCAAATTCTCGGCCTTCGCTTTAGCCTCAAGCTCGGCGGTCAGTTTATCCAGCTCATCGTCAATTAAGTCGGCTGGGCGACATGTAATGGCCTGTGCGCCTTCTAAAACCCGCAATTGAAGTTCTGCATTAACGGTGGTGGGGGTCGCACCATATTCGCCTTTGAGTATGCCAGCCGTTTCTTTACTGATTGACTTGTAACGCTCGCCCATGAGCACGTTCATGACTGCCTGAGTACCGACAATTTGTGACGTCGGCGTGACTAACGGCAAATAACCCAGGTCCTTTCGAACGGCGGGAATTTCTGCCAGCACTTCATCGATTTTATCGGCCGCATTTTGTTGTTTCAACTGACTTTCAAGGTTTGTTAGCATGCCGCCGGGCACTTGAGCTATTAAAATTCTTGAGTCTACGCCTTTTAGCGAACCTTCAAATTCTGCGTACTTGGGTCGCACTTCTCTGAAATAAGCGGCAATCTCTTCTACAAGATTAATATCCAGTCCTGTGGCGCGTTCTGTTCCTTCCAACATTGCAATAAACGTTTCTGTCGGCGAATGCCCGTAGGTCATACTCATTGAAGAAATAGCCGTATCTAGCATATCCAGGCCGGCATCTACCGCTTTAAGACAGGTCGCTACGCTCATCCCCGTCGTTGCATGACAATGCAAGGCGATCGGGATATCGCACTCCGCCTTTAAACGCTTTACAAGTTCAGCAGCGACGTAAGGTTTTAATAAACCGGCCATATCTTTGATCGCAATCGAGTGACAGCCCTGATCTTCTAATTTCTTGCCCATAGTCACCCACCCTTCCAGCGTATGCACGGGGCTGTCGGTGTAAGAAATGGTCCCTTGTGCGTGCTTACCCACCTCTATGGTTGCTTTAATGGCTGTTTCCAGGTTGCGAACATCATTCATCGCATCAAAGATACGAAATACATCCATGCCATTAACTGCAGCGCGTTCAACGAATTTATGCACCACGTCATCGGCATAATGCCTGTAACCTAAAAGATTTTGGCCACGTAACAGCATTTGCTGCGGGGTGTTTGGCATCGCTTTTTTAAGTAACCTCAAGCGCTCCCATGGGTCTTCGCCTAAATAACGGATACAAGAATCAAACGTTGCCCCTCCCCATGTTTCAAGCGACCAATAGCCGACCCTATCTAATTTCTCAGCGATCGGTAACATATCTTCAATCCGCAAGCGTGTTGCAAATAAAGACTGGTGAGCGTCACGCAACACGACATCGGTAATTTTTAATGGATTAGTCATAAGTTGTCTATTAATTAGAGCGGAAACGCTGAACCGCGATCGAAATAGCGGCAACAATGTTTTCGTCAATTTGAGAGGGTTGTGGAGTTTTAACACTATCGGCTACTGCAACAGGATCGTACTTCATTATCAACGCCGATAACCCTTTAATAACAATCACTAATAAACCCAGGATGAAAAAAACCATTCCCATCCCAAGAACCATTAAGTCCAAACCTTGCGTAAGTAAATCTGAAATATTCATAGTGGCGAATTATAGTGCATAAACCAATATAAGATAAACGAAAAATAAACAACTGGGTTTTCTCATCACGCTTTCGATACGTTATCTAATTAAAACGCCATCTTAAAACATCCTCTTGAGAGCCGCCGCCTGATGGCCTATCGTCCGCTTCATTTTGCTCTTTCCGTTGCTCGACAATAGTTTCTTGCTTAACCCTTTTATCAATTAGTTTTTCAACTGCTTTTTTTTGACTATTAGTTTTCTGGAAAGCCTGCTGGTGCTCATCCACCTGATTATGCTTACCTTGAACCGCCCGGGTTTGTTCTTCGATTGCGCGGTCTAACTTATGCACAAAAGCCTGGTAATCCTGTAGTCTTGACGCTGACATACCACCCTGACCTTTAGTTTTAAACTGAACGATATAATCCTCACGATAGCCTCGTAGTTTTTCCAGCTGGTCTACGCTAGCTTCTTTCTCTAGCACAGACTTTGCCACCTTAACGGCAGCGGCGGCCTCCTTGTTTTCAGCAATTTTTTTGACCGGCTCCAGTCTTTTTGATTTTTTCAACACGCCTCCAAATAATATTTTTCTAGGCAGGGCATCAGCTGTCCTGATCCAAAACACGTTGCAAATCATCGAGGCTTTCATCAAAATCCACCGCTTCATTCAAGCCTTGCTGGAGAAAGTCTAACATCGATTCATGCATATCAATGGCCTGATCCACCGTCGCATTGGCACCTGGTTGATAAGCGCCTACATTAACTAAGTCTACATTTTTTTGGTAGGTAGAGTTTATTCGACGAAATTCTCGCGCCAAGTCCTGATGTTCTTCTGGCACAACTTCGGTCATTAGCCGGCTCACTGACGCTTCCATATCGATAGCAGGAAAGTGTCCCGCCTCGGCCAAACTTCTCGACAGGTGTATATGACCATCTAAAATGGCTCGACTCGCGTCTGCAATGGGGTCATTAGAGTCATCCCCTTCTGTTAAAACCGTATAGAACGCGGTAATTGAACCATTTCCCTCGTCAGAATTACCGGCGCGCTCAACCAGCCCAGGCAACTTGCTAAAAACAGATGGCGGATAGCCTTTTGTAGCGGGCGGCTCGTTGATCGCTAACGCTATTTCACGCTGGGCTTGAGCATATCGGGTTAACGAATCCATTAACAATAAAACGTTTTTTCCTTGATCACGGAAGTACTCTGCGATACTGGTCGCCAGCATCGCACCATGCATGCGCATTAAAGGCGGATGGTCTGCAGGCGTTGCAACGACAACGGCTCGCGCCAGGCCTTCCTCGCCTAAATTTTTTCTAACAAATTCATTTACTTCTCGTCCACGTTCGCCAATTAAACCAACGACAATCACGTCGGCACTGGTATATCTCGTCATCATACCGAGCAACACACTTTTGCCCACACCACTACCGGCAAATAAGCCCAGACGTTGCCCACGTCCAACCGTCAGCAAAGAATTAATCGCCCTGACACCCACGTCTAATGGCTCTGATATGGGTTTCCGCCCGAGAGGATTTATTGGCCTGCCGTGCAAGGGCATGGTAGCGGTTGTATGAACGGGACCTTTGCCATCAAGAGGCTTACCCCCACCATCAATCACTCTACCCAGCAGGGCTGATCCTACGTGCGCCATACTACTCAGCCCCAACGGGATGACACGACAATCCTGTTCAAGCCCTCTAATTTCCCCCGTAGACATCAGAAACAAACGTTCTCCCGAAAACCCCACGACTTCGGCCTCGGTACGATTTCCATCGACCGTTTCAATGATGCATCGACCACCAATCGTCGAACGACAGCCAACGGCTTCTAGAGTTAAACCCACCATCCTGGTAAGTTTCCCTTCTACTAGCATGGGTTGCCCAGCCTCTATCCGTTTTTTATACAGTTTTAGCCGATTCAGCCATTTACTTGAACGTTGTGTTACGAAAGCGGGTGCGCTCATGGTGCGGCTCTTTCATCGCCTAGTGCTTGAGCAATAATAACCGATAGCCGATTCTCTATCGTCGCATCAATTGTTGACACGTCTGTTACTACGCGACAACCGCCTCGGCTAAGAACGGGGTCTTCTATTACCTTCCAACGCGTATCATCTGCGTCACCAAGGGATAGCGCTGAGACCACGAGTCGGGCGTCTTCTGGATGCAGGAATAATTGTATATTCTGCGAACTCGACGGCAAAGCAGCGAGCGCCTCTTTAACTACGGCGATCACCTGGCCTGAGTCAAATTTTATTTCGCGACGAACAAGCTGCCTTGCAATTTGAATTGCCAAAGCGGCAATTTCATGTTCTACCTGCTCATCAAATTCATCGAAAGGATCTTGCATCGCTTCAAGTATAGATTTTAGCCGCCCTACTTGTTGCGCAATTTGAGCCTCACTGGCTTTTAGCCCTTTTGCAAAACCCTCTTCATACCCTTTTTTTGAAGCCTCTTGCCTCACTTGTAGCTGAAGTTTTTCGAGATCACCCGCTGTAGGCACTTTGATCTTCCCAAGTTCAACATCAGTTGAGGTTGAGCCTGCAAAAGAAGAAAATTTCCACGACGTAATATCTTCTATTTCAGAGGATGATTTAGACAAAATCATCGCCTCCGCCACCGCCTAATGAAATTTCACCTGAATCAGCTAAGCGCCTTGCGATAATTAATATTTCTTTTTGCGCCGCTTCAACATCGCTTACCCTGGCTGGAGGTGCTGCCTCCATATCGTCTCGTAACATTTCTGCTGCGCGTTTAGACATATTCGCAAATACTTTTTCTTTTAATGCGTTATCGGCACCACGTAAGGCAATCGTCAGCACGTCTGTTGAAACTTCTTTCAGTAAAGCCTGAATGCCTCTGTCATCAACCTCAATAAGGTTGCCAAAGACGAACATCTTATCTTGAATTTGTTGCCCAATATTTTCATCCACATCACCGATGCTATCCATTATCTGGGCGCTCAGGGAGGATTCCATGAAGTTCAAAATATTTGCAACCGTTTTAATACCACCCATAGAAGCAGATTGTACGCCAGAATTTCCAGACAATTGTTTTTCCATAATTTCATCTAACTCCTGAAGAGCAGCTGGTTGAACGCCTTCCATTACGGCAACACGCATTAAAACATCGGGCCTTACTGTGGGTGCCAAGTAACTCAATGTTTCAGCTGCCTGGTCAGCATCGAGATAAGAAATGACAATCGCGATGATTTGCGGGTGCTCCAAACGGATTAGATCGGCAATAGATCGTGGATCCATCCATTTTAACTGCTCCAAACCTTTCGAATTTCTGCCCAACAAAATACGATCGATCACACCACCCGCTTTGTCGGCACCTAACGCATTAGTTAACACATTTTTTATATAGCTGTCAGAGTCTATACCTAAAGCAGTCTGACCACCAATGGTACTAATAAATTGACCCACGACTTCATTTAGTGTTTCGGTGGTAATGTTTTCAAGCGTCGCCATCGCCGTACCCACCATTTGAACTTCTTTGGGCCCCATATGTTTCATCACGCTAGCCGCGTGTTCTTCGCCTAAAGATAGCAGCAGAACAGCAGCCTGCGAGGTGCCGTTTAACTCTTGATTTTTTGCTTTTGCTTTTGCTTCGGCCATTATTCTTGTATCCAGGTTTTCATTACTTGGGCCACCCGTTTAGGGTCTTCTCCAGCAATTTTTTGAGCCATTAACAACCTTTGTTCATAGCTTTTTGGCGCTTCCAAACGCATTAACTCTTCGTCAGTTTCTAAAGCATATTGACCGCCTTCACCAGACTGAGCCTTCGGTTGCCCATCTTCTCCAACCATTACACCCTGTAGAGCCGTTGGCAACACACTGGGGGCCGGCTTTGCCAAGAGGCTCTTAATGGTTGGTTTTAACACCACAAAAATAAGTAATAGCGCGAAAATACCGCCGACAGCCTGTTTCGCTAAATTTAATACCCAGGGTTGTTCCCATAAAGGTATTTCTGGCAGAGGGGCCAACACTTCTGGTAGTTTAAATGCCAAATTAGTCACCGTAACACTGTCCCCGCGTAGTTCATTAAAGCCTATGGCCTCTTTCACCAGGTTGGTAAACTTTGCTAAATTATCAACAGTATACGCCTCTGAGGTGACAACCCCTTCAGTAGAAGTCCCTTGTTTATTATCAATAACGACCGCCACAGTAATGCGTTTCAACCGCCCCGTTGATAATTGAGTATGGCTAATTTTTTTATCCAGTTCATAATTTTTAACCTCCCGTTTATTGACGTTCATTGCACCGGACGCCGCATTCGCTGCTGCCTCTGCCAACGCCACCTCGGGTGCTGCCTCTGCCACCTCAGGTGCTACGCCAGCTGCAGGCGGTTGATTTGATAATGCACCGGGTACTCCTTGTGTTCCCGCCAAACTGCTTTGCTCCACGGTCACTTGCTCACTTCTTAATGACAGCAGGTCAGGGTTATATTGTTCTTGGGTTTGCTCCGTTATCGTAAAGTCAACGTCCGCTGACACCGATGCCCGAATAGAGCCTGCTCCTACAATGGGGAGTAAAATACTTTCTACGCGATTGATTAAGTGTTCTTCAACACCCTGCTTAAACTGAAATTGATTACTGGTCATGGACATCGAATCATCTGATGATCTCGAGCTAAGCAAAGTGCCTTTTTGGTCGACGATAGTGACGTGCGTAGAGTCAAGTTGTGGAACGGCTGAGGATACCAGGTGCAAAATCGCTGCCACTTCACCTTTTTTGAGCTCTCGCCCTTGATGCATATCTACTACCACAGAAGCACTGGGGGTGCTTCTATGCCTTAAAAAGACCGATTGCTTTGGTATCGCCAATAAAACGCGCGCTGAACGAACGCTTTGAATAGTAACAATCGAACGCGCAATTTCACCCTCTAGTGCTCGTTGGATTCGAACCTTTTCAATAGAATCGCTGGCACCAAAACCAGATTCTTTTTCTAACAGTTCAAAGCCTTGCCCACCGCCGCGTGGCAGCCCAAGACCGGCCATTTTTAAACGCAGCTCATCAACATCGGTGGACGGCACTAAAATAGCGCCTGAACCGGCGTCCAATTTATACTCGACACCCGATTGCTGTAAACCAGACACCACGGCGCTAAGTTCTCTGTCACCGAGGTTGCTGTATAACAAACTGTAATTAGGCGTTTGCGACCATAGCACGACCGCAACCCCTAGCGCGACGCTGACCGCCAGAGCTAGCATAACGCCCACTTGTCGCAGCATCATATTGGTTTGGGGTGTTTGCATTTGCAGGGCTGCTTGCGATGCCGGAGTTGCCATAAATAATTACCTTTAATTGTCTTAATAGTGGTTGCGATAAAACACAAATTACATCGTCATTCGCATCACGTCTTTATACGCATCAATGAGTTTGTTTCTGGTCTGTAATACCGTTTGAAATGATAAATTAGCCTTTTGTAGCGACACCATCACTTCAGCCAGACTGACGTCGGTATCGCCTTTTTCAAACGCCGTTGTTAACGCGCCCGCCTGTTGTTGCGTTTTATTAACCGCTTCAATCGATTGACTCAGCATGCTCGAAAAATCTGTCGATGCAGTTGATTTTGTTTCCGCAATTGGGCTTTGAGCCTGAACCGACATGGCGCGCATTTGAGCCAATACACTATTGATTTCCATATTACTCATTTGATTTCCCCTGTTTGATAGTAAAGATTACTTAAATGAATAATTAGACTCACGCTGGAATCTCAACACCAGCATCGCGCATACGAGCAATTTTGTAGCGTAAGGTTCTTGCGCTAATACCCAGCCGTTCGGCTGTGTTCTTTCTACTGCCATTGGAATGCACGAGCGTTTCTAAAATTAACTTATCTTCAACGGCTTTAACGCCTTCATTCAGTCCATTGTCGCTATTCGCGTCCATATTTGTGAGCGCTGGGACTGACGATTGTCCCAGTTCAAACATTAAGTCTGCCTCACTAATTTCAGAATTAGAGGTCATAATTAACGCGCGCTGGATAACGTTTTCTAACTCTCTAACATTGCCTTGCCAGGGGTGGTTCTCCAGTAGTTTAATCGCGCCAGATGTTAAGCCAGGCACCGATTGTTCGCCGACATAGTGTCTCGCTATCATGGTTTTTGCCAGCGCTAACACATCTGCTTTACGCTCTCTAAGAGGCGGAATATTAATAGGGAAGACGTTTATTCTGTATAGCAAATCTTCTCTAAATTTGCCTTCATTAACGAACTCACGCAAGTTTCTATTTGTTGTTGCCAAGACACGCACATCCAATGGAATAGTCTTTCTACCGCCTAAGCGCTCCACTTCTTTTTCTTGTAATACGCGCAATAATTTGGCTTGTAACAAAATATTCATTTCAGAAATCTCATCCAGCAAAATCGTTCCACCCTGGGCTTGTTCAAATTTCCCCGGTGCCGCCTGATAAGCACCCGTAAAAGCACCCTTTTCGTAACCAAACAGCATCGCTTCGAGCATATTCTCAGGAATCGCCGCGCAATTAACGGCTACAAAGGCTTGCTTGCTTCTAGCTGAATTTTTATGAATAAAGCGCGATATCACCTCTTTGCCAGTACCACTTTCTCCCTGGATCAACACCGTTACTTCACTTTTTGCAACCCGACCCGCTAGCGCCACGATGTCTTTCATACAGCTATCGTTACTCGGTAGCTCGCCAAATGTGGTGGCCACTGGGGCAATCATTTGCTCAACATTTTTAATTAGCGCACTGATCTCGAAGGGCTTGGTCATATAATCAGAGGCGCCCGCTTTAATCGCCCTAACCGCTTTATCCACCGCTGCGTGCGCTGTCATCAACAACACTGGAAGGTTTGGGAAGCGTGACTTTAATTCTTCTAACAATTGCAAACCGTCCATCTGCTCCATTTGAACGTCGCTGATGACGAGACGGGCGTGATACTTTTCTAGTGCTTTTAATGCCTCTAAACCGTTATCAACGCACTTCGTGCTATAGCCGTAATTAGTTAAGGCATCATCTAGTGCTTCCTGTAACGGCCCATCATCCTCAACGATCAATACATCTATATCTTTCATCGGCTTAATAACTCCTCATTAAATGTTTCGCTGACGCTGAAATAACGACGGGCAAAGTTAATTCCATGGTTGTGCCAACCCCTATATCCGACGTGCATTTGATTTTCCCGTCGTGCGAATTGACGACCTCTTTAACCACCGCCAGGCCTAAACCCGTCCCATTGCTTTTATTGCTATAGAAAGGTTCAAAAATTCGTTGTTGCTGCTGTGCAGTTATACCTACGCCCTCGTCCTTAATACTGATCTTTAACTTACTAGAGCCGTAAACGGCCACTTCACACACCACTTTTGTATGGCTAGCCTTGGCATCTAATGCGTTATCAATAAGGTTTGTGAGCGCTCCAATCACGGCGTCTTCACTGATATAAAGCTGCCTACCCTGATTAGTCGGATAGTGAAATTCCACTAATTTATCTTTATAAAGGTCTGATAGACGATCAATAAATTTCCGCAATTCGACCGATGTTTTCATGAACTGCCCTTTATGAGAGTAATTCAACATATCGGTAACCTGTGAGTTCAGACGTCTTAATCGCTCTAGTAATTTTGATGAAAATTTTTGTTGCGATTCCTTGCTTAAAGAGTCTGAACTTAATTGAGACGCATATAGCAGCGCAGATGCTAAAGGTGTACGAATCTGATGCGCAAGACTCGCAGAAAACTCGCCCATTTCGGCGAGCTTCTTTTTGTGTTCGAGTTGTTGATGCAGTTTTTGTTGCTGAGTGATATCGCTCAACAAAACCACGCTCCCTGACTGCCCCATTAAACGGGTAGTAGACAACGCTATAACCTTGCCATTTTGCAGCGTAAATTGATCAACAATATGATCGCTCTCTATCAAACAGGCCGCTTTTAGCGCGGACCATTGTTGACCAATAAGATCTACTTGCAACCAAAGTCTTGCACAAGCGTTCGCCTTAACAATACTTTTTTTACGATTTAAAACAATCACCGCACCCGGTAAAGCCTCAATCAAACCTTCCAGTTGTCCTGCTAAGACTTCCTTATCTGACAAGTGCTGTATTTTTTCGACGTTTGCCCTTGCCAGCTCCTGGCTGAGTACAGCAACCTGCTGTTCTAATTGTTGATAAGAGTCCGTCAGGTGTTGCGAAATTTCATTGAAGGCCTGAAATGCTTCTTCTAGCGGCTGTCCCTTATGAATCAGTTCTGTGGTAGCGAGTAAGCTCATTATCTGCAATATCAATTGAATGTATTACAGCTAATGCTAAAAACATGCCAATTATATTTTTACTTAAAAAACAATGAGTTGAGAAAAAAGCGTTGTTAACTGTCAAATAATGGGCGCTCAATCCACCCTTTGAAGTCCGTGCTTGCGCATTTTTTCTACCAGGGTTGTACGTCGCATATTGAGTTTTTTAGCCGCGTGAGCCACCACACCTTCTGAATCGTCTAACGCTTGTTGAATAAGCGAGTATTCCAAATCGTTTAGGTGTTCCTTAAGATCCATACCCTGCTCGGGTAAAATACCCGAAGAAAGCTTGTTATAGGAAGATGATGGAGCGACAGCCATAGATACTTTAGGCTCTTCGAATAAATCCGCCTCAAGGGTCAATTCCTGCTGAAGATGAGAAGGCGCATTAGTATATTGATGAAACTTATCCGGCAGGTCTTTCAGGTCTACGACGCCAAAAGCGTGAATAATGGCGAGTCTTTCAACCATATTCGCCAACTCTCTCACGTTGCCTGGCCAATCGTGCTGGCACAGGGCCATTAAAGCGGCTGAGGTAAAGCGGACGGTACCTTTTTTATCGTGTTCGATTCGTTGCACCAGCTCACTGATCAATATCGGGATGTCTTCTGCTCGATCCCTCAGGGGCGCAATAGTAATTGGAAAAACGTCTAATCTATAGAATAGATCTTCTCGGAAATTTCCATTCTCTATTTCCTTTTGCAGCTCCCTGTGTGTCGCTGCTAACACCCGCACATCACAACGAATAGGCTTATTACTACCTACTCGTTCAAAAACTTTTTCTTGCAACACACGCAACAGCTTAACCTGCATTTGCATCGGCATATCGCCAATTTCATCTAGAAACAGTGTGCCACCTTCGGCTAACTCAAAACGCCCCTGCCTGGCCGTTAACGCACCGGTAAAGGCACCTTTTTCATGGCCAAATAATTCGCTTTCTAACAATTCGGCGGGGATCGCTCCACAGTTAATAGGTACAAACGCTTTCTGTCGACGAGCCGAGTGGTAATGAATATTCCTTGCGATTACTTCCTTGCCCGTACCCGATTCACCTAAAATTAAAACCGTTGCATCCGACACACAGACCTGTTGAATCAATTGCCTGACGCGTTTAACTTCCTGACTATTACCAACTAAGCTTCTAAATAACTCTGACGCCCTTTGTGACACTTCTTCATTCGACGCGCTTTCGGCTAACTGTATCTTGCGTATACAGTTAATAAAATTCTGGTACGTCGTTGGCCACTCTAATGGCACTAGATACCTTAACAGTGCTTTTGAAATTTTGGGCGATTTTCCTTTGTTATGTACGTATACAAAGGGTTGTTGACTTTTGTACTGGGCAAAAAACTCAAAAATATCATCTTCTGAAAAGGCTATGCCTTCAGCCATTATAATCAGCGGCGAATCTTCTTTATTGGCAATACTTAATAGCTTATCAAACGTTATTGGCTTCGATTTATAGTCCAAAAACTCCATCACTGTTCCAATTTGAGAGCAGCGTTTTACATCATTATCAATCACTAATACTTTTTGTAGCGCCATAAAATTAAAAACTCATTTCCGTTGAAACACCGAAGAGTGATCAGTATGTCAAAAAACTGGCGCTTTAGGCAATTTTTTTAGCCCTTAGCCGATTTACCCTCCACAGTGCTAGATTTAACTTGACAGCTAGCAAGGCAAGTCTTAGAACGTAGTTATTTCATTTATTACTAACCATTATTGTGACCGAACTTTCTTTAGAATTTCTTTTTGGGCTATTAGCTGCACTCATACTTTTATCTGCTTTCTTTTCAGGCTCTGAAACTGCCTTAATGCGTGTTAATCGGTATCGATTACTGCATTTAATGAAAAGCAACCACATGGGGGCGAAAATGGCCCACAAGCTGTTAAAAAAACCTGACCGTTTGATTGGCCTTATTTTACTCGGCAATAACTTTGTAAATATTTTGGCCACTTCTATCGCCACCATCATTGCGCTACGACTATATGGTGAAGCAGGCATTGCAATTGCCACTGGCTTACTAACATTTGTGATTCTAATTTTCTCGGAGGTCACACCAAAGACGTGGGCGGCTATCCATCCCGAACGTTTGGCTTTTTTTGCCTCGATCATCTACACGCCGCTGTTAAAAATTTTATACCCCCTGGTTTGGTTCGTGAACGTCTTGTCAAATCTACTTCTCAAGGCACTTGGCATAAACGTTCATCATGATACTGACGCTTCGATGAGGCACGAAGAGTTACGAACTATCGTCACCGAAGCAGGCACCCTAATTCCCGAAGCACACAAAGATATGTTATTAGGCATTTTAGATCTTGAAGAAGCTACCGTAGAAGACATCATGATCCCCATCAATGAAATTCACGGCATCGACCTCGATGACGATATTGATGAAATAAAAAAGCAGCTTTTCAGCTCGCCGTATTCAAATATGCTCGTTTTTAAAACCAATATCGATAATGTACAAGGTTATTTTCGGATAAAAGATCTTTTTAACTTAATTAATAACGATGGCTTCGATCATGAAAAACTGCTATCCGTTAAACGTGACACGTACTTTATTCCTAATAATACGAGCCTCTACCAACAGCTCATTAACTTCCAGCAAAACAAACAGCAAATAGCTCTCGTTGTTAATGAATACGGCAACATCCTTGGGCTAATTACCTTACAGGACGTGCTCGAAGAGGTGATTGGTGAGTTCACAACAGACCCGTCTGATAGTTCGCCTGATATCCAAAGAAAATCCGATGGTTCGCTGTTTATCAATGGCAACATTACTATTAGAGAGCTGAACCGATCACTTCACTGGTCCTTACCTACCGGAGGGCCGAAAACACTTAATGGCCTGATACTCGAATACCTTGAATCCATTCCAGAACAGGGCACAAGCCTTAAACTGTATGGTCACCCGATTGAAATTGTGCAAATGGATGAGAACTCCGTCAAACTTGCGAAGTTTCAATCTAACAAAATCATATAAATACAACAGAGCTTTTGAAAAAACTCTATACTTAGGTCAATTATTAAAACTCCTTTCTTTATGGCGAAGTTAACTCTTTATTTTAATCACAGACCGGTCAATGTTTTTCATCTCGACAACGATGTCTCTAGCATTGGACGAGAGCCGTCAAATACATTTGCCATCGATAGTCTTGCCATAGCACCGTCTCATATCAAAATTTCCCGATTATCTCAGAAGTGTTTTATCGAAAACTTATCCGAACAATTTCCGACTTCAATCGATAATAAATTAGTTCGTCGTCAATTACTCCATCACGGTGACGTTATTCAGCTCGGAAAACATACCCTGCATTTCTCAGACACTCCCGATACTCTTGACTTAGATACCGACACCACTAAAAACGCATACGAATCGACTCAAAACTTTTCTGGCCGAAACACCAGGCCTACGAATGCCATCTTACAAGTGATGAACGGGACTGATATTGGTCTGGTTATCTCCTTAAGCAAGGCAGTCACTGAGCTAAAAACCGCCGATACGACACCGGCGATTATTGTCAAAAGGCTTACTGGCTATTATTTGTCAAGGCTGGTGGATGATATCGACATCAAGATTGATGACTTAGCTATCAGCGCTGAGACAAAATTAGACAACGGTAGTAAAATTAATATCGCTAACAATAGCTACACTTTCTTTATTGAATAATAACCCGCATATGAATACTTCAGAGGAAGAAAAAAGAAGGTTTAAACGGATTTTTCACGATGCCTATATCTGCCTAATTACACCTGACGAGCTATCGATCCCTTGTCAATTGCTGGATATATCACTGAATGGCTGTTTAGTAGAGGGCGATAGTGAGACAAAATTTCTACGCGTTGACGACGCACTAAAACTCGAAATAATTTTGCACGAAGACCTCATTGTTAGCACGTCAGCGCATATTATCTTTGTCGGCGAAGACGGCCAAATTGGCCTGCAATTTGACGACATAGAAATTGATAGCATCACCTCACTCAGGAGGCTCGTTGAACTTAATATGGGTGATTCAACGATGTTAGAAAGAAATTTGCACGCGCTTAGCGCGCTCCGTGTCGCTGAACTACCTTAAAAAAATTCCAGAGCATCTCTTAATACACTGACTGGGTGCACCTCAAGTCCTTTTACCCCACCTTTTGGAATGTTACCCTTAGGCGCTAAGGCAAACTTAAATCCGTGCTTGGCAGCCTCTCGAAGCCGTTCCTCACCATTCGGAACAGGACGAACTTCGCCGGATAAGCCGAGTTCACCGAATACAACCCAGTCTTTTGGTATATTTTTAGCTTTAAAGCTAGACAATAAGGCCGCTACTATTGCCAGATCGCCACCCGTTTCCATTACTTTTAGGCCACCAACGATATTTACGAACACATCCTGATCTAATAGCGAACATTGACCGTGTCGGTGCAGAATAGCCAGCAGCATGGCCAACCTGTTCTGATCCATTCCGACCGTTACTCGTCTCGGGTTACCTTGTCTGCTTTCATCAACCAGCGCCTGCACTTCAACTAGCAAAGGTCTTGAGCCTTCCCTTGTCACCATCACAACACTGCCAGGTACTTCTTGCTCGTGCCGTGAAAGAAAAATAGCCGACGGGTTAGTGACTTCGCGAAGCCCTTTTTCTGTCATCGCAAACACACCCAACTCGTTAACCGCGCCGAAGCGATTTTTTATCGCGCGAATCATTCTGAATCGGCTACCCGAATCACCTTCAAAATAGAGCACAGAGTCCACCATGTGCTCGAGCACTCGCGGCCCTGCGATTGCGCCTTCCTTAGTCACATGGCCAATCAAAAATATGGTCGTGTTCGTGCGTTTTGCAAAACGAACTAGACGAGCAGCACATTCCCTTACTTGCCCAACAGAACCTGGAGCTGATTGCAGTTCATCACTGAAGACCGTCTGGATTGAGTCAATCACCAACACATCGGCCGCCAGTTTCTCGGCTGTCGCTAAAATAATTTCAAGTGATATCTCACAAAGGATTTGTACTTTATCGACCGACAGCTGCAGCCTGGTGGCGCGCATACTGACTTGTTGAGCCGATTCTTCACCACTGACGTATAAGGCATTCGAACCTTCGCTTAAGTTAGCCAGCGCCTGTAGTAATAAAGTTGATTTGCCAATACCAGGGTCGCCGCCGATTAAAATAGCCGAACCCGGTACTATTCCACCGCCTAATACACGATCTAATTCTTCTAACCCGCTCTTGGTTCGTTCGAGGAAACCTGTTTTTACATTCGACAGTATCTCTACATCGCCAGAACTCGTTTGATCTGCGTAACCACTAAATCGATTTACCGTCGGCGAACTGGACAGGGTAGATTCTTCTAGCGTATTCCAGCCCCCGCAATCCTGGCATTGCCCGGACCACTTTGAAACTTTTACACCACATTCGCGGCAGCTATAAAGAATTTTTTGTTTACTCGCCATGGTCCTTTTCTCTAACTATTCTTCTCACTCTTTCAGTAACGCCGCACATTAATTCATATGTAATGGTGCTGCTTTTTTCAGCAATTTCATCAATGGGCAGTCCCTTACCCCATAAAATGACCTCATCTCCAATACGTATATCGCGACAATGGCTTACGTCCACATTAATAGTGTCCATGGACACGCGGCCAACTAAATGCGCTTTTTGGCCAGCAACGATTACCGGCGTACCCGCTATCGCGTGACGAGGGTAGCCATCACCATAACCAATTCCAATCGTCGCGATCAAACTGGTTTTAGTAGCCAGCCAACTTCCACCGTAACCGACGCGTGCTCCTTTCTTAATGGTGCGTAGCGATATGACCTTACTGCTTAGCGTCATCACCGGTTTTAGTCCTTCATCTGAGGCTGCTTTATGGCAGAAAGGACTGCCTCCATAGAGCATGATGCCTGGCCTGACCCAGTGTCGTTGTGCATACTGCCAGCCTAACAGGCCAGCAGAATTAGCAATACTTTGCTCACCAGTTAAGCCTTCCACACTTATATCAAATAATTGAATCTGCTCTTCTGTAGAGGTTGAAGTCATATCGTCGGCGCAGGCAAGGTGTGTCATTAGCTTAATCGGTTGGCGAACTTTACCCGATAACAATAAACGATCGTTCAAACGGCTAACGCTAGAAGTCTCAACGCCTAAACGATTCATCCCAGTATTAATTTTTAGCCACACACAAATAGGTCTGGATAATACAACCGAATTGAGTAAATCAATTTGATACTCGCTGTGAATAACGGCGTCCAAATCATAGTGAGCAAATGGAGTCACTTCCTCAGCTTCGACGAAACCCGCTAACACCAGGATGGGCTTAGTAATGCCTCCTTCGCGTAAGATGATCGCTTCGTCTAATCTTGCTACCGCAAAGCCATCGACATTTGACAACGCCTTTGCCACGAGCAACATGCCGTGTCCATAAGCATCTGCCTTGATCACCGCCATAAGTTTTGAATGGCCGGCCGCGCGTTGAACAACAGCCGCATTATGCTGTAGCGCCGCTAAATCAATAATGACCTGGGTATGGCTAGACACGGTGTCCTTTGTGTAGGGTTAGGACGCAATAAGGCGCGATATGACGTTACGTTTAGTACTCATCATCAATGTAACCATCATTTGCGTAGTTTTCAAAACGAGTGTACTGGCCAAGGAAGGTCAAACGGCATGTTCCAATTGGTCCATTACGCTGTTTGCCGATAATAATTTCAGCGACACCCTTTGACTCTGAGTCTTCGTTGTACACCTCATCCCTGTATATAAAGATGATCACATCGGCGTCCTGTTCGATACTACCCGACTCCCTTAGGTCCGACATCACTGGTCTTTTATTAGGTCGTTGCTCCAGATTACGGTTCAGTTGCGATAAGGCCACCACAGGAACATTTAGCTCTTTCGCTAAGGCTTTCAATGAACGAGATATGTCGGAAATTTCAGCTACACGGCTTTCACTTTTTGATGGTGACTGCATCAATTGTAAATAATCCAGTACGATAAGACCTAATTGACCGTGCTCTTTCATTAAGCGACGAGCTCGCGCGCGTATTTCGATAGGGCTGAGCGCAGCGGTATCATCAATAAATAATTTGGTTTCAGCCAGTAAATTGATAGATGACTGCATACGCGGCCACTCATCATCGTCTAACTGCCCCGTACGAACCTTATGCTGATCGATCCGGCCTAAAGATGACATCATCCTCATCGCCAATGAATCGCCCGGCATCTCCATACTAAACACGGCGACGGGCAGGCCACTTTGAATGGCGACATTTTCCGCCATATTCATCGCGAAACTGGTTTTTCCCATTGAAGGTCGACCAGCCACAATGATCAAATCTGCCGGTTGAAGACCCGACGTCATTTCATCTAAATCAGCAAATCCCGAACTCACGCCGGTAATCGTATTCTGATTTTCGTGCAACTCGGTAATCCGGTCGACCGCTTTACCGAGCAAGTCCTTAATCGGTTCAAAGCTTTTTTTACCTTTAGCGCCTTGCTCGGCTATTTTAAAAACTTTACTTTCAGCGTCGTCGAGCAACTCATTAATATCGCGCCCTTCGGTATCAAAGCCTGAATCGGCGATGTTATTACCAATGTGAATGAGCTGACGGCGAACAGAACGCTGTCGAACGATCGTTGCATAACTAAAAATATTGGCTGCACTGGGTGTGTCGTTAGCCAGTGCGCCCAGATAAGCCAAACCACCGACGGCCTCAAGGTCGCCTGATTGACCCAGCACTTCAGAGATCGTGACCAAATCAAACGGTTCATCCCTTCTTGCTAAGTCGGCGATCGCATCAAAAATCAAACGGTGATCCTTGCGATAAAAATCTTCGGCATACACCTTATCGGCAACGCTATCCCAACACTGGTTATCCAACATTAAACCACCTAAAACCGATTGCTCTGCCTGTAAGGAATGCGGCGGTACACGAAGAAAGTCCTCGTTATCAGACGTGTCGTAATCAAATTGAGGTTCAGCCATAGCGAATCGTTAGAGTTTAAGATTGATTGATTGTACAGGAAGGATAATTCTCATCGCAAAAAAAAGCCGGTGTCAAAGACACCGGCTTTTTATAGGTGGTGACGGATTATTCTGCAGCAGCAACCACGGCTACTTTAAGACTAACAATAACATCCGTATGCAAATGCACAGGGATCTCAAACTCACCGAGCTCTCTAATTGATCCTTCAGACAATTTAATTTCTAATTTATCGAGTTCAACACCAGCTTCAGCAGCTGATTTGACAATATCTGACAGGCCAACCGAACCAAATAACTTCCCTTCCTCACCAGCCAGGTGAGCAATTGTCAGGCTTAGTTTTTCAACTAATACACCTTTTTTCTGAGCTTCAACCAAGCGTTCAGCTGCAGCTTTTTCAAGTTCAGCTCTACGTTTTTCAAACTCTTCAATTCGGTCTGCAGTGGCAAGAACTGCTTTGCCATTTGGCACTAAGTAATTACGCCCAAAACCCGCTTTGACTGATACTTTATCGCCCAGGTTACCAAGGTTTGCTATTTTTTCCAGAAGAATAACGTCCATCGCTCTCAATCCTATATATTTTAAATTTAACCCAGCGTTAGGTTTTAGCTAAAAAACGCAAACGCCAATTCATCCAAACATCCGACAACCCAATAAGTATTATGGGTAACATCAAATGTGGCACAAAAAAAACTGCGATGTAAAAAGCAAATAAAAAGTATCGACCACCACCTCTATTTTTTACAATCACATGAACAACTGATATACCTGCTATAAAAAACAATAACAGAACTTGCATATCTAAATTCCATACTAACTCAGCTAACTGTCCATCAAATAAAAAAGCCAGGCCAATAAATACTACAAAAACTAAGGCGTCTCGCGGCAATAACCGAAAATTTCTGAATTCTTCTTCAAATCCATCCGGGTTAAATAACACCCCTTGCCACCATCGTCCTAACAACAAACTCATTAATAAACTAATCAAGGTACCAGCCACCACCATGCCCGTTATATAGTGAGACCAAAACTCCAGGGCTTCTTGCAACTGATCCTGCGTTAGCGCTAAATCCCCTTGCTCATTAAGACTTTTAATAACGTCTTGTATGCCTGCCACCCAAAGTTCAGCTGGATTACTGAGTGACAGATAAACCGCTGTTACGGCTATCATACCCAATAACACTAAACACTCTAGCGCCTTGTTCAACTGCCCTGTTTCACGCAATACCAGTGACACTAAAAATGCCGGTAACCACATAATACAAAGATAGCTAATTGAAACTAACGGTGTTCCAAGTAGCATATAACCAATTAACGCAGTAGCAACGGTAGCGCCTATAAGTAGCCGTGCCCCATCGGCAAAGCCCTCTCTTAGGGTAACCAAACAAACCGCAGCGGTACTAATAATAACCAGCGGCGGCATTAACAAAGACAGAATCGCCAGAGCTGCTACTACAACGGTAGCCTGTCGACCACCTTGCATGATAAATGATGCCACTGCTTTCATAATCACGACTTATCCGCGATAACTCGCGGTAAAAATTTTATTGTTCGTGTGCGTCGCAATATGGAATCAACGATAGAAAACGAGCTTTTTTAATCGCCGTCGTTAACTGACGCTGGTATTTTGCTTTTACACCCGTAACACGTGCAGGAATAATTTTTCCTGTTTCGGTCATATATTCTTTTAATGTGTCCAAGTCTTTGTAGTCAATTTCTTTTACGTTTTCCGCAGTAAAACGACAGTAACGTGGACGTCTAAAACCTTTATCAAATGCCATGCCTATTCCTTATAGTTGTGTGATGCCGAGTCTACTCTTCTGTTGCTTTTGCAACATCAGGCTCTTTAGCTGTTTCTGTAGCTGTAGTCGCTTCTTTAGCAACTGGTTTTTCAACCGGCTTTACGTACGGCTTAGCACTCGTCGTTTCTTTTTCGTTTGATTTAGCTAGTGACGTTGGGGCTGTATCAGCTACATCGCGTCGAATGATGATATTTCTGATGACCGCGTCATTGAAGCGAAATGCTTTTCCTAGCTCATCAATAACGTCCTGGCCACATTCAATATTCATCAATGTGTAGTGAGCTTTATGGATTTTCTTAATTGGGTAGGCAAGTTGTCTTCTACCCCAGTCCTCAAGGCGATGAACTTTGCCCTGACCTTCCTCAATGATCGCGCTATAACGCTCTACCATCGCAGGAACCTGCGAACTTTGGTCCGGGTGAACCAAAAATACCACTTCGTAATGTCTCATGTTTTTCCTTTATGGATTAATAGCCTCCCTGAAATCAGGTGAGGCAAGGATTGCAAGTCTTATGAACCTACAATTTAGAACGCGTGATTCTACAGGCTAAGCTAGCTTAAATCAAGCTAGCTCGCGTTAGTTTTCGCATCCTTCAACGCTTCAATCACCTCGACATAAAAAGCGTTAAAATTACTATCTTTCGAAAGCGTTTCCTGAGGAACAATAATGGCTGCGACGTCGGTTAGGTAGAGGTAAACGTGATGCTTCGACTCTTCCAGCCTATCAATGGTGGCCCATTCGATACGTTTCTCACCCATCGGGCTGTTTTCTAACAAGCCTTCTGGTGTCGCGGTCAAGCTATACTCTCCCGTTATTTTAGCTACGTTCTCTTCTGGTATTTGTTTAACAATCTGTCGCTTGAACCTTTTTTTAATCCACCCTGGTACCACTAACGACCACACAAAAGCGCCTATAAACATAAGTACCGCAATAACCACATTCCCAGTCGACATCACTACCAACAGAGCCAGCACTACCGTGACTGTAGGCCAGGTCATCTGGTGTCGCGTCATGCTTTTTCCATACGCGCTATTCATTCGCGCGTGGTACTCATTAAACTCAAGGATATCGGGCTTTCTTAAGCTGTAATTAATTGTAGACATATTTATTCCAAATAAAGATTATTACTTATATTGTTAAGAAGCCTGTCGGTTCTGCCTGACCACTTCATATAATATGATGCCCGTCGCAACAGATACGTTTAGACTTTCTACCGCCGTAGACATGGGTATCTTAATCAACTGATCGCACTGCTGTTGTGTCAATTGCCGTAAACCTTTTCCTTCCGCGCCCATTACAATAGCGACTGAGCCGGTTAACTCGGCGTTAAAGATGTCCTGCTTAGCCTCACCTGCTGCACCGCTTAACCAAACCCCTTCCTCTTTTAACCACTTCAACGTTCTCGATAAATTGGTCACTCGGTAAACCGGTAGCACTTCGGCAGCACCACTGGCCACCTTGCACACCGTTGCATTAATTCTGCAGCTATTATCCTTCGGTACAATCACGCCCTGTACGCCTGCGGCTAGAGCAGTTCGCATGCAAGCGCCCAAATTGTGGGGGTCGGTTACCTGGTCTAACACCAGGTAAAAAGCGTCGCTTTGACGATATTTTATTGCTTTTTTTAACGCCTCTTCTGTTCGCTCTTGCGGCAACTTTGCAGCAATCAATACGCCTTGATGATTGCCTCCAGCGGCTAGTTTTTCCAGCGTTTTTTTATCGACACTTTCATAACGAAACCCAAGCCGTTCAATCGTGGCTTTTATCTGCGTTAACTTACTATCCAGCCGTTCGCGATCCAGCCAAATATTAATAATTCGATCCGCACCTTTTTCAAGTAGCGCCTCTACGGCATGAATACCATAGATAGTCTGCGACTCTGCCATTAGCGTTTTTTTCTTTTATTGCGTTTAAACGAAGGTTTTTTCTTTGATGGGGTGCCGACCAGGGCCAGATCAATTTTCTTATCATCCAAATTGACCTTTACTAACTTAACCCTCAATTCATCGCCTAGTCGATACGCCTTATTGGTGCGTTCTCCAAGCAAACGATGTTTGGCCGCATCAAAATGATAATAATCATCCCCCAGCGCGGTTATATGCACCAGGCCATCAATGTACACGTCTTTCAACTCAACAAATAAGCCAAACGACGTCACTGAGGAAACGACACCGTTAAACTCCTGACCGACCTTATCTGCCATAAACTCACATTTCAACCAGCTTTCAACGTCCCTAGTTGCTTCATCAGCCCGTCGGTTACACTGTGAACAGTGCTCACCAAACTGCAGCATATCCGCCTCTGAATAATTAAAGCTCTCTGGCTTTAAACCTTTGATGACGTGTTTAATCGCTCTGTGGGTTAATAAATCTGGGTAGCGACGAATCGGCGAGGTGAAGTGTGCGTATAAATCTAACGCCAAACCAAAATGACCTCTTTGTTCCGGACTGTATATCGCCTGAGACATTGTACGCAAAGTGACCGTTTCAATTAAATGTGCATCGGGCCGATCTTTGACCCGTCTGATCAGTTCTTTAAAATGATGAGGCTCAGGTTCTTCTCCGCCGTCAAGGGTCAAGCCAAGTTCCGCTAAGAAGTCTCTAAGTTTTTGCAGTCTTTCCGCGCTAGGTCCATCGTGAACGCGCAATAAATTCGGTATTTTATGCTCTACTAAAAAGCGCGCTGTCGCTGCATTGGCAGCAATCATGCAAACTTCGATTAAACGGTGGGCATCGTGGCGAACGAGCGGCTCTATGGACTTAATTTTTCGTGATTTATCAAAAACAAATCGCGTTTCAAACGTATCAAACTCTAAGGCACCGCGCTGATCAGCCGCGGCTTTTAGTATTTGAAATAAATTATGTAATTCATTTAGATGCGGAATGAGTTTTTTATGCTGTTCAATCAAATCCGGTTCAGATTGGTCAAAAATAGCGCCCACCTGATCGTACGTTAAGCGAGCGTGTGAATGCATCAACCCCTGGTAAAAATTCGAGTCTATTACCTTACCCGTCGGGTCAATTTGCATTTCACAAATCATGCATAAACGATCAACGTGTGGGTTTAAACTACACAAGCCGTTAGAAAGTACCTCTGGTAGCATTGGTATGACTTTCTCAGGGAAGTAAACCGAATTTCCGCGTTCATAGGCTTCTTTGTCTATCGCTACGTCGGGCCTAACATAATGCGCCACGTCTGCGATCGCTACGCTCAGTGTCCAGCCTTTACTGGTTTTTTTGCACAAAACAGCGTCATCAAAGTCGCGCGCATCGGCACCATCAATGGTAACAAAAGGAAGCTTTCGTACGTCTTTGCGATCACTTAAATCCACGTCCGACACATCCATTGAAAATGTTTGCGCTTCATCAAGCACCTGTTGTGACCATTCATACGGCAAATCATAAGAACGAATCGCCATATCTATTTCCATACCCGGCGCCATATGGTCGCCCATCACCTCGATGATTTTACCAATCGCCTGCGTGCGAGAAGAGGGATAACGGGTTATTTCCGCCATCACGATCTGGCCGTCTTTCGCGCCCAGGGTAAAATCTGATGGAATAAAAATATGCTGGAAGATGCGTTTATTTTCAGCTTCAAGGTGAAAAACACCCATCACGTCAAAGAAGCGTCCCACCACAGTTTTAACCCGTCGCTCAAGAACCTCAACGATTCGCGCTTCAATCTTGCCTTGTCGATTCATCTCTCCATGGCTAGCAACCACTCGGTCACCATTCAATAAGGCGCGCATTTCCCGTGGTGGTATAAATAAGTCGTCACCTCCGCTGTCGCGCTTTAAAAAGCCGAAACCATCCGCGTGTCCAATAACTACACCCGTCTCAAGGTCACTTTGCTGTACTAGACAGTATTGTTCTTTACGGTTAAATAGCAACTCGCCAGACTTGAGCATGACCGACAATTGGCCGGACAACGCTTTTTTGGCTTTTTTGGAGCTAACACCCAAACCCTCAATAATATCCAACCAGCCCAGTGGCGCTTGATGCTTAGCTAAAAAACCAAATAATTGGGGCTTGCTGATCAGGCCGTTATCGTCTTGAATCGTCTTGTCGTTATTGGGCGTGTTGTTAGGGGATTTCTTTTTAGGCACAGCGCAGTATGTTTAGTATAATTGAATTGACAAGCCTAATACCCCTTAGTAGAGTTTGCAACCTAAAAATCGTTAATGCCCAGGTGGTGAAATTGGTAGACACGCTAGCTTCAGGTGCTAGTGACCTTATGGTCGTGGAGGTTCAAGTCCTCTCCTGGGCACCAATTTAATTAAAAAACGTCGGAAGTCCATGAGAAACCATTTCTTAAATGTGTTTTTATAGCACACCAGCACCCTGGCCTCAGCCCCCTCTTGAAACCTGCCATCGATAAAAACAAAAGCAGTTTGCCGACAGAATCACCTTCTCCCGGTTTCAACCACTCACTAGGCATGGTCTATTTACCATCGCGCTACCGTTCCCTTTTTGAGTGTACGAACTTAGCCTTCGAAAGCCTTACGTGGCTGAGACACACCAGCAGTTTCTTCCCCTTTGATGTAGGCGAGCATGGTGTCAGCATCAGAGACATCAAACGGATCTGATTCACAGTTATCGGAAAACCCCTGCTCGACAAAGATCCTTTCTATCTTGCCGTCGTTAACTAGCATCGAATAGCGCCATGAACGCATACCGAAACCAAGGTTAGACTTTTCGACCAGCATGCCCATCTTACGGGTGAATTCGCCATTACCGTCGGGCAGTAAAAAGATATTGTGCAGACCTAGTTCCTTGCCCCACTTGAACATCACGAATGCGTCATTCACAGAAACACAGATAATCTCGTCAATACCCTCAGCTTTGAAATCCTCGCAGAGCTCGTCGTAACGGGGAAGGTGGTTAGAGGAACAGGTAGGTGTAAATGCACCAGGCAATGAAAAGACGATCACTTTCTTGTCGGCAAAAATATCCTGTGTTGTTTTATCCTCCCAACGAAAGGGATTCTCATCCTCGATAAGCTCATCACGAACGCGAGTTTTAAAGGTTACTTCAGGGACTTGATCTACTAAAAGCATATGCTACTCCGTATCATTTGTTTAAATAAAAAACAAATATACATCTTTGCCAATGATCAGTAAAATTTTACAAATCAATGATTGCAATCTAAAATACTGAACAACGACCGAAACTAAATGCCAAACCATATGATTTCCATTAAGCAACTGACTTATGCACTCGCGGTGGAGAAAACACTCCATTTCAAGAAAGCCGCAGAATTGAGCAATATCAGCCAATCGGCGCTGAGTACTGCGCTCACCGAACTGGAAAAACAGCTGGAATTGCAGATTTTTGAAAGGGACAATAAAAAGGTTCTGATTACACCTTTGGGGAAACAGGTGTTAGAAAAGGCTCGCAGTATTATACTTCAGGTCGAGGATCTACAGCACCTGACTGACAGCCAGAAAACCCCGTTGAGCTTTCCATTAACCGTTGGCGTGATTCCGACTGTCTGCCCCTACCTGTTACCCAAAATATTGCCCATTATGAACCAGCGATACCCGCTATCCCGATTGAATATTGTCGAAGATCAGTCGCATGTGCTTGTCGACATGGTCAGGCGCGGTGAAATCGACACAGCAATATTAGCACTACCCTTCTCATGTGAAGGCTTGCTCAGCTTGGAATTTTGGCAGGAAGACTTTTACTGGGTTGCGTTAAAAGGGGAAAAACATGCACAGCAAAAAGAAATTACCAGCAATGAATTAAGCCATAGCAATTTAATGCTGCTAAAGGAGGGCCATTGCCTAAAAGATCATATTCTGGAAGCCTGTAAGTTACCTTCGCAAGCCAACAACCAAGGTTTTAGCGCGACTAGTCTCAATACACTGGTGCAAATGGTATTGGGAAAACAGGGGACAACCCTGATTCCGGAAATGGCTATAGCTCCCCTTATTTCTCAGCACAAAGCACTTGCAGCAGTGCATTTGCATGAACCCAGTCCACACCGCCGAATCGCCTTCATTTTTCGTCCCAATTATACGCGCACGTCGAGTATTGACGCTCTGATTAACCTATGTAAAGAAGCCCTGAGTTCGCAAAACTAATTTATAAAAAATCGATCATTAACTTCTAGTTAATTCAATAGACTCATCAACATGATTGGCATAAGCTTTTCCTGCACGTTTAATAAACCATGCTCGGGAGGGCTACGACAAAGATGGCAAACTGAAAAAACCCCTGGGAGCCGTGCAGATGGGTTTAATCTATGTCAACCCGGAAGGCCCCAGCGGCAATCACGACCCGCTCTCAGCCGCCGCAGACATACGTGAGTCGTTTGGTCGCATGGCAATGAACGATGAAGAGATCGTCGCACTTATCGCGGGCGGACACACCTTAGGTAAAGCCCATGGCGCGGTCAAAGGAGAATGTGTTGGTGCAGAACCTGCAGCCGCGGGTATTGAAGAGCAAGGTTTTGGCTGGAAGAACAAATGTGGCAGTGGTAAAGGTGCAGATGCCATGACGAGCGGCCTCGAGGGTGCCTGGACTTCTACGCCAACGGCATGGTCTATGCTTTATCTCGATAATCTGATGCGCTTCGAATGGCTAAAAACAAAGAGCCCCGCTGGTGCAACACAATGGATTCCAACGGATGAGTCCGCGGCACAACTCGTACCGGATGCCCATATCAAGGGTAAACGGCACGCGCCGATCATGTTCACGACAGACCTGGCGCTAAAGGAAGACCCTGGATTTCGTAAGATCAGCGAGCGTTTCCTGAAAAATCCTAAAGAATTTGACCTTGCCTTTGCCAAGGCCTGGTTCAAACTGACACATCGCGACCTAGGCCCGCGTACGCGTTATGTGGGCAGTGAAATTCCTGCCGAAGAATTTATTTGGCAAGACCCGGTTCCAGTCATTGGTCATAAATTGATTGATAGCAATGACGCGGAAACATTGGGGACAAAGATTCTTAAGTCCGGCTTGACCATTCCTCAACTGGTCAAGCCGGCCTGGGCTTCAGCATCCACTTTCCGTGGTTCCGATATGCGCGGTGGTGCCAAACGGTGCGCGTGTTTTACTTGCACCACAGAAAGATTGGGAAGCGAACAACCCTGAAGAACTGGCAAAAGCATTAAAAACCCTAAGCAAGATACGGGATGACTTCAACAAGTCTCTATCGGGTGGAAAAAAAGTCTCTATGGCTGATGTGATTGTTCTGGGCGGCATTGCAGCTGTTGAAGAAGCTGCCAAAAAAGCCGGACACAAAATTAAAATTCCATTTACACCTGGACGTACAGACGCCACACAAAAACAGACTGATGTGAAATCTTTTGCATGGCTGGAACCTAAAGCAGACGGTTTTCGCAATTATTACAGCGACAACAGCTATGGTTCTCCAACAGAAATGCTGGTGGAAAAGGCTGACCTGTTAACCCTGACCGTGCCTGAAATGACGGTGTTGATTGGCGGCATGCGTGTCTTGAATGCCAATGTCGGACAGTCTAAACACGGTGTGCTTACCGACAAACCCGGAACCTTGAACAATGACTTCTTTGTGAACCTGCTCGACATGTCTACGAAGTGGACAAAGTCATCCAAGTCTGATGGCATTTATGAAGGTCATGATCGCGCATCTGGCAAACTTAAATGGACAGCCACACCGGTTGATCTTATTTTTGGTTCCAGCTCCGAGCTGCGTGCTGTCGCAGAAGTCTACGCCTCTAACGACGGCAAAGAGAAATTTGTTAATGACTTCGTCGCAGCATGGACAAAGGTGATGAACCTTGATCGCTTTGATCTGAAATAATCATTAAACGACGGTTTACAGAGAATATCAGGAGTTAGCTAAATTTGTACCTCATCGGAACGGCGGCGGTTAAACGTCGCCGTTTTTATTAAAAGTTGCTTTGTATAAAACGCTCATCAGATGATGAACTCTACCTTAACGTCACTATTTTTCTCATTAGCGCGTTAATTAAATAAGCGTTAGTATCTTATGATTGAAACATCGACCTGGTGGCTCAAGTCCTCTCTGACCTGCATTAATAAAGACTCTTTATAAACGCCCATCCGTTTCGCTTGAGTCGAGTAAATACTTAATGTCGTACGGCACGTGGTAGCCTTGCCAAAAGCATTAATAGCCCTTGCACCCAATGTTCTAAATTGATCGTGCGCAACGGCGATAATAATCGCATCGTAGTCGTCATCAGCGGGTTGCTCGACTAAATTTAGTCCCTATTCGGCTCGAACGTCTTCTGCGTTAACCCAGGGGTCACACACATCGACCACGGCGTTAAACGAGGTCAGTTCATCCTGCATTTCAATAACACGCGTTTTTCTTAAGTCCAGGCAGTTTTCTTTAAACGATAACCCTAGCATTAAAATTTTGCGCCGACGACGCTGATTTTTAATCTAGAAACAGGTCAACTTGCAGGGGTTTTGTCGAATCGACGGCGTACTTGTCAAAATTATGCACACCTTGTTCGCGTAAAAGCTCCTCATCACTGAAAAAGTTTCCTGTACAGCCTTTGCTGTCTTTAACGAGCAGGGCACAGGCCGCCTCAGCTACGATATCTGGCGTTCGGCAGTTTTCTACCTTAACTAAACCAGAAAACATCGCCAACGCCGCCGTTCCAATAACCGTTCGCGGCCATAATGAATTAACCGCAATGCCTAGCGGTTTAAATTCTTCAGCAAAACCCAGTACGCACATGCTCATACCGTATTTTGCCATCGTATACGCAGTGTGGTTTTTAAACCATTTGGCGTGCATATTTAGCGGTGGTGACAACATTAATACGTGCGGATTATCGGCTTTTTTTAGGTATGGTAAGGCGGCTTGGGTACAGGCAAACGTTCCACGGCTATTCACGTCCATCATCAGATCAAAACGCTTCATCGGCGTGTCTAACGTCCCCGTTAAACTAATGGCACTGGCGTTATTCACCAATATATCTAAGCCACCAAAGTGTTCGGCCGCTTGCTCCATGGCTAGAGCAACACTCTGTTCATCGCGAATATCCAATTTAATGGCGAGCGCTTGACCACCCGCTTCTTCAACCGCTTTTGCAACGGTATGTATGGTTCCTGGCAAGGTTGGGTGTGGCTGATCAGATTTTGCGGCGATCACGATATTGGCACCGTCTTGAGCCGCGCGTAATGCTATCGCCTCGCCTATTCCTCTACTGGCGCCTGTAATAAATAGCGTTTTTCCTTTTAAAGTAGCCATTCAATCTCCTGTTTATATTAAGTATTAAATTTTGCTCTACGCTTCTCACAAAAAGACGTAACGCCTTCTGTAAAATCAGCTTTGAGCATGCTTTGTTGAAAGTTATCCGCCTCCTGATCCAGACGTTCAGTTAAGCTGACTTCATACGTTTGGTTCAATAAATGTTTGGTCCTGGCTAATACATCACTGGGGCCATCGCAGAGCAAAGTCGCCAACTCAAGCGTTTTTGTTTCCAGCATATCCGTCGCGACAACCTGGTTGACCATCCCCCATTGTTCGGCCTCTTGCGGTGAAAATCGTCTACCCGTTAAAGCAAGCTCCATCGCCTTTTTTTGACCCACCGCGCGTGGCAAGAAATACGTCATACCGCCGTCCGGTGTCGTACCAATTTTGCAATAGGCGACGGAAAAAACACTGCTTTCAGCCGCCACCACCAGGTCACAGGCCAACATTAAGCTTAAACCGAACCCTGCGACGGCGCCCTGTACACTGGCGATAACAGGTTTATCCATAGATTGAATATTGCTAATCGCCTGGTGTAACACACTGAACATTTCTTCCGGGTACGCCGATACGCCCTCTTTCGCGTAAGCATCGGCTAACGATTTAAAATAATCGATGTCACCACCGGCCATAAAATGATCACCCGCACCTTTAACGATAACGCAACTAATTTGCTCATCATTTTTTAGTTCCTCCGTACAACGTTTCAAGTCTGCAGGCATATCTGCACCTAAAACATTCAGTTTTTCCGGGTTATTTAAAATCAGCCACGCAATACTTCCTTTTTTTTCGAGCTTAACTACAGGCATTATTTCTTCCTTATCTGATATGGGTTTGATTAAGCTTCATTCGTTTGGATTATTACAACAATAGTCTTGCACCTTTTGTTGAAATGCGTTAGAACAAAGCAGCGAACATGGAGGTTATACTACTTTTTTTTAGGTTGCTGTCAACTTTAAGTTGACCTTAACGTAAAGTTAAAGCATATTACGGATGGTTTAAAAATAATTGTTTATAATATTCTGGAGAACTGTAATGAAATCACCTCGTTCAAAAACAATAGCTTTAGTATTAACCTTATCACTCTCATTTTTCACCAGCCTATCCTTTGCCGCCGCGTTTGCCGTTGCTGAACAAAGCGCTCTTGGCCTGGGTAATGCCTTTGCAGGTGGTGCCGCTTCTGCGGATGACGCTTCGACCATTTGGTATAACCCGGCGGGAATGACACGTATTAAAGGTAACCAGATGGTAGCCGGAATGCATATCATTGCTCCTTCTTTTGATTTTAAAGACGAGGGGAGTACAACTGGACTTGGCGCGGCGATTGCTGCCGATGGCACTAATAATGGCGGACGAGTAGGTTACGTGCCCAATTTTTATTACGTGCACAGCCTTAGTGACGAACTGAAGCTTGGTCTTGGTATCAACGCTCCTTTCGGCTTAGCCACAAAATACGGTAACGACTGGGTGGGGAAGTACCAGGCTATCGAATCTGAAATTGTGACCGTTAACGTTAATCCATCGATCGCCTGGAAAGCCTCGCCTGACCTTTCGCTCGGTTTTGGTATCAGCATTCAATACATTGAAGCCACCTTGAATAACAAAATAGACTTTACGACTGTTTGTTACTCTGCTAGTTCGGGTGCTACAACCTGTGGAGGTGCACCAGGGTCGAGCACAAATGATGGTTTTGCTCACTTGGAAGCGGATGATATTTCATATGGTTTTAACTTTGGAGCGCTATATAGCCTGTCTGAAAAAACGCGTATCGGCTTCGCTTATCGCTCAGAAATAAAACACGACCTAGAGGGCGACGCAGACTTTACAGTACCAGCTGCCGTTTCCGGAACAATCCCTGCATTGGGCGTAGCCTTTGCAGACACAAAGTTAAGCTCTCAACCCGACCTGCCCGCCAGTGCCTCCTTAAGCATCCACCATCAGGCGGATAAAAACCTGGCCATTATGGCTGATGCTACCTGGGTGGGCTGGAGTTCCGTACCTGAGTTGCTCATCACGTTTGACAACCCTGCAAAAACTGATGCCGTTGAAGAGTTAAGATTAAAAGACAATATTCGCCTCTCAGTTGGCACTACGTATTCAACGGATGGGCCCTGGACCTATCGCGCAGGTTTCGCTTTTGACGAAGGCGTCGCCAGAAATGCGGCTACTCGCTCCGCTAGATTCCCAGACAATGATCGTTATTGGTTAACATTTGGCGCGAGTTACCAATTAGCCGACGACTTATCCATTGATGCTGGCTACGCACATATCTTTGTACCCGACACAAAAATTAACCGAGTTGGTTCAACGGGTGAAACATTGGTTGGCAAATATGAATCTGAAGCCGATATTTTGAGTGCCCAGATTCGCTGGGATATGTAAGCCAATTATGACGTTTTTTTTAACATTAAAGCCCCCTTTATCGGGGCTTTTTTATATGAGATTATTATCTAATAAGCCTATTTAAACCTACAGGCCAAACAGGAGAACAACATGGATAGACCCTGGTTAAACAACTACCCAAACGGCGTTAGCGCCGATATTGATATCCACAAATTTAACTCGGTCATTGATATTTTCGAACAGAGTGTAAAGGCCTATGCTGACCGACCCGCCTTCAGCAACTTCGGCAAATCACTGACTTATTCAGACTTTGAGCGAGCAACAAGCGCCCTGGCCGCCTATCTTCAGCAAACACTCAAACTTAAAAAGGGCGACCGCGTAGCGATTATGATGCCTAATTTACTGCAAAATCCGGTCTCAATATTTGCCGTACTTAGAGCAGGCTTAACGGTGGTCAATACCAATCCTCTATACACCGCGCGGGAATTACGTCATCAGTTGAAAGATTCCGGCGCAAAAGCGATTATCGTCGTTGAGAACTTTGCCCATACCGTTGAAACCGTTTTAGCGGATACGGATGTTGAGCACGTTATCGTCACAAAAATGGGTGATATGCTCGATTTCCCTAAATCCATGCTGATTAACTTGGTCGTTAAGTACGTTAAAAAAATGGTGCCCAGCTATACCTTTGCAACTGCCACTTCATTTAAAACCGCCTTATCAGAAGGCTCGCAGCTTAAATTTGAAAACACTCCATTGACGCATGAAGACATTGCATTTTTACAGTATACCGGCGGCACAACGGGGGTTGCTAAAGGCGCGGTACTGACGCACAAAAATATGGTGGCTAATATGCTACAGGCTTCCGAGTGGATTAAAAACGACGTGCTCCCTGGTAAGGAAGTGATTATCACAGCCTTGCCCCTGTATCACATCTTTTCGTTAACGGCGAATTGCTTAGTCTTCATGGATGCGGGTGCACACAATATATTAATTACTAACCCAAGGGATTTTAAAGGGTTTGTAAACGAACTTAAAAATACGCACTTTACTGTAATAACAGGGGTCAATACGTTATTCAACGCGCTTTTGAACACCGAAGGTTTTGCAGATATAGACTTCTCGGCACTTAAATTAACGCTCGGTGGAGGTATGTCCGTACAACCAGCCGTCGCCGCGCAGTGGAAACAAATGACTCATTGCACCTTGATCGAAGCTTATGGGCTGACAGAAACATCACCAGCCGTCTGTATAAACCCGTTGAACCTGAAGGATTATAACGGCAGTATTGGCCTGCCCATTTCATCAACCTACTGCCAACTCATAGACCTGGACGGTAATACAGTGACCGATGGAGAGCCCGGCGAATTATGCGTTAAAGGCCCGCAAGTAATGAAGGGCTACTGGAACCGTCCTGAAGAGACTGCCAACGCATTTACCAAGGATGGCTGGCTGAAAACAGGTGATGTGGCGAAAATGGATGGCAATGGCTTTTTTTATATCGTTGACCGGATAAAAGACATGATTTTGGTTTCTGGCTTTAATGTTTATCCGAATGAAATAGAGAGTGTAATCGTTGAGCACAAAGGTGTTTTAGAATGCGGCGTTATTGGTGTGCCCGATGAGAAGCATGGCGAAGCCGTTAAGGCATTTGTCGTTAAAAAAGATGACACTTTAACCGAAGACGAGCTATTGAATTTTTGTAAAGAACGCCTTACCGGATATAAAATACCCGATCACATTGTTTTTATTAAAGAGCTACCAAAAACAAACGTGGGCAAGGTATTGCGACGTGAACTAAGATCACTTTAATTAATACACTGATTTTAACTAGCATTTAATTTATATTGACGTTAACGTAAACTTAATGCATATTACGTAAAAAGGAAATTTAAATGAAGGATGAATTATATACCGCAACGGAATTAGGCGACATCCTTGGTGTGTCAGCTCGCACCTTGCGCTTTTATGAAACCAAACAATTGATCAGCCCAAAACGAGTGGGTAACCGACGAATTTATAACTACAAAGATGGCGCTCGGATGAAACTCATACTTCGTGGCAAACGGATTGGTTTTTCACTCGACGAGATTAAGAAGTTTTTAGATCTATACGATGCCGATCCAAGCCAAAAGAAACAGCTTAAATTACTTCAAGATGGCGTTGAACAGAGAATCGCGCAACTTAACCAGCAAAAGAAAGATATCACTAAAACTTTAAGCGAACTAAAAGAAATACAAAGCGCTACAGCTGAAGCACTCAACCAAAAACCCAACAAATAACGGAGTTATCATGAAAAATGTCGTCATCGCCGCTTATACAAGGTCTCCACAAACATTTGCCTTTAAAGGCGCCTTAGCCCGAGTTAGACCCGATGATATCGCCGCGCAGGTAATTGCAGGTCTTATCGCTAAAACAGGTATTGACCCTAATACGCTGGAAGACCTGATTATGGGCTGTGCTTTTCCAGAAGGTGAGCAAGGCTTTAATATAGCGCGACTCGTCGGCTTAATGGCGGGTTTACCTCAATCGGTTGGCGGCGTTACCGTCAATCGTTTCTGTGGCTCATCTATGCAGTCAATCCATATGGCTGCAGGTGCCATTCAAATGAACGCAGGCGAGGCTTTTATTTGCGCAGGCGTTGAGTCGATGAGCCGCATTCCTATGGGTGGTTATAATCCAATGCCTAACCCCGAATTATTTAAAATGCTTCCCGCCGCTTATATTGGTATGGGCGAAACGGCTGAGAACGTCGCCAGGCTATATAATTTAACGCGTGAACAACAAGACGAATTCGCCGTTCTTAGTCAACAAAAAGCCGCTTCCGCACAGCAAAAGGGGAATTTTATCGATGAGATTATTCCGATTGTTAGCAAATATGGAACCATCGACGCCGATGGCTGCATACGCCCCGGCACCTCGAGTGCCGACCTGGCGAACTTAAAACCAGCGTTCATGGCCGATGGTACGGTAACGGCTGCTACATCTTCACCGTTGACGGATGGAGCATCTGCCACCTTAGTTTGTAGCGAAGACTACGCCCGGCAGCACGGCTTAACGCCACTAGCCCGTATAAAAAGCATTGCCGTGTCTGGCTGCGCACCGGAAACGATGGGTTTAGGCCCCATTTTAGCGACCAAAAAAGCTCTCCAACGCGCCGCGTTAAAAATTGAAGATATCAATATTATCGAAATAAACGAAGCCTTTGCCAGCCAGTCGATCGCCTGCATTCAGGACCTGAACATCCCAATGGAGCGCGTCAATCTCGACGGTGGCGCTATCGCTTTAGGTCACCCCCTTGGAGCAACGGGGGCGCGCATCACCGGCAAAGCGGCGGCCTTATTGTCACGTGAAAACAAACGTTATGCCTTAGCCACACAATGCATTGGTGGCGGCCAGGGTATCGCTACGATTTTGGAGTCACTGCAATGAAAATAGAAACCGTTGCTGTGATTGGTGCCGGCGTTATGGGCAGCGGGATAGCCGCCCAAATAGCCAATGCAGGTAAAAAGGTATTGTTATTAGATATCGTACCCGATGGCGCAGAAAACAGAAATATCATCGCTGAAAGCGCCATCGAAAAACTGTTAAAACTCAAACCAGCGGCGCTAATGCACAAACGCAATGCAAAAAATATTAGCGCGGGAAACCTTGAGGACAACTTATCAGACCTCGCCGATATCGACTGGATTATAGAGGTGATCATAGAGCGCCTCGATTTAAAACAGGCGCTATATAAAAAAATTGATGCAGTACGAAAACCCGGCAGTATCGTTTCGTCTAACACCTCTACCCTACCGCTCGCTGATTTAACGGCTAACCTGTCAGATAGCTTAACGAATAATTTTTTGATCACTCACTTTTTTAATCCGCCCCGTTACATGCGCTTATTAGAAATTGTACAAGGCCCCGATACACGACAAGAGACGGTCGATACCCTGGCCAATTTCTGTGACTACGAGCTTGGCAAAGGCGTTGTCAAATGCAACGACACGCCCGGATTTATCGCTAATCGAATTGGCACATACTGGATCCAAACCGCCATGCTTGAAGCTATGCACCTTGACCTAAGCGTTGAAGAGGCAGACGCTATCAGTGGCAGACCTATGGGTATTCCTAATACGGGAATTTTCGGCTTAATGGACCTAGTGGGTATCGATATTATGCCGCATGTGCTTAATTCGATGATTCATTCTCTGCCGAAAACCGATGTTTTTCACCAACAAGCCGTTATTCCAGAGCTGGTTAAGAAAATGATCGCTGACGGCTATACCGGCCGCAAGGGCAAAGGCGGTTTTTATCGCATCAATAGAGCCGGCGGCAACAAAGTAAAAGAGTCCATTAATCTAAAGTCTGGCGAATACGCTACCAGCCAAAAGGCCAACTTAGCCTCGTTAACACCTTCTGTTGCAAAAGACTTACGCCAATTAGTCTGTTTTGACGATAAAGGAGGCCAATTCGCCTGGTCCGTTTTATCAAAAACTTTGAGCTATAGCGCTGGATTGGTGCCAGAAATTGGCGACAATATAGAGGCGATTGATCGCGCGATGAGGCTCGGCTACAACTGGAAATACGGGCCATTTGAACTGATTGATAAACTGGGCGTTGACTGGTTTATCGAAAAACTTGAAGCCGATAAGCAAATGATTGCTCCCATCCTGGCTGCGGCAAAAGGAAAATCATTTTATCGCTTCGATAATCAACAGCGCCAGTGTCTGAACCTGGCTGGAGATTATCAAGACATAAGGCGTGAAGAAGGCGTTCTATTATTAAGCGACATCAAACAGCGCCAGAAACCCATACAGGCTAACGCATCGGCGAGCTTATGGGATATTGGTGATGGCGTGGTGTGCCTTGAATTTCATAGCAAAATGAACGCGATCGATCCCGATATTTTAACGATGGTTGTTACGGCTATAGGCATTATTCCTGGCCAATACAAAGCCCTGGTTTTGTATAACGAAGCAGACAATTATTCTGTTGGTGCCAATATAGGCCTGGCGCTATTCGCCGCCAACGTGGCCGCCTGGCCACAGATTGAAGTGATGGTGAAGTCTGGCCAGGATACTTATAAAGCCTTAAAACGGGCGCCCTTCCCTGTTGTTGGTGCGCCATCGGGTATGGCGCTTGGTGGCGGCTGCGAAAGCCTGCTGCATTGCGACGCCATCCAGGCTCACTCAGAAAGCTATATGGGTTTGGTTGAGGTGGGCGTTGGACTTATCCCCGCCTGGGGTGGTACGAAAGAGACGCTAAACCGCTGGATGAAAAATCCTACCCGACCTAAAGGTCCCATGCCCGCGATTAGCAAAGCGTTCGAGTTAATTAGTACAGCAACGGTTTCAACCTCAGCCGCCGAGGCGAAGGAATACTTGTTTATATCACCATCAGACGGCATCACCATGAACCGTGATCGTTTGCTGTTTGATGCAAAAAATAAAGCTTTATCACTGCTGGTCGATTACAAGCCAGCAGAAGTCGTTGAGTTATCGTTACCCGGCGCCACAGCTCGAACCGCACTCAATTTAGCCGTCACAAGCTTTGTACAGTCTGGCAAAGCGACTGCTTATGATGGCGTAATAGCAGACCAGCTCGCCATCGTACTCAGCGGCGGAGAAACCGATATCTCCGACGTTCATAGCGAAGAAGATATATTGCAACTCGAGCGAAATGCCTTCATGCACTTGATAAAACAAGACAGTACGCTCGATCGCATCCAGCAGATGCTAGAAACCGGCAAACCGTTGAGGAATTAAATATGGCTATTTTTAAAGCACCCATCGAAGACATCAAATACCTGGACAATGAGTTTCTGGATAAATCAGAGCTCAGTGATATCGCAGAATTTGCCGAAATGACACCTGATCTGACCGATGCTATTTTTGAAGAAGCCGCTAAAATTAGTGAGTCTTTGCTGTTTCCCTTAAATCGTACAGGGGATGAACAGGGTTGCACACTAGCCAACGGCGTCGTTAGTACACCCGATGGTTTTAAGGATGCTTACCTGGAAATGACTGAAGCTGGCTGGGGAAATTTAACCTGTAAGCCAGAACATGGCGGGCAGGGTTTACCGCACTATATTGCCAATGCCGTCGATGAAATGATCGTTTCTAGCAATATGTCCTTCAGTATCTACCTGGGTTTAACCATCGGGGCGTATAACGCGATTGAAAGGTTTGCAACAGACGAACTGAAAAATAAATTCTTACCCAATATGGTATCTGGTAAATGGAGCGGCACGATGTGCTTAACCGAACCACACTGCGGTACCGACCTCGGCTTAATTCGAACAAAAGCAATACCACAAGATAATGGAAGTTACCTCATCAGCGGCAGCAAAATTTTTATCTCCGCTGGAGAACACGACCTCAGCGAAAACATTATTCATCTGGTGCTGGCAAGAACGCCAGACTCCCCAGCTGGCATCAAAGGTATTAGCTTATTTCTGGTACCTAAAATTAATGTCGCCGACGATGGTTCTCCTGGAACTTCAAATGCCGTTGTATGCAGCGCTATTGAGCATAAAATGGGGATCAAGGCTTCCGCTACCTGCGCCTTAGAATTTGAAAATTCGAACGGTTACCTCATTGGTGACTTGAACAAAGGTATGAAAGCGATGTTTATTATGATGAACAGCGCCCGAATTCACGTTGGCATACAAGGTCTTGCGGTCGCGCACGCCTCATATTGTGGCGCTGTAGATTACGCTAAAGAGCGACTTCAAGGTCGTGCTTTAACAGGAACTAAATACCCCGATAAAGCCGCCGATCCACTGATAGTACACCCAGACATCAGGCGTATGTTATTGACGATGAAAGCTTATACGGAAGGTGCCCGCGCATTCAGCACCTGGCTTTCTTTTCAACTTGATGTATCTCAACATTCGACTGACAAAAATAAGCGCCAACAAGCCGATGAACTGGTCTCTTTATTAACACCTGTGTTTAAGGCTTTTTTGACCGATATAGGCGAAACGGTGACGAGCTTGGGTATGCAAGTTTATGGTGGTCACGGCTATATTCGTGAAAATGGTATGGAGCAGTACCTGCGCGACGCCAGGATTTGTCAAATTTATGAAGGTGCTAATGGTATTCAAGCCTTAGACCTGGTTGGTAGAAAATTACCAGACCATATGGGTAGAAATCTTCGTCGTTTCTTTCACCCTCTGTCAGATTTTATAACTCAGCATAGCGACGATAAACAGATGTCACCCTTTATTAACCCACTGGCGAAATCATTTTCGAGATTACAGAATGCGACGCTAATGATTGCACAAAAAGGACTTTCGAATCCTGACGAAGCCGCCGCCGCGGCGAGTGATTACCTTAAATTATTCGGTCTGGTGGCCATAGGGTTTATGTGGGCCAAGATAGCTGACAACATCATTCATAATAAAGGCCAACTATCGGATGAATTCTATGACGGCAAACTGAAAACTGGCTTATTTTATATGCAACGCCTATTGCCACAGACGGGTTCTTTGTTGTCCAGCATTATGTCCGGCAGCGATAATATAATGAACGTGAATGAGAACCAATTCTAAAAAGCTAACAAAAAAAGCCCTGAATACTCAGGGCTTTTTTAACACTAATAAACCATCAATTTATTATTCAAGGTCTAACTGAATATTTTCACGGTTTTTATCGATCGTCGCCGCACCGATTCCTTTTACGTTCATCAGATCCTGCAGACTTTTGAACGGGCCTTTTTCTTCACGGTACCTTACAATCGCCCCAGCTTTGGCTATACCAATACCCTTAAGTTCTTCTGAGATTTCTTCAGCTGATGCGGTATTAACGTTAACGGCAAAAGCAGAAAGTGATGTTAACAGACATAATAAAACGATAAGTAACGCTATAATATTTTTCATAAATATCCCTATTCTTAATTAATAAAACGTCCTTGCTCTACAAGCTATACGAGTATTACTAATTAAAAATTACGGGTAAATACGTATTGTCTTAATCGTATGTACGTTATCACTTACAAAAAATATTGATTAAAAGATTATTTCAACATGCTAAACAGAAACCGGATCGGTGACGTCCCATTGCTTACAGCTCGGGCAACACCAGTTTAAGTCCACCGAACTAAAACCACATTGCTGACATTGAAAACTTAAGGGTACAACTTCAAGTTTATTTAGCGCGTCACAAAAGAAATGAGCGTCATCAAGATTAACTGAGTCTTTTTTAATCTTCGCGTACAGTTGCAGCATGCTTTCTCTGGGATCATTTATTAACTTTTCTCGCATATATGCCTCCGCTTGTTCAGCGCCTTTCTGCTCTAGCAGAACATCAAGAAAACGGCTGATAACAAACGGAGATTCATTGATGGTCTGCAGGTCTACGAGGAAATTAAATTTTTGTGTTGGTTGGTTCAACTTATCGAAGCAGTCGATAATCAAATCGAGATAGACTGGAACAAAGCTAATGTTTTGATTTTGTACGTTAATTAACGCTTTCAAGGCCTGTTTATAGTCTTTATTTTGCCTATAAATTTGAGCTGACATAACGCTAGCTCGAACGCATGTTGGATCAATTTTCTGTGCTTTTTTTAAGTAGTTTCGTGCTGCATTTATATCATTCTGAGCGAGATAATCTGCTGCAACTTCACAATGCAACTGAGACAGCACAGACGTTTGTTTTACCGCCTCAATTGACACTAATTTAACGACATACTCTATCGCCGCAAACCACTCTTTCTCTTGTTGAAAAATAGACAATAACTGTTTGGTAGCATTTAATTTGTGCTCGGTATTTTTTTCAAGCTCTAGAAAAATACTTTCTGCGCGGTCTAATAAACCAGCACGCATATAGTCCAGACCCAATTCATTCAGCACATCAGTACGCATAGCATGACTTAACTGTGGACGCGCAATTAGATTCTGATGCAGTCTTATTGACTTTTCGACTTCGCCTCTTTGGCGAAAAAGCGTACCAAGGGCCAGATGAATTTCAATCGTTTCGTCATCGACTTCTAATAAGTCGACAAAAACGTCAATGGCTTTATCGGGCTGTTCGTTTAATAAATAATTAAGCCCTTTGAAATAAGTACTGTGTCCAAGCTTGCTGACGTTTTGCTTGCGTCTATAGTACCTGGATGAAAAATACCATCCACTAGCAGCCGCTACAGGTAACAGCATGAATGAAATTTCATACATCTAATTAATCTGTTTAGCGGGATAAGTTCTTAAATTAGATATTTCTTTTTGTGTTACTGCGGCTTGCTTTGACAAGCTCGAATATCGGCGGCGTAAAACAAAGTTACTCCAAACTTTAGAACTAAGACCAATTAACACGCCTGCAACAAAGACAGCAAGAAGTGCAAAGGATAATGGTAATTCGAGCCAGCCGTAATAATAATTTATTTTTATTGTCGCTGAATTCAAGATAGCTAGTACAAACCCTGACACTAGAAAAAAGACGAACAGTAGTAAATAAATAAATTTCATATCATTTTTCTCAACTGTATATCATCCATGTCTTTAAAATCACGATCAAATTATAACAAGCTATAAACTTTATTATTGCATCTATTATCAAATAAAAAAGCCCCTGTACAGGGGCTTTTTTATTTTATTTTATTTTATATGCTTCTTTTGCTTCATCGACCCGTACACGTAACTCTTTTCCTGGTTTAAAATGCGGTACATATTTTCCTGATAAGGCAACAGGTGCACCATTTTTAGGATTTCTTCCTACCCTTGGAGGACGAAAATGCAGTGAAAAACTACCAAACCCTCTAATCTCTATTCTCTCGCCAGAAGCTAGCGAGCGACTCATTTTTTCCAGGATGCATTTTATCGCTAACTCAACATCTTTATAAGGAAGATGTATTTGTTGTTCTGCTAATTTTTCAATTAATTCTGATTTTGTCACGTCTCACCTTTACTGAAATTAGGCGGGAACCAAATGTTTCCCGCCTTATTTTAAACAGTGTTACTTATCTTCCATTGAACTCTTAAAGATATCACCTAAGGTAGGTGCACTAGCATTTTGTGACGAGTAATCACTCAATACAGCTTTCTCTTCATCATCGTCTTTCGCTTTAATAGATAAATTAATGGTTTTGTTTTTACGATCAATACCAATAAATTTCGCTTCAATTTCCTCACCTTCGGTCAGGATATTTCTAGCGTCGTCTACGCGATCACGATTTAATTCTGAAGCACGTAAGTAACCTTCAATTCCATCAGCTAACAAGATGACTGCGCCTTTAGCATCAACTTCCTTTACAGTACCCTTAACGAGACAGTTTTTCTCATTAACGCTCAGGAATTCCTGGAATGGGTCTTGTTCGATCTGTTTAATGCCTAATGAAATTCTTTCACGGTCTGAGTCAATGGCTAGAATAACAGTTTCTATTTCCATGCCTTTTTTGTAGTTCTGCAGATCTTCTTCACCTTTGTCGTCCCATGAAATATCAGACAAGTGAACAAGGCCATCGATCTCGCCGTCTAAGCCGATGAAAACACCAAAATCAGTGATTGATTTTATCAGGCCTTTAATTTTGTCACCTTTTTTGTGGATAGCAGAGAAGTCTTCCCAAGGATTGCCTTTACACTGCTTCATACCCAATGAAATACGACGACGCGTATCATCAATTTCAAGCACCATCACTTCAACTTCATCACCTAAAGAAACGACTTTCGCTGGGTTAACGTTTTTATTAGTCCAATCCATCTCTGAAACGTGAACAAGGCCTTCGATGCCATCTTCAATTTCAATAAAACAACCGTAATCAGTTAAGTTGGTCACTTTACCGCTTAGTCTTGAGTTAATTGGGTAACGATTTAAAATATTCACCCAAGGATCTTCACCTAACTGTTTCATACCTAATGAAACACGTTTTTTCTCTTCGTCGTAACGTAATACGATAACTTCGATATCCTGGCCGATCTCAATGACTTCCGAAGGATGCTTAACGCGTTTCCAGGCCATATCTGTAATGTGTAGAAGACCGTCTACACCACCTAAATCGATAAATGCGCCATAATCAGTCAAGTTCTTAACCATACCTTTTAGTACTGCACCTTCTTTTAAGTTGTTCAGTAAGGTTTCACGTTCTGCACTGTATTCTGTTTCTAAAACCGCACGACGTGATACAACGACGTTGTCGCGTTTTTCGTCAAGTTTAATGATTTTAAACTCTAAATCTTTACCTTCTAAGAATGACGTGTCTCTTAAAGGACGAACGTCAACGAGTGACCCTGGCAAGAAGCCTGTTAAACCACCCACTTCAACTGTGAAACCACCTCGTACTTTTCCAGTGATAACACCAATAACTGTTTCTTTTTCTTCGGCTGCCTTCTCAAGGAATCTCCAGGCGGCGGCTTTTTTAGCTTTATCTCTCGATAAAAGCGTCGCACCCAGGCCGTCTTCGACCATCTCCAGCACAACTTCTACTTCATCACCAATAGCAACTTCAAGTTCACCCGTTGCACTTACAAATTGCCAGCGCGGAACGTTACCTTCTGATTTAAGGTTAGCGTTAACGATAACTGAATCGTTCGTAATATCAACCACTTGGCCAACAATTAATGTACCTGGATTTAACTCGGCTGATTTGATGCTTTCTTCAAATAATTCTGCGAAATTTTCGCTCATGTCGTTCTCTTTGTTTGTTTTTTTAAGGATACTGCTCTTAAAAAAGGGTTGGTTAAAAAAAGGCTTGAGTCATTATGAACTCAAACCACCTTACATTCTCAATATCGAGATTTACTTGTTTTTCAATGAATCTAGAATCTGTTGTACCACTTCTTCAATGGTATAGAACGATGAGTCTATGTAGACCGCTCCATCAGGAACTGTCAACGGAGAAGCCGCACGAGTTTTATCTCGTTTATCTCTTTTCTCGACATCTTGAATAACATCGCGCAGATTAGCACTAATTCCTTTCTCAATCAACTGCTTATATCGCCTTTTTCCCCTTTCCTCGGCACTAGCGGTTAAGTACACTTTGTATTGCGCACTAGGAAACACGACAGTTCCCATATCTCGTCCATCTGCAACCAGGCCAGGTGGTTTTTGAAACAGCAGCTGTTTGGCTAATAAACGCTGCCTGACCGCTGAAAAAACGGCGATTTTGGAGGCAATATTTCCTATTTCTTCGGTTTGCAACTGCTGTTGAATTTCTTCACCGTCCAGCAGCACGGCCCAATCACCATTAAATTTAAATTCTAAGTTAATATTTTCGGCTAATTTCACAAGCGCTTTTTCATTACCGAGATCAACGTGACGATTAATCGCCGCGATACCGAGTGCTCTATATACAGTGCCGCTATCGAGGTAATTCCAGCCCAGTTGTTTAGCGACGATTTTTGAAACGGTCCCTTTTCCTGAGCCACCCGGTCCATCAATCGTCAACACGGGCGCTGAATCATTAACGCCCATCATGCTTGAAGTACAAAACCGCAAAAAGACGCCAGTTCTACAAAGTCGGGGAAAGAGGTTTTTACATTCTCACAGTTATTAATTTGAATAGCACTTTCAGATTGCAATCCGGCCACCGCAAAAGACATCGCTACTCGGTGATCATCCACACTTTCAACCACGCCACCTGATACGCGTCCACCCGTTATAACCATGCCATCTTCTGTCGCTTGTGCATTAACACCCAGGGCCTGTAGTCCATCTGCCATAACTTGTATTCTATCGCTTTCTTTAACCCTTAACTCCTGTGCTCCAGTAACCACTGTTGTACCGACGGCATAGGCAGCCGCAATAAAGATTACCGGGAATTCATCTATCGCCAGCGCTACTAACTCTTCAGGCACGTGTATCCCTGTTAGTTCGCTGCTTGTTACGCGGATATCGGCGACCTTTTCACCACCCACGGTACGTTTATTTAACAGCTCGATGTTGGCACCCATTTTTATCAGGATATCAATCACGCCCGTTCGCGTTGGGTTGATGCCTACGTGCTGTAGAGTGACATCAGAATTAGGCGTAATAGATGCCGCCACTAGAAAGAATGCCGCTGACGATATATCTGCCGGCACATCGATAGACGTTGCCGTAAGTCGGCCGCCGCCCTTCAAAGATACCGCTTTAGCTAACGTGTTGACCGTATAACCAAATCCTCTCAGCATTTGCTCTGTGTGATCTCTGGTTACCGCTGGCTCTATCACGGTTGTTGTCCCTTCGGCGTATAACCCCGCTAATAACAAACAGGACTTCACCTGAGCACTACCCATCGGCATTGCGTAGTTAATACCAGATAATGCCGCGCCACCCTTTATTCTTAACGGTGCCGTCCCGTTTCCGCTGCTCTCAACATTTGCACCCATTAACGCTAAAGGGTCTAACACACGGCGCATAGGTCGTTTTGTTAATGAGCTGTCGCCGGTCATAACACTATCGAAGTGTTGCCCGGCTAAAATACCCGACAATAAGCGCATAGACGTTCCTGAGTTGCCTACGTATAAGTCAGCATCTGGTTTTTGCAGTCCGTGCAAGCCAACACCGTGAATACGCAATCGCCCAGGCCCTAAACGTTCGATATTAACGCCCATGCTTTGAAACGCAGCCAGCGTCGCTAGTGCGTCGTCCGCTTCCAGGAAACCACTCACCTCAGTGATGCCTTCAGCCAAACTGCCTAACATCACTGAACGATGCGAAATAGATTTGTCCCCCGGAACGCGAAACTCACCCTTTAGCCCAGTACTCCGGCTTGAAATCATTGTATCCATGGTAATTATTTGTTTTGTAGACTTAAAAAATATTGTCGTGCATCTTGCGCGGATTTGAACATGTCGCATAAACCTTGTTTATCGCCCCGCTCAATCAGCGATGAAATTTTGCGATTCTGTTGCTCTAATTCTTTCATTACGTTTAGTAACTGGGGGCCGTTGGCCAAACAAATATCAGACCACATTTCAGGGTCACTCGAAGCAATGCGAGTGAAGTCCTTGAAGCCACCTGCGGCAAATTCAAAGATTTCTCGTTCGTCCTGCTTGTTTTTTAGTAGCTCGACTAAAGAAAACGCTAAAACATGGGGTAAGTGACTAGTCGCAGCTAAAACTTCGTCGTGATGATCGGCGCTCATCTTAGAAACGATAGCGCCCATACCTTCCCACCACGTTTGACACTGTTTAACTTTAACCGCGTCTGTCTGTTTAGTCGGGGTAATAATGACCCGTTTATTGGAAAATAAGTGCTCGATGGACGCATCCACGCCATTGTTTTCGGAACCAGCGATTGGATGTCCCGGCACAAAATTTGTTGGAATATCCGTAAAAACTGATTTTAGTGTCTTGATAACGCTTTCTTTTGTACTACCCACGTCAGTGTACAAGCACCCGTCCGACCAGACATCTTTCAATTGCCTAAAAATACGCTCAAAAGACCCCACAGGCGAACAGATAACCACAAGGTCAGCGTTCTTTACGGCTTCAGTAATAGACAACTCATAGCCGTCTATTACGCCCAATTCGACCGCCTTCTGTAAATTGCTTTCCTTCCTGCCGGTGCCGACAATTTCTAAGCACAGTTTGTTTTTTCGCGAGGCCCTAGCTATCGAACCCCCTATCAAGCCGACGCCAATGATGCACATTTTATTAAACATCATGTAACACCTTTTTAAGTGCATCTAAGCATTTCTTATTTTCACTATGCAAGCCAACAGACACCCTTAAGTGATGAGGCATGTTATACGCTCCGATGGGGCGAACAATGACGCCTGCTTCTAATAAACGGCGATAAACGCCTTGTGCATTGTCACCCACATTGACGCTGACAAAGTTGCCTACTGAGGGTATATAACTTAAACCTAACGCCTCAAAGCCACTCATCAGTTGCTGCAAGCCTTGTTTATTTAACTCTCGCGTTTGCTCAATGTATCGCTCATCTTTTAATGCCGCTTCAGCCGCCACAAGGCCTAAAGAGTTAACGTTAAAAGGGTGCCTCACTCGATTGAGATAATCAGCGATATCAGGATGACTGACCGCATAACCCACCCTCAACCCTGCTAGTCCATAGGCTTTTGAGAATGTTCGAGTGACAATCAAATTCGGAAATCGTTGTAACCAGTTTATGGCGTCTGGATAGTCCGTCTGTTCTAAATATTCACCGTATGCTTCATCTAGCACCACAATAACGTGGCTGGGCATTTGGCTAATAAACGTTTCAAGCTCGGCGGGCTCCAGCCAGGTACCGGTTGGATTATTTGGGTTGGCGATAAATACTACCGATGTTTTCTCATTAACTAATGCCTGCATCGCGTTTAAATCGTGTCCATAAGCCCTTTTTGAACCTTCAGGATAGGCCGTCGCCACGCAAGCCGTTGCGCCCACCGCCTGGGTAGCTATCGAATAAACGACAAAGGCGTATTCCGAATACACTGCTTCACGCCCAGCAGATAAAAACACCCGGGCGACCGCATCTAACACGTCGTTAGAGCCATTACCCAAGGTGATCATACCCGCAGAAACGCCCAGCTTCTCTGATAGGGCTTTCTTTAAGCGAAATCCGTTTCCGTCGGGGTATAGTGATACGTCATCGATTGCTGCCTTAATGGCCTGTTTTACATCGTCACTCGGGCCCAAAGGGTTTTCATTTGAGGCCAGTTTAACGACATCATTTATACCCATCTCTCTTTGCAATTCATCGATCGGTTTGCCCGGTTGATACGCGTGCATGCCATTCATAGGCTCAACGACTAAATCGCAAAAGGTATTCAAAGTAGACATAGTTTTATACTCACCACGACGTGGCTCAGCGCCCCATTGTTTTAAATAACGGCTTTTGGGTAAGATCCCAAAACCTTTAATAAGTTGACGTTGAGTACCAGTTCTTTTAGAACGGCAGCAACTTTCGCATCATCCTGGTGGCCGTCAATATCAACGAAAAACACGTACTCCCATGCGCCTTGTCTTGATGGGCGAGACTCAATTTTATTTAAACTAATACCCGCATATGCAAACGGTGCGAGCACTGACTGCAATGCACCGGCAATGTTTTTTGTGGAAATCATCATACTAGTTTTGTCTTCGCCGCTAGCAGGAACTTTCTGCAGGCCTATGACTAAAAAACGCGTTGTATTGTGTAATTCATCTTCTATATGAGCGGCCAATTTATTTAATTTATAAAGATCCGCAGCTACTTCACCCGCAATCGCAGCGGACCCCGGTTGTTCACGGGCAAGGCGAGCCGCTTCTGCATTACTGCTAACGGCGATAGTTTCTACTCCAGACAGATTAGCCATCAGCCACTTACGACACTGGCCCAGAGATTGTTGATGAGAGTAAATCAGCTTGATTCGGTCTAGTGAATCTTCTACCGACAGGAGATGGTGATGGATACGCAGCTCGACTTCGCCACAAATGTGCAAAGGTGAACTCATAAATCTGTCAAGGGTGTGACTAATAACGCCTTCGGTTGAGTTTTCCACCGGTACAACGCCATATTGCGCTTCACCGCTTTCGACTTCGTGAAAAATATCTTCAATGGTCGCCGCGTCAACTGTTATCACCGCATGACCAAAGTGCTTTAAAGCTGCTTCCTGAGTGAACGTACCCGATGGGCCTAAAAATGCGACGGTTAGCGGTTTTTCTACCGCCAAACAGGAGGACATCAATTCACGATAAATTCGCGCTACGTGCTCACCCTTGAGTGGCCCAGGATTATTGTCTTTTACCCGCCTTAGAACAGACGCTTCACGATCTGGTCGATAAAAATCCGTCGTTTCTCCATCAGCCAATTTTACTTCAGCCACGTCTTTTGCTAATTCCGCTCGCTGATTAAATAGTGTCAATAATTGGTTATCCAGCTCGTCTATCGAAACCCTTAGCTCAGATAATGACTTATTAACACTCATCTAGCAGCTCCTAAAGAGCCCTAACGGATAACACACCGTTAATTTTTTTGATTCGTTCAATCACATCTTCGGTCACTGCGATATCAACATCTAATAGTGTGTAGGCCACATCACCCCTGGACTTATTTAATAAATCCAAAATATTATGATTGGTTTCTGCCAATATACTCGATATCTGCCCTACCATATTGGGTACATTAGCATTTGCGATCGCTAGGCGATAACCTGCAACTCGAGGCATTTTTACGGTTGGGAAATTAACGGAGTTTTTAATATTGCCATTTTCAAGAAATTCCTTTAACTGGTCGGCAATCATAACGGCGCAGTTTTCTTCAGCTTCAGCTGTTGAAGCGCCCAGATGCGGCAGGGTAATTACTCGCGGGTGATTTTTCAATAAATTACTCGGGAAGTCACAGATATAGGCATAAAGCTTACCTGCGTCCAATGCCGCGACGACGTCTTTATCGTTTACGATACCGTCACGAGAAAAATTCAAAATGATCGCGTGATCATTCATCGTCGCTATGCGACTAGCGTTAATTAGATTTTTTGTACCTTCATTCAACGGCACGTGAACGGTAACGAAATCGGACCTTGCCAGCAGCTCATCTACCGTATTCGCAGATTCAATGGATGATGATAATTGCCATGCACGTTCAACGGTAATGGCTGGGTCATAACCCACGACATTCATACCTAGCTCTTGCGCGGTATTGGCCACCGATGTACCAATAGCCCCAAGACCAATGACACCCAGAGTTCGACCCGGCAGCTCAAAACCAACAAAATTCTTTTTGACCTGCTCCACTTCTTTGCCAATCGCTTCGTCATCGCCCTGGAGGTTTTTCGCGCACTCCCAGGCCTGACAAATATTGCGACAACCCAACAGCATACCTGTTAATACAAGCTCTTTAACAGCATTCGCGTTAGCGCCAGGAGCATTGAAAACCGGAATACCCATGGCGGTCATTTTATCTACTGGGATGTTATTAACGCCAGCGCCAGCACGACCAATTGCTAACACACTTGGGGGGATTTCGACATCGTGTAATTTCAGGGAACGAAGCATATACGCATCGGGAGACTGAAGCTCTGAAGCCACCTCGTATTTATCTCTTGGAAATTTATCGAGCCCTTTGACGGAAATATTATTCAAGGTCTGAATTTTATACATTTTTTACTTACCTATAATTTATTAACTGTTTTTTTAAGCTTTAGTTCTTTCGAATTCGGCCATCATACTGATCAATGCATCTACGCCTTCTTCGGGCATTGCATTATAAATACTGGCGCGCATACCGCCGACAGAACGGTGACCCTTCAGGGTAACCAGACCAGCCTCGTTAGCATCCTTCAAAAAAACCGAGTCCAGCTCACTGTTAGCCAGCGTGAACGGAATATTCATCCGTGAGCGGGATGATATCTGCACTGGGTTCGCATAAAAATCAGAGTTGTCTATCGCCGCGTATAGCTTATTTGATTTACGAATATTTCGCGCTTCAATCGCCGACACACCGCCTTGCTCCTTTAGCCATTCATACACCAGACCCATCAAGTACCAACTGTAAGTCGCAGGAGTATTGAACATGGAATCGGCATCCGCGTGTTTTTTATAATCCATCATTGAGGGTGAACCAGCGCGAACATGGCCGACCAAATCTTCGCGAACAATCGTTAACGCGATGCCCGAAGGCCCCATATTCTTTTGCCCACCGGCGTAGATAACGCCAAATTTACTGACATCAATTTCCCTTGAAAGAATATTTGATGACATATCCGCCACCAGGTCGATACCACCCACGTCTGGGATATCTTGAAATTCTACACCACCGATAGTTTCATTACTGGTGTAGTGCAGATAGGCCGCATCTTGGTCTATATCCCAGCTATTTATTGCTGGTATGGAGGTGAAATTATCCGCTTCCGAACTAGCTGACACTTGCACGTCACAAAATATTTTCGCTTCTTTGATCGCTTTTTCAGACCAGGCGCCCGTATTTACATAGCAGGCCTTGCTTTTGTCACGAAGCAAATTCATCGGCAGCATTGAAAACTGCGTTGTAGCACCACCTTGTAAAAAAAGAACCTTATAATTGGCGGGGATATTCATCAGTTCTCTAACATCTGCCTCGGCTTTTTCAGCGATTGAGATGTACTCTTTTCCACGATGGCTCATTTCCATCACCGACATGCCAGAGCCATTCCAATCTAACATTTCGCTCTGAGCTTTTTGTAATACTTCTAAGGGTACCGCAGCAGGGCCGGCACTAAAATTATAAACACGGGACATTCAATACTCCTAAACTATCAATCTTCAATTTCATTACTAGATGAAGCGTCTACGGGTAAAACTTGCTCGTCTTCACCCATCACCATATCGTCTTCATCATCACTTTCTTCGTCGCCCAGGCTAGCGATACGGTCTAAACCGATTACTTTTTCATTTTTTCCTGGTCGTATTACCCGAACACCCTGCGTATTTCTGCCTAAAATAGAAATTTCTTTGGTACGCGTTCTAACCAGCGTTCCGCCGTCGGTAATCAACATTAATTCATCAGTTTCATCGACCAATACCGCGCCAACAAGCACGCCATTTCGATCACTGGTTTGCATCGCTATCACACCTTGGCCGCCGCGCTTATGTATCGGGTATTCTTCTATCTGAGTACGCTTACCGTAACCATTTTCGGTTAACGTAAGGACGGTGCCAGGCTGTGAAATAATGAGTGAAATAATTCGTTCACCCTCTTTAATACGCATACCTCGTACGCCACTAGCGCTGCGCCCCATAACCCTTACGTCAGATTCATTGAAGCTGGCCACCTTGCCTGAACTCGCGAACAACATAATATCTTTTTTACCATCGGTTACCGCCACACCCACCAGGGTGTCGTCTTCACGTAAATCAATAGCAATTTTTCCGTTAGCGCGAGGTTTCTCAAATTCCTTAATTAAAGTCTTCTTCACCGTGCCAGACTCTGTCGCCATAAACACGTATTGGTCATCAATAAACTCGCGCATTGGCAAAATGGCGTTGATGCGTTCATCGGCATCTAGTGGCAACAAATTAACGATCGGCTTACCACGGGCAATTCTGCTGGCAACAGGTAGGTTAAATACGCGCAGCCAATACACTTTACCTTTACTGGAAAAACATAGCATTGTGTCGTGCGTATTGGCGATGAACAGCTTATCAATAAAGTCTTCATCTTTTGTATTCGCTGCGGTTTTACCCTTACCACCGCGGCGCTGTGCCGTATAGGAGGTCAGGGGTTGTGATTTAATATAGCCCTCGTGCGACAAGGTGACCACCATGTCTTCTTCGGTAATTAAGTCTTCAGCCGTTAAATTCAAAAACTGGTCTAAAATTTCCGTCCTACGATCCTCTTTATATTCTTCAACCAACTTAATTAGCTCGTCACGAATAACAGACATCAATCGCTGCCTATCCGCCAAAATATCCAGGTAATCATCAATAGCCACCAATAGATCTTTGTACTCTTGCAAAATTTTATCTTGCTCAAGACCGGTTAAACGGTGCAAACGGAGCTCTAAAATGGCTTGCGCCTGTGCGGGCGACAAATGATAGCTATTTTCTAGCAAACCATAGTGATCTTCTAACTTATCTGGGCGCGAGCGGTCCGAGTCTGCTTTTGCTAATAACTCCGCCACTAAACCTGGCTGCCATGCCTTTCCTAACAAACCAACTTTTGCTTCAGCTGGTGTTTTGGCTGCTTTAATGACTGCAATCATCTCATCAATATTCGACAGGGCAACGGCGAGACCTTCAAGGGTATGAGCACGCTCACGGGCTTTGCGCAAGTCGTAGATCGTTCTACGCGTAACCACCTCGCGTCTGTGATCGATAAAAGCTTCTAAAATCTGCTTAATATTCAAACACTGGGGGCGCCCATCGATCAACGCCACCATATTGATACCAAACACATTTTGTAATTGTGTTTGCTGATACAGGTTATTAACAATAACTTCGGGCACTTCGCCGCGCTTCAGCTCAATGACCATGCGCATACCATCTTTATCAGACTCATCGCGTAAACCAGAAATACCATCTAATTTAGCGTCTTTAACGAGGTGCGCAATTTTTTCCAGCAAACGCGCCTTATTAACCTGATAAGGCAACTCGGTCACAACTATAGATACCTTAGTGCCAACTCCCTCTTCACCTTCCACGTGATAACGAGCACGCAAATAAATACGCCCCCGCCCAGTGTGATAGGCTTCTCGGATACCATCGGAACCATTAATAATGCCTGCCGTCGGGAAGTCTGGCCCAGGAATAAACTCCATTAATTTGTCAATGCTCGCGTCGGGTTCATCGATCAAATGCAAACAAGCGGTCGTTATTTCTGCCAGGTTATGCGGTGGGATATTGGTCGCCATGCCGACAGCGATGCCAGACGAACCATTAATTAGTAGTAAAGGAACGCGGGCTGGAAAAACGGCGGGTTCAGACTCTGATTCGTCGTAGTTGGCGTTAAAATCCACCGTTTCTTTGTCGATATCGGCCAGCATTTCATGCGATAGTTTCGCCATTCTGATCTCGGTATAACGCATCGCCGCAGCCGAATCACCATCAACCGAACCAAAGTTACCCTGACCATCTACCAGCATATGGCGCATTGAAAAAGGCTGCGCCATACGAACAATCGTATCGTACACAGCAGTATCTCCGTGCGGGTGATATTTACCGATCACATCACCAACGATACGTGCGGATTTTTTATAGGATTTATTCCAGTCGTTACCCAACACGTGCATGGCAAATAACACACGACGATGCACGGGCTTTAACCCATCACGCACATCCGGTAACGCTCGACCAACAATGACACTCATCGCGTAATCCAGGTAAGACTTACGCATTTCATCTTCAATGTTGACCGGTATCGTTTCTTTTACGAGCTCAGCCATTTAGCAGTATCTCCTCAGACGCCTAATTATTCAGAAATTACATAATTCGGATACCCAGATGCGACTCATGCGTCACCTCTTAACTATCTCAAAATGCATGAAAAATAAAGCCGAAATTATACCCTAAAACAGCTTCTTCTTAATAGCTTTGTTTGCGACCCAAAAAGAACGCTTTTGCGCCAAACCAGTTGGCTAAATTATGAATAGAACGGTTCAGCGATTTCAAATAATTCAGCACGCCTATATAAGCACGCATTAACCTTCAACCCTTGTTCACAGATTGTCGCTTAGAAGTCGCAACTGACTTAACTTCGCCGCCGCTGATTACCAGATTACGCCCGGCATTTTTCGCCGCGTACAAGGCCTTATCGGCCACCTCGATTAAAACTGCTTTATCAATTGCTTTTGACACCCCCGACTGCTCGACGACAAAAGTTGACACGCCAATTGATATGGTTATCTGCAGCTGCTTGCCTTCCGCCACCTGAAGAACGGACTTGGCAATGACATTACGCATCCGTTCCGCCACTTCAACCCCTTTCTTTTCAGCCGCGGTCGGTAAAATGGCGACAAACTCCTCGCCGCCGTAGCGTGCCAGAATATCATTGCTTCTAAGCTGGCTTCGCAATAATTCTGCCACGTGTCTGAGCGCCATATCGCCTACCTGGTGGCCAAAACTATCATTCACTTTCTTAAAAAAATCGATGTCGATAAACAAACAGGACAAACTATCGCCGGTTCTTAACGAACGCAGAATTTCCTCATCCATGCGTTGCTCGAAAAAACGACGGTTATTAACGCCCGTCAAGGTATCGAATAGACTGCTTCGTCTCAGCTGTTCGTAGTTCAACGTGTTTTCCATACAAACGCTCAACACCTTACCCAAACGATCCAGAAAATACGTGGCCATATCCGCCTGGAATCGAGTTTCGTCATCACTACCAAAAACCAGGCAGCCTAAATACACCCCGCGCCTTATCAAAGGGATAATCGCTACCGTATGAGGAATGGGCGTATCAGCTGGCCAAAACTCTTTTACAAGAAGCCTTTTAGCGTCACCCAATAAAATTCGTTGTGATAAACCAAGTGTTGCTTTGAACAAACCGACCTTAGACAGCAAAATAACGCTTCGGTAATCTTCCGATTGAAAACCATCTTCCGCGATAAACTGCCTGATTTCATCATTTTCATCCGCCAACACCAGCGACAATGAGTCCAAATTAAATACCAGTTTAGCCTCGTCATGAATATTTACCACTAATTCGCACAATGAATTAAGTGATAACAAGCGCATTTCCAAATCCTGAAATCGTTTCAGCATCTCTTCGTTTTTTTGCGCACGCGCGATCATACCGTCCATATGGCTTTCTAACATGTAAACCTGCGTTTCCAGATCCATTTCCGTATCTTTACTCATGTTTGCTTTAATCAGCGCTCAACAATCGAATCAACTCGTTTTCTGATAACACAGAAACGCCCAATAACAATGCCTTTTTTAGCTTTGAACCCGAGTCTTCTCCCGCCACGACAAAATCGGTTTTTTTTGATACGCTGCCGGTCACTTTTGCGCCCACGGCCTGCAAAGCTTCTTTTGCCTGGTCTCGCGTCATCGTCGCTAAGGTCCCTGTTAAAACCATGACTTTACCTGATAATTCGTGATCCTCATAACTGGGGGTAATTAAATCCGGCCAATCAACCCCGCACTCCAGTAACCCATCGATAACCTCACGATTATGTTCCGACTGAAAAAAAGAAATGAGGTGCCGAGCTACAATGGGGCCGACATCAGGAACGCGCTCTAACTCTTCAATCGACGCTTGCTGCAAGGCGTCCAGGTTAGCAAAATGATTCGCTAAATTAGCCGCTGTCACTTCTCCAACCTCACGAATACCCAGCGCATATATAAACCGTGACAGACTAGTGGATCGACTTTTATCCAGCGCGGCTAGCAGGTTATCGGCCGACTTATCCGCCATTCTCTCAAGCCCTGACAATTGCTCACGCGTTAAACGATACAAGTCCGCGGGGGTTTTAATTAAACCCTGCGCAACCAGTTGTTCTACCAGCTTATCACCCAGGCCCTCCACATCCATCGCCTTACGCGAGGCGAAGTGCTTAATTGATTCTTTAACTTGCGCAGGACAGTAAAGGCCTGCAGAACAGCGAACAATCGCCTCACCAGCTATTCTTTCAACCGCCGAGCCACAAACGGGGCAAAGCGCCGGCAGCTTAAAGGCAACCGAACCCGGCAACCTCTTCTCTTTGACCACCGAAACGATTTCAGGGATAACGTCACCCGCCCGCCTAACGATAACCGTATCACCAATGCGCACGTCCTTTCTGCGTATTTCATCTTCGTTATGCAAGGTCACATTGGTCACCGTCACGCCACCGACAAAAACGGGGGATAAGCGAGCAACCGGGGTAATGGCGCCGGTTCTGCCGACCTGAACGTCTATATCGAGCACCGTGGTCATTTTTTCTTGCGCTGGAAATTTGCGTGCGATAGCCCATCGCGGCGCCCTGGAAACGAAGCCAATCTGTTCTTGCAACGCAACGCTGTTTACTTTGTAGACAACGCCATCAATCTCATAAGGTAAACGCGACCGTTTATCCACTAAAACATTGTACGCCGCATGGCATTGGCTCACTCCCTTAGCGGTCGATATCTGATCACACACCGGCATACCCCAGGCAGCAAATAACTCAAATAATTTTTTTTGAGTAACTGGCCGCTGCATACCTTCTACAATGCCCACGCCGTACGTATAAAAGGCCAGCGATCGTCTAGCGGTGACTTTCGAGTCTAGTTGTCTCAAACTACCTGCAGCCGCGTTACGTGGGTTAGCGAAGGGTTTTTCTGCTGATTCGGCTGCTTCTGCATTGAGTCGCTTAAAAGCAGCCAGCGGCATAAATACTTCACCCCTTATCTCGACCACCGTCGGCAAAGCTTTACCTTTAAGCTTTAGAGGTATCGACTGGATAGTTTTAACGTTTTCAGTAACATTCTCGCCATTCTTTCCATCACCTCGGGTCGCTGCGCGAACTAGCCGGCCATCGTTATACAACAGAGAAATAGCCAGCCCATCGAGCTTTGGCTCGACAAGGTACTCTACGTCATCAGACAGTTTAACCTTGTCACGCACTCGCTTGTCGAATGCCTCGAACTCATCATCACTAAAGACATTATCCAGGGATAGCATCGGAACCTGGTGCTGCACTTGCTGAAACACCTGCAATGGAGCGGAACCTACGCGTTGAGTGGGAGAATCCTCCGTTACCAACGTCGGGTTATCGGCTTCCAGCCGCTGCAGTTCACGCATTAAAGCATCGTAGTCGGCATCCGGAATTTGAGGGGCGTCGAATTGATAATAGTTTTGATTATGCCAATTAATATCTTCACGCAATTGTTGAATGCGCTTCCCTGCAGAATAATCTGGCGTCATATAGTAGACAGCTTTATAAGTTGCGATTGAATCGCTTCAATTTTATGCAACGTCAGTTCTTTCATTTCTTCATCCACCAGGTTTGCATCAAGCATCTGACTTAGCTCACGGGCCGTATTCAACATGCTATCAAACGCCGATTCTGGATTAATAGAGGCGTTAACCTGAAAGAATAGAACAATCCCCGTTGATTCAAAATCACACATATTGCCGACCGGAAATATGCCCGGCTCTAATAAGTTAGCAACGTGAAAGCACTGGCTCTCAACCCCATCCTGTCTCTCATAATAATGAAAAATTCCCATCTCGCCAAACTCAAGGTCCAGCTTAGTAAACGCGTCTAATAATGTCGGCCCCGTTAATACATCACCCCGCACCGGCAAGACGGCTAATTGAATGACCTGAGCCTGATCGGCCGTCGGTACAGCCTGATCTTCGACAGGCCGCTCAACCGGCTCAGCGGCTTCAGCTTTTGTTTCGCCAGCATCCTGTTCCTCGCCATCTGATTCTACAACTACCGAAACGTCTGAAACCATGGTTCCATTCGAGATAACGGGTTCAATTTTCTGCTGTTGCAGGGTGTCGTCGAAGCGGTTTTCTTTTTCGCCCGCTTTCTTTTGAACAGCATCATAGACATAGATACCGACCAGGATAATAATCCCCGCCACAAGCAGTATGAGTCTTAATGAATTTTCTTCCATTTTGTTCGTTCCTTAAAAAATTAATTTATCCACATTGAATATCTATTATTAAAAACGGCAGCGCTTATTATCTATGCTTTAACTGGCGACCATCTTTACCGCCTCTTCTATATCGACAGCGACTAGCCTGGATACTCCTGGCTCTTTCATCGTTACACCCGCGAGTTGATTTGTTATTTCCATGGTCGCTTTATTGTGAGTAATTAAAATCATTTGAACGTTCTCTGACATTTCTTTGACCAACGCCCCAAAGCGACCAACATTTGCTTCATCTAGCGGCGCATCTACTTCATCCAGCATACAAAAAGGTGATGGATTTAAATCAAAAATTGAAAATACCAACGCCACTGCGGTTAGTGCTTTTTCGCCGCCGGATAACAAATGAATGGAGCTATTGCGCTTACCAGGGGGTCTCGCCATAACCGTCACCCCGGCGTCAAGCAAGTCTTCGCCCGTTTGCTGTAAATACGCGTGCCCACCGCCAAATAATTTAGGGAAGCGTCGTTCAAAACCTGCATTCACTTTATCAAAGGTTTGTTTAAACAAAAAGCGGCTTTCCTTATCAATTTTTTCTATCGCTGTTTCCAGCGTTTTCAACGCCTCGGTTAAATCATTCTGCTGGCTGTCCAGGTATTTTTTTCTTTCAGACTGAGTTTCATATTCTTCAATCGCGGTCAAATTAATCGGCCCGAGTCGGTCAATTTTTTCAGCCAGCTGGCTTACTTGTTCTTGCCAGGCTGCTTCACTGGCCTCATCCGGTATATTCGCTAGCGTATCCGACAGGGCGACGCCTGTTTCTTGCAGCTGCTCTACTAACGTCTGTTTCCTGACCAGTACCTCCTGATGATCGACCTTCGCGGCTGACGCGTTTTCTCTCGCCTGTAACACTTGCTGCTCCGACTGATGACGTTTTGCTTCAAGTTCGCGAATCATTTGCTCTGTTGTTTCGGCGGCTGATCTGACTTGCGCGAGTTGATCCTCGGTAAGAAGGCGTTTTTTTAGATTTTCTTCCAGCAGCTTTTTTTCTTCGTCTAACGGATCATGAATGAGCTGCAGCTGGTCCGTAAATTCGCTCACTTTTTCAGACGCCAGGGTAATACGCTCTTTCACCATTTGAGTGTTTTGCACCGCCAGCGCCTGGGATGATCGTATTGATTCCAGCTTTAGCATCAAACCATGCGTCAATTCACGGGCAGCATGGACCTGCCGGCGCGCATCATCCAGCAGTGATTTTTTTTCATCTCGTTGCGCCTGTAACGTTCCACGCTGCGTTTCTAATTGCGCAGACTGGTCGATAGCTCGCTCGAGTGCTAACTTGCACTCAGACAAGCTCGCAGTAGCTTGTTCAAACTCTTGCTTCGCCTGAACTGAATCGGCGTCAATTTGTTCTAATCTGTGCTGCGCCTGTTGAGCTTTGGTACGGCCTTCGTTCAACTGCATGCTTAATCGTGATAATTGCTTCACCACCTCGGCGTTTTTTTGAGATAAATCGCGAATCTTTTTTTCGGTTTCAGACAGCTCGATGCGCGCGCTTGTCAATGCCTGCTCTTTTAGAGAAATAGTTCTTGATAAGGCCTCGAGGTGTTGAGCCAGCTTGTTTTTCTCTTTTTCTAGCAACAGTACGCTGTCATTATTATCGTCTGGCTTGAAGCAAACGCTATCAGCGTGCAGCCAAACACCGTCCCGAGTGATCACCGACTCGTGCTCAGCCAGCGTCGATATTAGCGTTCTGGCCTCCGCTATCGATTCTGCAACGTGCACGTGCTTTAACAACACCATCGCCGGCATATCCGCCGTCACCAGACTGGCTAAGGATGTTTTACTGAGTTGAGTATTTGCATTGTCCAGGCCTGAGTTAAATAGTGTCAGACCGCCGCTCGGCCACCCGTCAGCCTGATTCAAAATAGCCGTCATATCGTCTACACAAATCGCTTGTAATCGTTTACCCAGTACAATTTCAAGCGGTTTTTCCCAGCCGGCAACGACGTCTATTTTTTCAACCAGCGTAGCTGCATTAGTCAGACCCATATCAGCCAGCCATTGACTCGCGCTCTGATCAGCATCAGCCTGATTGGAGCGTAGAAGAACGACTATCGATTCTAGTCGTCCTGCCAGTCTTGCGTACTCAGAACGCAATTCTGATAATAACTCACCTTCGGTATAAATAAATTGCTGAGTAACGGACGCAGCTTGCTGGTTCGTCACTAATAAAGCCTGCTCTTTTTGCTGTTGAGCCTCAAGCGCATCATGTTGTTTTTGCAACGCTACTGAGCCATTATCATGCAGTATTTTTTGCAGCCTAGCTCGCTCTTCATTGACGGCGGCTAAACCTTGTGTCGATTTAAACAGTTGTTTTTCCAGCTGGTCTATTTTTATCTTCTCAACGTCAATCGCTCTTTTGGGTTCGGCTACGCGATAGGTAAAGTCATCCCATTTTTTTTGCCACTCACCCAACGAGAATTCCGCCTCAATTAAAGATTGCGCCACCAGGCTCTCTTGCTGTTTTGCTTCTAACAGGGCCTGCTCGCTTTCTGCTATTAAATCGTCGAGTTCTGCTGACTTGCCTTTGCCGTCAGCGAGCTCTTGCTTTGATAACGAGAGCATAGTCTTGTAACGTTCGAGCTCGGCGTGGAACTGCTCTTTTTTAGCTTGTTGCTGCTGTAGAGCTTGTTCTGATTTGGCGATATCAGAACCTACCGCATAGAACGTGGCTTGCACTTCATTTAAGGTTTCGCGCTGCGCGTTATACTTTTCGCGCTGCAGAGTGGTGTTTTTTTCAACTTCACGCTGTATTGCCAGCGCTTCATCAATTTTCAAATGTAGCGTTTGCAGCTTTTGGTGCTGCCTCTCGTCGTGCTCGTTTAATGCCTGCCAACGCAAAGCAAGCAGTTGGGCTTTTAGCTGACGTTCCTGCGTTTTTAACTCCTTGTATCTCTCAGCTGTACCCGCCTGGCGTTTCAGGTGACGGCATTGCTTTTCAATTTCTTCGCATATATCGGCGATACGCTCGAGGTTTTCTCGCGTACGTCTGATCCTGTTTTCGGTATCGCGGCGGCGCTCTTTATATTTTGATATCCCTGCGGCCTCTTCCAAAAACACCCTTAATTCATCCGGCTTAGCTTCAACTATGCGGGATATAGTACCTTGCTCGATGATGGCATAGCTGCGTGGACCAAGCCCCGTACCGAGGAATAAATCCGTGATGTCTTTTCGACGACAACGCGTACCATTAAGGAAATAGACCGACTGGCCTTCACGGTTGACCTGTCGTTTCAGAGAAATTTCACGATAAGCGGCGAACTCCCCCGTTATCGTGCCGTCACTATTATCAAAAAACAACTCCACGAACGCTTGTCCAACGGGTTTTCGAGTCGTTGATCCGTTAAAAATAACGTCTGCCATTTGGTCTCCGCGAAGGTGTTTAGCAGAGCTTTCTCCCAGCACCCATCTAACAGCGTCAATCACATTTGATTTACCGCAACCATTTGGCCCCACAATACCCACTAAATCACTCGCGAAAGGGATCGTTGTCGTATCAACAAATGATTTAAAACCAGATAGCTTTATTTTTTCCAAACGCATCAGCTAACGATACATGATTGTGCTTTTTTCATAAAGATGACTGAGGTGTTTTTATTACTTATAACAGGCTATTTAACTATCAATTTCATATTCGTTGTAAAATTACCTTTTTATGACCATTTGACAACATACCATGAGCACACAAGCCAGCACTGACCTTGAGACCTTTCCCAATCCAAATATCGAACGCGATTACACGATTCGAATAGATACACCCGAATTTACCTGCTTATGCCCAAAAACGGGGCAGCCTGACTTCGCCACTTTGTCGCTTGAATACGTGCCTGACAACAGCTGTATAGAACTGAAGGCTTTTAAGCTTTACGTCTGGTCTTACCGGGACAAAGGCGCGTTTCACGAGGCCGTTACAAACCAGGTTCTTGATGATTTAGTTAAGGCCTGCGAGCCACGTTTTATGCGTTTATCGGCTGAATTTAATGTCCGCGGCGGCGTTTACACGACCGTTGTCGCCGAATATAAAGCCGACGACTGGCAGCCTTCTACTCCTGTTCAACTGCCTTAACAGAAGAAGTTTGTTAGCGTCGTCCTTCCCGGACGAAAAAACATTTATCCATTCAGTTTCAATTCATCCTTAACCGTTATCCTGTAGCTGTAAGTTAACCACACTGCTGTTGCAGTTAAGGATGATAACCATGAATAGATTAAACACATCAATAATAGTTATTTTTTCTTCCTTGTTCTTTATCAGCAGCTCTGCATTTGCTGAAAGAAGATATAACGATAACGATCGTCATTCAGCTTATTCGTATAATCAACAACACACTCAGCATCAAACCAAACTGAGTGCTAAGCGCTCGCATTATCAACAACAAAATCATCACTACCGGAAACAGGACCATCACTCAAACTTTGGGCGCCATCAACAGCACTACACAAAACGCCATCACCGGCCTAAGCATTACGGCCACGACTATAAGCAGCAAAAAGTAAGGTATTCAAATTATTATTACCCAAGCCAATATGTGCAACGGGTCGTAAGAAATCAACACGCGTTAAATAGCGGCTTAAACATTTACTTGCACTTTTAATCCCTCCCCCGTGAGATTCTATCTCACGTACTCAAAGGCGGACATATGTCCGCCTTCTTTTTTGCCTCTATATTAAGGGATCAAAACCCTGTTATTTACAACAAGGATTGCAGTAGTTTGTTTAAACGATGGACGAATGTAGCCGGGTCTTCTAATTGACCACCTTCGCTTAACAACGCCTGTTCAAACAATAAATGCGCCAAGTCTGAAAAACGTTCGTCATCTGCTTCGTCTTTTAAACGCTGAATCAGCGCGTGATCCGCATTCACTTCAAACGTGGGCAAACTCGCCGGCATCTCTTGCCCTGCCGCCTTCATGATGCGCTCCATATGCGCGCCCATTTCATGCTCATCGGCCACTAAACAGGCGGGAGAGTCGGTTAAACGAGAACTAAGGCGAACCTCTTTCACTTTGCCATCCAGTACTTTCTGGATTTTTTCCAGCACGCTAGTAAGCGTTTCGTCGTCTTTTTTATCGGTTACTTTTTCGTTTTTCTCATCGTCCTTTTTGATCGCATCGAGATCCAAATTACCTTTCGCAACAGACTGTAGCGACTTACCTTCAAATTCAGGCATATGTTGCACTAACCATTCATCTACGTGGTCGGTTAATAGCAGCACTTCAATACCTTTCTTTTTAAACACTTCGAGGTGCGGGCTGTTTTTAACGGTGCTGTAAGCACTACCAGTCAAGTAGTAAATTTTATCCTGGCCTTCTTGCATATTCTCGATGTAATTAGGCAATGTAACGGTTTGTTTGCCGTCTGTCTTAGTCGACGCAAAGCGTAAAAGTTTCGCGATGCGGTCTTTGTTTTTATTGTCCTCAATCGGCCCTTCTTTCAAAACGGCGCCAAACTCTTCCCACAAAGTATCAAATTTTTCTGGCTCTTTTTTAGCCAATTTTTCGATTAACGCTATTATCTTTTTAACCGCGCCAGACTTTAAGGAGTCTATTTGCTTACTTTGTTGTAATAACTCACGAGACACATTCAGCGGCAAGCTATCAGAGTCAATAACACCCTTAACAAAGCGCAGGTAGCGCGGCATTAACTCACCGCCTTCCATAATAAAGGTACGCTTTACGTAGAGTTTAACGCCACCTTTTGCGTCCCTATCCCACATATCGAAAGGCGCTTTTGAAGGAATGTACAGCAGCATGGTATATTCATTTGTGCCTTCAACCTTGCTGTGTGTATGCGCCAGTGGATTTTGATAATCGTGTGACGTTTGTTTGTAAAATTCGTTGTAATCTTCTTCTTTTAGTTCGTTCTTGGCTTTCGACCATAACGCCGTCGCGCTATTGATAGCCACTTCGTCGGGCTCATCCTCTTTCTCTTCATCCTTATCTTCATTTTTCATCAAGATGGGAATATCGAGGTGCTCCGAAAACTTATGAATAATGGCCTTTAAACGGTAACTCTCGAGGAATTCATTTTCCCCTTTTTTAAGGTGCAAAATAACGTCTGTACCGCGCGTGGGTTTTTCCGTGGTTTCGATGCTATATTCGCCTTCGCCGGCGGATTCCCATTTTACCGCTGAGGCTTTATCTTCGCCCGCTTTACGCGTCACCACCGTGACTTTATCGGCAACAATAAAACTGGAATAAAAACCTACACCAAATTGACCAATCATTTGGCTGTCTTTGCTTTCATCACCGGTTAGTGACTCGAAAAACTTTTTAGTGCCTGAATGAGCAATCGTACCGATATTTTTCTTAACTTCATCCGCCGTCATGCCAATGCCGTTATCAGAAATTGTCAGCGTGCGCTTTTTTTTATCTATCGTTAATCTAATTTTTAAGTCGCCATCGCCTTCATAAAGGCCATCGTTGGACAACGCGGCGAATCGTAATTTATCGGCGGCATCTGATGCGTTTGAAACTAATTCGCGTAGAAAGATTTCTTTATTACTGTATAAAGAATGGATAACCAAATCCAGAATCTTTTTTGTTTCGGTTTCAAAACCTAGTGTTTGCTTATCGCTTTCTTGTTTTACTTTGCTCATTGAAATTAACCCCATTAAATCAAAAATTATTATCTAGTGTTAGATTATGGGGTCGTGCGGGAGGTTTTCAAGTGTAAAGTTCAAACAGTTGAAAGTTTCTGACTCAATGTCTAAAGTAAAACGTTACTCCAGGCTGGTGTTGCAACTGGAATATCATTGATTTACATGGAACGACTATTTTGAAAGGGATACGTCCTATTCAACAAGCCTCGTGAAGATGCTCAGAAGCCTATTGTTGGCTACTTAAGTTTTTAATTAACCCATCAAAATTCCTTAACGATCGACTAATCCCAGGGATGCTATAACTCCCCACCTGATTTTCTAAATCGAGCGCGTACTCTTCAAGTAATGAAATAGGGTAACGGCTAGAAATTTCTTGAACATCCCGAGAAAACTGGTTGATCTCCGTTAAGTCATTACTCTCTTTCAATATGCCACACCTGTCGGCCAATTCACTCAGCTCCATGACGGCGGGGATCAAGTATTCGATTTCTTTATCTGAAAAATGGATCTCATCTAAGGTTTGATTGTTAGTTAGGGTTTTCTCGATAGGTATAAAGCGGGCAATCTCCTCAAACAAAGTACGTCTTAGAACAGGTTTTCTTAAGTAGCCATCAAATAAATTCGTTTCTTCTTTAACGCTTTCTGTGAGGGCAGAAGCGGATAATATGATGATCGGCGCTTTTGAGAATGCTTTAATTTTTTTCGACGCTTCATAGCCATCCATCACAGGCATTTTAATATCCATTATAATGAGGTCAAAGTGTTGAGCCTTCGCTAAGTCAACCGCTTGCAATCCATTCTCTGCTTCTGTCGCTTTTAACCCCGCGCTTTCAAACAGGCTCATTAACAAGTGCCTATTATCGGCCACGTCATCGACGATGAGCACCTGACTCGAACGAAATCTCATATCCATATCGTTATCAATATAATCATCGGCATCGGGGACTCTAATCGAGGCAACATCAACTTCGCTCAGTCGAATTAAAAAGCTTGTACCCACTCCAGGCTCACTCTTAAATGAAATATTGCCACCCATCGCCTCAATCAAGCGTTGACTTATGGATAATCCTAGCCCGGTACCACCATAACGATTCGCTTCTTGACCTTAAGCTTGTCCAAAGTCTTCAAATATTTCCGACTCTTGCCCTTCAGTAATACCTATGCCCGTGTCTTCTACTTCTAACAGCAAATCAAACTTGCTATGAATGGCGTCTTCATTTTCAGCCATTACGTTAAGACGGATATGCCCGTGCTCGGTAAATTTAACGGCATTGCCGACGAGGTTCAACAAAACCTGTCTTAAACGCGTTGCATCAATATAAATACTATTGGGTACTTTAGGATCAATATCTAGAATGAAATCAAGGTTTTTCTGCCTCATTTGCACCATAAAAATATTACTAATCTCGTTAAAAAAATGCTGTGGGTTACACGCTGTTTTCTCCAGTCTAAATTTCCCCGCTTCAATTTTAGATAAATCTAGAATATCGTTAATGATAATTAATAAGTTATTACCCGCTGAGTAGATGGTGTTAACAAAGGATTTAAGTCTCGGTCCTTCGACTTCCTTTTCAAGGAGCTCTGTGAAACCGATAATGGCATTCATCGGTGTACGTATTTCATGACTCATATTCGATAAAAAATCTGATTTCGCTTTACTAGCCGCTTCAGCGTTTTCTTTAGCTTCATACAGTTGTTGTTCGAAGATTTTTTGTTCGGTGATATCGATCATTGAGCCACTGGTTCGGCAAGCCCTGCCATCATCATTTCTTAAAGATTTTGCACTGCCGCTAAACCAACGCCATTCGCCTTGAGCCGTACGCATACGAAAATTGATTTCATAAGGAACATCTTGCGCCAGATGGGCATCAAACGCGGCAAAAGCCTCGTCCCTATCGTCTGGGTGAATATTTTCCTTCCATGTCCCTGGTAGATAAGAAACCTCTGTGGGTTCGTAGCCCAATATTTCCAGAAAGCGCGTAGAGAACCAGCCCTTTTTAGTCTTCGCTTCATATTCCCACAAACCAACACTCGATCCAAGCACTGCCAGCTCGAACCTCTCGTGGCTCTCTTTTAGCGCCTTTTCTATCTCAAGCCGTTCGGTCATAATCACGCCAAACGTTAACAATGCCGGTTGCTGCTCAAATTGAAACGGAATAGCAGACACCATCAGCGTCAAAAGTTCGCCGTCTAATCGCTTGAAGGGAATGATCATTTGGTTCACTTCACCCTTCAACTTTACTTCTTTGACCAAAGCCTCTCTATCCGCTGGATCAGCATAAAACTCTGAGACGTTGTACTGCAAGAACTTATCTTTTGGAAGGTTGTAGTTTTTTACTGCTTGCAGGTTTGCAGATAAAATTCGCCCGTCATATGAGGTTACTAAGATTTGCAAAGGCAAATGCTCGATCAAGGACTGCGTTTGTGCCTCTAAAGCTTTGCGTCTTCTAACTTCTCTGGCGAGCTTTCTATTCCAATAGATAAAAATACCGATGACGCACAACAGTGTTGCGGCAATTAGAAGAACCAGGGGATAGTTAAGATTTTCGTAAATGGCCAGTCTCCTCTGTAACGTTTAATACAAGTCCTAGAATAACTTAAGCGAGGATAAGCGAGTGTAGGACCTGCATTAGCGCTGCTTCAAAGGCGGTGCTTAACTTTTCGATACAATTTCTTTAAACCTGTCGAGGTTACTCAGCATAATATCGACCAGTTCTGGATCAAATTGGGTCTCTCGATGATCCACTATATATGCGAGCGCGTCGTCAATTTCCCACGAATCTTTATAACAGCGTTTATGCGTTAACGCATCAAGCACATCAGCAAGAGAAACAATACGCCCATAAATATGAATCTCAGCGCCTTTTATTTGCCTGGGGTAGCCGCTTCCATCCCACTTTTCATGATGTTCGTGCGCAATAATGGCAGCGGCTTTCATTAACCTTCTTTCCGAATGTCGTAATAAATTGTAGCCATTGGTTGTATGATCTTTCATGATGCAAAATTCTTCTTCCGTATAACGACCCGGTTTATTGAGGACCTCTGGTGGAACGGTCATTTTCCCTACATCGTGCATAGGTGACGCGTAAAACAGCATATCGGCATCTTCATCCGTTAATGCGGGGTGCAACTGTGCCAACAACGCGCTCATCTCAGATACTCGGCGGGTGTGCTTACCCGTTTCATCTGACGTCGCCTCCATCAGATCAGTTAACACTTCGATCATTTCTTTCTGGTTTTTTTCAAGCTCGGACAATAAACGTCTATGCACGCGCTCAACTTTGTACTCTAAAACAATATTATGATATTGCAGCAGTTGTTTAGCCGCAAATAATTGAACGTGCGTTCGAACACGGGCTAACAACTCGTCTGCATGAAAAGGTTTAGTAATAAAATCTACAGCTCCTAGCGAAAAGCCTTTGCTCATGGAGTCCATATCTGATTTTGCGGTCAAAAAGATAACGGGGATATCTTGCGTATTAGGAGTGGACTTTATTTCTTTGCAAGTCCCATATCCGTCAAGCCCGGGCATCATGATATCAAGCAAAATTAAATCGAACTTTCCTGGGCTTTGTTTAACAAGAGAAACGGCTTGCTCTCCATTGGTAGCGAAAGAAAAATCATAACCATCCTCTTCCAGGACACTCATCGCAACTTGAATATTGTCTTCGGTATCATCAACAATCAATATATGTTTTTTACTTGGCATGCCTTCTCCTTGTGCCTGCTTTTTTATTATGAATTTAACACCATTAACAATTAACACATTTGCACGGGCAAATCAATTTAAAAATCTCAGCTAGTTTCAATAATAAAACGTCTCCATCTAGGTACACATAAGTTTGACCAGCCCACTCAAAAAGATGTTGTAGTTAATTATAAGGAGCCAATCTGAACTCAAACTTAATAAGCAGATATAATTTTCAATGCTACAGTTGAATCCGCTATAAAACCACGCCCGGCCCAATTAGTTTTTGGGGAACTGGTTATGACTACTAGCGATTAAATAAAGAAGAAAGGATAACTACGGCGTTTCAATTGAAGCCGTTAAATTTAAAGTCACTTTACTATATAGAGCAATAACGCTGTACGTAGCGGCTATTAGTTTGCAACGATGGTGGAGAGAGAGGGATTCGAACCCTCGGTACCTTGCGGTACACACGCTTTCCAAGCGTGCTCATTCGGCCACTCTGACATCTCTCCGATATTGATTGATAAACGCATTAAGAGTACGTTTTGGATGATGCATTATATCAGCTTATAGAAACCCCTTATCCATTTATTATGATAAGGACTCTAACTCGTCCCAGCGTTGATATTTTTCTTGTAACTGCTTATCAATAACGGTTAACTCATCCATTTTTGCCTGTATGGTTTCACGATCACCGGAATGAAACTCTGGCGTACTGGTCAACTGTTGTAATTGAGCCAGCTGTTCTTCGAGTTTTTCAATTTGCTTCGGTAACTCTTCGAGTTCTTTTTTAACTTTAAAACTCAACTTGGGTTTTACGGCTGCTTTATTAGCCGGCGCAGCCACTTTGCCACTTTTATTCGCCTGTACAGCCTGCGCGTTATCTTTAATTATTTTCGACCAATTGGGTATTTCACCCACGTATTCGGTAATTTTTCCATCGCCTTCAAAAAACCAGAAACTGGTGGCTACATTTTCTAAGAATTTACGATCATGACTAACGAGAATAAGCGTACCGGCGTAGTCGATTAACAGCTCTTCCAATAGCTCCAGCGTTTCAACGTCTAAATCGTTGGTCGGCTCATCCATCACGATAAAGTTGGCTGGCTGGCTGAATAGTTTCGCCAACATGATGCGATTTCGCTCACCGCCTGACAACACCTTGGCGGGAGAACGCGCCCGCTCGGGAGCAAAAAGAAAATCCCCCAGATAACTAATAATATGCCTGTCTCTACCGTTGATGGTGATGGTATCTCGACCATCTGACACCAGGTCGATCACCGTCTTTTCCAGATCAAGCACATCACGGTGCTGATCAAAATAAGCCACTTGTAGCCTTGTTCCGTGCTTAACGAGCCCTTCGTCTAGCTCGATTTCTTTCAACAAGGCTTTTATCAGCGTACTTTTACCAATACCATTCGGGCCGACCAGGCCGACTCGATCTCCGCGCATTAAACGACAAGAAAAATCGTGCAGCATCCGGCGACCGTCATAAGCAATGGAGATATTTTCTGCTTCAATAACTAATTTGCCCGAACGCTCACCTTTATCCACTTCCAGCTTGGCTGGCCCCGCCAGATTTCGTCGTTGCGCGCGTTCTTTCCGCAAACTTTCTAAGGCCCGAACTCGTCCTTCATTGCGCGTTCTTCTGGCCTTAATACCTTGTCGAATCCAGACTTCTTCACGCGCCAGTTTTTTATCAAACTCGGCGTTTGTTTTTTCTTCAGATTCTAATGCGGCCGCTTTGCGCTCGAGGTATTGCTGGTAATTACACGACCAACTGGTTAATTGCCCTCTATCAATTTCTATAATACGCTTCGATATATTCTGCAAAAAAACACGGTCATGGGTAATACAAACTACCGCGCCACGAAACGTTTCCAGCTGTTTTTCTAACCAGACGATGGTTTCCATATCCAGGTGATTGGTCGGCTCATCGAGCAACAGCGCATCGGGGTCTACCACGAGTGCGCGAGCCAGGCCTACACGACGCTTCCAGCCACCCGATAACTCACTTATTTTTTTATCTGCCGGTAAACTCAAGCGACTTAGCACCGAATCGACGCGTTGTTGTAATGACCAACCGTCTAGCGCCTCGAACTGGTGCTGTAACGACCCTAATGCATCAAGATCAACGTTAGGGTCGAGCAACATATCGTGATAACGAGCAATGAGGTGGCCCACTTCGCCCAAACTATCGGCAACTGCTTCGTAGATAGTCGAGGCTTCTCGTAACTCGGGGGATTGCTCAAGCGTTGCGACGATCACGCCAGACTGTCTCCACACCTGCCCAGCATCGGGTAATACTTCACCAGCTAATACTTTTAACAGGGTCGACTTCCCCTCGCCATTACGACCGATTAAGCCAACCCTTTCCTGTTCATCAATTTGCAGGTCAGCTTTGTCCAGCACGGGTTTTAGACCGAAAGCAACGCTGACGGTATCGAGTTTAAGTAATGGCATAGTTTATGAGTCTTGAAGGAGTTTTCTTAATAAATTAAAGGCCTGGGCTGAGGCTACTAGTTGTTGTCGTAGCGTCCGACCCCAAATATCTTTGCTGCTAGAGATACAACGTTGATCATTAGCGACCGCAGTATAAACTGTTAGCGTACTGTCGTTCACTCTTTTATACAATTGAGCGATGGTTAAATTCGCCATGCCCTGCGCCTGTTCTTTTTGTGCGATATCAATTACCGCGGTCTCATCAATGGATTGCTGCTGCATTCCAGACTGCGACAGGATATCAGAGACTCGCGGAAATACTACCGATTTCAGCAACCAATCCGCCTGACATTGGCGAGCGATTTCACCCTGCGACACCGTTTCAATTAAACTCAGTGACTGCTGTTTCTCGCGCATCAATTGATCCACGCAATCGGCTAAATTACGCACCGATTTATCGAAACCATCTACCGCAAAAACACTACCACGCAGCGCGACTTCAACCTCGTTGATATATTGCTGAATTTGTTGCTCGCTATAAGACCTTGGAAACAGTAATTTCAGTTCGTTTTCTGGCATGCCCGCTCTAAAACTTATGCGAATATCGCTGGCAATGGACAAATCATTCACCGCTTGCTGAATATCAGACTCACCCATCCCCATACTGCGAAAAACGATTAACCTTGGTTGTTCAATGTCAAACTGACTCTGCAAATCAGCTAGCACGAATGCGTCCACCATCTGTTTCATTTCAAACGGTACGCCGGGCATAAAATAAAATCGACAATGCCCGCCTGTCGCCGTAAAGCCGGGCGCCGTTCCCCATTTATTATCGATGCGGATTGAGTTTTGAGGCAGCATCGCCTGCTTAATATTAACATCAGCCATGGGCATTTTTAATTTCGCGAAAAATTCACGCATCATCGCCAGCGCCTCATTATCCAGCTCAAGTTCAACATCGAATGCTTTAGCAAACGCTTCGGTGGTTAAATCATCTTGCGTTGGCCCCAAACCGCCGGTGCATAAGCAAATATCGGCCAAAGCATCAATTTCTCGCAGCACCTGAACCAGGTCATCCATATCGTCAGCCACCGTAATATGACGAACAATATCGAAGCCGAGGGTGCGGCAATGTTCCGCTAAAAAGGCGGCATTGGTATCAACCAGCGCACCCGTTATCACCTCATCGCCTTGCGAGAAAATGATCGCTTTTGGCTTGGCTACATTAGGCATCGAAGCGAATGTTATAGCTGGTGAACTTGCGAATATTTAGCACCCCTTTATCCAATATAAGGTACTGGCCTTTAATGCCTAATAAAATGCCCGAGATGTCCGGCGTTTTATCAAAATTTAATGACGATACTTTTTCCGGGTATTGAAGAACCGGATACTCAATTTCAACCGGTTGGGCGTCTGCTAGAAATTCAATTTGACCCTCTGCATTCGCTGCTTGAACCTCGCTTAACTCGGTTTTCGCTTCTACAATTAAACGTTCTCTTTCTTGCAACATATCTTTAACCTCGGACTGACCTTTCAGCATTTTGCGCCAATCAGTTTTATCAGACACGTATTTTTTTAAGGCCATTTCGACTTGTCCTGATTGTAAACGCGTTTTAACTTTAAAGATGGGTAGCGCTTGCGTGGCTCCCTGATCAATCCAGCGCGTTGGCACCTGGGTGTGACGGGTAATGCCCACCTTTAAGCCAGATGAATTGGCTAAATACACATAATGATCCTGAAAACAATGCGTCTCGCCCCACTCAGGCTCACGGCAGGTGCCCAAATGATAATGGCAGGTCTCTGGTTTCATAATGCACAAATCACACTGCGCCAGCTTTGTCATACACACGTAGCAGAAACCCTGACTGTAGCTTTTTTTAGTTTTTTTACCGCAATGCGAACAGTTAATAAGGCCTTGATATGAAAGCTTAATCCTTTTTCCTAAATAAGGGTTTAACGCTATCAGCTGACCGTCAATCGGTAATGAGTACTCAACCGGCGACTCAAGCCTGGCCTGCATTTTTTTGATTTGCCCTTCAATCATCGTTTTGCCCCATTAAAAAATTAAATGTTTTGTCCAGATAGTTTTCGTAATCATCAAAACCGTGACTACCGCCCTCAATAACCAACTGCTCACTGCCCTGATAATAATCAACGCCTTGCTGATAGTCTAATACTTCATCAGCCGTTTGAGTGAGCAGCAATAAATTGCCAGACTTTTTAAGCCGTGGCAAATACAAAGCTCTTAGCTGTTCAAGGTGCTCGCGAGTGAGAGTAAATGTTTCCGCCGTGTGGTAGTTCTTATTTTCGCCCAACATCGCCTCTAATAATTGATGAGCCCTCACGGCTGGATTTATTAGAACGCCTCTTTTAGCGTATTTTTCGCACAGATAGGTGGTATAAAAGCCACCCAATGAACTGCCAATAACGCCCCAATCTTGCTCAGCCAACTCAGCGATATGAGATTCAACCATTGCCATCGCTTGTGCCGGGGAATGGGGCAAATCGATTAAAAACAAAGAATGCCCCGATTGGTTTTCCACGTGTTGCTTCACCAACTGCGCCTTAAAAGACTCGGCTGAACTACAAAAGCCATGTAAATAAATAAAATGCACTGCGTACCCGATACCAGAATAAAGCGCTAGGATAACCGACCCTTTACAGGCTCGCCATCATTACAGAACGCTGAAGGCCTATCTAGGCCGTTTGAAAATTCCTTCGGCAACTCTTTTATACATCGTTATAATAGCCGCCAATCTTAATATTTATTGGAGTAACGCATGGTGTCATGGATTTCAAACAAGCCTATCCCTGTTGATGAACGGCTTATTGTCGCCCTAGACGTACCGGACATTCCGGCTGCTAAAGAGCTGGTTAACAAACTCGGTGATAGCGTGGTGTTCTATAAAATCGGTCTGGAACTTTTTATGTCTGGCGACTACTTTGAACTGATTGACTGGTTGAATGAAAAAAATAAACGCATTTTTGTTGACCTCAAGTTTTTTGACGTACCCGCTACCGTCGGTCGAGCCGTTAAACAATTAAGCACTAAAAAAATTGATTTTGTTACCATTCACGGCAACAACGCCATTATGCAAGCCGCCGCTGAACAAAAAGGTTCGTTGAAAGTGCTGGCCGTTACCGTTCTCACCAGCCTTGATCGTGGTGATTTAGACGACTTAGGGTTTCAGTGTGACGTTGAAAAACTCGTCACATCACGCGCCAAACGCGCCATTGAACTGGGTTGTGACGGCGTTATCTCTTCTGGTCTGGAAGCGCCTGGCCTTCGAGACGCGCTAGGACAAAACTTCTTAGTGGTATCTCCTGGCATTCGCCCCGTCGATAACCGACCTGAAGACGATCAAAAACGCGTCGTTAGCGTAGAACAGGCCTTTCATAATGGTGCTGACTATATCGTTGTAGGGCGTCCAATTCGCGATGCAGAAGATCCTCGCCAGGCCGCTTTAGATATACAACAAAGCATTCAAAACGTTTTTTCATAGTCATTGCATATACGACAGGGAGATAAAAATGGTTAGGGATTTTGAAAGTTTCACTCAGCCTATTACTAAGCTCATTGAGCTTAACACTCAGCATTTTGACACGCTGATGTGCGCACAAAAAAAAGCCGCCGATACTTATCGCACTATGGTTCAACAACGCATGCAGACGGCTGCCGATATCCAGGACCCTGTTGCCCTGGCAAGTTTTGTCACAGACCAAATGGCATTAACTCAAAGTAGCTACGAAAAAATGATCGCTAATAATCGCTCCATGTTTGAGTCGATGACTGGCTATAACGCAGAAGTTATTCAACTATTCCAGCAAAGTACCGCCCAACTTAGAGAAGAGTTGAAAAAAGAAACCGTTTTGGAAACAAAAAAATAATAAACTCCATATCATTTAAGTAATACCAGTCATGAATAGATAAATTAATTGTTGCGACGCAGCAATTAATGATTTATCTTATCCTTAACTTAAATAAATTTTTAACGGAGAAATAACATGAATGACTTTAACGCTTTCGCAGACCCTATCAAAAAGCTGATTGAATTAAATAAATCTCATTTTGAAAAACTAGCTGCTGCCCAACAAGAAGCCGCAAAAAATTATATCCAACTAACTGAAACTCGTATCAAAGCGGCTTCATCAATTAAAGACCCAGAATCTCTTCAGGCCTACGTTAAAGAGCAAGTTGAATTAGCTCAAAGTGGCTTTGAAAAAGTTGTTACCGATAGTAAATCATTGTTCGAAGACACAAAAACGTTTAATGAACAGGTTTTAAATATCGTTAAAGAAAGCACCTCAGGCTTAACAGCAAAAAAATAACTTTATATCGTAAGCACGTTTTAAAAAACCACTGCCGTTTGGCGGTGGTTTTTTTGGGTATACGGATTTAATGGTTGATGGGGCACCTTTACCCC
>TARA_R110002074_G_scaffold402342_1_pt1 | contig 108306 bp, 88 predicted proteins | sample TARA_R110002074 | Tara Oceans TARA_R110002074 (sample SAMEA4397215) | marine metagenome | biome: Polar Biome; feature: [MIX] marine epipelagic wind mixed layer (ENVO:01000061); material: water (ENVO:00002006), including particulate matter (ENVO:01000060) such as... | depth...
TTAACAATTTAACACCATAATCGGTGAGTTATGCTGTGGTCTCAAGATCATATTATTGTCGCGGGTATGGAAGCGCGCAAAGAAGGCAAAACTCGAGTCACCAATTTTGATTTGGGCGACGGTAAAGCTGACTACGTGTACTTTGCCCATAACATTAAAGACCACTCCTTGGCTGTCTACCTGCAAGACGATTGGCAATTTGCTGAGTCTTGGCGCTTGAATGTGGGTGCTCGAATGGATGATAGTAAGCTAAATGCTAGCCATGTTAGCCCTAGGGTTGCACTAATTTGGCAGGCAACACCCGAGCTGACGATAAAAGCGATTAGCGGTAAAGCCTTTCGATCACCGGTGCAATATGAAAGCGTGTATGGTCTAGACGCCGCACTGCAAGACGATGATGAAACAGAGGAATACTTAAGTAACACAAGCTTAGAGCATGAGTCTATCATCACACATGAGTTAGTCCTTCATTGGCAGCCGTCAAAGAACTTTGAATGGGTCAACTCGTTTTACCATTATAAATTAACGGATTTAATTGGCCAGGTTGAAACTGACGATGGGGATTTACAGTATCAACAAATTGGTGATATTAAAGCCTATGGTTGGGAAACTAGCGCTAAATATTTGTTACAGAACAACTGGACGATGTCGGCCAATTTGAACGTACAACACTCTGAGGATGATTTGGGCAAACGCTTGGCGGTCAGCCCAGTTTGGGTGGCTAAAGTGATGATTGACGGCCCTATTGTAAAAGATAAACTGTATTTAGCCTGGGAGACGCAGGCAAGCGATAGTTATCATCAGGAATGGTTCGGAGAGACATTTAATTCCCCCAGTAATGTGGTGTCTAATCTAGCCTTGACTGCGCTTACGCCAATAAAGGGTCTGGATTTGCAAATGCGCATTAATAACGTCTTTGATCGCGATTTTGATACGGCAAACAGTTCTGATAGTCCCATTGTTCGTATGCCTAACGCCGGCATTAATGCGCGCATAACAATGCGGTATAACTTCTAATAGGCCCTCCGCATGAAATGGAATTTATGGATATTGTTATTGATTCCCGCTCTGTCTTATGGTGAGGCCGGGACTGATATCAACCTACAGGTGGCGCTGAGCTATAATTTTGCAAAATTTACCCAATGGCCGGAACCTTTGGCTACCGAAGGTTTAACGTTCTGTTATTACAATAAGGGTTTTGCTGCAGGCTTTCAGCGACTAGCCGGTAAAAAAGTAGCCGATAGTAATATTAAAATCCATCACTTAACGAGTGAGAACGATATTAATGGCTGTCAATTAGTCTATCTTGATCAAACGAATCCAAAGTCAGTGCAAAAAGTATTATTAGCGGCGCGTGATAAAAGTGTGCTAACTATTTCTGATAGTAAAGGGTTTGTTGGTGTCGGTGGCATGATTGAGTTGGTAAAAGTCGATAATCGGATGAAATTTAAGATCGACCAAACCCAGCTAAAACGAGCCGGGCTTGATATAAGTGCCAAAGTGCTCAAACTCGCGCTGGAAGTAAAGCAATGATGATGCATTTATGCTGAACTCAATCAAAGCAAGAATGATGCTGTCTATGTTGCTGGGCATTATAGTGACGATAGGCCTGCTTACAATCATCATTGTTCAGCAACAACAAAGTGCGGCTAAAATACAGACCGAGCAAAGTTTAACGATACTATCCGAAGTGGTGGCTGATAACATTCAGGCTGCGCTTATGTTTGCTGATACAGGAGCAGCACAACATACCTTACAGGCGCTAGAGGCGATGCAGGATATAGAAAACGCGGAGTTGTTCGACGCCAGCGGCTCGATCTTTGTACGCTATTCAAAATCATTTGATGAAGGTTTAGATAAGCACACGCAGCAAGCTGACGTAGCAAAGGGGCAGGTGACAGAAAAACGCATTAGATATGACCAACATGGTCTGCACTCATATACCCCGATAATGTCCGGTGACGAATTACTCGGTGTTTTACATATTACCGATAATATGGGCTCTTTAACGGAGCAAATATACCAGTTTTATATTGTCGTCTCCACGGCCGTTGTCGTGTCGTTAATAGCGGGCTTTGGAATAATGTTTTGGATTCAGGGCCTGGTTTCTAAACCTTTAACACAACTGCTAAGTGTTATCCATAAAATCAACAGTGAAAAAGACTATAGTCAACGCGTTGATATAAAAACGGGCGATGAGTTTGAGGTATTAGCTAACAATTTTAATAATATGGTCACCGAGGTTGAATATCGCGGTGAGCAACTTGAGAAGACCAATAAAAGTTTAGAAACACATGTCATCGATCGTACTAAGGATTTACAGGACGCGCTTGAGTTGGCGAATAAAGCGAGCAAGGCTAAGTCCGAATTTTTAGCGGTAATGAGTCATGAAATAAGAACGCCACTTAATGGCGTTATAGGTTTTGCCGAAGTGTTGAAACTACAGGATTTTGGCGATGTTTTAAACGAACAAGTTAGATTGCTAAACTCTTCAGCCAAAACGCTATTAGAGTTATTGACTGAAATTTTAGATTTCTCGAAACTGGATTCGGGTCAACTGGAGTTAGACACACACCAATTTGAGCTGTCCAGTCTAGTGAAAACCACACTCGAGTTACATGAAAGTAACGCTAGGCACAAAGGCATACGACTAAACTGTAATGAGTTTAAGCTGGATCACGATTATTATGTCGGTGACGCGCTAAGAATAAAACAAATCTTAAATAACTTACTCAGCAATGCGATCAAATTTACCCCTGACGGGTCTGTTTCGCTGCACGTGTCGAGTGACGCGATAGGTTCTGAATGGAACATTAACTTTGAAGTAACCGATACGGGTATTGGCCTGGATCAATCTAAGTTGCTCGATATATTTTCTCCTTTTACCCAGGCCGATGGGTCTATTACCCGAGAATATGGCGGTACGGGTCTTGGTCTGTCGATTTGTCGTCAACTGTGTGACTTGATGGGCGGTAAAATCGGGGTTAGCAGCGAACAGGGTATCGGCAGTACCTTTTGGTTTACTGTTCCACTGACGGCAATGATGGAGATACAGGATATCGTTGAAACACAAGACGAGCAGGTTGAAACTTTATCAGCTAAAGCGAGCATATTGGTGGCCGAAGATAACCCGGTTAATCAATTAGTAGTCAGAAGTTTATTGGCGAGTCTGAAACAGGATTGCGATATAGTCAATAATGGCGAAGAAGCCCTGGCGCGGGCCACGACTAAAAAGTATGACCTGATCTTTATGGATTATCATATGCCCGTAATGGATGGGCTAATAGCGACAGAAAAAATTCGTGAACTAGGCTTGGATTCTATCAATTACTCGACGCCAATCATCGCGTTAACGGCTGATATTCAGCAAACGGTTCGGCGTAAATTTCGCCGTGCTGGGGGAAGTGATATTGTTTTAAAACCGTTCACGCGTCAAACACTGAATAACTGTTTAAATCAATGGTTGTTCAAAAAGCTGGAAAAAACGGATTTACCAAAAAGCGCAGTGTGCGTAAAAAATAACGAAACCATATTAGCGACCCAACAATTGGATGAAATTGCTGATATGGCCAGTGACTCAGGCTCAACTCTCGTTAAAAACATCGTCGATTTATACCTTGAACATACACCAGGTTTAATACAGCAAATAAAGAAGGCGCTATCCGAACGGAATGCCGAATCGCTTTTTAAAGCGGCGCATTCGCTAAAGTCGAGTTCGGCTAATATTGGCGCTTTACGATTATCAGTAATGGCCAGCCAGTTTGAACAGCATGGCCGTGAAGGTGATGTAGTCAGCGCTGAAAAAATGATAGAAGAATTAGATGATACCTTGCGGCAAACCTTGCTGGCAATAAATAAAAAAATGAAGGAGTACATCGAATGAAGTCTGACGTAATTTTAATCGTTGACGATGATCCAGCTATTCGTTTATTAATGAAACACGCTTTATCAGATAATCAATTCAAAATCTTCGAAGCAGAAAGTGCCGAACAGGCGATAGAACTATTTAAACAGCATTCTCCCGACTTAACCCTGCTAGACGTCACTATGGACGGCATGGATGGCTTTGAATGTTGTGCTGAGCTCCGAAAACTACCCGGTACTCATCAGAAAGCTATCGTGATGGTGACCGCCTTAGATCACCCGGAAGATATCGAGAAAGCCTTTGAGTGTGGTGCGACCGATTTTATGACCAAGCCATTAAAGTGGGCGTTATTTAATCACCGCGTACGTTATATTCTTAAGGCCAACCAAAACCTGGTCGAATTGAAATCGAATCAGGATAAGTTGGCGAAGGCCCAAACCATCGCCCGCATCGGTTCATGGGAATGGGACTTTGAAACGCCGTACGCTGAATGCTCAGACGAACTGTATCGATTGCTCGGTTTGGATCCGCAAAGTACCTCCATTAATTATGAAGTGCTTTCACCATTAATACACCCTGCCGATGTGGAACATTTCAAGAGCACGGTAATTCCAGCCGTTAAAAATAAAACAGGTTACGAGATAGAATACCGAATAAACCGTGGTGAAGATGTCGTGTACATTCACGATAAAGCTGAGGTGTTGAATGGTCGGCTCAGCGGCATCATGCATGACATTAGCAGCCGTAAAAAATCCGAACAAGAGGTCGCCTATTACGCCTACTACGATACGCTTACCGAGCTACCCAACCGGCGCTTGTTTATTAACCAATTAGAATCAGCTATTTCTACGGCAAAAAGGCGTGAAGAGAGGATGTCGTTATTATTTATTGATCTTGATCGATTTAAGCAAGTGAATGACTCTTATGGGCATCACGTCGGTGACGAATTACTCTGCCAGGCGGCCGATAGAATAAAAGAATGTGTTCGGATGTCAGATGTTATTGGCGTCGCAAAGAATGCCGAGCCTTCGGACGAAAACAAAGTAGCTCGCTTAGCTGGTGATGAATTTACCGTTATTTTATGCGAAGTGAATGCTGTTGAAAATGTGGCGATTATCGCCCAACGATTAATAGACCGGTTTAAAGAACCATTTGATATAGATGGTAATCAAGCGCAGATATCCGTGAGTATCGGTGTGGCTTTTTACCCTGATGATGGCATAGATGTTGACACTCTGTTGCAGCACGCAGACGCCGCAATGTACCACGCCAAAGAACAAGGACGTAATAATTACCAATTATTCTCTGCTGAGATGAATAAATTTTTACAGGACCAGTTGAAAATCGAAATGGATTTAAAGCAAGCCTTAATCGATGGTGATCAACTTGTACTACATTTCCAGCCTCAAATTAACACAAACACCCAGCTTATTACGGGTTTTGAAGCCCTGGTGCGCTGGCAGCATCCAACCAAAGGCCTGTTGTTTCCATTGGAGTTTATCGGATTGGCTGAAACCAGTGGCCTTATCGTTGAAATGGGTCAGTGGATATTAACAGAGGCCTGTTGCCAGGCAAAAAAATGGCAAGATGCGCACGGTAAGAACTATCAAATGGCAGTCAATTTGTCTGCCCTGCAATTCAACAAAGACTGCTTACCCTCACAGATCGAACAGGCGATTAGTGTATCCGGCCTGGATCCTAAGTTATTAGAATTAGAAATTACCGAAACGGCTATTATCCATGACGTTTCTGAAGCGATTCCGCTGTTGTTCGAGCTTAAAAAACTGGGTATTAAGTTAGCAATAGACGATTTTGGTACGGGTTATTCCTCGCTTTCGTATTTGAAAAATTTCCCGATTGATACCTTGAAAATTGATAAATCATTTATAGACGAGATTGTCAACAATGTTAAGGACGCCGCTATTGCGCACACGATCGTCCAATTGGCAAGCAACCTGGGTTTATCGACTGTCGCTGAGGGCGTTGAATACCTTGAGCAACAAGTGATATTGCAAGAGATGGGTTGCGGGCAAATACAGGGGTATTTATTCAGTAAACCGATGAGCCCGGCGTCAATCGAGGAAACATTTTTTAAAGAGCTGAGCCAGGATTAACGTAGCTTTAGTCAGTATGTTTTTCTAATGGTCAGTAATTAAACGTTTTTTGACCCTTCTTACCGCAAACCAAACGCCTATTACTACCAGGGGAATGGATGCGCCAACAAAAAGGTCAACGTTTACAGCCAAGGTCATTGCTTTTAGCGCTTTGGCGACATGACTCATTAGCCCAACAATATAGTAGCTGATAGCGGCGATCGACAGACCCTCAACGGTTTGTTGCAAGCGTAACTGAAGCTTTGCGCGTCTATCCATGGAATTGAGTAAATCACGATTTTGTGCCTCAAGAGCTAGGTCAACACGGGCCATTAAAATTTGACTGGCTCGAGCGACGCGACTTGACAGACTCTCCAGACGTGACGAGACAGAATCGCAGGCATTCATTGCGGGTTGGAAGCGCCGTTCAAGATAACGCGAAAGCATTTGCCTGCCTTCTATCCTCTGTTCACGAATTCCCTGCAAGCGATCCATCACTATCGACTTATACGCCTGTGTCGCGCTAAATCGATAAGAAGTAGCGGCAATAATCTGTTCGATATTTGCTTCCAGTGTTGTCAGCTCCTGTAGTAGCGAGTGCTCTTCATCTAAGGTGCCCGTACAGGACATTCTTTGGGTTAAGTCTGTTAGGCGCTGACCCATTTCAGTAATGGTCTTACCGTACTTTTCGACTAATGGAAAACCTAGTAAGGCCAACATGCGATAGGCTTCTAGCTCTAATAAATGTTGAACTAAACGGCTGGTCGTCTGCGGCGTTAAGCTATTGTTTAACACCAGCAGCTGGCTGAAGCCATCTTTTTTCATTCTGAAGTCGGTCCAGGCCTCGGCTGCCGTTCCGTCGACGTAACTACCGACTAAACTGTCTTCCTGAAACAGCGCTGAGATCGTTTGTTGATCCATTTTCTGTTTACTAGCTGAAAGGATTTCAATGTGCTGAGCGACCAGTAACTCACCCTTTATATTCCTTAGCCAGTCGTCGGGCACTTCATCGATGACCTTACTGGTGAACGGTTGAGTAGATTGTTTTCTTGCAAAAAAAGAATAACTCGAAAATTCCGTGTGTTTTTCCCATTTGATAGTAAATTGACCAAAATCAGCATCGAAGTGCGTTGCGCTATCAATCGGTGGTGCCACCGCGTAGCGTTCAGCGAGTAAGCGTAAATGTTCACATTCTTGGGCTGGCGACACCTCGCCAGTTAATAAAACCAGATACGAAACCTGTAGAGGAACCGATAAATCAGCGTAAGGCCTGGCGTGCGATTCGTTAAATAAACGCTGGCGTAGTGGGTGTTCAGCAGGAAGGCTCATACAGAAAAGATAGGTTCATTAGAAATAATTAATTGATACTACCTCAGCGTTATTTAACTCACAACCATCATTTTTTTGCTTTGTTTATAAATTCTCTTTGCTTATTCCGTATAAAATGAGGCATAACTCCACTGTATTAAACCGAAAAGGACGCGATAAATATGAAAGGCATTTTAAAAAACGCTAACTGCTTATGGATCCTGTTAATGCTATTTGCGCTAACAGCTTGCTCTGACAATACGACAGTCGATTCACAAAAGGCGGCGAATATTAAGCCTGTTGAACTGGTCAAGCTGGATGTCTATAAAAGCCCAAGCTGTGGTTGCTGCGTGAAATGGATCGACCATATTGCAGAAAATGGTTTTGATGCTACGAAGCATCACCCGGCAGATTTAAATGCAGTGAAGCAACAATTTGCTATCGCGCCACAATATCAATCGTGTCATACCGGCGTTTCTAAAGAAGGTTATGTGTTCGAAGGCCATGTGCCGGCGGATATTATGCAGCGCTTTTTAGCCGAAAAACCTGAAGGTGCACTCGGTTTAGCCGTGCCCGGTATGCCGGTAGGCAGCCCGGGGATGGAGATGGGTGATCGGCGTGATGATTACGACGTCTTATTGTTAAAGAAGGACGGCGGTTCTGAGGTCTATGCGCGCATTCGTGACAACGGTTAGCGGGGTAAAAAGACGAAACGTACCATACCAGTACTGTTATTGGTTTTACTCGGCTTAAATGGCTGCACAGACGATAAAAGCGCGACGCCTTCAGCGGCCGATAGAAAGACCGTATTTGATAGCCAGCTAAACGCGCTGGATAAAACGCGTAATATCGAAAACGTGTTGCAACAAAGTGCCGATGCACGCCAGCAAGAGCTAGACGAGCAATAAGTCCTAAACGACTTGCCCCGCGCACCAGCCAGATGACCAGGCCCATTGGAAGTTATAGCCGCCGAGCCAGCCGGTCATATCAACGACTTCACCGATAAAATACAGTCCGGCCGTCGTTTTAGATTCCATCGTTTGTGAAGACAGCTCATCGCAATTGACGCCCCCGAGGGTTACTTCGGCGGTTCTGTAACCTTCGGTGTTATTTGGTTTAATTTGCCACTGCTGCAATTGATGGGCAATTTCCTGCAAGCGTTGATGCGAGAAGGTTTGCAAGGGTTTATTAATAAGCTCTTCACCTAGTAATGCTACTAAAAATCGTTTTGCTAACTGTTCAGCCAGTACGGTTTTCAAGTGGCTATTAGGTTGTTCGGCCTGTTTTGTTTTTAAAAACTCCAACGCGTCCATATCGGGTAATACATTAATCGTTACCGACTCACCAGCTTGCCAGTATGAGGATATCTGTAAAATAGCCGGGCCGCTCAGTCCGCGATGCGTCAATAATATATTTTCACGAAAACTTATGCGTTCGTTGCTAACGAGTGCATCAATCGCAATTCCGGACAGCTCGGCAAGTTTCGCTTTATCGTGATCTTGCAGGGTGAAAGGCACCAATCCCGCAGAGGTTGGCCAAACCATATGGCCAAACTGTTTGGCCAACTTATAACCAAACGACGTTGCGCCCATTTTAGGAATCGATAACCCCCCCGTTGCCACTACTAAGGACTGGCTTTCGTACTCAGCGAACGAAGTTTTAACGTTAAACCGTTCGTGCGCACTTTTTTCAATAGCGTGGACGTCACACTTGAGTTGAATCTCAACGCCAGCATGGGCGCATTCGGATAACAGCATGGTTAGAATATCTTTTGCACTCTCGTCACAAAACAACTGGCCGTGCTCGCGCTCGTGGAAGGGGATGTTGTAGTCACTCACCAGGGCAATAAAATCCCATTGGCTATAACGACTCAGCGCAGATTTGCAAAAGTGCGGATTATGCGAAATAAAATTATCTGCACTCACCTCGTAATTAGTGAAATTACAGCGACCACCGCCGGACATTAAAATCTTTTTGCCGGCTTTATTGGCGTGGTCCAGCACAACGACCTTGCGACCACGTTTGCCCGCTTCAATCGCACACATAAGGCCGGAGGCGCTAGCACCAATAATTAATACATCAAGAGATTTTAAGGGCATAAATAGGCTGTTAAGTTAGGGCTTTTGGCTAAGGCAGCTATGGTCTGCTGGCTGGCAAGCGTAGGAATACTATAAACACTTAAAGTTATAAATGGTAATGGCTTATTTTTTATTCCAATTTAGCGAAATTAGCATTGTTTTCAAAAAACAGATATCATGAACAGATGATAATGATTATCATTACTATTGTTGTTAATTTTTGATTGTTTATTAAGGTTTGTTATGAATTTTTCACGTTATTTGCTTATTCTTCTAATGCTGCTGAGCAGACCCCTTTATGCTGACGCACAACAACTATTACAGTTGATTGATTATGTTGGTGTTGATTACGCCGTGGCTATAGACCAAGGAGAGGTGATCAATCAAGGTGAATATGAAGAAATGCAAGACTTTTCTGCCGGTATTGTTCAACAAGTGGGCGCACTCCCTGAGCAAGCAATAAAGGCTGATCTGATCAAGCAAGCGGGATTACTAAGCCAGGTGATTATGGAAAAAAGGCCGGCGGAGGACATTAGGCAACTAACAGTACAAATGCAGCGTCAAATTACGACTGCCTATAAGATTGTAGTAGTGCCGCGCAAGCAACCTAATCTGCTAAAAGCACGGCGCCAATACCAACAGCTTTGCGCCTCATGCCATGGTGCAGAGGGTGGGGGCGATGGCCCAGCAGCGGTTGGTATGGAACCAGAACCCATTAACTTTAAGGATGTTGAGCGCTATCAACAACGTAGCGTGTTTGGCTTGTACAGCACGATTACACAAGGTGTTGCGGATACGGCGATGCCGGCATACGGGCACCTTAGTGAAGAAGAGCGCTGGTCATTGGCTTTTTATTTAGGTGGCATAGCAAATCAACCAAACGAGATAGATGTTAGCGATAGCCTCCTACTAGAGTTGAAGACAATGACCACGACGACACCGGCTCAGGCGCAACAGTTTGATGCTGAAAAGGGTGCAGACATCATGGCTTATTTACGCCATCACCCTGAGTTATTCTATGGCAAAAAATCAAACCTTTCTTTTACCAAACAAAAGTTATTGGATGCGCTGACTGCTTATAAAACTAGCGATATTGAAATGGCTTATGAATATGCAGTAGAAGCCTATCTTGAAGGCTTTGAATTAGAAGAGCAAAACATTAAGGCCTTAGATAAAACCTTAATGCTTGAGATTGAAGCGGCAATGACAGGCTTGCGAAATAAAATTCGCCTGCATGAATCTGCTGAGTTGATAGAAAATGAGATATTGCTGATTAATCAAAAGTTAACGCTGGCTGAGAAGCTGCTGAGCGACACCAGTTTATCTGGCATGACGGCCTTTAGTAGCGCGTTTTTTATCTTGCTTCGTGAAGGTTTAGAGGCATTGCTAATTGTCGCAGCCTTGATAGCTTTTTTGATTCGAACAGAGCGCCGAGACGGACTGCGTTATATTCATATTGGTTGGATCAGTGCGTTAATCATGGGTGTGATTACTTGGTGGGTCTCTCTATCATTAGTGACTATTTCAGGGGCCTCTCGAGAAATAACCGAAGGGCTGGCGGCAATTGTTGCCGCGGTTGTTTTATTGTATGTCGGCTTTTGGATGCACAGTAAGGTGAGTGCGGCGAAATGGAAAAAATTCATCGATGATAATATGCAAAAAGCATTGGACTCTGGCACCTTATGGACATTAACCGGTTTGTCATTTATCGCGGTTTATCGTGAAGCATTTGAAACGATCTTGTTTTATCAAGCCTTGTGGGTGCAAACCAATGAAGCAGGCAAAGCCATGGGTCTTGGTGGCTTTATGGCGGCGTTAGCTGTGTTGGTCGTAGCAGCGTGGTTAATTATGCGTTATAGCGCACGTTTGCCATTACGACAGTTTTTTGCGGTGACAGGGGCATTAATGTTTATTTTGGCGGTTGTTTTTGCCGGTAAAGGAGTTGCTGCCTTGCAAGAGGCGGGACTGATTATCTCGACACCCGTTGATTTTATTAGACTTGATTTATTTGGTATCTACCCCAATTTACAAGGCTTATTGGTACAATTAAGTATGATTATTTTGGCAGTTATTTTATGGAATAAGACCTCAGCTAAGGACTAAGCCGGTTACTTTCAATCAAAGGAGATGGTTTGGGGTTTATCGTTAAGATAAACCTTAATTTGAATGGCTATTGATCACAACCGGTGCGAAGTTTTGTTACTAGCGAAGTCGGCTCAGTTAACATAGGGCAATGAAGGAGGCATTCGCTTAAGTAAAATAGAAGTTTCTTATAGAATAACTAACAACGAGTTCATATATTCAAAGGGTAAAAATGTCAGAATCAGAAGTTAATCTAAGCGCCTCACAAACAGCGGTACAACAACTTAAATCACATATCTGCCAGCATATTATCGGTCAAGAGGTATTGGTCGAACGGATGCTTATTGCGATATTAGCCGACGGCCATATCTTGGTGGAAGGCGCGCCGGGTCTTGCTAAAACGCGCGCGATCAATGTGCTCAGTAAGGGCATCGAAGCTGATTTTCACCGTGTTCAGTTCACGCCCGACTTGCTGCCGTCAGATTTAACCGGCACCGATATTTATCGGCCACAACAAGGGACCTTCGAGTTTCAAAAAGGCCCTTTATTCCATAACTTGGTGTTGGCAGACGAAATTAACCGTGCGCCTGCGAAAGTGCAAGCCGCCTTATTAGAAGCGATGGCCGAGCGGCAAATTACCGTCGGTGCAGCCAGTTACCCCTTGCCCGAGCTGTTTATGGTAATGGCAACGCAAAACCCCTTAGAACAAGAAGGCACTTATCCCTTGCCCGAAGCACAGCTGGATCGGTTTTTATTACATATCCATATTGATTACCCAAAAGCGCAGCACGAAAAAGAGATTCTCACCCTCGCTCGAGCCGAAGCACGCGGCGATGCGACGCAACAAGAGGGTATTAATAAAATTACCCAGCAAACCTTGTTTAATGCGCGCAAAGAGGTGCTGGATGTGTATATGAGTGATGAATTAGAAGATTACTTATTACAATTGGTGCTGGCTACGCGCGAACCGGCAGCTTACGGTGAAGACATCGCTGGCTGGTTGCAATACGGCGCGAGCCCTCGTGCCAGTATCGCCTTGGATCGTTGCGCGCGAGCCAAAGCGTGGTTGCAACAACGTGATTTTGTGACCCCAGAAGACATTCAAGACATCGCTTTCGACGTATTGCGTCACCGCCTAATATTATCGTATGAGGCCGAAGCCGAGGGCATTACCGCCGATCGCTTTATCGCCGAACTTATCGCCAGGGTCGCTGTGCCATAAATGAACGCGGTGGTAGAACAACACGCGCGGGTCAGCATTCAGTTAAAAACACTGGTCGATCTGGCTAAAAAAGCGCCGCTGATCAATCTGCAACATAAGCGGATTAAGGCAGGGCAGAGCGGTGAATACGTGTCGCGTTTTAAAGGCCGTGGTATGGAGTTTGATGAAACACGCCTATACCAGCCGGGAGATGATATCCGCAGCATCGACTGGCGCGTGACCGCACGCACCAATACCACCCATAGCAAAATATTTCGTGAAGAACGCGAACGGCCGGTGTTTATTTCGGTAGACGCCAGACCCACCATGGCCTTTGCTACGCGCGGGGTATTTAAGTCAGTACAAGCGGCAAAAGTGGCGGCGCTATTTGCCTGGGCGGCGCAATTAAACGGTGATCGGGTCGGTGGTCAGGTGTTTACCCAACACGGCTGCCAAGAGCTAAAGCCCGGCTCGGGCAAGCGCTCGGTGTTACATTTTTTTAATGCCTTGGTGGCGCCAAAAGTATCAACGCTGGCGGATGCGAGTTTGCAACAGGTGTTAGCGCGTCTTATACAACACGCACGCCCCGGCAGTTTGTTGTATATCATCAGTGATTTTCGTGGTTTAAACGACAAGGTCGAATTGTACTTATCTAAATTGGCACGTCACTGCGACTTAGTATTAATCCATATTTACGACCCGCTAGAAAGCCATTTACCGGCAAAGGGCCGCTATCGATTGACCGACGGTGAGCGCGATACGCTGCTCGATACCGGCGATACGCAGCGTGTTTTAAGCTACCAACAGCAATTTCAGCAACGCCAGGCGCGGCTTAAAAATCTGTGCAAAAAATGGCGGATGACGCTGCTTGAGTGCAGTACCACCGACGACCCACTGCAGGTGCTCGGCTAATGGATCAGTCCTTGCCGTTACGAGACATTCACTTGCCCGAGGCGGTTAGTTGGTGGCCACCGGCTATCGGCTGGTGGCTGTTGCTTATTCTCATCCCGCTCAGTATCTGGTCGCTTTATTGGCTGTATAAACGGCTTACTCGGCGCACCGCGATTAAAAGCGCGAAACGCGTATTAGCCGAGATAAAGCTCAACAATCAACACGACCCCTTGCAACAACTACAAGCCTTATCGGCGTGGTTAAGGCGGGTGGCGATGAGCCAAGACTCACGTCAACAAACTGCCGCCTTAACCGGGGGTAAGTGGTTGCACTACCTGGATCAATCGGTTGAAGGCTCCCCCTTTAGCGAGGGCGTGGGGCACGTGTTGGCAGATGCGCACTACCGCAAAACCGCGCCGGATAATTTAGACCTGGCCGCGCTAACAGGCTTGTGTGAAGACTGGCTGCGGGGGCAAAAAAGATGATTCAATTTGCCTGGCCTTGGGTATTAGCGCTATTACCGCTGCCGTTATTGTGCCGTTGGTGGTTAAGCGCGCAAGCGCCGGTGGAACAGGCGGCGTTAAAAGTGCCTTTTTTAGACGATTTTGGTCAAGCCAAATCGCAACTGAGTAGGCCGCAGCAACAATGGCCGCTGATTATCGCCAGTATCGCTTGGTTGCTATTGGTACTAGCCAGCAGTCGACCGCAGTGGTTGGGTGAACCGATTGAACAAATGATCAGTGGACGCGATCTGATGCTAGCGGTAGATGTATCCGGCAGTATGTCAGAAAAAGATTTTGTCTTAGCCGATGATTGGGTCGACCGATTAACAGCCACCAAACACGTGGCCAGTGCCTTTATGACAAGGCGGGTAGGTGACCGCGTAGGCTTAATCTTGTTTGGCACCACCGCCTACGTGCAAACACCGCTAACCTTTGATCGTAAAACTGTAGTCACGCTGCTCAACGAAGCCTTTATCGGCATTACTGATGATGAGCCAGCAACTTCCATCGGCGATGCTATTGGACTGGCGGTCAAACATTTAAAAAATGAGCAAGACAACAGCCGGGTATTGATTCTATTAACCGATGGGGCAAATACCGCAGGTGAAATAACGCCCTTGCAAGCGGCGCAATTAGCGGCTGATAACGGGCTTAAAATTTACACCATTGGCATCGGCGCGGATGAGATGATCGTGCGCAGTTTATTTGGCAACCGCAAAGTAAACCCGTCACGTGATCTGGATGAAAAAACGCTGCTTGCGATCGCAGAAAAAACCCAGGGCCGTTACTTTAGGGCACGTAATAAAGAAGAGCTAGAGGCCATTTATGCCTTATTAGATCAGCTGGAACCGGTGGAAAAAGACAAGCAATTTTACCGCCCAATGAGTGAACTTTACCCCTGGCCGTTGGCGCTGGCCTTATTGCTGACCGCGCTGATCGTTATCTCCAGACAGAGGTTTAGATGAGTTTGGCCGATTTTCATTTTATCCGCCCATATTGGCTGCTAGCCTTATTAGTGCTGGCGGTATTCGTGCTCTTATCATTAAAAAACAAGCTCAATCAAAGCAATTGGGCCGAGGTGTGCGACGCCGAGTTATTGCCGTATATTTTACAAGACAAACCGTCACCGCAATCGCGCTGGCTGTTTGGCGGTTTATCGCTGGCTGCCGTATTGGCGATTATCGCCTTGGCAGGCCCTACTTGGGAACGTTTGCCAAGCCCTGCGTTTCGTAATGATGCTGCCTTGGTAATCGCACTAGACCTGTCGCAAAGCATGTATGCCAGCGATATTAAACCCAGCCGTTTAGTGCGCGCACGCTACAAAATTGCAGATATTCTAAGGCAGCGTAAAGATGGCTTGAGCGCCTTGGTGGTGTACTCTGGCGACGCCTTTACCGTCACCCCGTTAACCCATGATACCGCGACCATCGAAAGCCAACTGAGCTCACTAAGCCCCAATATTATGCCGTCGAGCGGTAAAAATACCGCAGCGGCACTCACTCAAGCGGTTGAGTTATTACAGCAAGCGGGGCAACAACAAGGGAGTATTTTATTGATCAGTGATGGCGTCAATAAGGACTCAATAGAACAGCTAGCGAACATATCAGCCGCTTACAGGCTATCGGTTTTAGGCGTTGCTAGTAATGAAGGTGCACCGGTTAAACTCGCTGGTGGTGGCTTTTTAAAAGATACAGACGGTAATATTTTAGTGCCTAAATTAGACCGTTCAACGCTGGCTTTATTAGCGTCTAAAGGCAAAGGCGTATACACCACGATTAGCGATAATGACAGCGACGTTAATCGCCTATTGGCGGACTTAGACAGGCCGCAATTAGACGGGGCAAGTTCGCAAAATAACGGCCTCATCGATCAATGGGATGAACAAGGGGTTTGGTTATTGCTGTTGATATTGCCACTGGCGGCGCTCAGTTTTCGTAAGGGCATACTGGTATTTTTATTGGTGCTTATCTTACCGATGCCACAAACCTCGTATGCCTTTGGTTGGCAAGACCTATGGGCAACAAAGGATCAACAAGCGCAGCAGGCGTTTAAAAACAAGCAATTTGAACAAGCAGTCGAGCAGTTCCAATCCACCGAGTGGAAAGCCGCCGCGCAGTATAAAGCGGGTCTGTACCAACACGCGGCAGAGGCATTAAAGCCGATTGAAACAGCCGATGGTTTTTACAATCAAGGGAATGCACTGGCAAAAGCGGGGCAACTGAAAGAAGCCAAGCAGGCGTATGAAAAATCACTCAAACTAAAACCGAATGATGAAGATGCGCTATACAACCTAAAACTGGTCGAAGAGGCGTTGCAAAAACAGCAACAAAATCAAGATCAAAATCAGCAAAACAAAGAGCAACAAGACAATCAGCAGCCGGGTGAGTCAGATCAACAGCAGCAACAATCCGGTGAACAGCCATCGCAAGACGCTCAACAAGACCCGCAGCAATCAGATGATGGCGATAAAGAAACCGATCAATCTGAGCAACAGAAACAAGCAGCCGAGCAAGAATCAGACAAGCAAGCCGATGAACACGCACAGTCGCAATCGCAGACCGAGCCGTCTGAGCAGCCAGCCGAGGAAGACGCTGCCGAACAAGCCGCCACGCCCACCGGGCCAATGGATGAAAACGAGCAGGCCAACGAGCAATTATTAAATCGTATTAAGGATGACCCTGCGGGCCTACTAAAGCGTAAATTCAAGTATCAATACGGCCAGCGTCGCCAGCAATAACAGGATTTGAATATGTTCAACAGAATTTTCTACCAACCGTTATTGAATACCGCCTTGTGGTGTTTAGTCTTAACACTGTTGCTATCAACAAGCGTCTTTGCAGCGACTGTTAATGTTTCGGTCGATAGAAACCCAGTTAGCATTAACGATTCCTTTAAACTTATTTTTAGCAGTTCAGAATCACCCGATGATGACCCCGACTTCAGTCCTTTAGAAAAGGACTTCCAGATTCTTAATCAGCAAAAAAGTAGTCAGTCATCGTGGGTGAATGGCCAATCCACCAAATCCATTAGCTGGACGCTGGATGTGATGGCGAAACAGGTGGGGGAGCTGCAAATTCCTGTAATATCCTTTGGTGATGACGTTACCGCGCCACTGACGATCAAGGTATTAGCGGCAGCGCTGCAAAGCGATATAAACCCCAACGACGAGTTGTATTTAGAAGTTAGCGCGACGCCAGAAAAGGCCTATATTCAGGCGCAAATATTGTATACCGTGCGTTTATTTCAACGAGTTCAATTAGCACAAGCGGCGCTGAGTGAACCAAAAGCGGGTAACGCCATCGTTGAAAAACTGGGCGATGATACGCAATACAACAAACTGGTAAATGGCGTTCAATACAGGGTAACCGAACGTAAATACGCCATATTCCCACAACAAAGCGGGCTGCTGGATATAACAGCGCTAGAATTAACCGCACAGGTGGTTACTAGTAGCCCACGTTCGCGTTTCGGTAGTATCTTTGATTCGCAGCGTACGCAAACCAAGAGGGTCTTTTCAAAAGCCTTAACGCTTGATGTACTACCAGCACCTGGCAATTTTAAAGCCGAGCACTGGCTGGCCGCCGAACAAGTGCATTTACAGCAAACCTGGTCGAGTGACGATATGAGCGTTACCGTGGGTGAGCCATTAACGCGCACCTTAACATTACTAGGCAAAGGCATTACATCTAGTCAACTACCCGAACTTTCGCTCGACGGAACGCACGCAGCGTTAAAAATGTACCCCGACCAGGCAGTCGTTAAGGATAAAATGAATCCTGATGGCGTTATCGCTTTTAAGGAGCAAAAAATAGCCCTCATTCCCTCGCAAGCCGGGCAATACAGATTACCAGCGATTGAAATACCCTGGTTCAACACGCAAACAGAGAAGCTGGAAACAGCGAGCATACCCGCGGTAACAATCACCGCGGTAGCAAAAAACATCGCAATAAACCCAACTCCGACATCGTCACAAGTCGAAGTACCGATGTTCCAGTCCCCGCAGTTAGATGCGCCAATAACAGCCGCTGATAATGATTATTGGCAGTGGGTAGCCCTACTATTTGGCCTAGGCTGGTTATTAACCGTGTTATGGATAGGTTGGTCGCGGTTTAAAGGGGGCAAGGCAAAATCAAACGCGGTAGACCAACAACTACCACTAAAGCAGGCAATAAAAGAGCTGCAAAAAGCCTGTGCGGCAAACGACCCGAAAAAAGCAAAATTAGCGCTGCTAGATTGGGGTAGGGCGCAATATAACGATAGCAAGCTTGAATCAATCGCCTTAAAGTGTAGCGCCGATTGTCAGGCAGAAATAAAACAACTCAATCAAAGCCTGTACGCCAAAAATGGCACAAATTGGGATGGCAGTAAACTCGCCCAATTGGTGATAGAGCACAGTAGCAAATTGCAAAAGAAGGGTGAGCAGGATGATATGTTGGAGCCCTTGCATCGTTTGTAGTTAGCTATTTCAGATGCTAAGCCCTGACGCAGATAGTGCAAACGCCATCAGCCCTTAGAACTATAAACATAAGCAACAGCATTGTTTCGTTTTGTGCGGCAAATATTGTTGCAGGTGCCGTATGATGGTCAGGATTAACGTTAACCTTGAGTTTTATACAACGTGTTAGCCAAGAAGTTTATAGCAAGGACACTATCGGAATGATGAAGCAGGATACGTTAGATTATCAAAAATTATTTTTAGAAAATATTCCATTAATGGATGTTCGCGCGCCGGTTGAGTTTTCAAAAGGTGCTTTTCCCTGCAGCCAGAATACGCCTTTGCTGGATGATAAGCAGCGCGAAATGATCGGCACTCATTATAAGCAACAAGGACAGGATGCGGCTATTTCCCTGGGTTTGAAGCTGGCAACGCCGGAAATTCGCGAACAAAGACTGTCCCAATGGCGACGATTTATTGAAACGCATCCAGAGGGCTATTTATATTGCTTCCGTGGTGGATTGCGCTCGCGTACGACGCAAGCGTGGTTAAAAGAACAGGGCATCGACTACCCACTTATTAAAGGTGGCTACAAGGCCATGCGAACCTTTCTCCTGCAGCAGCTAGATGTCAGTGCAGCACAAACCCCCCTGGTTATTTTAAGCGGACTAACCGGTTCAGGAAAAACTCGATTGCTATATAAAACACAATATCAGGTGGATTTGGAAGGCTTGTCGAATCATAGAGGCTCGGCATTTGGGGGTGAGGTTAATGGTTTGCAACCGATGCAAATTGACTGGGAAAACAAATTATCGATAGCCTGTCTGCAATATAGACATCGTTTTCCACAGGCTGGTTTATTACTGGAAGATGAGGGCAAGCAAATAGGGCGTAATGTTATGCCGCTGTGTTTTTATGAAAAAATGAAGCAAGCACCGGTGGTGTTACTGGAATGTGACCTGGACGCGAGGGTCGGCATTATCCGTGAGGATTATATCGCCAGCAGCTGGCCGCTTTATCAGCAGAAATATGCAGCGGAGGCGCGGCAGAAATTCAGCAGTTTCGTACTCGATAATCTACTTAAAATAAAAAAACGTTTGGGTGGCGTCTTATATACAAAAATTGACGCTTCTTTTCGTTTAGCGCTGGAGAAGTTATTCGTCACAGGGCAAAGTGATTTATTTGATGAAGGTATTGCGCTGCTATTAGAAAAATACTATGACCCCATGTACCGTTATCAATTAGAAAAAAAAGTAAACCGGGTCACCTTTAAAGGTCCTGACGCCGATGTTCTCGCCTGGGTAAATGAGCATTTGAAGGATATGGATCATTGATAAGCGCTCCTATATTTAAAGAGCTGGTGTTAGTGGGCGGAGGGCATAGCCATGCGCTGGTTTTACGCCGCTGGACGATGAAGCCTTTAGCGGGTGTCAGGCTGACGCTGATTAGTCCTCAGACCATGACGCCCTATTCGGGCATGTTGCCAGGTTTAATTGCAGGCCACTACGGCTTTGAGCAAACGCATATTGATCTGGTGAAGTTATCGCTGTGGGCGAATGTCCGCTTTATTCAGGATAAAGTGACCGCTATTGATGCTGAGGCGAAAATCCTAACGCTGGAAAATCGGCCTGAAATTGAGTTCGATGTGGTGTCGATTGACACTGGCTCAACGCCGAATCAAAGCATTGAAGGTTCAGCGCAATACAGTACGTCAGTAAAACCAATCAGTGACTTTTACGCACGCTGGAAACTTATTGAAGAACGGGCCAGGCAGCAAAAAATCAACTCCTTGGCCGTCGTCGGTGGTGGCGCCGGGAGCGTCGAAGTTATTTTGGCTGCGGCCAGTAAACTGCATAAAACACATCCGACTTTGCAATTTCATTTGATTACCGGTGCAGACGATATTTTAAGCGGCTATAACCGCGCTGTTATTACGCGGGTGAAGCGACAATTCGACAAATATCATATTAGCTTGCACAACTCTGCGCGTGTGACGCACTTGAGTGAAGGCACTATTTATTGCCAACAGGGTGAGCCGATTTTAGCCGATGAAATAATCTGGTGTACGCAGGCGTCCGGGGCGTCCTGGCTACAGAAAAGTCAGTTAGATTGTGATGATGACGGCTTTATGAAAGTGCGGCAAACGCTACAGTCTTTACGCTACGATTACGTGTTTGGCGCCGGCGATATTGCTAATATGCTGGCCCATCCCCGACCTAAGGCAGGTGTTTATGCGGTGCGGCAGGCACCAATTTTATTGGCTAATCTTCAAGCCGTATTACTTAATCAAAAGACCGTTGATTATAAACCGCAGGATGGCTTTTTAAGCCTGTTAGCGCTCGGTGAAAAAAAAGCCACGGGGTCAAAATCCTTCTTTAGCTTTTCGGGTAATTGGGTCTGGCGCTGGAAAGACTCGATTGATCGAAAGTTTATGCAGAAGTTTCATCAACTTCCCCCTTTGACGATGAGTTCCAGTGCAACGGTTAATCAGCGACTTATAGATGGCGATGAACAAACAGAGCAGCATGACCCTTTAAAGCGCTGCGCGGGTTGCGGCGCGAAAATTGGCACAAAGGTCTTGCAGCAAGTGCTGGATGAGGTACTGGGTAAGGGTCATTACCAACCTCAGGACGCGGTGCAGATCAGCAATAATTCCGAAATTATTTATCAATCGGTCGATGCGATTAAATCACCGATACAGGACCCCTGGTTATTTGGACAAATAGCGGTGAGTCACGCGCTGAGCGATCTTTACGCGATGAACCTCAGGCCAGATTCAGCGCAAGTGTTAATAACCTTGCCGTATGCCAGTCAGACAATACAAAAGAGACAGCTAAAAATGCTCATGCAGGGTATTTTTATGCAACTGGATGCGCTGCAATGCCGTTTCCTCGGCGGCCACACATCTGAGGCGGCTGAGTTATCAGTAGGCCTGGTCGTGAATGGAACCCAACAGCAGGCAGCGTTATTCCATAAGCAAGGTTTAATGCCAGGGGATAAACTTGTTCTCTCAAAACCATTGGGGACGGGCGTTATTTTAGCAGCGGGCATGCAAGGTCTATGTGATGGTGAGGTGTTCAATCAAGCAATCTCCTCCATGTTGCAGGCGAACGCGCAAGCGGCCAAACTATTGAGCGAACTTGATGTGCAAGCCTGTACTGATGTAACGGGCTTTGGTTTATTGGGGCATTTGTATGAACTCTGCCAGGCATCGGCTTGCGCTGCTACGTTAAAGCTAAACGCGATTCCTCTGTTAGCTGGGGCAGAAGCGTTGGCTGAGAAAAATATTAAAAGCAGTCTGTATACGCAAAACCGTCAAACACTTGAAGCGATTACTTGGGGCGAAAATGTTATTCAAAACCCACGGTTTGACCTGTTATTTGATCCACAGACATCAGGCGGCTTACTAGCAGGTATACCCGCTAAGAACTACGACGAGTTAGATAAAAGCTTTCATCGCCTGTTCTATACCATTGGTGAAGTGACTCCCTGGGTAGGTTCCATGCCGCAAATTAACATCGACGCCAGCTGACCGTTTGAGAAAATAGACGGTAAGTCGCGGAAGTTGGTACAGTCAAACACAATAGCAAGCTAGGACGGGTAAATTCTATGCAACAGATTGTAGCGAAGCCCATGCGTATATTAATATAACGTTCTCGACGTCGTTGGGACGTCTATTTTTAGAGGATAACGATGAACCACTTCCGCCTTAAGCCTCCCTTCGAAAGGCAGACGATATAAGATGAGGATATGGACGCTACACCCTAAATTTCTGGACGTAAAAGGTCTTGTCGCACTTTGGCGCGAGGGCTTGCTCGCAAAAGCCGTGCTGGAAGGTAAAACGAAGGGTTACCTGAATCATCCTCAACTCATTCGATTTCGCGCGCATGACGAGCCAGTGGCTGCCATTTGTGAATATCTGAGGGCTGTTCACGATGAAGCGAAAAAACGGGGTTATCGATTCGACGTTACTAAACTACCATCCGAGCCACAACCTGTAGATCAGATAGAAGAATCGATTGGGCAGTTAAATTATGAGTGGCAGCATCTTTTGCGCAAGCTGGAAGTGCGTGAGCCAGAAACGTATCAAAGTTTAATAGCCAATAATATAAAACCCGAGGCGCACCCCGCATTTACAATGATCGATGGGGAGATTAGAGAATGGGAACGCGTTAGCTGACGAATTGCTCAAATAGCGGTATAGGTTCTGTTTTTTGCTTCCGCGCTCGGTCATGCTGCCTGAGTGCTTCTGTTGTAAATCCACGCGCTTGCAAGCTCACACGTAACACCTCATATACCCAGGTTTCCAATTATGGTAATATGCGCGCCCTGCTCAATTCGGCTGGAACCGCTCCTCAGGGAGTATTTCGCGCTGCACTGATCACATTCTCTTATCTCTCATTTCTAACATAGGCAATAAATATCATGGCTAAAGAAGTAGTTCGCAGCAGACGTCTGCGCAAAAAATTATATTTGGGCGAATTCGCCATTATGGGTTTTGATTTCACCTGCAAAATCAATATTGATTCAGATGAAGGATACGAAGCCTTTATTGAAGCTTTCGCTGATCTGGTAGATTCAAGAAACCTGTTTGTTAGCCTTGATAACATTGGCGAAATGTTTGAAGGTTTTGTCACTTCACATGATCGTTATGGCTCAGCAACTGATGAAGATAGAGCGGCTATCGACGCCATACTTACCGAGCAGAGCATTATTTCTGATGTTGTTGTCAACAAACTGGTTGACGTGTTTAACGAACAGTAAAACGATCACTACTTTGGGTCCTGGGTTGATGCTTTCAATACAGGGCCCACTGTTTTTTGGCAGGTTTTGTTTCGCTTTACAACAGCAACACACCCAATAAACCCAGATGCCAATTCATAAATATCTAGCGCAATATCCCCCGTCGGTTATTAAGCAGGTCAACGCGCTTGTTCAGCAAGATCAGTTAGCCGACTTTCTACTCAAACGCCACCCCAATCGCCACGATATTAGCAATGACGAGTTCTTGCGCGACTATGTAATGGCACTTAAAAATCAATATATGAAGAAATCGCCGGCACTAAGCAAGGTGATTTACGATAGTAAATTACACGTCGTACACAATGCACTGGGGCTGCACAGCTATGTGTCGCGGGTGCAGGGTGGCAAACTAAAAAGTAAAAATGAAATACGCGTGGCTGCCGTGTTTAAAAAAGCGCCCATCGATTTTTTAAACATGATCGTCGTACACGAGCTGGCGCATTTAAAAGAAAAAGAGCACAACAAAGCCTTTTATCGTTTATGTGAGCACATGCTACCGGCATACCGCCAACTTGAATTTGAAATGCGGCTTTATCTTGTTCAGCTGGAACTTTCTGGGTCTATTTACAGCTAGTAACGGTGTCAATCAATAGGGTCATAATTGATTGATGATGATAGTTCCAGATTATTACGAATAGTTGTCTTATACAGCTCATCTAACAGAAACAAACATTAATCCTTTTGATTAGGATTGTTTAGTAGTAAGCTCAATAAAAAAATATGGAAGGGAATCAATGGCATGGAGATAAGGCCGAAAACCACCGTTACCTCATCAGCCTTATACGGCTCGACTTCATCCTATCCTTTTCTGCGAACAAACCTATTAAGCACTACACACAAACGTTAAACGACAATGGTGCTGAAAATGGTAGCCCGTATATATGTAATGTGTTGGGTTGCTGGAGATAACTTCCTTGGGGAGATGATATGAAACGACCTGAAGATTTAGTTTCGGGAGAACTTGCACGTTTAATTCCCGTTGCTAGTCAACCTGAGCTTAAGAACACCTGCGTCACCGGCGCGATGCTTATGGCAGTGGAAGAATTCGCCGAGGCTTTACTTGGCCCGGTTGGAGCACCTACTGGTAAACGTTCTAAAGTTCAGGTTTGGGTTGAACCTGTTTTTAAGAGTGATAAAAGTGAGAGCAAAGATAGACCAGATGCACTCATCATTGTAGATAACGGGCGCAGAGAGTGGAGAGCTTTGGTGGAAGCGAAAGCCAAAGGTGTTGATCTGGTAGCAGAGCAGATTGAGCGATACCTCGATATTGCTAAATCTCAAAATATTGATGCCGTAATTACAATTTCAAATCAATTTGTTGCAACACCAACGCAATCACCTTGTAATATTAACCGGCAAAAACTTAAGAAAGTTATGTTGTTTCACTGGTCTTGGTCATATTTGAAAACTGAGGCCAAAATCCAACTTTCAAAAAGTGCGGTTGCAGACCCAGATCAGGCATATATGCTTAATGAATTTGTGCGTTTTATGGAGCACGACTCTGCAGGTGTAAGCGAATTCGAACAAATGGGAAAAGAGTGGGTTGAGGCCTGCAAACTCTTCTTCGCTAAATCGGTTCTAGATAAAAAATCCCCACTTGGCCCTGCGGTTGTTAGCGACTGGGATGAACTTATGCGTTGTACAGCACTGTTAATGAGCCGAGAACTCGAAACAAACGTTACTACGGTACTAAGCACCAAAGAGCGACAGGATCCCAATAGCCGCCTAGAAACGATTCAAGGGACCTTTATTGGCACGGGTGTTTTAGAAAGTCGGCTTGAGGTACCAGATGCTGCGTCACCAATCTCTGTTGAGGTCGATCTTACATGTCGTTCTGTAACGGTCTCTATGTCGGTAGATGCTCCACGAGACAAAGCACGCGCACCTGCAACTGTAAACTGGCTACTACGGCAGCTATCAAAAACAGAAGACGGTAGTCTAATGGTGGTTGCTAAATGGCCAGGTCGAACTGCCGATACCTACGCGGAACTCTCCAGCATAAAGGAAGATCCAGACAAGCTTGTAGGAAGTCGGAAAGGTCAACTTCCCCGAAAGTTTGAAATTAAATCTGTCTCAGATCTTGGTGGAAAATTCACACAACGTCGTAATTTTGTGTCTGCATTAGTCGAATGTGTCACCAAATTTTACGGCGCAGTTGGACAACATATCGTGCAGTGGCAAGCTCCTCCACCAAAGCCAAAAAAGACGCCTCAAGCCGATGAGCTTGAAGATGAAAGCGGGGAATCACATATTCATATTTAGGGCTAGAGCAAAAAGTACTGGCTTTAGGTAATAAATCAATGGAGTCTTGTATCTGGCCCCATTGATTTCAAATGGCGATGATAACAATGGTGAGTTTACATTAGCATTGGCTCGCTCTACCGATGACGAAAAACAAAGCCAGATCCGGCGCCTGCGTGAACTCCATCATCGGCATCAATCCGAGTCAGAGCGCGCTATTGAGCGGTTAAAGCAGGCAGCCATCAACAACCGCAACGTGTTTGAAGTGTTGATGGACGCTGTGCAATATTGTTCATTGGGCCAGATAACCAATGTCTTCTTCGAAGTAGGGGGCCAATACCGAAGAAACATGTAAATCAGTGATCAAAAATTGTCGGGTCAGCTTTCCCGGTAACGTGAAGCAGGCCCCAGGCGCCCTTGTCCGCACGCGCCAGCGCATGATCCACCAGTACATATGTTCCGGGATAGTCCACGGTGAACTCAACAATGGTCGCGCCGCCGGGCAGAACAGCCGTGGTTTGTACATTGTGGAACTGTGCGCCACCAACGTTGGCTTCCGGATAAACGGTGTCAAATATTTCCCCGACTACATGAAATGACGAGGACAGCGCGACTCCGCCATTGCCGACGTATAGACGGATACGGTCGCCAACTTTAGCTGCCATGCTGTCCGTAAGAGCGCCGGTACGGCCATTGAACACAATATAGTTCGGATTGCTGTCCAGCATCTGTCGGCCATCAAACACCTGCAAGCCACGGCGGCCTATAGTGCCAGTTGTAAACAGTTCGCCTTGTACGATATAGAATTCACGGTCTACCTCAGGCAAGCCGCCCTCAGGTTCAACCAAGATCAGACCATACATGCCATGACTCATATGAACTGCCATATTAGGCACAGCGCAGTGGTAGACATATAAGCCCGGATTCATTGCACGGAACAGGAAAGACTTTTCTTCTCCCGGCGCAACTATGGTGGCTTCGCCACCACCGCCGGGACCGGTGACAGCATGCAGGTCTATATTGTGTTTGTGGAGACTGCTTTCATGATTGCGCAGCGTGAAGTCTACGGTATCGCCTTCTCGGATTCTTAACATGGGTCCCGGAACCTGGCCGTTAAATGTCCAATAATTGAAACTGACACCCGGAGCTATCTCTGCCAACACTTCGCGGGTTTCCAGCTCAAGGCTGATCCGTTGTGGAGCGCGGCGTACCGGCGGTGGAACGGCACGTGGATCAGCCGCGATGTCATCCACTATTTCAAAATCGCCGACGCGGCGGAAAAATTCCAGCACGTTGCTCAATGGAAGCGCCGGCCCGTCTGCGGGACCATAAGTTTCTCCGTACTGCGGATATTGAAGTAGATGACGGGTTCCCAGTGAGATTAAAATAAACAGTGCCAGAGAGCTTACGAATACAGCCATCGACGTCAACATGCCGGCAGGGTAGTCCAGCCTGTGGATTAACCTCATGAAGAAGTACCATGAGGCTGTAGCCGCGGCTGCCAGCGTAAAGCCCTCCATCAGCGAGGTGCGTACATTCCAGATCAGGGATGGGCCGCCCAGAATAAGAAGGGTGAGCAGAGTTAGTGCCATCACTGCAATCACAACATAGACGAGAAGGCTCGACAGACGGTAAAGGTTTGGGTTCATGGCGTATTTCCTGCGGATATGTAGTGTTGATATGATCTGGATTGAGCCTAACACACTATTGAAGGATTCAGGAACCTATGCTGGATACCTGGTTGTTGGCCTATGTGAACCTGGGCATAGGTATTTGTGATAGAGCTATTTAAACCCCCACCTGATCGAGAAATAATCTCGCCTCAATTGGCGCTGCTATGAAAATTAAAATAAGTGGGACAGCAGTGAGTCTGGCCCATTGATTTCGTAAACTGGACGTTAGTAATCAAAAATACAAATTATAAAAGGAGTAAGTTTATGAAACCTATGCGTTATGAAGAATTATTAAGAAAGGCTTTTGGCTTTGCATCTGATGGTAAGTATGGTGACAGAAGCTGTGATCCAGCAGATTTAGCTGAAGCAGGCTTGTTTACTGATGGCAATTTAAATAACGTTAAAATTGGAGCAGGTTATGCTTTTGTAATATTGTCAACAGCGGTAATAAATGAGAAAGATAGCTCAATTGAAGATGGAGAACATGATCGCCTTGATCAATTTTTAGAGCGGGCAATATCATGCAGTAATGTTTCAGAACTTTCTGACATAATCGCCGAATATGAAGATACAGTAATAAGCAAATACTTTGTTATGAGCAATGGGATTATCACATTTAAATAATTGTTGCTAATAAGTCATTCAACACGACCATTTTATACAACGTTCCGCTTCGTTCTACTTTGTATAAAAAGGCCGGTTAACTCAAACGTTAGTCGAACCTATATCTAGAAATATTTGTGGTCAGAGTAAAAGCTCTTGGCCTTAGGTAATGATTAAATGGCACCATTGCTGAATTACCTGGGTGGCGAGCTAGGGAACAAAAGTGTGGGTCGAAAGCGAAATGACTTAGGATGGTTTTTACTCTGACCCCAAATATCCTTGTTTTATTTTGCGTGTCCATATATGACCCCATTGATTTGTGTAACTTCATCCTTAAAGTAATCATTTTGGTAACAATACGAAGCTTCTAAGACTGTATATTGGGTGTTTTATCGCTCTTTATCAATAGTTTTCATCTACTTGGCTTGGTCTGATAATCTACACTGCACCCTGTACACATGTATTTACATACAATCTATCGACTGGACACAGGTACACACCTGCATTTTTCACGTACGGTGGATATTAGCTGCCGGCCGATCAATGTGTCCGGTGCGGTGCCTAGCCTAAAACAACGGTGGCCAATGAATGAACGAAGGCCGCCCGCCGCATTGGACGCGCTTTAACTATCAGGCTTTCTTACGTCTCGCTACACCAGCCAGACCCAACAAGCCGGAGCCGAAAAGCCAAACCGCAGCGGGCACCGGTACAACCGTCGGCCCGGCGCCGACAATCACACTCATATCAGTGCGTGCAAGCTGACCTGAATTATCGAAGGCGGCCAGGTAGAAGTCGTATTGGCCATCAACGGTCGGGTCGAGACCCAGGATGAACCAGTGCGCTTTCCACGAGTTTTGCGCCACATTATTGCTGTTAATCAATGAGAGATAACTGGCGGAGTCAGTCGCCTCGGCACCCGCGCCATTTGCGGTGCTGTTGTTGCCAATGGAATGGTCTGCAAAAGGAACATTGATGGGGTCAAATGTATTCCAGCTCGTTCCCATCGAAGGGTCGCTGTCGATGCCCAATGTATAGGTTAACCCATTGAGATTGCGACCTGCCGCTCCCGTATAGTCACTGTTGATCGACCATTCAAAACTCCACACAGCCGTCGGAGAACTTTGGGTTGGGGCAATGCCAGCGTCAAAGCTGTAGGTGCCGTCGCCGTTGCTGTTAAAGGTATTTTCGGGATTACCGGACGCGTTGTAGCGCAGCTTCCCACGAAGCCCCAATTCGATGTCGTTAGCCCGGTCAACGGTGAAACTCCCGTTAGCGTTGCCACTGCCGAAAATTACATCAGGCGTGACATTCTGGTCATATGCTACTATTGCAGCTGAAGCACTCACAGAAAACAACAATCCTACTATTAAAAACATTACTTTTTTCATAATTTTTTCCTTTAAATTAAATTTCTTAAGTAATGTAACCCAGCCATCTTTAAAAAATTGCGCGCTTTTAAAGACCTGAAGCTTTCCGTCCTTGGTTCACACCAAGTTTGGCAAATAACGCCATTCTCTCTATGCTAAGAAATAGGCACCTACCTAACTAAACGATCAAATCAATCGATTAGTTAGGTAAATATATAACAAGTTTCTTTAGCTATGTCTATAGCACTTTAGTACTAGTTCCTAGACAAAATGCTTTATTTTCACTATTGTGAGAACTTTGCACGAAACCAGCAAAAACCCACTATAAATGAGATAAAAAAACATGGGTCAGAGTGATCTCTTCCATATTTGACGTAACTGATGATACGTTACGTTTTTATCTGCTTAAGTGTTGAAATTCGCTAGTTGATTATTTAATTCATCGGAAGACTGAAACAATTCTTCCGAAATCGCAGATAATTCTTTCATGCTTTGGTCATTACCTTTAGAAATTGTATTAATAGTTTCAATATTGGTTAACATTTCGGCTAATGAACTAGAAATGGCTAACATACTTGATGCGCTTTTGAAGGTTAAATCATTGGTTAAGCTCATTGTCTCAACAGTTGTATTGATGTCTTTTTCAACGTGCTGAGATATTTCGGAAAGCGATTCTATAATTTTTGTATTACTCTGCATCTGGGTGCTAGCATCGGTTACCGATTGTACGATAACGCTAATCGTTGTATTAATCTCAGATAAACTACTTTGGGTTCTTTCGGCCAGCCCTCTGACTTCATCAGCAACCACGGCAAAGCCTCGACCATGTTCACCTGCTCTGGCGGCTTCTATTGCCGCATTTAATGCCAATAAGTTGGTTTGTTCAGCGATAGCGCCGATCACATCTAGAACGCCTTTGATCTGCTGTATTTCTGTTGTCAGTTGCTCTAGTTTTTTATTCATGTCCTGTTCAAGGCTAATGCTATTTCGTACATTGGTAAGCAATTCGTATATCCTAGTTTTAGCATTGTTTAATAGTGAATTTGCTTTCTCCATATTCGTTTTAGTGTCATTAAAATTTTCAGCAGATTCATTAACGGTTTCTTGAGCTGAATGCGCCTGATTAATAGTTTCTGTGGCCATTTTGAATTCTTTAAGCACTTGTTGTGCGGTGTTATCTGCTATGCTTTTCATTTCAATAGAATGATTTTTGTTTTTTTGTGAGGTGTTTTTTGCATCACTAATAGCTTGATTAAGTCCTGCTATGAACATATTAATTGATCGAGCCATGACGCCCGTTTCATCCCTAGCTGATATCTTTACTTTTTTAGTAAGGTCATGATGGTTTTCAGAGACGAGATTAGTGATGCTAATCACTGAATACTTCACTTGTTTGACGAGTAAGTAGATATTTGTAAACGATATGACAAATATTATTGTTAGTATCACAAGATTATTCATGACTAGGTTTTCAGTAGTAAGCTGTGGCTGGGTAATGGTAATCGTTATATTAAATAGAACGAGTAGAATTGCACTACCAAAAAGTGTGCTGCAAATAACGTAAATTATTTTTTTCCCAAAGGACAAATAAGCGTATTTTTCGGATAGCTGAATTGGCTGGGACCATTCTTCCAATGTCGTCACAAATAAAATAAAACTGGGGATCATGAAAAGTAGAATAATAGGAATGCTTAGCAGTTGTCCTAGCCAAAATTGGGTAGAACTAACAAAATCTAAAGAATTTAATACAACCAATGGACCAAAAGTACTGTATAAAACTTGTGCTAACAAAAAACAATTAGGCAATCCTGAAAGTGTTTTATAACTTTTTTCTGATGTTTCTTTTTGCTCTAAAGCTGTTTGTATAACATTAAATTTTGAATTAAAAAATAACAATCCAAATGTAGTTGCGCCAGCAACATAAATGTGTAACGCATTTGATAAGATTACATCCCATAATTTATCAGCACTAAAAATATTTGAATAAAAAAGCATAAATATCCATGCAACAGGAGGTATAACAAAGCCTATTAAAACAAATATGAGGAGTTTAGTACGTGCAGCCATATTGAAGATACCCATAACTCTTAAGTTTCCTGAATTCAATGTTTTAAACATAGTATATCTTTACTAACTATAGACTAATATTACTAGTTTTTTTATTTAAAATGAGGTAAAGGTTATCTATTTATTGTTTTTAAATAGTACAAATGATTTCAAACTAGAAAGATGGAACCCCGACCCGACAGTGAATACTTTCGCCATGATTTTCAACGAATAATATGTTGAGTTAGTTTTAAGTTTGAATACGATAGTTAAAAAACAAGCCGTATTTGTATTTTCGGCTGTTTTAATCCTTCTGCCAGTACTCCTGCTTGGCGTATATCTAGCGATTCCTTTGATCGCTGAGGCATTGCTTAAAAACACCTTCAATAAGCACGATATCGAACTGATTGAATTACAGGTTCCCCGTCCTTCGTTTAATGAGTTAACGGCGAGAAATATTCAACTGGAGTCACTGGTTTTTAGGCTTAAAGATAAAACCGAGGTGGCTATTCGTGGCGTACGGTTAAGCTTAGAAAATGACGATTTCTATAGCGCGAACATTTCATCCATTACGGTTCAGCGAACGGATGTTGAAGACAGTGAATCGGTAGATGAGCTTGATTTATTAACGCTGTTGCCAGCTACCTTGATGCGCGATTTACCCATGGCGCGTTTGTCTGTGCAATCGCTAGCGTTGGACGCTCCAGCGATTAAGGTTGATAACCTTATTGTTGATATTTCAACGGCTAAAATAACCGCCAAGGTGCATCTGAATACTGTTGCACAGGGAGATGTTGATCCATTACTAGAACCGTTTTTAAAGTCTGATATCTCACTGAGTATGTCGCTCGATAATAAAATAGAGCTTAAGGCCATCGATGCGAATTCAGACCCCTTGCTCGGTATTGAGTTGAGCCTTTCGACGAAAGAAGACAGGTTGTACGGAACGTTAAATGTTAGTCATACGCTGGCAAATGTCGAATGGCCGATGAGTAACGACGAGAGTTTAGTCGTGCAAAACAGCCAATTAAACGCTTCAGCAGAATTTTCTTTACCCGTTAAACAGCGTGTAACGCCGAATGATTTATCGCAGTTGTTAATACATGGCCAGCTGCAACAAAATGCGCGGGTCACGGTCGGTAAACAGCTGGGTGATACCCAACTAACCAGTAATGCCAGTTTGGACGCTTCGCTTGATAGGGGGCAATGGCGTTTGATTTTATCGCAGGATAAAACGCCTTTTATATTAGCTAAGGGTCGTTTCGCCAGTGCTTTTTATCCGCCTGGTCATAAGAAAAAGGGCGGTTTAACGGACATACTGACCGCTACTATTAATAAACCGCTTGTTATCAAAGGTTCGTTATCGGCCGATGCGGCTATCTCGATTGACGCGGGTGACTTGGCGCTGAGTTATCTGGAAGGCAATAAACGGCTGATTGATATGCGTCTGTCTGACGTTGACGTGGCTACATCTGAAAGTGGCGGAGAGCAGAAAAATAGCTTAACGCTTTATAGCAAGATAGATATAGATACGCCTGGTGAACGAGTGGCGCTAAGCGGTTTTTCGCTAGATTCGATGAAGGGCGTTTTGAATAGCCGTGTGAGCGTACAAGCTAATCGTTTACGGTTAGAGCCGTTAGCAAAAAGCCGTATTCAGCTGAGCAATTTTCGCTTTAACGATTATTACGCAAAAGAGTTGGCGCTGGATGTTCCGCAGCAACGTATTGATGTTGATTTAAACAGCCTTGAATTTAGCAATGTTGCATTAGGATTAGACGGCAAGGGACTGACGTTAAGTGAGGCGAATATTAAGAAGTGGGCGCTGCAAAGTAAGCTGTCTTTCAAGGCCAACAATTTAATGATCGATTCAACAACAGAAGCGATGAACGCAGATGTATCAGGTGCAAACCACTATATTCCGCCGTTGATCGTAAAAGCTAATATCCAGCTGGACAAAGCCAGCGTTAAAAAAGTGTCGATTAAACTAGCCAATATTTGCAATGATCCTTTGTTAAATGCCAGTTGGCGGCCCGTTAAAAAGAAGGCCGAAGTGGAAGTACAGTGGCAGCAAACGTTTTCGCCCAGCAAAACGCTGCGTCAATGGCTGAATACTTCAGTGATCCCCGCCGACTTTACGCAGGGAACCTTCTCAGGGCACATGATTGTTGATGTTAATGAAAGTGAAACAAATATCAGGACAATAGACTTATCACTAAAAGATATTAAAGGCATCAATGCATTGGGAACATTTAAAGGGGTTCAGCTTCGGTTAAGCTCACCTCTGCGAGGATCGACCCAAGACGAGGCTATTAAGTTTGATAGCTTACGGGCGTCACTGGATGGGACGGTGGCTGAATTAAATATGGGCGTTAAGCTTAACGATGTTGCATTTAACAGTGTTATTTACGACAGCCGTGGTGACTGGCGCTTAAAGCTACCGTCGCTGACGGCGAAGGTGTTTTCGGGAACAATGGAGATTCGTGATGAGAATATTAATTTCAATAAAGACATTAAACTCAACGTACTGTTAGAGAGGGTGGACTTGTCGGAGTTAATTAGAACCCAGCAAGTGGAAGGCCTGAAAACCACGGGGAAAATGTCGGGTAGTATTCCTGTTCGTTACGCAAATGGGCAAGTCCAGGTGTTAGATGGTGAGATGCGCAGCGTAGAAAACGGAAAAATTCGCTATTCAACAGCGCTGAGTAAGAGTGCTGATTTAAACAAGCAACTTAAGCTAACGCTTGATGTATTAGAAAATTTTGACTATAGCTCGCTGAGTAGCAAAATAGTTTACGATGCCGATACACTGTTGTTGAAGTCATCTATCGTGGGTAAAAACCCGGATATTAAAAATGGTCAGACGATTAATTTAAACCTGAATACCGAAGTGGGATTGAAAGGAGCGATTGAAGTAATGCGGATACAATCCGGCATAGATTCCCGAATAGAAAAATTTGTGGCGTCAAAAGCGGCGCCAAACAATAAGCAATACTTTTGCCAATAAAATTAGGAGCTTGTATGAATAAAATACTGCGTGTAGCGGGCCTTACGGGCGTATGTTGGGTGCTGATATCCAGCATCGGCTGTACCCCAACGGTTAGGGTCGAGGCATCGGATAAGCCGATTACGATTAATTTAAACGTAAAAATTGAACATGAAATCAGGGTGAAGGTTGATAAGGAACTCGACTCGATACTATCTGAAGATTCAGGTTTATTTTAAGGAGAATGAGGATGAAATATTTATTAAGTTTATGTGCCGTTTTATTGATCACTGTATCCAGCGCGGGCTTTGCTCTGGACTTACAAGTCGCCAAAGATAAGGGCCTAGTCGGCGAAACGCCGTCGGGATACTTAGCCGCTCCAGTGGCTGCGGCTTCCGCTGAAGTAAAGGCCTTGATGCAGGACATTAATGCCCAGCGCAAAGTGAAATACTTCGAAATCGCGGCCAAAGTGGGCAAGTCATTAGACATCGTTGAGCAACTGGCTGGACAAAAGGCGATTGAAAAAACCGAAGCAGGTCGATTAGTTCAACTACCGGATGGCACTTGGGTAAAAAAATAGTACCCAGTTAAACGTGTGTAATGGTTGGGCTGTTTGGTAAGACCCTGCAGGGGATGGCCTAACCATTATGAAAACCTTGTTGAGCCTTCAGCAGGTTTTGATATTACCATGTACTTTTTGTGTTGTAGGAGGATGGGCTTTTTACACGTAGCCTATCCAGCACGCAAGAATCATACTGAAAATTAATTTAATCCTCTTTTTTCGGTTCTAAAAACATCTCGCACCAAACGCGTGAAGCACTGCACCATAAAAGTGCTTTATTGAAAGTTAGGCGCAGTTTAAAACAACAAATAAATACAAAATCAAATAAAACCAATACCTTAGCGGACTTATTTTTATTTGGCACGGCTATTGCGATGCATTAGTTGTTCATGCGAATAGGTATGAAAGATTTTTTTGAAAATTTATTGACAGTAACAACGTTTACAAAGGAGTTTTTAGGATGACACGTAATGAAGTGACTGAGCTGATTATCTTACAAAAAACGCTAAAAAAGCTGACATGGCCGGAGCTAGCTGAGTCCATTGGCATGAGCAAGGAGTGGACAACCGCTGCGCTTTTAGGGCAAATGACTTTAACAGAAGGGCAAGCAGAAGCAATAGCAACCATGCTTGAGCTACCTGAGGAGGCCGTTGTGCAACTACGGGTGGTTCCATATAAAGGTTCGTTACCTACAGCGGTACCTAGCGACCCATTGATTTATCGTTTTTACGAATTGGTCAATGTTTATGGCTCGACATTTAAAGAACTGATTCATGAAGAATTTGGTGACGGCATTATGAGTGCGATCGATTTCAGCATGGACCTTAAACGAGAGGCTGACCCTAAAGGTGATCGTGTGAATATTGTGATGAGCGGGAAATTTTTGCCATACAAAAGCTATTAAAAATTTAACGTAAAACTGGAGCATAAAATGTCGTATTTAGAACCAACAGAATTTGTTACAAAAATGGTGGATTCGGGAGAATCCAAGGTCTATATGTCCACTAGAGATACCTTGATCCGTTCCTTTATGGCGGGTGCCATTTTAGGCCTAGCCGCTATATTTGCTATTACTGTTGCGGTTAAAACTGGCTCGCCATTGACGGGTGCTATTCTTTTCCCCGTTGGCTTTATTATGTTGTATTTAATGAAGTTTGACCTACTCACCGGGGTGTTTACCTTGGTGCCCTTGGCGCTTATTGATAAAAGGCCGGGGGTAACCGTTGGCCAAGTACTACGAAACTGGGGGCTGGTTTTTATTGGTAATTTTGCTGGCGCATTAACCACGGCTTTTATGATGTCGTTTATTTTAACGTATGGTTATAGCGCAGATGGCGGTGCGATTGCTGCTAAAGTAAGTACGATTGGTGAATCTAGGACATTGGGGTATAAGTCACACGGGTTAAGTGGTTGGTTTACTATTTTTATTCGCGGCATGTTATGCAACTGGATGGTCTCTATGGGGGTTGTTGGTGCGATGATTTCGACCTCAGCAAGTGGCAAAATGATGGCGATGTGGATGCCGGTTATGCTCTTCTTCTTTATGGGTTTTGAACACTCCATTGTTAATATGTTTTTATTCCCGTTTTCTATGATTATGGGTGGCGATTTCACCTTTGTAGATTATTTGATCTGGAATGAGCTACCTACTGTTTTAGGTAACTTAGTTGGTGGTCTAGTACTCGTAGGGCTTCCGCTGTATTACACACACGTAAAAACAAGTCCAAATCGGACTATGTAATAGTTACCATTCACAGTAAGCTAGAGACTAAGCCCCAGCCCTACTTTAGGCTGGGGTTTTATTTATGATGACGAAACAATTAACTATCTCTGCCGGGCAATATTCCGATAAAGGTCGAAAAGACGTTAATCAAGACTTTTATGGACTATATATCCCCAAAGAACCACTCTTATCGTCTAAGGGTGTTGCTATTGTATTAGCAGATGGGATTAGTAGTAGTGATGTTAGTCAAATTGCTAGCGAAGCGTCAGTCACTGGTTTTCTTGCCGATTATTTTTGCACATCGGAAGCCTGGTCGGTTAAACAGTCGGCTCAACGGGTATTGATGGCGACTAATTCTTGGCTATATGCGCAAAGCCAGCAAAGTCGGTATCGGTTTGATATGAATCGTGGTTATGTTTGCACCTGTAGCGCACTGATTATCAAGTCTAGAACGGCACATATCTTCCATATCGGCGATTCACGAATTTACCGAATAAATAGCAATTCTATGGAACAGCTAACCGAGGATCATCGGGTATGGATCGCAGACGGTAAAAATTACCTTAGCCGGGCCTTAGGGGCTAAACAGCAACTTGAAATTGATTACCAACAATTATCCGTTGAGCCAGGCGATTGCTTTATCCTGATGACCGATGGGGTTTATGAGCATGCCAGTGAAAGCTATATTATTGATACCATTAAAGAGCATGTCGATGATTTTGATACAGCTGCCAAGGCGATTGTAAGTGAAGCCTATCAGCAGGGTAGTGGTGATAATTTAACGGTGCAAATTGTCCGTATCGATGAGCTAGCTGCACACGATCAACATGAGCTATATCAACAAATAACGGCGTTACCGTTTGCACCAGCACTCGAAGCCAGAATAAGCTTTGATGGCTACACAATCTTACGAACAGTTCATTTTAGTAGTCGAAGCCATGTGTACCTTGCAGTCGATGAAGAAACTGAACAGCAGGTGATTATTAAAACTCCGTCAATTGATCTGCGTGACGATCCATCTTATTTAGAGCGTTTTATGCTGGAAGAGTGGATTGCTAGGCGGATTAATAGTGGGCATGTATTAAAGCCATGCCGGCAAACTCGACAGCGCAATTACCTCTACATTGTGACTGAATTTATTGAAGGACAAACCTTAACGCAATGGATGATCGATAACCCAAAGCCAAGCGTGGAAACTGTACGCGGTATTATTGAGCAAATTGCGAAAGGCTTGCGCGCCTTTCATCGTATGGAAATGCTGCATCAAGATTTAAGGCCAGATAACATTATGATCGATGCTAATGGGACGGTAAAAATCATTGATTTTGGGTCGACTCGGGTTGCGGGTGTTATCGAAATGAACTCAGATAAGCAACAAAATCAGGTGTTGGGCACGGCTCAGTATATGTCCCCTGAATACTTTATTGGTGAAAAGGCGAGTAATCGCTCAGACTTGTTTTCACTCGGCGTTATTACCTATCAAATGTTGGTGGGGACATTACCCTATGGAGTAGAAGTTGCAAGGTGCAAAACGAGGGCAGCGTTAAATAAACTCCGTTATAGAACCGTGCTGGATGGTGAGAGCGAGCTACCAGTTTGGTTTGATGAGGTATTGAAAAAAGCCGTACATCCTAATGCTGATAAGCGTTATCAGGAATTATCAGAATTCATATTTGACCTGCGTCAGCCAAACAAGGGCTTTTTAAATAAAGCGCGTCCGCCACTGATGGAGCGAGATCCGGTGCTTTTTTGGAAAAGCACGTCGCTTATTATGGTGCTCATTATTTTATATTTGTTAAGTCGATAAGTACTTTAAAGTTTGTACGCTGGTTTTTTCAGCGTTTATTATGCAGCGCCAATAGATGGTTTTTGATACCCTTGCGGAATGAATTTTATCGATGTATTCCACGCCGTAAAAAATGACGCACTAGTCATCACCGTTAACCAACGGTTGGCCCGACATTTGAGTTCGAAGCTCGATCAGGCCTATATAGATGAGGGGGCTGTTAGCTGGCATTCGCCGACGATTTTATCGTACGATTCCTGGTTGTCAGGTTTATGGCAACAGCGTTTTGACGCTCTCGATGTAGGCGTTGAAGCCAGCACCAGTAAAACCTTGCTCAGCCCCGAACAGAGTTTAGCGATATGGGAGCGAGTGATACGGGAATCAAATGATGCGGAACTATTAAACGTATCAGCCACCGCTAAGGCCGCCAATAAAGCAAATCAGTTGGCTCTGCAATGGCACATTAAACAAGGTCCATTAACGGACGATAATCTCGATTTATCTGCGTTTAATAGCTGGCAATCCAGCTACCAGTCTTTATTGTTAAAGAATAACTGGATTGATCAGGCGCAATTATTTGAAGTGCTGTTTCATCTATTTGAACGGCGAATACTTGAGACGCCAAAACAGATAGTGCTAGCTGGTTTCGACGTATTTAGCACGACACAAAAGAAACTTTGGGAATTATTACAGAGCCAGGGCTGCTTGCTTAAACAATATCGTGCACTCTCTTTAGAGACGAGGGTTCTGGTCGTATCAGCGGTAGATTTACAGGTTGAAGCTACATACATGGCTCAGTGGGCGCGTGAGACGTTACAGGACAATCCAGTTGCACGCATTGGCATTGTGGTGCCGGAGTTACAATCAAGGCGTGAAACAATTGAGGCGGCGTTTAACGACACCTTTTTCCCCAGTCTGACCTATAAATTAGATATACCGTTAAATAAGCCCTATAACGTGTCATTAGGCGAACCCTTATCTAATTTCCCCGCCATTCAACAGGCGCAGCGATTATTAAGTTTTTTTAACCAGTCACTGGCACTCAATGAGCTGAATAAATTACTCAGGTCGCCTTTTATTGCGGCGGGTAATGCGGAATGGAGCAGGCGCGGGCGACTGGAGTTTAAACTGCGTGAGCGGGGTGTTTTAAAGCTCTCAATAAAGCAATTACAAAAATGGCTAATACAGAGTAATGACGAAGACGACCTATGCCCGAGTTTATCGCTGGCTTTGACTGAGGTGCTAGCGTTATTACAAAGTAAACCGAACAGGGCCAGCGCTTGTGAATGGACGAGCTTGTTTAGACGGCTACTAACAACGGTGGGTGTGCAGGGTGATCGCGAATTGAGTTCGGTGGAATATCAGGTATTTCAGGCCTGGGATGAGGTACTGCGCGCGTTTTCGAGTCTTGATGTAGTGCAGGGTTTAATGACTTTTAACGCGGCTACGGCGTCGCTGAACCGTTTGGTGAATGAACGCGTTTTTCAGATAGAAACGCCGGATACCCCGATTCAAATTATGGGCTTAATGGAAGCAGCGGGGCATACCTTTGACGCTTTATGGGTTTGCGGTTTACACAGTAAAAGTTGGCCGCCTGCACCTCACCCGGAGGCATTTCTACCGATTACCGAGCAGCGCAAGCAGGGCCTTGTTCAATCGTCAGCGGATTTGCAGTACCAACTAGCCAAACAGCAAACTCAGCAATGGGCGCAGTCCGCGCAAAAAGTGGTATTTAGCTACCCTCTTGCCGATGCTAGTGCGCCGCGACAGGGCAGCCCTTTATTGGACGATTATCCACTTGTAGAAACGAGCGATGTATTGCGCGTTTTGCCGGGCAACTTATTACAACAGCGGCTGGGTGGTGAGTGGCTGGTTGCGATGGATGATCAACAGGCACCTACATTAAACGCACAAGGTATAAGCCGCGGCGGCGTTAGCATTATTAAAGATCAGGCGGCCTGTCCGTTTAAAGCCTTCGCGCATAAACGCTTACTGGCCCGTTCGCTGGAAGACCCCGAACCTGGAATAGATGCGAGATTGCGCGGTAGTCTGGTGCACGCCGCGCTCGAGGGCGTCTGGAAGCGGATTAAAACACAGCAGAACTTACTGGCGTTAACGATACAGGACAGGTGCGAGCTGGTTGACTCGGTCATCGCCGAGGTGATGAGCCATCAGAGCCAATTTACTCCCATTCTAAGGCGTACCCTGGGCCAGCTTGAGTCGCAACGGATTAGCCAATTGTTAATGGACTGGTTATCGATTGATAGTGAGCGCGAACCCTTTGAAGTGAACGACACCGAGTTAAAGCAAACGCTCAGTGTCGGCCAACTGCAAATTAATACCAGTATTGATCGCGTTGATACGCTGCAAGACGGCTCTACTGCCATTATTGATTACAAAACGGGCAAAGCCTCGCTGGCTAGCTGGTTTGGCGAGCGCCCGGAAGAACCGCAGTTGCCGCTGTACGGCGTATTTGGTGGTAACGGTGTGCGTAGTATCAGCTTTGCACAACTTAAAAAAGGCGAAGCTAAATATATCGGCGTTAGCGATACGGCTGAAAATTTTAGCGCTTTAAAAGACCTCACTAAGGTTAAGGGCAGCCAGTTAGATTGGGCAGAACAAATGGCTTATTGGAAAGCTACAACGACGAAACTGGCGAATGATTTTGTCAGTGGTGATGCACGCGTTAGCCCGACTATAAAGGCATGTAATTATTGTGATTTAAGCAGTTTGTGTCGTATTAACGAGCAGCACCTTGCGGAGGCAGATGGCGATGAATAAGCCACTAGATATCGCACAACGACTTGAGGCGCTGGATATCGGGCAATCCTTTATCGTACAGGCACCGGCAGGATCGGGTAAAACCAGTTTGCTCACGCAACGATTTTTGCGTTTATTAGCGACCGTTAAAAACCCCGAAGAAATTTTGGCGATTACCTTTACCAATAAGGCCGCCGCTGAAATGCACCAGCGAATTATTGAGTCGTTAAAGTTGGCTCAACACCCCAGACCTGCAGATGACTTTAATGGCCAAACCTGGGATATTGCCACGCAGGTGCTGCAACACGACGCCGAGAGCGAATGGCACTTATTGCAAAACCCTAATCGGCTACGAGTGCAAACGATTGACTCCTTATGCGCGAGTTTAACCAGGCAATTACCAGTAACGGCTCGTTTCGGCTCGACGCCAGCGGTTTTGCCAGATGCTACGCCGCTGTACCTTGAGGCGGCGCGAAACTGTTTGGAAGAGCTGGATGATCAGGGAGACGTAGCCGAGGCGATTAAAAGATTGTTATCGCAGGTGGATAATCAAATCTCGCGCGCCGAAAGTTTATTGTCGGCGATGTTGGCCTCACGCGATCAATGGCTACGACATATCATTAACGAGCAGACGGATAATCGTTATGTATTGGAAGACGTATTGCAACGTTCGATTGAGTCTGTATTGATGCTGGTATCGAGTGCGATTGACGAGTCCCAAAAAAAGCAGTTAAACGACTTATTAAACTATGCCTCGGGTTATATAGCGGATACGAACAGCTCGATTTGTCAGCATGGGCAGGAAGTCGATTTAAACGACACCGGCGCGTCATCAGTTGACGCGTGGCGAATGTTGGTGAACTTTTTATTAACTAGCGATGGCTCGTGGCGCAAACAGGCCAATGCAGCGATGGGTTTTCCCGCACCGAGCGGCACCAAAGATAAACTCGAAAAAACGCTGTTTGATGAAAAGAAAAAGCAGTACAGGGCCTTGCTCGACGAGCTGACAGAAAACGAGCCTTTACTCGATGCACTGGGCTGGATTCGCTGCTTACCGTCGGCGCATTATTCAGAGCAGCAATGGCAGTTTATTCAGGCCTTATACGTCGTATTACCCAGAGCAGTAGGGCATTTACGCCTGGTATTCCAGCAGCGCGGCGAAGTGGATTTTTGTGAGGTATCTTTGTCAGCGAGTCACGCTCTGCACGATGTATCTGGCGTCACCGACGTCGGTTTAAAGCTGGATTATCAACTGCAACATATCTTGCTGGACGAATTTCAGGACACCTCGGAAACGCAGTTTATGTTGATGAAAGACCTGGTGGCCGGTTGGCAACCCGACGATGGACGAACGTTGTTTTTAGTAGGCGATCCGATGCAGTCGATTTATCGCTTCCGTCAGGCTGAGGTGGGACTGTTTTTAAAAACCCAGCAAGAAGGTCTGGGCGAAGTGCGGAATATTAAACCATTGACCATTTCGGTTAACTTTAGATCCCAGGCGGGTGTGGTGGACTGGGTGAACAGGGTCTTTGAACGGGTGATGCCTGAGCAAGACAATTTGTATAGTGGGGCCATATCGTATAAATCGTCACAGTCATTTAAAGACGACCTGTTAGCGGAGCAATCGGTATGTTATTACGCACACGAAGACCGGCAGGCCGAAGGTCAGCTGTTGTGTGAGCTGATTCAACGCATCAAGAAAGAGCGGCCGGACGAATCGATTGGCGTATTGGTGCGTGGTCGGAAAAGTCTGGCAGATTTAGTGGTAGCCTTAAACGATGCGGGCGTGGCGTATCAGGCGACCGATATTGATCCGCTGAATAAACGCCAAACGGTGATTGATTTGATGTCGTTAACGCGCGCTTATCTACAGGCGGCGGATCGGGTTGCCTGGTTATCGATACTACGAGCGCCCTGGTGCGGCTTAAGCTTAAGCGATATGCACGCCTTATTGGAAGACTGTCCCGAAGCAAACGTTTGGGATTTATTGCAGCAAGAAGCTAGATTATTGGCGCTAAGCGAAGCAGGGCAGCTGAGCCTTAGGCGCTTAATTAATGCGCTAACAGTAGCCTTTAATCATCGCGAACGCCTGAGCGTTGCAGAAATAATAGCTGGCTTATGGAGCGAATTACTGGGCCCTGAGTGCTTAAGCTCAGTCGCCGAATTAAACGACGCGCAGCGCTACTTTGAGTGCTTGAAGGAATTAGATGGAGCGGGGCAATCGCTTGATCTAAAAGTGCTGAATGAACGGGTCGAAAAATTATATGCAGCGGCAGATGTGAGTGCGCCGGACGGCTTGCAAATTATGACCATTCATAAAGCCAAAGGACTGGAATTTGACCACGTTATTTTGCCAGGTTTAGATAGAAAATCAGCCAACGATGATAAACGTTTGCTCGCGTGGTTAGAGCGGCCTTCTGAAATGGAAGGGGAAAGTGAATTATTAATCGCGCCGTTGAAAGAATCAGGCGGTGATGCGAACGAACCAATCAGTCAGTATTTGAATAAAATCGAACAGCAAAAGTCGCTACATGAAAGTCAGCGCTTATTGTATGTAGCCGCTACGCGCGCAAAGAAACAGTTACACTTAAGTTTTTGTTTAAAAATTGACGAGAAAACAGAGGAGATTAAAACGCCGTCTTCAAATACCTTGCTGGGTATGTTGTGGCCCTATATACAACAGGATGTTTCGTTTAATAAGGGTGATAGTTTAGATAAGAAAGACTCTATAACTAATTGTAATATAAGTAGATTAAACATAGAAAAAATTGAAAAACCTGATATTAAGTCATTAGATTTTAAGCAGTTAGGTACAGAAAAATTTAGGCAGCAAACGAACCTGGTTGAGTTCGATTGGGCGACGGATACGGCCGCGGCTATCGGTACCGTATGTCACCAGATGATGCAGATACTAGGTGAAAAAGGCGCTAGTGAGACGAATGATAAAGCTCTTTCATCGTCAGAAAAATTTATACCTCACCTGCTACTAGAGGCCGGTGTGTTGCCGCGAGTTATTGATGATTCGATCCAGCGGGTAAAACAAATTTTAACTAATTGCCTGCAAGATAAACGAGGTCAATGGGTTCTTAATAAGGGTCATGAAGCCAGCGAATTTGAATTCGCGCTATCGGGCGTTATCGATAATGAAATTATTCATTGCCGACTGGATCGTACGTTTGTTACCGAAGGCCAGCGCTGGATTATTGACTATAAAACCAGTCGTCACGATGACGATAATAAGGAGCAATTTTTGCAAACTGAAGTTTCGCGTTATAAAGCGCAATTAGAACAATACGCACAATTGATGGGTGCGATCGATCCACGACCGATAATGCTGGGGCTTTATTACCCGGCGTTTGGCGGCTGGCGTAGTTGGGAGTTTAAGCGTGCTGAAAAATAAGAAGCTACTGTTAATTGGCCTGCTAGCGCTTTTAGTGCTGGGCTTCTATGGTTCTGGTTTGCATCAATACCTTGAATTGGGCACGCTAAAGGAAAAGACCGCGGATTTTACCGCCTATTACGAAGCGAATAGGCTGCAAACATCAGCCTGGTTTTTCCTTATTTATATTATTTCAACCGCCGTTTCTATTCCGGGTGCTAGCATTCTGACTTTAGCGGGTGGCGCGGTTTTTGGCCTGTTTTGGGGCGTGTTGTTGGTGTCATTCGCTTCCACCATCGGTGCGAGCCTGGCGTTTTTGCTATCGCGTTATGTGCTGAAAGACATCGTACAGGGAAGGTTTGCAGACAAACTGGCCGACCTTAATGCCGGCATAGAGAAAGAAGGCGCTTTCTACCTGTTCACCCTTCGTTTGATTGTGGTATTCCCTTTCTGGTTAATCAACTTACTGATGGGCTTAACGCCAATTAAATTGCGAACCTACTTTTGGGTGAGTCAACTGGGGATGTTTCCGGCAACGATATTGTTCGTTAACGCGGGCACACAGTTGGCAAAAGTAGAACAAGTGTCAGATATTTTATCGCCCGCTATCGCCATTTCTTTCGCCTTGCTGGGTCTGTTCCCGTTAATCGCAAAATCAATTCCAGGCGTTTTACGTCGTTACCAGGTATTGAAAGCCCATCAAAAACCCGAAACGTTTGATTATAATCTGATCGTTATCGGCGCCGGTTCGGCGGGTTTGGTCAGTTCGTATATCGCCGCAGCCGTTAAAGCGAAAGTGCTGTTGATCGAAAAAGATAAGATGGGTGGTGATTGTTTGAACACCGGCTGCGTGCCGTCAAAATCACTTATTAAGTCGTCACGTTTTTTGGCCGATTTAACTCAGAGTAAACGTTACGGTATTAAAAACGCCAGCGCGGAGTTTGAGTTTAGCGAGGTCATGCAGCGGGTATCATCCGTCATCAAACAGATTGAACCGCATGATTCGGTAGAACGTTATACTGAGCTGGGTGTTGAGTGTCTTCAAGGCGAAGCACGCCTCTTGTCGCCATGGGAGGTCGATGTTGATGGTAAGAAAATATCCACTCAAAACATCATTATTGCGACCGGTGCTAAACCGCGCGTGCCGAATATCCAGGGTTTGGATCAGGTTAAGTTTTATACCTCTGATACCATCTGGTCGCTACGCGAACGTCCAGAACGATTACTGGTGATTGGCGGCGGGCCGATTGGTTGTGAACTAGGCCAAAGCTTTAGTCGCCTGGGTTGCAAGGTCACTATTATAGACATCGCTGATAGAGTTATGCTGCCCGAAGATGAAGATGTCGCAAGCCTGTTAATGACACAGCTTGAAGCTGAAGGAATTGAATTAAAGCTTCAGTACTCGGTTGACTCGTTTAGTGTTGAGAACAATCAACAATTTGCTTCCATCACGAGAAAAGAGGGCGCTAGTATAAAGCTCGGTTTTGATGCGGTTCTTCTTTCCATAGGCCGTCAGGCCAATACGACAGGAATGGGGCTTGAAGAACTTGGCGTACAAACGACGCGTTCGGGTACAATTGAAGTGGATAAGTATATGCGAACCAGCGTACCGACGATTTACGCCTGTGGCGACGTGGCGGGGCCATATCAATTTACTCATACCGCAGCGCATTATGCCTGGTACAGCACCGTTAATAGCCTGTTCGGCGACCTGTGGCGTTTTAAAGCGGACCATCGAGTGATCCCTCGGGTAAGCTTCACCGATCCCGAAATAGCCAGCGTCGGCCATAACGAGCAATCGGCCAAAGCCGCGGGTTTAGTTACTGAAACAACGCTATTCAAGCTAGATGAGTTGGACCGCGCCATTGTAGACGGTAAAACAGAAGGCTTTATCAAGGTATTAACGCCAGTCGGTAAAGATAAAATTTTAGGCGTTACTATCGTTGGTGAACACGCCGGAGAAATGCTCGCCGAATTTGTATTGGCGATGAAACACGGTTTAGGCTTAAATAAAATATTAGGCACGATCCACGCCTACCCCACCTGGGCCGAAGCGAATAAATATACCGCCGGTGTGTGGAAGAAAAACCATAAACCGGAAAGACTGCTAAAGCTACTTGAGCGACTCCACAAAGCAAAAAGAACATAATATGCACCCGACTCTGGACAGATTAAAACAAACCGATTTTCCTGCGATATACCGAAATACGCTTGAAACCCTACAGGTGAACTTAGGCTATTTATGCAATCAATCGTGTTTACACTGCCACGTGAACGCGGGTCCGACGCGTAAGGAGCTAATGGATAAAGCGACGATCGATGATTTGTTTGCGTTTATTGACCAGCAAGGTATTAAGACGCTTGATTTAACCGGCGGAGCGCCGGAAATGAATCCGCACTTCGAATACACCGTTAGCGAAGCCACGAAACGCGGGTTAACTGTTATAGACCGCTGTAACCTGACGATTCTTGAAGAGCCGGGTTACGAACAGCTATACGAATTTTTAGCGAATAATAAAGTGCAAGTAGTCGCCTCTTTGCCGTGTTATTCAAGCGATAATGTCGATGCGCAACGCGGCGATGGTGTATTCGCTAAGAGCATCACGGCGCTGCAAAAGTTAAATTCGCTAGGCTATGGTAAAGAACTGGAGTTAAGCCTCGTGTATAACCCACAGGGCGCTCAGTTACCGCCAGATCAGGCCAGTTTAGAGCTAGAATACAAAGAGCATCTGTTGGATAATTTTGGCATTCAATTTACCCGCCTGTTAACGATTACGAATATGCCGATTAAACGATTTGGCAGCACCTTGATTTCTAAAGGTCAGTTTGACGACTATATGAATGTTTTAAAGTCGGCTTATCAGGCGGTTAATCTCGATAATCTGATGTGTAAGAGTATGTTAAGCGTTGATTGGCAAGGCTTTGTGTACGACTGTGATTTTAATCAAATGCTCGACCTGCCCGCTGGCATCGATGGCAAAAAGAGGCATATTTCGGATTGTTTGCCGCAGGACTTTAAACAACAGGCAATAAGCATTGCCGACCATTGCTATGGCTGTACCGCGGGGAGCGGTTCTAGTTGTGGTGGTGCGCTAACTTAAGGATAAAAAAGATGGATATGAAAAGCAGTGTCGTAGAACGTTATAGCGAAGGAGCAGAAGCCGTGCAGCCAGCGCTATGTTGTCCGGTGGATTATGACGCCAGCTTATTGGCGATGTTGCCGAAAGAGGTGATCGAAAAAGACTATGGTTGTGGTGACCCGTCGCGTTACGTGCAAGACGGCGATGTAGTCTTAGATCTGGGCTCGGGTTCAGGCAAAATTTGCTATATGGCGGCGCAGTTGGTGGGTGAGTCTGGCCGCGTTATAGGCGTTGATATGAATGATGAGATGCTCGCCCTGGCTCGCAAGTATCAACCCGAGATGGCCGAGAAACTCGGCGCTGACAAAGTTAATTTCGTTAAAGGGCAAATTCAAGACCTGACGCATGATTTGGATAATCCAGAAAACGAAAAGCCGCTGATTGCTGATAATTCAGTCGATTTGGTCTTATCTAATTGTGTACTTAATTTAGTCAACGACAGCGATAAAAAGCAATTGGTAGAGGAAATATTTCGCGTGGTTAAACCCGGTGGACGTATCGCCATGTCGGATATCGTCGCGGATGAAGCAATTCCCGACCACTTAAAAGCTGATCCCGAGTTATGGTCGGGCTGTATTTCGGGCTCGTTCCAGGAAGATGAGTTCTTAGAGAGCTTTAAGCAAGCCGGTTTTTTAGCCGTTAAATGCGACAAATGGGACGCAGAGCCGTGGCAAGTGGTCGAAGGTATCGAGTTCCGTTCGGTGACCATTACGGCAGTAAAGGGTGCAGACGTACCCTGTATAGATAAAGGTCACGCGGTTATATATAAAGGCCCTTACGCCGAAACTACCGACGATGAAGGCCACGTTTTTTACCGAGGCAAGCGGATGGCGGTTTGTGAGCGGACTTACCATTTTTTGATTGATGGGCCGTATGGTGATGACTTTATTGGCATCCCTCCGTCGCAAGAAAGTGAAGGTCAGCTTTGGTGCGCACCCGCTGGAACCCTTAGACCGGTGAATGAAACAAAAGGCTCGCAGCATAGTTACGCTAAAATGGGTGGGTCCTGTTGTTAATGTGAGTAATGTTTGGGCGTTCGTATGCCGCTAATATCGATCATTGTCCCGTGCTTAAATGAGGCCGTGGCGTTACCGATGACGCTGGCATCTCTACAATCATTAAGGCAGCAAGGTGTAGAGCTGATTGTCGTTGACGGAGGTAGTAGCGATAATACGGTCGCACTGGCGACGCCATTGGTGGACAAGATGCTTGTTGCGCCAGTGGGGCGCGCTAATCAGCTCAATAAAGGTGCAACGGTGGCGCAGGGCAGGTTGCTGGTTTTTTTACACGCCGATACGCGCTTACCGGCTGATGCCTTAGCTTTATTGTCGAGCGTGGCCAGTTCAAAGCTGTGTTGGGGTCGATTTGACGTTCGATTAGACGGTGAACAATGGGTGTTTAGGCTGATTGAACGGATGATGAACTGGCGTTCCTGTTTGACGGGTATGGTCACAGGTGATCAAGCACTATTTGTGTCTAAATCCTTATTTGAAGAGCTGGGTGGTTTTCCACTGATCGCGTTGATGGAGGATATAGCCATCAGTAAACGTCTTAAAAAACACAGTAGACCAATTTGTTTCCATAGCCGTGTCGTAACATCTAGCCGACGTTGGCAACAAAACGGTACGTTACGCACCGTTTTGTTGATGTGGCAATTACGCCTGGCTTTCTTTTTTAAGGCTGACCCGGTCGCGTTGGCAAAAAAATATCAAGCTAATCATGAGTAAGGGCGTTAATTCGTGCTTTTACCGGGTGATAATTTTTCGATTAAAAGTCGTTTTAAATTCTCCAGTACAGCCGTGTCTTCTATCATTTTGTCGTTAGCGTCGGTGATATAGAAAATATCTTCTGCCTTGCTGCCCAAGGTCGAAATTTTTGCATTTCTCACATTAACTTTACATTCACTAAAGCATTGCCCAATACGAGACAGTACGCCAGGTTCGTCGTGAGTATTAATTTCAAGCACGGTATAGCGTTTAAGGTGATCGTCTATGAATTCAATAGTTGTTTCGGTATCAAAATGTTTGGATTGACGCGTTTTATGACGTTGGACTGATAATACGGCCTTGTCAGGGTAGAGTAAATTTTGACGCAACGTATTAACAATAATTTGTTCACGTTCCAGGTCGCCGATGGGTGAGCCATCAGCCTCCAATATATGAAAACTAACGAGCGCTATACCTTCATGGGTAGTAATAATTCTGGCGTCGAGAATATTTAAGGTCAATTGATCTAGCGTGGCGGTACATATGGCAAAAGTACCGTGTCGATCATCAATATAGACAAAAACTTCGGCGCCGCCACGGTTTGTCTGTGGGCGCAATAAAACCAGCGGTAACTCATTATCATGACAAGATGAGATGGCGAGTGTGTGCCAGATGCTATCTTCTACAGAAAACCTGGAAAAATAGTCTTTGCTGATACTTCGCCAGACGGTATTGATTTTATCGTCTTCCAGACCTCTGGCGTGCAGGCCCAGTCTAGCCTGGTACTGTAATTCCGTGTACTTATCGTCTTCTTCTTCGTCGCTAAACGTTTGCAAACCCCTGCGGAGCACTTTTTGCGTATTGTAGTAAAGTTCTTTTAATAAGGAACCCTTCCAGTCGTTCCAAAGGGTTGGGTTGGTGGCTCGGATGTCCGCAACGGTTAATAAATAAAGGTAATCGAGGTATTCAAGGCTACCGATTTTTGAGGCGAATTTATGAATAACCGTCGGGTCATTAATGTCTTTACGTTGCGCGGTCATAGACATGATAAGGTGGTTTTTCACCACCCAACCCACCAGGTTGCTATCGTAGTTATTGAAATTGTGCTTTTTACAAAACGCGATGGCATCAACCATGCCGAGGTCGGCGTGATTGCCACCACGGCCCTTGGCAATATCATGAAATAAGCCTGCTAAATAAAGAAGCTCTGGCTTTGGAATGTTTTTAAAGACCTCGTGGCAATGAGGCAGCTCATCTCGGTGTTTGCGCAGGGCGAAACGGCGTAAATTTCTGACGATAAATAAAGTGTGCTGATCTACCGTGTAGGCGTGGAATAGGTCGTACTGCATTCTGCCAACGATGTCGTTAAATGCCGGAATATAAGCCCCTAAAACGCCGTATCTATTCATTCGTCTGAATTGCCGGGTGATGCCGTGGGGTTGACGAATAATATCAAGGAATAAACGTTGTGCCTCAGGGTTAGACCTAAAGTCATCATTAATTAGATGCAAGTTTTCACGTATTAAGCGAATCGTTGCTGATCTGACACCTTTAATCTCGACGTGTTTTTGTAGTTGGAAGAATACGTCCAATAAAGCGGTAGGATGATTTTTAAAGGTATCAGGGTGAGTGACTTCCATATAATTATTGACGACTCTAAAAGACTCATTGATGGGGTGCACGTCGAGCACTTTGTTTTCCATCGCTTCGGTAAATACCTGGAGTACTAATTCGTTGATGCGCTCAAGATCCATCACCGTTCGGTAATACTGCTGCATAAAACCTTCAACGGCGAGATTGTTGTCGCCATCCTCAAAACCGAACGCGAGGGCTAAACACTTCTGGTAATCAAATAATAAGCGGTTTTCTGGACGGTTAGCCAAGACGTGAAGTTCAAAGCGAACCTTCCAAAGAAAACGCTGACCCTTGATAAGCGTTCGGTATTCGCGTTTAGTTAAAAAGGCGTTATTGACTAATTCGCCTAAAGAGTTCGAGCCAAAATAACGTTGCGTAATCCATTGGATGGTTTGAATGTCGCGTAAGCCACCGGGCCCCTCTTTAATATCCGGTTCAAGGTTATAGGCGGTATCACCAAATTTTAGATGTCGCTTGCGTTGTTCGCTGACTTTTTCATGAAAAAATTCGATTGGTGCCCAGATTTTATCAGCGCTAGTCTGCTCTTGCATTTGCTTGAACAAAGCTTCTGAACCGGTGATGAGTCTGGCTTCCATTAAGTTAGTAATAACGGTGATATCCAGCTGTGCCTGTTCCAGGCAGTCACCGATGGATCGCACACTAAGACCGGGTTTAATGCCGATATCCCAAAGAAAAGTAGAAAAGGACTCGATGCTAGATTGGTATTGCGCTAGCTTAGCTTCATCAAAAATAATTAAAAGGTCAATGTCTGAGAACGGGTGTAACTCAGCCCTGCCGTAGCCGCCGGTAGCAACGAGTGAGAATTCATCAGCGCCTTCGGCTAACAGGTCGCACCAGCAATTTGTCAGCAGATTATCGATAAAGTCACTGCGCGCTTTAAGCAGTGCCTCTATCGTTTCGTCGGATTTTGAACGCTCAATAAGGTCCTCATTGAAAACCTTAATAATCGATTTGATTTCTTTAATATTACCTAAGGCGTTAGCCTGGAGTTGAGCCTGGCTACTCACGATGTATAAACCTCCGCGGGAATACGCGTAGGCTCAATGGCCTCATTGTTGCGCACGGTAAAGATTTCAAAGCCACTGGCAGTAACCGCAAGCGTATGCTCAAACTGTGCCGACAAGCTTCTGTCTTTAGTGACGACTGTCCAGTCGTCGGAAAGTAACTTGACCTGTCTCTTGCCTGCGTTAATCATCGGTTCAATAGTGAATGTCATGCCTTCTTCAAGCGTGACTCCGGTATCGGGCTTGCCGTAATGTAACACCTGGGGTTCTTCATGAAATACACGGCCTATGCCGTGGCCACAGTATTCTCGAACGACGGAGTAACGCTTGCTTTCCACGTAGGTTTGAATGGCGTGGCCGATATCGCCGAGTTTTACGCCCGGTTTTACCATACTGATGCCGAGGTATAAGGCTTGTTGTGTGGTATCAATCAGTCGTTTGGCCAGGATGCTCGGCTCACCAACCACGAACATTTCACTGGTGTCGCCGTGGAACTCGTCTTTGATGACGGTGATATCAATATTAATGATATCACCCTTTTTAAGTTTTTTATGGTTCGGGATGCCGTGACAAACCGTTTGATTGACGGAAGTACAAATTGATTTTGGAAAACCGTGGTAGTTAAGTGGGGCGGGGATGGTTTTTTGCTGGTTCACCATAAAGTCATGGCAACGCTGATCAAGCTCTTCGGTGGTAACGCCGGGCATGACGTACTCAGCAATCATTTCAAGTACGTCAGCGGCCAATCGGCCAGCGACGCGCATTTTTTCGATTTCATCGGGTGTTTTTAAGGTTATACTCATTACGTAGGGAAAATGTATTTAATGGATGATAAGGTGTCGATTATAGCGGTTTAAATTGTCGTTATCAGTTAAATATGGTATAAAGCGTCGCCACTTTCGGCAACAACGATCACATGCATCGAAACATCCGGTAGGGTGCTTGAATAATAATCAGGTTACCGTTTTGGGATGCGTGGTAGTTATCAACCCGAGTCACGCCAGTTTAGCTGGTGGGCTATAACAAAAGAAGGAAATAATTAATGTTTAATATCACAATGCGTGAAATGCTCGAAGCAGGTGTTCATTTTGGTCACCAAACGAGATACTGGAATCCTAAAATGGCCCCTTACATATTTGGTGAGCGCGGCAAGATTCATATTATCAATCTGGAAAAAACACTACCATTATTTAATGACGCACTGACGTTTATTAATAAATTGGCGGCTAACAAGGGCACTATTATGTTTGTTGGCACCAAAAAAGCAGCGCGTAAAACGGTGTCTGAAGAAGCAAAACGCTGCAATATGCCGTATGTAGATCACCGCTGGTTAGGCGGTATGTTGACAAACTTTGGCACGATCAAAAAATCTATCAGCCGCTTGAAAGAACTTGAAGCGATGCGCGAAGACGGTAGTTTGAACCGTTTCAGCAAAAAAGAAGGTCTTAAATTCATGCGTCAGCTTGAAAAGCTAGAGCGCAGCGTGGGTGGTATTAAGGAGTTAAAAGGCCCACCTGATGCTATTTTAGTGATGGATGTTGGTTACGAAAAAATTGCAATTAAAGAGGCCGTTAAATTAGGCATACCAGTTATTGGTATTGTAGATACAAATAACAAGCCTGTTGGCGTTGATTACATTATTCCTGGTAATGATGATTCAATTAGATCATTAACGCTTTATTGCCAAAGCTTTGCAGGCGCAATTCTTGAAGGTAAAGCGAGCGTTATTAAAGAGCTAATAGAAAATAAAGAAGTGGCCAAAGCCGTTTCAAAAACGCCTATCAAGAAAAAACCAACGGTGAAAAAAGTAGCCGCGGTTGAAGAAAAAGCTGAAGAAAAAGCTGAAGAAAAAGCTGAAGAAAAAGTAGAAGCCGAAGCTGGCGAAGTTAAAGAGGTAAAAAAAGCTAAAGAAGTTAGCAAAGAAGGTTAATTGCTGCTTTGTAAGTTAATATTGAACGCCTCCTGACGGAGGCGTTTTTACAAACAATTATTTATTGAGGTTTTGAAATGAGTATTACAGCTGCAATGGTGAAAGAGTTACGTGAAAGAACAGGCTCTGGCATGATGGAGTGCAAAAGAGCATTGGTTGAAACGGGTGGTGATTTAGAAACGGCCATCGAAAATATGCGTAAATCAGGCATGGCTAAGGCCGATAAAAAAGCGGGCAGAATAGCGGCAGAAGGCGTTATTAAAGTGGCCAGTCCCGATGATGGCTCAGCTACGTCTATCGTTGAAATCAACAGCGAAACAGATTTCGTTTCACAGGGTGATGATTTTATTAATTTTGCATCTGCGGTTGCGAATACCGTGGTCAATAATGACGTTGCTGACGTCGCCACATTGAATGATCTGACGCTGGCCGGTGATTCGGTAACCGTTGATAATAAAAGACGTGCATTAATCGCTAAAATTGGCGAAAACATTAATGTAAGACGTTTCCATACGATTAAAACTGATGGCAGTCTCGTTGGAACATATATGCACGGAAATCGAATTGGTGTATTGGTCGAGCTTGAAGGGGGTAGCGTTGAGTTGGCTAAAGATATCGCTATGCACATTGCGGCTAGTAAACCACTCTGTGTTTCTGAGGCTGATGTTCCTGCTGAAGAAGTTGAAAAAGAAAAAGAAATCTTTAGAGGTCAGGCGGCAGAAAGTGGCAAACCGGCAGACATCGTAGAAAAAATGATCGTTGGCAAGATTAAAAAATACCTTAAGGAAGTGACGCTTTTAGGGCAGCCTTTTGTAAAAGATACAGATGTAACGGTAGAACAACTGTTAAAGTCTAATAATGCCAGCGTACGCTCATTCATACGTTTCGAAGTAGGCGAAGGCATCGAGAAAAAAGAAGAGGATTTTGCTGCTGAAGTGATGGCACAAGTACGAGGCGAATAATCAATGACTAAACTGGCGTATCAACGGATATTATTAAAGTTAAGCGGTGAAGCCTTTATGGGTGATGCCGCTGGTGGTATTGATAGCGCTACAGTTCTGAGGCTCGCGAAGGAAATAAAAGAGCTTTGTGATGCGGGTGTTGAAGTTGGCCTGGTAATTGGTGGCGGTAATATATTGCGCGGATCAGAAATTGCGTCCAAGGAGTTAAATCGTGTTACCAGTGACCATATGGGTATGTTGGCAACCGTTATTAACGCTTTAGCTATGCAAGATTCGCTTGAATCACTGGGGCAACCTGTCCGAGTGATGTCAGCACTGCAGATTAATCAAGTTTGTGAAGACTTTAAGCGACGCAGAGCGATTAGGCATTTAGAAAAAGGTCGGGTTGTCATCTTCGCCGCAGGTACGGGCAACCCATTTTTCACTACGGATTCGGCAGCTAGTTTACGAGGTATTGAGGTAGATGCTCAGTTGCTGATTAAAGCCACCAAAGTGGATGGTATTTACTCTGATGACCCGATTAAAAACCCTGATGCAGAATTTTATTCTCGTATCAGTTTTGACGAAGCCATAGATCGACGTCTGGATGTGATGGACGCGACGGCTCTGGTATTATGTCGCGACCACAAGTTGCCATTGAGGGTAGTGAATATATTCGACAAGGGTGCGATTAAGCGGGTGGTTGAAGGTGAAGATATAGGTTCCTTAGTAGAATAACAGTAGAGAATATTATGATTGAAGATATTGTTAAAGACGCCAAAGTACGTATGGGAAAATCGGTGGAAGTTTTTCAAAAAGAGCTCGCTAAAATTCGAACAGGGCGTGCTCACCCAAGTTTGTTAGAACATATCGTCGTGTCATATTACGGCGTGGACACACCATTAAATCAGGTGGCAACGGTTAATATAGAAGACGCAAGAACCTTATCGATTATGCCATGGGAAGCGACCATGATCGGTCCGGTAGAAAAAGCAATTATGAAAGCAGACTTGGGGCTTAATCCGGTAACGGCTGGTAATGTTATTCGTGTACCGATGCCACCATTAACCGAAGAAAGACGCCGAAATCTGGTTAAGGTTGTTCGTAATGAAGCCGAAAATTCTAAAATTGCGATAAGGAATATACGCCGTGACGCCAATTCCGAGTTCAAAGAAGCGTTAAAAGAGAAAATGATTACTGAAGATGAGCTTCGTTCTGGTGAAGAGCGTGTTCAAAATGTGACCGATGAATACGTTGAGACCGTAGATAAATATCTTGGCATTAAAGAAACTGATCTGATGTCAGTGTAGTTTTAATCAGTAATTAATTCTGTATTGTTAACGATAGTTCTGCAAAATATAAGCGTTGCTCTTTTCAATAAAAGAGATATTGAGAATTGTTGTGCAAGAAAACATAAATAAAATTAGTCAAATAAGTATACCCGAACATATCGCCGTTATCATGGATGGTAATGGTCGTTGGGCGGTACGGCAAAACAAACCACGTGCGTTTGGACATAAGGCCGGGGTTGACGCGTTAAGAAAAACGATTGAATCCTGTGTTTCTCATGGCGTCAATACGCTGACTGTCTTCGCCTTTAGTAGTGAAAATTGGTTGCGTCCAAAGCAAGAGGTTGACGTGCTGATGGGGCTTTTTTTATTGACGTTAAAAAGCCAGGCTTCGGCGCTGCAGAAAAACAATATTCAATTAAAGGTAGTAGGTGATCGTTCGCGGTTCTCATCTGCCCTGCAAACTAAAATTGTAGAAGTGGAGGCGTTAACGAGTGAAAATTCAGGCTTGACACTGATTATCGCCGCCAATTATGGCGGGCAATGGGACGTCGAACAGGCCGTTCAACGATTATTGAAGTACTCGCAAGATAATCATCAGCCCACGACAGAGCTTAAGGTGAAGGATTTTTTATCAACGGCGGGTGTTCCTGACCCGGATTTGTTTATTAGAACGGGCGGCGAAAAAAGAATTAGTAACTTTTTGCTTTGGCAAATCGCTTATAGTGAGCTCTACTTTACAGATGTTCTGTGGCCAGATTTTGATGAAGAAGCTCTTAGCGAGGCTATTAAGTGCTATTCCTCTCGGCAACGCCGCTTTGGACATACTAGTGAGCAAATAAATAATACCGTGCCAAAATTATGAGTAGTCTGCTACAGCGGATATTAACGGCAGTTGTTCTTATTCCTGTTGTTTTGTGGGTCGTTCTGTTTTCGCCAGAGCAAGTGTTTGTTATAGCGTTGAGTTTAATCGTGCTGATTGCAGCCTATGAATGGGCAGCATTGAGCGGTATAAAAAAACCAATCAGCCAATGCTTCCTTGCGCTGATACTGCTGGCCATTGCTTTTGCTGTTAACGCGCTAAGTTCGATTTTTCTTCAGCAATTTATGAGCGTTAGTGCGAGCTTTTGGCTAGTGTTAACGCTACTTATCATCGCGTTGCCGTCATTGTTGTTAACAATGAAACTAAATATGTCATTGATGATCTTATTAGGCATGGCTGTTATTAATATGACTTTTGTTTCCTTATACCAATTAAGGTTTGGCTTCGAACAAGGCCCTGAGTTACTGATGTATTTATTATTGTTGATATGGATTACCGATAGCGGGGCTTATTTCGCCGGTAGAGCATTGGGTCGACATAAGTTATCGCCCATTATTAGTCCGGGCAAATCAATCGAGGGAGTTGTTGGTGGCTTACTGAGCTGTTTAATATTTTCTTTTTTCGCGGCCAGTTATTTTGCCGTTGATAGTCCTACCTTCTTTATGCTGACATCGCTGTTCGTTGCGTTTATCTCAGTTTATGGTGATTTATTCGAAAGCCTGATTAAAAGGCGTGCTAAGGTTAAAGATAGCGGTAATATCTTGCCAGGGCACGGCGGTATGCTCGATCGAATAGATAGTCTTGTCGCGGCAGGGCCTGTTTTTTTGCTGAGTATCTTATTATCCGAGATGTTTGTATGAAAGGAGTCTGCGTACTGGGATCCACGGGTTCCATTGGGCTGAGTACACTAGATGTTTTAAGGCTTAATAAAGAGGCTTATTCTGTTATAGCACTATCGGCGAATAAGAATACTGAGCGCTTATTGCAGCAGTGCATAGAATTTAAGCCCAGTTATGCGGTCATTCCAGATGCCGATATCGCAGAAGAGTTTAGAAAAAATATCGAGCTATCTGACGCCGCCGATACGACGGTTTTATCGGGAAAAGCATCGTTAGAAGTTATCACACAAATGCCTCAGGTAGACATCGTTGTTGCCGCTATAGTCGGTGCAGCTGGGTTATTGCCCACTTTGGCGGCGGCCAATGCGGGTAAAAAATTATTGTTGGCTAATAAAGAGGCGCTGGTCATATCAGGTGATTTATTGATGTCGGCGGTAAAGCACAGTGGCGCCGTCTTACTGCCGTTAGATAGTGAGCATAATGCGCTTTTTCAGTGCATGCCATCTGGTTTCAAAGCTGGCCAACGCGCGGCAGGTATAAGAAAGTTAATACTGACCGCATCTGGTGGACCTTTTCTAAATAACAGCCAGGACGAATTGGAAAGCGTGACTATTGAACAAGCCTGCGCCCATCCAAACTGGTCAATGGGGCGAAAGATTTCTGTGGATTCTGCGACGATGATGAATAAGGGTCTGGAGGTGATTGAAGCCAGCTATTTATTTGATATGCCCGCCGATCAAATTCAGGTGCTGATCCATCCTCAGAGTATTATTCATTCAATGGTTGATTATATCGATGGCTCTGTGCTTGCGCAGCTCGGTAATCCTGATATGAGAACACCGATCGCACATGCGCTGGCCTGGCCAGAGCGGCATGATAGTGGAGTGTCGGCCTTAGATTTTATGCTCAATAATCAATTGTCATTTGAATTGCCATCCTACGATATGTTCCCCTGTTTGCGGTTGGCATACGAAACCTTACAAACAAAGGGTACGGCGCCGTCTATTCTAAATGCAGCTAATGAAGTAGCCGTCGAATCGTTTTTGGCGGGTAAAATCAGTTTTACTGATATTCCAAAACTGATTGAAAAAACGCTAACAAACTCTGATGTGGTTGCGGTGGATTCAATAGATACCGTTCTGCAGGCCGACGCTGCAACACGAAAATTGGCAACGAAATATAGAGGACTTTTTTAGTGACGATTATTATTGCGATACTCTCTTTTATTGTGGCGCTCGGAATTCTAGTGACCATTCATGAGTTCGGCCATTTCTGGGTAGCCAGGAAGTGCGGTGTTAAGGTGCTGCGTTTTTCCGTCGGCTTTGGCAAGCCGTTATTTAAATTCAATAGAAAAGACGATCCAACTGATTATGTCATCGCCGGCATTCCATTAGGCGGTTATGTGAAAATGCTGGATGAAAATGAAGGCAATGTAAAGGAAGATGAAAAGCATCTGGCATTTAATAACAAATCTCTTTTAAGTAAGTTTCTTATTGTATTAGCGGGACCGGTCTCCAATTTAATTTTTGCCTTTATTGCATTTTGGCTTATTTTGATGATTGGTGAAGAGGGCTTGAAACCAGTCGTTGGTGGTTTAAACCAGTCTGGGATCGCGATCCACTCGGGGGTAGAAATTGGCGACGAAATTATTGCCGTCAATGATCGCCCCGTCAGTATCTGGCGAGTTGCAGCAGGTTTAATTGCCACCGAAATGCTGGATGAAGGGAGTACTGAGGTCAGCCTTGTTAAAGCGGATGGCCAGTTTGTTAAAGTTAATTTTAATTTTAAAAACGGTGAGCAGCGTGAACCCGGCGAAATAATGCAAGCGATCGGGGTTACTCCGCGTATTCCTGCAATACAACCAGTTATCGGTGAGGTGCTTAGTGGTGAGGCGGGTTTTCAGGCCGGGCTGAAATCTGGGGATCTGATTTTGTCAGTCAACGATATAAGCATCAAGAGCTGGCGTGAATGGGTCGAGTTAACGCGTGCAAGCCCGAACAAAATGATGAATGTAGATGTTTTAAGGCAGGAGCAACTGGTCAGTCTAAGCATTACGCCGAAAGCAATTATTGAAGATGGACTGACCATTGGCCGAATAGGTGTGTCCGCTTTTATTGATAAAGAGTTGAACAAACATTTTTATGCTACCTATTCGCTAGGATTGTTTCCTGCTATAACTGAGGCTGCAACTCAAACGATAAGTTACTCCTTGTTAACGGTGAAACTGATCGGCAAGATGATTATTGGTGAGGCTTCTGTACAGAATTTAAGCGGCCCTATTAGTCTTGCGCAGTATGCGGGTGAAACGGCGTCGATCGGGCTGGTGTCCTTTTTGAAATTTCTAGCATTCGTTAGTGTCAGTTTAGGGGTGATAAATTTATTACCGATACCTATGCTGGATGGCGGGCATTTGTTTTTCTACTTGATTGAAGCAATAAAGGGCAAGCCACTATCAGACAGGTCACAAGGGATTTTTATGAGAGTAGGTATGCTCTTATTGATGGCCATGATGGTGCTAGCCATTTCAATAGATATAAACCGATTAATTGGTTAAATAAAAATACGTATTGAGTCGTGTAGCTGTTTTATCTATACTGGGTCGATACACTTTAAGTGACTTCAAAATAAAATATTGTGATAAAAATAATCCGTCCTATATTCATCGCCGCATCTTTAATCGTTGTACTTTTTACTTCAACGCAAGTTTATGCTGATTCTTTCGTTATTAAAGATATTCGAATCAATGGATTGCAGCGTATTACAGCCGGTGCGGTTTTCAATGGAATCAGCGTTAAGGTGGGCGAAGGCTTTGACGATGAACGCTCTGAAGACGTCATTCGTGAATTATTTCAGATGGGTTTTTTTAGTGACGTCAATATAGATAAAGATGCCGACACATTAATCATCAACGTCAAAGAACGTCCGGCTATCACCAGTATAGACATTGAAGGTAACGATGATATCGAAACCGAAAAATTACTGGAGGCTTTTAAGGACGTCGGCATGACCGTCGGCCGTGTTTTTAACCCTTTGGTTCTGGATAAAGTTAAAAATGAGTTGCTGCAGCAGTACTATAACAACGGTAAATATTCCGCAGAAGTTGAAAGCAAAGTAACGACGCTAGAGCGTAATCGAGTTGCCGTGTTGATCACGGTTGTCGAAGGCTCTGCGTCGAGTATTAAAAAGATTAATATCGTTGGGAATAATGCTTATTCAGACGAAGAAGTGTTGGATGGTTTTGAATTAACGGGGCCAACGCTATTTTCTTTTTATACCAATAGTAATCAGTATTCCAAACAGAAATTATCAGCTGATCTTGAGCGTTTGAATTCGTTTTATCAGGATCGCGGCTATATCAATTTCAAAGTGGAATCTACCCAGGTATCGATCAGTCCAGATAAAAACGGTATATACATCACGATCAATATAAACGAAGGAAGGATACATACCGTCGGTGAGGTCAAACTCGCTGGTGAGCTCATCTTGCCGCCAGATAAGTTAATTCCTTTCGTTATTGTGCAACCGGGTGATATTTTCTCGAGAAAAAAGGCAACTCAAACGTCTGAAAACATATCGACAATTTTAGGTCATGAAGGGCATTCTTTTGCAAATGTTAATATGATTCCTGAAATAGACGAAACGACTTCAACGGTAAAAGTAACCTTTTTCGTAGATCCTGGAAAGCGTGTTTACGTCCGTCGTGTCATCATGGAAGGCAACGCTAAGACGCGTGATGAAGTTCTTAGAAGAGAAGTTAGACAGATGGAGGCTGCGCCTATTTCAACGTTGGAAGTCGAGCGTTCGAAAACCAGACTGTCTCGCTTGGGACACTTTGATGAAGTAGATGTTGAAACGCCTGCTGTACCCGGCACAACCGATCAGGTTGACGTGAAATACACGGTTAAGGAGAAGTCATCGGGTAATATTTTGGCTGGTGCTGGCTTCTCGCAATCTCAAGGCCTGGTGTTAAATGCGAGTATTAGTCAGAATAACTTTTTGGGCACGGGTAAAAGAATGAGTGCCAGCTTTAATAACAGTTCGATTAATACCATTTATAGCCTGGGCTACACTAATCCTTATTACACGATTGATGGTGTCAGCCGTGGCTATAACATCAGTTATAGAACGACTAATGCCGGAAGAGCGAACACTTCACGCTACACAACAAAATCCTTTAATACGGGTGTCAATTTCGGCTTGCCATTAAATGAAAATGATAAGATTGGTCTTGGTCTGGATGTAGAGTTTACGTCGATTGATTTGGGTACTAATCTATATTTTGGTGAAATCAGTAATTTTGTTCAAGATAATGGTGACTCGTATACAAACTTGAAGGCTTCTGCAGTTTGGGGTACGGATACCCGAGATCGAGCTGTTTTTGCAACGCGTGGCGGCTCTAAAAGATTGTCTGGTATCATTACCGTTCCTGGCTCTGACCTGGAGTTTTATAAATTGTCGTACAACCAAAAACAATACATACCTATGTCTCGTCATACAACGTTGTATTTAAATGCTGACCTAGGTTATGGCGATTCCTACGGTGATGCCGATACACTGCCATTTTTCGAAAACTATTACGCCGGTGGCAAGGGTTCGGTTCGTGGCTTTACCGATAATACCCTTGGGCCAAGAGATATATTTAATAATCCCACTGGCGGTAGTGTAAAATTAGTGGGTAACGCTGAGTTTATATTTCCAGTACCCTTTATGCCCGAAAGTAGAACGGTCAGATTAAGTACCTTCGTCGACGCCGGTAACGTGTACGATGACGAAATAGACATCGGCGAATTACGTTACTCACTAGGCGTGTCGGCTAAATGGCTTTCACCCTTTGGAGCATTATCCTTTAGCCTTGCTAAACCCCTTAACGACGACGAAAATGATAAAGTTCAGACGTTCCAGTTCTCTTTCGGTTCTGGAATATAGATTTTAAACAATACAAATTGCAGGAGAAATACTTTGAAATTTTTTAACCAAATCCTTGTAGCTGGTGTAGTAACGATGTCTTTAATAGGTACAGCAGGAGCAGCTGGAATTAAGGTTGGCGTTGTAAATGCGGCGAGACTTTTAGAAAAAGCGCCACAAGCTGAACAGGCGAAAATCGCTCTGGAAAAGGAATTCTCACCCAGGAATACGCGATTACTAGAGAGTCAGAAAGAAATTAAAAAACTAGATGAAAAATTAGCTCGTGATGCGAAACTGATGAGCGAAACTGAACTTCGTAATCTTCAACGTACCGTTCTTGAAAAAAAGCGTGACCTGAAACGTGATCAAGATGAATTTAGAGAAGACTTTAACTTAAGACGTAATGAAGAGTTAGCAAAAATACAACGCACAATTGGTGAGGCAATCAAATCACTGGCGATAGCCGAAAAGTACGATCTAATACTCGCTGATGGTGTTGTTTTTGCTAGTAAGACCGTCGATATTACCGATAAAATTCAAAAACACCTCACATCTAAATAACTCGGCTTGACGGTTCGATGAAGTGACCATTTCATTAAAAGAATTAGCCGCGAAAATTGACGCAGAATTAATAGGTAAGCCAGAGCATACGGTTGATGGATGTGCTACGTTAGCTAATGCACAGGCTAATCAGTTATCGTTTATTTACAATAAAAAATATACACCGGCGCTTGAAAAAACCAACGCCGGTGTTGTTATATTATCAGCCGAATTTGCCAGCGCTTGCCCCGTTAATGCGTTAATCGTAGATAACCCGTATTTGTCGTACGCTAAAGCCGCGAGCATTATCCACCAGATCCCAAGGCCGACAGGATCAATCCATTCCTCAGCAGTGATAGGCGAACAGTCCTTTATTGCAGAAGATTGTGTCATTGGCCCTAATGTAGTGATTGGCAAGAACGTGAATTTGCAACGTGCTTGCCAAATTGGACCGGGTTGTTTTATTGATGACGGAGTCGTGCTGGGTGAAAACGTTACATTGGTTGCAAATGTTACGCTCGGTAAAGATACGTTGATTGGCAATAATGTAACGCTTTATCCTGGCGCTGTTATTGGTAGTGATGGTTTTGGCTATGCGCCTGAATCCAATAAACAGGGTTGGGTTAAGATTCCACAACTAGGTCGCGTCGTGATTGGCAACGATGTTGAAATTGGCGCTAACAGCACGGTAGATTGCGGCGCACTAGATGATACGGTCATTGGTAATGGCGTCAAAATAGATAACCAGGTGATGATAGCGCATAATGTCGTTATTGGTGACCATACGGCGATAGCGGCCTGTACGGGCATCGCTGGCAGCACTAAAATTGGCCGTCATTGTACCCTCGCGGGTGGTGTCGGGCTCGTTGGTCATATTGAAATTGCCGATGGCGTACATATTACCGGCATGACGATGGTGACTCATTCGATAAAAGAGCCTGGAGCGTACTCTTCTGGTACGCCATTCCAAAGCAATAGAGAATGGTTAAAGAATGCAGTTCGCTTTAAACAGCTGGATAAATTAACAAAAAAAATCAATCAGATTATAAACTCTCAAAAGGAATCGTGATGCCAACGGATGATGTAAGAAAAGTAATGGAGTTTTTGCCGCACCGTTATCCTTTTTTGATGATTGATAAAGTCGTTGAATTTGAAGCGGGTATACGACTATTGGCCGTTAAAAACGTTACCTATAATGAACCGCATTTCACGGGCCATTTTCCACATAACCCGATTATGCCGGGGGTTTTAATTCTTGAAGCCCTTGCGCAGGCATCAGGCCTGTTGTCTATGAAAACGCTAACAGAGCGTGGTGAAAGTTTTGGCGAATATTATTTAGTCGGAGTAGATAATGCACGTTTTAAGCGTTCAGTTGTACCGGGGGATCAGATAATGCTAGAAGCACAGTGTATTAAAAATAAACGAAATATTTGGACATTTGAAACCTCAGCGAGTGTGGGCGGCAAATTAATTGTCTCCGCAGATATTATGTGTGCGTCTAAGGATTCAACTAAATGATTCACCCTACAGCCATCATTGATCCATCATCATCGGTTGATGAAAACGTAAAGATCGGCCCCTATACGGTTATAGGCGCCAATGTTTCGATCGGAACTGGAACCATAATAGGGCCGCACGTGACCATTAATGGTACGACAACGATCGGGAAAAATAATCATATTTACCAGTTTTCCTCCATCGGCGAAGATCCTCAGGATAAAAAATACGCTGGCGATCTGTCTTATTTAGAAATTGGTGACAATAACGTTATTCGCGAGTTTACGACGATCCATAGAGGAACAATACAAGATAACAATACAACGATTATTGGCAGCGATAACCTCTTTATGGCCTATACCCACGTGGCACATGATTGCGTTATTGAAGATCACGTGATTCTAGCTAATGCCGCTTCATTAGGCGGCCATGTACGGATAGGTTCGCACGTTATTTTAGGTGGGTTTTCGATAGTCCATCAATTTTGTTATCTTGGTGACCATTGTTTTTCTGCGATGGGAAGCGCGATTACTAAGGACGTACCGCCTTTCGTGATGGTTGGTGGCCGGCCCACAAAACCACACGGGATCAATTCTGTTGGGCTCGATCGACGCGGTTTTTCTCAAGAAACAATTCTACAAATAAAACGCGCATATAAAGTACTGTACAAGACGGGTTTAACGCTATCAGAAGCAACTATTCGCTTAACTGAAATGGCGCAAATTGAACCAGAGCTAAATGTTATGGTTGATTTTTTTGAAAAATCAAACCGCAGCATATTACGTTAATAGTACTCAATACCCATACGGTTTCTAATGAAAGTGTATGACCGCTCCAGGTTTTAAACGAATACAATTTTATAGACTATGCCAACCGATATAGATAAACCGATGAAAATAATTATCGTAGCGGGTGAGCACTCGGGTGATATTCTTGGAGCTGGCTTGATTAAACGATTAAAAGAACGCTATCCAGCAGCGCAATTTTCAGGAATCGGCGGCCAGCGAATGATTGCCGAAGGTTTTCAATCCCTTTATCCGATGGCTAAATTATCGGTGTTCGGTTTGTTTGAAGTGATTAAACACCTGCCCGAGTTATTAGGTATCAGAAGAGCATTAAGAAAAACTATCCTGAATGAAGCCCCTGATGTCTTTATCGGCATTGATGCGCCGGATTTTAATCTGAAACTCGAACGAGACCTTTATAACAGTGGCATTAAAACCGTGCATTACGTTAGTCCCACCGTTTGGGCGTGGCGGCCTAAAAGAGTAAAAAAACTCATCGGCACGATGAATGCACTGCTGTGTATTTTTCCATTTGAAGAGGATTATTTTAAGCAAACGCCAGTCCCCGCGTATTTTATTGGTCACCCTCTAGCGGATAAATTTAGCGATACGTCAGAGTTATTATCAGCCAGAAAGACCTTAAGTATTAACGATGAAACGCCGGTATTGACCCTGATGCCTGGTAGTCGCCTGGGTGAAATTGCCCGGCACGCTTTATTATTCATTGAAACGGCGAAAATATGTTCTGACGCTATACCGGGACTTAAAATATTAGTGCCGCTGCCAGATCAGGCGACAGAAAAAGCATTTATGGATATTTACACGCAGTCTGCTATCAAGCTCAATTTGGATTGTCGACATATGGCCTCAAGTACCATGTTATCGGCGTCCAATTACGTATTAGTTGCTTCAGGAACGGCGACCTTAGAGGCGATGTTATTAAAAAAACCAATGGTCGTGGCTTATAAATTATCAGCATTAACTGCCTGGGTTTTTAATACGTTTAAATTATTAAAAGCTCCCTTTGTCTCAATGCCGAATTTAATCGCTGGAAAGCCCATTGTTAAAGAATATTTACTCGACCAGGCCACTGCAGAGGTGTTAGCGGAAGAGCTGTTAAGAATTCACCATGACCCCACTGTCGCTCAGGGTATGATTAATGAATTCAGCAAGATGAAGGTAAGACTAACGCGTGACGCGGATGAACAGGCTGCGAGTATTGTTTCACGCGTCATTGAAGGTGGAATTTAAGTTTGGCTACTATCTGCGTAGGCCTTGATGAGGTGGGAAGGGGCTGCATCGCGGGCCCTGTCGTCGCGGCGGCGGTTATTTTGGATACCAAAAAACCTATTGAGGGTTTGGCGGATTCGAAAAAACTAACAAAGAAAAAAAGAGACGAGTTATCTAAAATAATACTGGAAAGGGCCCTGGACTGGTCGATCGGGCGCGCGGAAGCGTCTGAAATTGACGATATTAACATCTTGCAAGCCAGCTTATTAGCAATGCAAAGGGCGTTTAACGGCCTAACACTGAAGGCTGATATTGCTCAGGTAGATGGTACCTTTTACCCGGATATCAATATTCCAGGTGAATGCATTAAAGGCGGGGATGCACTGATTGCAGAAATATCCGCCGCTTCGATCATCGCGAAGGTTTATCGCGACGAGCATATGCTATTGCTGGACACTCTGTATCCAGGTTATAAATTATCCAAACATCAGGGTTATCCGACCCCAGAGCACAAAAAACTGCTTAGCGAAAAAGGCGTCATTGCCATTTATCGTCAATCGTTCGCTCCTGTCAAAGGCTTGTTACTATGAGTGAAGCCGTAAAATTTATTCACTTACGAAATCACACCGAGTATTCACTGGTGGATGGCATTATTCGCGTGAAGCCATTAGTCAAACGAGCGGCTGAGTTAAACATGCCTGCAATTGCGGTAACAGACCAGTCAAACTTGTTTGCGGCGGTAAAGTTTTACAAGGCGGCTCAGGCGGCTGGGGTAAAGCCTATTTTAGGCGCAGACGTACTCATCAAAGACACGGTTGATCAAAAAAAGCCTTATATAGTGACCTTGCTGGTGCAGAATAAACAGGGTTATTTAGGCCTGTCGGAACTGATTTCAGAATCGTATTTAAATGGCCAGGATAAGGGCATACCGTATTTAACGACACAAAAAATTCTGGATAAAAATAGTGGCCTGATTGTACTTTCTGGCTGCACCGACGGCATTTTGGCTGAATGCGCCTCTTCCAGCGATATCGCCGTTGCTGAACAAATGGTTAACAACTGGAAACAGGTTTTTGCTGACCGCTTTTATCTTGAAGTGCAACGAGTAGGGCGAGCAGGAGAGGAGGCCCTGATCAATCGCATGGTGGAGCTAGCAATAAAGTATCAACTACCAATGGTGGCCACCAATGGATCGTGTTTTTTAACTCGCGATGAGTTTGAGGCGCATGAGGCGCGGGTTTGTATTAACCAGGGTCGCGTTTTATCCGATAGTCGTCGCGCTAAAACGCATACCGAACAACAATACTTAAAAAGTCAGGAAGAAATGCTCGAATTGTTTTCTGACTTACCCGAAGCGATTGAAAATTCAGTCGAAATAGCCAAGCGTTGTAATATTGAGTTGAGTCTGGGTAAAAACTTTTTACCTAACTTCCCGATACCGGATGGTTTAACGACGGACGAGTATTTTTCAAATTTGGCGCAAGAAGGGCTAACTAAGCGTATTGAAGAAACCTCTGAAAGGCTCGACTTTAATGACGACAGGTTAGCCGTGTATCAAGCCCGACTAAAGCGCGAACTGGACGTCATATGTCAAATGGGTTTTCCAGGGTATTTCCTGATCGTCGCCGACTTTATTCAATGGGCAAAGGATAACGGCGTGCCGGTCGGTCCTGGCCGTGGTTCAGGTGCGGGTTCCATCGTTGCTTACGCATTGAGAATTACCGATTTAGACCCGATCGAGTTTGATCTTCTGTTTGAACGCTTTCTTAACCCCGAACGGGTATCAATGCCCGATTTTGACGTCGACTTTTGTATGGAAGGGCGCGACAGGGTCATTGATTACGTCGGAGAGCGCTATGGGCGCGATAAAGTATCACAAATTATTACCTACGGCAGCATGGCGGCAAAAGCCGTTATTCGCGACGTAGGAAGGGTTTTAGGGCACCCTTACGGTTTTGTAGACAGATTAGCGAAAGCCATTCCATTCGAAATAGGCATGACGCTCACTAAGGCGCTAGACGAAAGCCCTGACTTGTTGAGCGCGTATAAGGAAGAAGTCGAAGTAAGAGAGCTTATTGATCTGGCGATGAAACTCGAAGGTATCGCTAGAAATGCCGGTAAACACGCCGGTGGTGTGGTGATATCGCCCAGCAAATTAACCGATTTCAGCCCACTATACTGTGAACAGGGAGGCTCTAATTTAGTCACCCAGTTTGATAAGGATGATATCGAAGCAGTGGGTCTGGTTAAATTTGACTTTTTGGGCTTACGCACGCTGACCATTATTGACTGGGCGGTACAAAACATAAACCAGCGGCTCGAGGCCAAAGGAGAGGCTAAGGTCAATATTGATAACTTAGCGAGAGACGATGAAAAAACCTTTGAGCTGTTAAAGAAGTATGCGACGACGGCCGTTTTTCAACTTGAATCAAGGGGTATGAAAGACCTTATTCGTCGATTACGCCCCGATTCATTTGAAGACGTTATTGCATTGGTCGCCTTGTTTAGACCAGGACCGCTGCAATCCGGCATGGTAGACGATTACATTAACGTCAAACATGGGCGCAAAAAAGCCGAGTACGCACACCCTTCCTTAATCGCCATTTTAAAACCCACTAATGGCGTTATTTTGTATCAGGAACAAGTGATGCAAATTGCTCAGGACTTAGCCGGTTATAGTTTGGGTTCGGCCGATTTATTACGTCGAGCAATGGGTAAGAAAAAGCCAGAAGAGATGGCGAAACAGCGAGAAATGTTTACCTCAGGCGCGGTTGCAAATCAGGTTGATCAAAATACGGCGACGTATATTTTTGATTTGATGGAAAAATTTGCTGGTTACGGATTCAATAAATCCCACTCCGCGGCTTATGCGTTGATAGCGTATCAAACGGCCTGGTTAAAGGCACATTACCCCTCCGAATTTATGGCGGCGGTGCTCTCTTCTGATATGGATAATACCGATAAAGTCGTTATGTTTATTGATGAGTGCCGTGAAATGGGCCTGGACATCCTGCCGCCCGACGTGAATAGCTCCGCGTATCACTTTACCACCAACGATGCGGGGCAAATTATTTATGGTTTAGGCGCCATCAAAGGAGTTGGTGAAGCGGCTATTGAGTCGATTATTGAGCAACGTAAAGAAGCTGGTCCTTTTGTCGATCATGAAGATCTCGTTCATCGTATCGACTTAAGAAAGGCTAATCGACGCGTGCAGGACGCGCTGATTAGATCGGGAGCGCTGGATTGTTTTGACTCTAATCGGGCGGCATTAATGCAACGGCTGCCTGACGTGCTGCAAATTGCCGAACAGCAAAACAAAAGCGATTCGGCTGGTCAGAATGACCTGTTCGGCCTAACGGTCATCGCGCCTCCTAAGGCACTGGATGATATAGAGATAGAGCCCTGGACGGAGCACGAACGTCTGAAGGGTGAGAAAATCACCTTAGGGCTTTATTTGACAGGCCATCCTTTCGACTCGGTAAAAGAAGAGATGTCATCGGTAGTCTCGGGTAAATTATCCACGATGCTTGAGATGGAAATGGCCTCATCGAATAGTGGTGGTCAGTACCGCAGAAGTAAAGGCAAGCCCGTTATTGTTGCGGGTTTGATTCTCGAAGTCAGAACCCGACCAACTAAAAATGGTTCTAAGATAGCGACGGTGATTTTAGATGATGGTAGCGCAAGATTAGAGGCGGTAGCGTATAGTGAAACATTCGACAACTACAGAGACCAGCTCGTTAGCGAACAAATGGTGGTAATTGAAGGGGGACTCTCGTTTGATGATTTTGCAGGACAAAACCGGGTGTCAATTGAAACCGTTATGACGGTTGAACAGGCGCGCGAAAGGTTTATAAAAGATTTAGTCATAGAGCTGAACCCACGAGTGATCGACCCAGAGCAAAAAATTAAGCAATTACACTCATTGTTTACTGAGTTTCTAGGTGGTTCCTGCCCGGTTACCATGAAAGTTGAACTGGCAGGAGCGTCATCTGTTATACGATTAGCAGAAAAATGGTCCATTACGCCGAAAGATACCTTGTTAAAAGAACTTCAAAAAACATTCCCTGAACAACAAACCTTTGCTCGGTATTGAATACTGCTAGCCGAAAAAGACAAGCCACGATAAAATAAACGCCATGAACTTAAATTATTTAGATTTTGAACAGCCCATTGTCGAACTCGAAGAAAAAATCGAAGAGTTAAGGCGCGTCGGAACAGATAACGAAATAGATATCCAAAAAGAGATCGGCCGCTTGCAAGAAAAAAGCCTGACCCTTACAGAATCGATATTTTCTAAACTGACTGACTGGCAAATTTCCAAACTATCCAGGCACCCTAAACGGCCTTACTCGCTGGACTATTTTAACGGCGTCGTGGATGGCTTTATCGAACTTCATGGTGATAGGCATTACGCAGATGATGCGGCGATCGTCGGTGGTCTGGCACGGCTTGATGGCCTGCCAGTGATGGTGATTGGTCACCAAAAAGGCCGCGATACTAAAGAAAAACTGAAGCGTAACTTTGGCATGCCTCGCCCCGAAGGGTATAGAAAGGCGTTGCGTTTAATGCACATGGCCGAACGTTTTGAGCTGCCTGTTATTACTTTTATTGATACACCGGGAGCCTATCCGGGTGTCGGCGCTGAAGAGCGTGGTCAGAGTGAAGCGATTGCGAGAAACTTATTTGAAATGTCTAAATTAAAAACGCCTATTATTAGTATCGTTATTGGTGAGGGTGGTTCAGGTGGCGCGCTGGCATTAGGCGTTTGCGACAAATTGTTTTTATTGAAATACAGTACTTATTCGGTTATTTCTCCTGAGGGTTGTGCGTCGATCTTGTGGAAAAGCGCCGAAAAAGCACCCCAGGCTGCCGAGGCAATGGCTATTACCTCCAGCAAACTGTTAGCTCTCGGTTTAATTGATGGGGTTATTGAGGAGCCTTTGGGTGGCGCACATAGAAACCTGTCATTTATGAAAGCTCAAATAAAACAAACACTGCTTGCTGAGGTTGAGGCGCTGACAGCAAAGTCAGTGGATGATTTGCTGGCGCAACGATATAAGCGTTTGATGAGTTACGGTCGATTCACTGAAGCCTAATTTCTTTTAAGTTCGATAAGCGACGTTTACAAGCAATAGTTAGCTTATTTTTTAATAGGATACTGTCTTGAACCAGCTCGTTAAAAGTGTTGAGCAGCTTATAGCCTCTACCACCCATGTTAACAGGCTTATTGTTGCGTATAGCGGAGGTGTCGATTCTCACGTTTTATTGCACTGTTGTGCCATGCTGCAAAAAACAACGGATAACTTTATTGTTCAGTCTGTTTATATTAATCATGGTTTGCATCAGGACGCCCAGCAATGGCGAGATCATTGCGAACAGGTGTCAAACGATCTAGCCGTCGAGTTTTATTCTATCAATGTGAATGCCGTTGACCTAAAAGGTGAGGGTCCGGAGCAGGCGGCTCGACACGCCCGTTATGAGGCTTTATTAACGTTTGCAAACGAGTCTACGATAGTGCTCACGGCGCAGCACGAAGACGACCAGGCAGAAACCTTTATGCTTCAGTTGCTGCGTGGTGCGGGCGTTAAAGGTTTGTCCGGTATGCCGGAGTTGAGCCCATTTGGAGACGGTTTATTAGGCCGTCCTTTCCTGCCTATCAGCAAAAAAACTATTTTAAATTACGCAGAGCAAGAGGGCCTGGAGTGGATCGACGATCCGAGCAATCTTGATGTGTCTTTAGATAGAAATTTTTTACGCCAACAGGTCATTCCATTGATTCAAAAAAGGTGGCCAGCCTTTGCAAAAACAACGTCTAGAAGCGCGGCACATTGCGCTGAAGCGATGCAGGTGTTGTCTGGCTATGCGTCAAATTATCTGTTAGAAGAAAGAGCAGGGGTGCTAAATTATTCGTCAATGGCTGAATTAAGCGATGAGACTCAGCGCCTGGTACTTCGCCAGTGGCTATCTAAAAACGAAGTGCGTTTGCCATCACAAAAGGTGCTCGAACAGATGCAACTGATGATCCATACAAATTCAGGGCTGGTTGAATGGCACAGTTATCAAATAAGAGCATTCGACAGTAAGTTTTTTTTATTGCATAAAACGAAGGATAGCTGCCCATTTTTACTAACGCCATGGAACAGTGAGGGTGTTCTACTGCCCAATGAAATGGGTTTTCTCAGTATTAAAGCGGTTACTGGTGAAGGGATCAGTAAAGCGATATGGGAATCGTCCAGCATTTCAATACGGCCAAGGTCAGGTGGCGAGCGTATACGGCTGTTGGCGAGGCCGGGCAGTAAAAAATTAAAAGATCTTTTCCGTGAAAGTGGCTATTACCCCTGGCTGCGAGACCTTATCCCATTGATTTATCTGGATGACAAACTAGCGGCCGTCGCTGATATTTGGATCGACGAACGGTTTGCCGCAAAAAAAGATCAGCCAGGCTATAAGATTGAATGGACACACCCCCATTTAAAGATTCAATAAGCAAGAAATACGCGGCACCCGTAATTTTATTCAATGTGGGTACTTTCTTCCGTTTCTAATCACGTATAATTATCGCAAATTAATGTTAACTTCATAGGTTCGTATGGCTAAGTTTATTTTTATTACCGGTGGTGTGGTGTCTTCCCTGGGCAAGGGTATTTGCGCCTCATCTTTAGCCACGATTCTTGAGGCTCGTGGTTTGAAAATAACCATGACCAAGCTCGATCCGTATATCAATGTTGACCCAGGCACGATGAGCCCTTTCCAACACGGTGAAGTGTATGTGACGGACGATGGCGCCGAAACGGATCTTGATTTAGGACACTATGAGCGCTTTAGCAATAGCAAAATGTCTAAATCGAACAACTTCACCACCGGTCAGATATATGAAGCGGTGATTAAAAAAGAAAGGCGCGGTGACTACCTGGGTGGAACGGTGCAAGTTATTCCGCATATTACCGATGAAATAAAAAGTAAAATCATTGAAAGCGCCGAGGGCGTTGACGTAGCATTAATTGAGATCGGTGGAACGGTGGGCGATATCGAGTCGCTACCTTTTCTAGAGGCTATTCGACAAATGCGTGTTGAACTGGGTGATGAGCGTTGCTTGTTTATTCATTTAACATTGGTGCCGTATATTACCTCGGCAAAAGAAATTAAAACCAAACCGACACAGCATTCTGTTAAAGAACTAAGAACCATTGGTATTCAGCCGGATATTTTAATTTGTCGCTCAGAGCGGCCCATTCCACTGTCAGATCGTAAAAAAATAGCCTTATTTACCAATGTGCAAGAAAATGCGGTAATCACAGCCCTCGATGCCGATAGTATTTACCGCATTCCGATGATGCTGCACGAACAGGGGCTTGATCAAATTGTCGTTAAAAAATTACATCTGGACGCTAAGCCCGCCGATTTATCCGACTGGGAGCACGTTGTAGAAAACTTATTTTCGCCAACGGGCACCGTTAAAGTGGCTTTGGTCGGCAAATACGTTGATCACGCTGATGCCTATAAATCGTTAACAGAGGCACTGATACACGCGGGCATTAAAACCCAGACTAAAATCGACGTGGTTAAAATCGATTCTGAAGATATCGAACTGAAAGGTACTTCAGTGCTTAACGGTGTCGATGCAATTTTGGTCCCTGGTGGTTTTGGCGAGCGGGGCGTGGACGGCAAGATAGCCGCGATTCGATTCGCCCGCGAGAATAATGTGCCTTATCTGGGTATTTGTTTAGGTATGCAGTCGGCGGTGATTGAATACGCGAGAAATAAAATGGCGTTGGAAGGCGCTAATAGCACAGAATTTATGGTGGATTGTCCTTATCCAGTGATTGGCTTGATCACAGAGTGGTTAAGTGAAGAAGGACGGCTGGAAAAACGCGACGAATCGTCCGACCTCGGCGGTACGATGCGCCTGGGCAGTCAGAAGTGTCAATTAGTTTCCGGCTCTTTAGCGCACCGGGTTTACGGCACGGACGTTATTACCGAGCGGCATAGGCACCGTTATGAATTTAATAATACTTTTTTAGAACAGTTTGAATCTGCCGGTTTAAAAATATCGGGTAAATCAATGGATGGACGATTGGTTGAGATAGTTGAAATTCCTGAACACAGGTGGTTTTTAGCCTGCCAATTCCACCCAGAATTTACCTCTAAACCGCGAACGGGTCACCCACTTTTTAATGGCTTTATCTCGGCGGCCATTGAATACTCTTCATCAGACGATAAGGCTCAACAACAATGAAATTATGTGGATTTGAGGTAGGTATCGATCGGCCGTTTTTTCTGATTGCTGGAACTTGTGTGGTAGAAAGTGAGCAAATGACCATAGATACCGCAGGGGCCTTAAAAGAAATGACCGATGAGCTGGGCATTCCTTTTATTTATAAATCATCTTTTGATAAGGCCAATCGCTCATCAATAGACAGCTTTAGAGGGCCGGGTATTGAGGAAGGGCTAAGAGTTCTGCAGGCCGTTAAAGATCAATTAGGCGTGCCGGTACTCACCGACGTGCATGAAGATACGCCGATGGACGAAGTGGCTTCAGTGGTCGATGTGTTACAGACGCCGGCTTTTTTATGTCGGCAAACTAATTACATACAGCGCGTGGCGGCAACGGGCTTACCAGTGAATATTAAAAAAGGACAGTTTCTCGCCCCCTGGGATATGAAGCACGTGGTCGATAAGGCTCGTTCCACGGGTAATCAGCATATAATGGTGTGTGAAAGAGGTGCTTCATTTGGTTATAACAACCTGGTGTCTGATATGCGTTCGCTAGCGGTCATGCGTGAAACCGGAGCCCCTGTCGTGTTTGACGCGACGCATTCGGTTCAATTGCCGGGCGGTCAGGGCAGTACTTCTGGCGGCCAGCGTGAGTTTGTCCCCACCCTGGCGAGAGCGGCAATCGCGGCGGGTATATCGGGTGTATTTATGGAAACGCATCCAGATCCAGATAAGGCCTTAAGCGACGGACCCAACTCAGTACCACTGGGTCGAATGAAAGAATTACTCAGTATCATGAAAACGATTGATGCGGCGGTCAAACAGGCTGGTTTACTAGAAAACGAATTTTAATTACAGATAAGTTAAGGAAGTTATGGCACAGATAGTTGATATAAAAGCGCGTGAAATTTTAGACTCACGAGGTAACCCAACCCTACAGGCCTACGTAGAGCTAGCATCAGGTGTAGTGGGTAGCGCGATGGTGCCATCGGGCGCATCTACCGGTGAACGCGAAGCGATAGAACTTAGAGACGGCGACCAAAGTCGTTATGGCGGGAAAGGTGTTTTAAAAGCTATCAGTCACGTTAATGGTGAGTTAAGAGATGCTTTAGTGGGTATGGATGCTACTGATCAACTAGCGATTGATAATAAAATGATCGAACTAGATGGCACGCCTAATAAGGCGCGTCTTGGAGCGAATGCAACGCTGGGTATTTCCCTAGCGAACGCGCACGCTGCAGCTAACGAAGGCGGTGTTCCGTTGTACCGTTACCTTGGCGGGGATGAATTTTTGCTTCCCGTGCCGATGATGAATATAATTAATGGCGGCTCACACGCCGATAACAGCGTAGATTTACAGGAATTTATGATTCTTCCGGTTGGCGCGCCTAACTTTAGTGAAGCCATACGTTATGGCGCAGAAGTCTTTCACGCATTGAAATCAGTATTAATGGCCAAGGGGCTAAGCACCTCAGTAGGTGATGAAGGTGGCTTTGCACCAGATTTATCTTCGAACCAGGAAGCGATAGACGTTATTTTACAAGCCATTGATAAAGTGGGTCTTAGAATTGGCGACGATATCGCCTTAGGGCTGGATGTAGCGAGTTCTGAATTTTGTAAAAATGGCGAATATTTCCTGGCGTCGGAAAATAAACGCTTTAACTCGCAGCAGATGGCCGACTTTTTAGCGAATTGGGTGGATCAATACCCGATTATCAGTATAGAAGATGGTTTAGACGAAAATGACTGGGATGGCTGGAAGTACCTGACAGAAAAAGTAGGCCATAAAGTGCAACTGGTGGGCGACGATTTATTCGTCACTAACCCGGAAATTTTCAAACAGGGAATTGATAAAAATATAGCCAATTCAATTTTGATCAAAGTGAATCAAATTGGTACATTATCCGAAACCCTGGCGGCTATCAAAATGGCGCATGAAGCAGGTTATACCTCTGTGGTGTCGCATCGTTCAGGTGAAACAGAAGACACTACTATCGCTGATTTAGCCGTTGCTACCTGCTCTGGACAAATCAAAACGGGGTCACTATGCCGATCTGACCGCGTTGCCAAATACAACCGTTTATTGGGTATAGAACACGAACTTGGTGCGAATGCTATATACGCTGGTAAAAAGGCTTTTAAATACCTGAGCTAAGTTGAGAGCGCTACTCATTCTTCTGGTTTTCCTTTTCGGATTTTTACAATATAAATTGTGGATAGCCGAAGGAAAAGTTCAGGATTTATGGGCACTTAAAGAGCGTATAGAGTCACTGAAAAGTGAAAATGAAAGCCTTACGCAGCGCAATCATACCCTGCAGGCCGAAGTAGAAAACCTTAAAAGTGGTCTGGACGTTATCGAAGAAAAAGCCCGGCAAGAATTTGGCTGGGTTGGCAAAGAAGAAACGTTTTTTCAGTTTATAGAGCCGATGGATGAAAAATAATAGCGGAAAGATTTTTTGCATTGTTCCAGCGGCCGGTGTCGGCTCAAGAATGCAGGCTGGTCGTCCTAAGCAGTACCTGCCGTTTCGCTCATCAACAATTCTGGATATAACGCTCAGTCGTTTACTGTCCAGCCGCTATATTGAAAAGCTGGTCGTGGTGGTTCAAGCCGCTGATAAATTTTGGCCAGATAGCGCCTACGCTTCGGATGAAAATATAACCATCGCCGCAGGTGGTGCCGAAAGAGCCGACTCGGTGCTAAATGGCATAGCAGCTATTAAATCGCAGGCACAGGAAGGTGATTGGGTGATGGTTCACGATGCCGCACGGCCCTGCGTTCATCCGGCTGATATTGACCGACTCATTGCTGCTGCATTAGAAGGCCATTCGGGCGCTATTTTAGCGACACCGATTAATGACACAATAAAGGAAGTAATAGCTGGCTTGTCTTCGTCTACGCTGGATAGGTCACATATGTGGCGAGCGTTAACGCCACAAATATTTAAACTAGCGGATCTTGAGCAGGCGTTGCTACACGCGAAAAAAAAAGGACTCGTGGTAACAGATGAAGCAAGCGCTATGGAAGGGCTAAATAAACCAGTTCAAGTGCTAGAAGGGCGCGCTGATAATATTAAAATCACTTCGCCAAACGATTTACTGCTTGCCAATTTTTATATCGACGAACAGGAAAAACAACAATGCGAATAGGTCATGGTTACGACGCTCATCGGTTTGAAAAGGACAAAAGATTAGTCTTGGGTGGGGTTGAAATTCCGCATGAATTTGGTTTGCTAGCGCATTCGGACGGTGACGTTGCCTTACACGCCTTGTGTGATGCGTTACTTGGTGCAATTGGGCGGGGTGATATAGGGCAGCACTTTCCTGATAGCAGTGACGATTATAGTAATATCGATAGTCGAATTTTATTACGACGCGTATACCAGCTAGTTGAAAAAGCAGGCTACGCCTTAGCCAATGCTGATTTAACCATTATCGCGCAAGCGCCTAAATTAGCGGCCTATTTACCTCAAATGTCGTTGACTATTGCGGCTGATTTGAAAAGCCAGGTGGCACAAATAAATATCAAGGCGACGACCACAGAAGGCATGGGCTTTGCTGGTCGAAAAGAAGGTATTGAAGCGCACGCCGTGGTATTACTTGTTGCTAAACAATAAAGCTCGATGACTTACCAATCTCACGTCGAAGGGCTGCCTTATGCCCATGGCGCGCCTGTTGGCTCAGGGGTGCTTAGGGAACGGGCGGAAAATTTCAAGGTTAACGAGGAGCTGTCTTTTGAACCCACGGGCGAAGGCGAACACGTTTTTCTTTATATTCAGAAAACAGGTTTAAATACCGAAGACGTGGTGAAAATATTGGCGCAATACGCTGGGGTGTCTCGGTCTTCGGTTTCATTTGCCGGCATGAAGGATCGTCACGCGGTGACAAAACAGTGGTTCAGCGTGCAATTACCGGGTCAGTCTGGGCCAGATTGGCAACAACTGAATAATGCAGATATCCAGTTTGAACGCATTACGCGACACTCAAAAAAACTCAAAAGAGGCGCGATAAAATTCAATCAATTTGAGATTATCATTTCTCAGTTAGAGGCTGATAGACAATTTATAGAACAGCGCGCAGAAAGCATTATAAAGTTGGGCGTGCCCAATTACTTTATGCAGCAGCGGTTTGGCTACCTCTGTCAAAACCTGAATCGCGCATACGAACTATTTTTTAAAAAACAGCCGATAAAAAACAAAAAAACCAGGAGCCTGTTTTTATCATCGGCGAGATCTTTTTTGTTTAATCAGGTTTTAGCTAAGCGGGTGTCGAGTTATACCTGGGATCAGGCGCTTGAAGGTGACGTATTTGTACTGGATGGTAGCCGGCAATTTTTTCAGAATGAGGCGGTATCGACTGACATACAGGCTCGAATGGTTGAACACGACATTCATCCCTCTGGGCCACTTTTTGGTAGTGGTGAAAGCGTCGTTAAGTATGGCGTTAAAGAGAGTGAAGAAGCGGTTTTTTCTGATAATATTGTTTTTTGTGAAGGACTAAAAAAACAAAAAGTTGAATCAGCCAGGCGTTCATTGAGGGTGGTCCCGCAAAACTTTGAATTAAATTTTCTGGATAACGACAGGCTGCAAATTAGTTTTAGATTACAATCTGGAAGTTATGCGACGGCGGTGCTACGCGAGCTCGTCAATACGACGCTAAGTTAATATATAAAGGAACCATCTTGGATTACGAACAAATTATAGGCTTGGGTTTACTACAAGGGTTAACGGAATTTCTACCGATATCCAGTTCAGCGCATTTAATATTATTACCGATTCTTTTCGGCTGGGAAGACCAGGGCTTAGCCTTTGATATTGCGGTGCACGTGGGTACTTTAATAGCCATTATCAGCTATCTTAGAAAAGACCTGTACCGATTAGTAACGGGCTGGTTTGCCTCTGTTTTTAAACGCCAACACAATCATGATAGTCGTTTAGCGTGGTTGATAATTATAGGAACGATTCCGGTTGGATTGGTGGGGCTATTTGCATCTGACCTGATCGAGATTTATTTGCGCTCGCCGTTGGTGATAGCTGCTACGACAATTATATTTGCCCTGTTACTTTGGCGCACAGACGTTAAAGGGTTACACATTAGAGAGCAAACCACGTTGACGTTGAAAGACGCCGTTATCATCGGTTTATTTCAAGTGTTAGCTTTAATTCCCGGAACCTCACGCTCCGGTATTACGATGACAGGCGGGCTATTTTTGGGTTTAACTCGTCAGGCCTCAGCCAGATTTTCTTTTTTATTATCGGTACCGCTTATTTTTTTAGCGGGTAGCTTTAAAGCGCGTGAATTGATGACTAGCCCGTTGCTTATCGACTGGTCATCAATGGCCGCTGGTGTCACTATTTCAGCCGTCAGCGCTTTTGCCTGCATTGCCTTATTCCTTAAGATGGTGGACAAAATAGGCATGTTACCGTTTGTTATTTATAGATTAATTCTTGGTGTGGTTTTATTGTATTTCTACGCCACTTAAATGTTCCTTCTTTAGCAATACGTAAAGCGCGCCGGTTCCTCCATCGCGTTGCTGGGCCGATGATAAAGCCAGTACGGCGGGATCATTTTTCAACAGATTAAAGACTAAATTTTTTAGCACGGGCCGGTTATTTAACGAGCCGATACCTTTGCCATGGACCACTAGAATGCAACGGTGGCGTTGCTCTAGTTGATGCGCTAGAAACTCGTCTAATAGTTGTTGTGCTTCGAGTTGCGTTAAGCCATGCAAATCTACTTTTTCGTCGACCCTTATGTCGCCACGCTTTAATTGTCTGATGAGTCTGTGTTGAATGCCTTGCCTGGCGAAGAATAAGTGTTCATCACTTTGTATATCATTAACCTCATAAAAAACGTTTTGATCTGCTATCGGCAGCTGATAAACGGGTTTTTTTACCGGTTTGGGCTTGAGTTTGCTTTCAAGAAGGTTGTGCTTATCGTGCGAAAGCGGTTTTACATCACCCATAGACTGTCTAAATAAATTAGAATCTTCATGCGAACTCAGGTGTTTGTTTTTATCTTCAGGCATAATAAGAGTTTAGCAAATAATAAATATTGATGTTTTTTTTAAAAATCGCTAACAGATAATTTTAATGTATATTTTAATAAGTAATGATGATGGTTATCTCGCTCCTGGCCTATTAGCGCTAGCCAAAAGTTTGGCTACTGTTGCCGAGGTCACGGTAGTGGCGCCCGACAGGAATAGAAGCGCGGCCAGTAACTCTTTAACGCTGGAAATGCCGCTGCGCGTTCAGCAAATGGAGAATGGTTTTTTTAGCGTAGACGGCACACCAACAGATTGTGTTCATTTAGCCATTACGGGTTTGCTCGATATTGAGCCGGATATCGTTTTTTCAGGTATCAATAACGGTGAAAATATGGGTGATGACGTGTTGTATTCCGGCACGGTAGCGGCGGCAACTGAGGGGCGTTTTATGGGCTTGCCATCGATTGCCATCTCAATGAATTCTAGCCAGCCGGCGCACTACGAAACCGCCGCCTACGTGGCAGTTCAGTTATTTAAAGGCCTGTTAAATGAGAAGCTGCCAAATGATACGATTTTAAACGTCAACGTACCTGACCTGCCGTTAAGCGAAATCAAAGGATTTAAAGCAACCCGATTGGGCCAGCGCCACCGATCAGAAGCTGTGATTGAGGCGCGTGATCCAAGAAATAAAATAATATATTGGGTGGGGCCGCCTGGTGGACAGCAAGATGCTGGAGAAGGCACCGATTTTCACGCAGTCGAGCACCAATACGTTTCCATTACACCACTGCAAATTGATTTAACAAACTACAATCGATTGACTGACGTCAATAACTGGCTCAAAGGGATAACGCTATGAATGGCCATTTAGGCATCGGTATGACCTCTCAGCGCACCCGTGATCGCCTTATCCAGCAGCTGCAGAAGCTGGGCATAAAAGATCAGCGCGTACTGGATGTGATGAGGCAAATACCCCGACACCTATTTGTTGCCGAAGCATTGGCGAGCCGCGCTTATGAAAACAACTCGCTACCCATCGGACAGGGACAGACTATTTCTCAGCCGTATATGGTCGCCCGTATGACCGAGTTGTTGATCGAAGACGGCATGCCCGAGAACGTGCTAGAAGTGGGCACTGGGTCGGGTTACCAGTCGGCTGTATTGGCGAATTTGATCCCGCGGGTTTTCTCCGTTGAACGCATACGCCCGTTGCAGGAAAAGGCAAAAATTGTACTGTCTGATATAGGTATTAGAAATATTAGCTTTAAACACTCAGATGGCGGCTGGGGCTGGAAAGCCTGTGGTCCTTACCAAGGTATTCTGGCGGCTGCAGCACCCGCTGAAATACCGGTTAATTTGCTGGAACAGCTGGAAATTGGTGCTAAGTTGGTTATACCCATTGGCGTCGAGGGTCAGCAAGTCTTACAACGGGTTACTCGAACGGAATCAGCGTACGAAGTTGAAACCATCGAACCAGTTAGTTTTGTCCCTTTTCTAAAGGGCCGTGCTTAGGAGTAATACGGGTGTTTGAGCGTTTATACAATAGAGTTTTATTATGGGCGGCACACCCAAAAGCAAATCGCTTTTTGATGGCGCTAAGTTTTGCTGAATCTTCTTTTTTCCCCATCCCACCAGACGTTATGCTGGCACCGATGTGTTTGGCAAAACCGAGCAAAGGCTATTATTACGCGTTATTAACAACCGTCGCTTCGGTCTTAGGTGGTGTGTTTGGCTATCTAATAGGCATGTTTTCTTTTGAGATGGTAGAACCCTTTATTCAATGGCTGAATTATGGCGAAAAATTTGATCTTGTGAAACTATGGTTTGCGGACTGGGGTTTCTGGGCCATTTTAATTGCTGGCTTTTCGCCTATTCCTTATAAACTGTTTACTATCGCCGCTGGTTTGCTCGGTATGGCGTTTATTCCTTTTGTTATTGCCTCCATCATTGGCCGTGGCGCGCGTTTTTTTCTGCTTGCAGGCCTAGTATCGTTAGGCGGCGAGAAACTGCGCAATAAGCTAAAGGACTATATAGAAATCATCGGTTGGTGCAGCATTGGGATTTTGCTCGTAGGCGTATTAATTTACAAAATTCAATAACGGCGAAATTTGAAAAATAAATCGGCAATTTATTCGGCAGTACTATTTCTTGCTTGCGGTTTTTCGATTATCTCGTGCAGCACGTCCAATATATACGCCCCCGTTGGTAGTAACCGTCATTCAGTTACGCCATCCGCCACATCACATATCGTTCAGAGAGGGGATACCCTGTATTCCATTGCCTGGCAAATTGGACGTGATTACAAAGAATTAGCAAGGTGGAATGGTATTAATCAACCCTATACCATTTATAAAGGGCAAAAATTAACCCTAGTAGCGACTAAAGTGAGTAAGAAAAACGTCGTTTCGAAAGTTTATTCAAGTAAGAAAACTTTTAAAAAACAAAGAATAACAGCGACTACTTCAAATAATTATCAAAAAGAGTTAAAGTTATCCTGGCAGTGGCCGATACAAGTCAGGCAACTAGAGAAAGGTGTGGTTAAAACAGGCGTCACTTTAGTTGGTAAAGCGGGAGAACTGGTTCGTAGTAGTGAAAGCGGAAAGGTTGTCTACGCTGGTGATGGTTTAAAAGGTTATGGGAACCTGTTGATTGTTAAACATAGAGACGAGTTTTTAACCGCCTATGGCTACAACAAAAGGTTATTAGTAAAAGAAGGTAGTGTTGTAAAAAAGGGTCAGGCGATAGCCGAAATAGGCAAAGATAATAAAAACCGCCCGGCACTGTTTTTTGAAATTAGGCGACGAGGTAAAGCGGTATCGGTTACCGAGTATTTGCCAAAAAAGGGGAGATAGAAATGCGGGCAACTAAATTAAAAGAGTTAAACGAAGAGTCGACTATGAATTATTCAATAAAAAGTACGGTTAAAACTAAAGCCAAAACCAATTCAGTTAATGACCCTACGCAAATTTATTTAAACGAGCTCAGTAAGTCCGTTCTGCTAACCGCAGAAGAAGAAATCCATTTAGGTCGTCTAGTTCAAAAAGGTGATCAACCTGCACGCCAGCGAATGATTGAAAGTAATTTACGGCTGGTGGTGAAAATATCAAGAAAATACATGAATCGCGGCTTGCCTATGCTCGACCTGATTGAAGAAGGTAATTTAGGCTTGATCCGTGCGGTAGAAAAGTTTGATCCCGAAAAAGGCTTTCGCTTTTCAACCTACGCTACCTGGTGGATACGTCAAACCATCGAAAGGGCGATTATGAATCAAACCAGAACCATTCGTTTGCCTATTCATATTATTAAAGAGATGAATATTTATCTTAAAAAAGCCCGCGAACTCACTTTGGAACTTGATCGAGAAGCCAACGCCGAAGACGTCGCTGCGGTAACCGGCAAGCCCGTTGAAGAAATTGAAAGAATGTTTCGTATGTATGCTGAAAACGTCACCTCGCTAGACGTTTCAGCGTCTAAAGATAGTGATCAACAGTTGCTCGACACGGTGGCCGACGAGGGCGCGACTGAGCCAACAGATATTTTGCAATCAGAAGAAATTAAAGAAAATCTGGAAAACTGGATTGAACTTCTGAGCGATAGGCAAAAAGAAGTTATTTCTCGACGCTTCGGCATTCGTGGCCATCATGCTTCAACACTAGAGCAAGTCGCCAATGAAATGGGCGTAACGCGTGAGCGTGTAAGACAGGTGCAAATGAGCGCGTTAAAGTCGTTAAGAGTGATACTTGAAAACGAAGGTTTTTCGCCGTCACTACTACTTCACTAAAAACGCAAAAACACCTTATTATTATAAGGTTTACATTGACAGGTAAAATACAGATGAGTAATGTATCGCGCTCCTATCTGTGTCAGTTAAACTGTAATTACCATGCATGATTTTGCCAGAATTAAACGTCTTCCTCCTTACGTATTTAATATCGTCAATGATTTAAAAGCGCAGGCTCGTGCTGCGGGTGAGGATATTATTGATTTCGGCATGGGTAACCCCGACCAGCCGACACCACAGCATATCGTAGATAAACTAACAGAATCGGCTCAACGCGGGGACACCCATCGTTATTCGGTTTCTCGTGGTATTCCACGTTTGCGCAAGGCCATTTGTGGCTGGTACAAAAAGTCGTATGACGTAGATCTAGATTTTGATACCGAAGCCATCGTTACCATCGGTTCAAAAGAAGGGCTGGCACATTTAGCGCTGGCTACCTTAGGCCCTGGCGATGCCGTTTTAGTACCCAATCCGGCTTATCCCATTCACCCGTATGGTTTCGTTATCGCTGGCGCAGATATCCGTCACGTACCGATTAGTCCAGACGTGGATTTCTTCTGCGAATTAGAAAAAGCGATTAAAACCTCGTACCCAAAACCGAAAATGCTGGTGCTGAATTTTCCGGGTAACCCAACGACTCAGTGCGTGGATCTAGAGTTCTTTGAAAAAGTCATAAAAATGGCTAAAGAGCACGATATATGGGTGGTACACGATAACGCTTACGCAGAAATTGTATTTGATGGCTATAAAGCGCCATCTATCTTACAGGTGCCCGGCGCGAAAGATATCGCGGTTGAATTTTATTCATTATCTAAAACCTACAATATGCCAGGTTGGCGCGTAGGCTTTATGTGTGGCAATAAAGAGCTGGTCGCTGCACTGGCGCGTATTAAATCGTATTTAGATTACGGCATGTTTACGCCGATACAGATAGCCGCTATTGCGGCGCTAGAAGGCCCGCAAGACTGCGTAGATGAAATAAGAGCGCTGTATAAAGAACGTAGAGACGTATTGTGCGAGGGGCTTAATGCGATTGGTTGGGCGGTTGAAAAGCCAAAAGCGACGATGTTTGTATGGGCGAAAATGCCCGAAAAATATCGTGAAATGGGTTCGCTGGAGTTCTCAAAAAAATTACTCAAGGAAGCTAAAGTCGCGGTATCACCAGGTATCGGATTTGGCGAATTTGGCGACGACTACGTGCGTTTTGGTTTAATAGAAAACACCCATAGAACACGCCAGGCGGTTCGTGGTATTAAACAGATGTTCCGAAACGACGGTATCGTCTAACGAGCGAACTTGAAACGACGTCTAGCCGCTATCAGTTATTTAAGTGGCATCTGTCTTCCTATATAATGAGCCCCTTTTAATGAACTACCTGAGGGGAAGCTGTTGAACGTTGTAAAAGTTGGCTTATTAGGCCTTGGTACTGTTGGCGGCGGTACCGTCAATGTGCTGGAAAGAAATGGCCGGGAAATTTCTCGTCGTAGTGGCTGTCAGTTACTCGTAACAAAAGCCTGCGCCAGAGATATTAAGCTCGAACGCATTTGTAATACTCAGGGCATTCAACTAAGCACTAACCCCTACGACATTATTAACGACCCAGACATTCAAATAGTACTTGAAGTAATGGGCGGTGAAGAGCCTGCAAAGTCATTAATTCTGGCTGCTTTAGCTCAGGGTAAGCACGTCATCACGGCAAACAAGGCATTAATTGCACTGCACGGTAATGAGTTATTCGCCGCTGCGGCTAAACATAACGTTATTTTGGCTTATGAAGCGGCCATTGCCGGTGGCATCCCTATTGTTAAAGCGATACGCGAAGGCCTTAGCGGAAATAAAATTGAATGGTTAGCCGGTATCATCAACGGCACTGGAAATTTCATTCTCAGCGAAATGCGCGATAAAGGCAGCGCCTTTGAAGACGTATTACAGCAGGCGCAAGAATTGGGCTATGCCGAAGCCGACCCTACTTTTGACGTCGAAGGCATAGACGCTGCGCACAAACTTTGCATTCTCGCTTCATTGGCGTTTGGTACACCACTCAATTTTGCAGGTGTGTACACCGAAGGTATCTCCAAGGTAACGCCATTAGACCTCACCTACGCCGAAGAATTAGGTTATCGAATCAAACACCTGGGTATCGCCAGAAAAACGGAGCAGGGCGTTGAAATGCGCGTTCATCCGACTCTTATTCCTGCTAAACGGCTTATCGCCAATGTTAATGGCGTGATGAATGCGGTACTGGTAAAAGGTAACGCGGTAGGCGCAACGATGTATTACGGCCCCGGTGCTGGCGCAGATGCTACCGCTTCAGCGGTGGTCGCCGATATGGTGGATATCTGCCGTCAATTAGACGTCTCGGCAGACCATCAGGTACCGTCGTTAGGCTTTTTAAATGATCAGTTAGAGGAACTACCGCTACTGTCCATAGAACAAGTAAAAACCGCGTTTTATCTGCGCCTTTCAGTAGCCGATAAATCGGGTGTTATGGCGGCTATTACAACTATTTTGGCCGATAACGGCATCAGCATTGAAGCGGTGTTACAAAAAGTAGCCGAACAACATAGCGCTAACACACTGGTTATTTTACTTACCAATAGCGTAGTAGAAAAATCATTGATGACAGCGCTTGAAGAAATTGAATCACTCGATACAACTGTCGGCCCTGCCGTTCGCATCCGTGTTGAATCATTACAATAGGAACTATCATGACAGCAGGTAATCGTTATATCGGTTTAATCGATAAGTATAAAAAAGTACTGCCCGTTTCAGACAGCACGCGTTTTATCAGTTTGGGTGAAGGCAATACGCCGCTTATCAAACTGGAAAATATACCGGCATTGATCGGCAAAAACGTAGACATTTATGTCAAATACGAAGGCTTAAATCCCACCGGTTCGTTCAAAGACCGTGGCATGACGATGGCGGTGACTAAAGCAGTAGAAGAGGGCAGTAAAGCGATTATCTGTGCTTCAACGGGAAATACCTCGGCTTCTGCTGCGGCATACGCCGCACGCGCGGGCATTAAAGCCTTTGTGCTTATCCCGGAAGGTAAAATCGCACTCGGCAAACTTGCGCAGGCGATGATTCACGGCGCCGAAATCATTCAGATCAAGGGTAATTTTGACGAAGGTATGCAGCTGGTTAAAGAAGTAGCCGAACACGCGCCGGTTACCATCGTTAATTCAATTAACCCTTATCGTTTACAGGGCCAAAAAACGGCGTCTTATGAAATCGTAGAAGCGCTGGGTAAAGCGCCCGACTATCATTGTCTACCCGTCGGTAACGCAGGTAATATTACCGCGCATTGGATCGGCTATAGCGAAATGGCACAAGCCGCTGGTGCTCACGTCACCGATGCCTGCGCTTTTTGTGAAGGCGATTGTCAGTTCGATAGACAGCCGATAATAGACAAGCGGCCGATCATGGTCGGCTATCAGGCCGCCGGTGCAGCACCGTTTATCAAAGGCGAACTGATCGACGACCCAGAAACCATCGCAACCGCTATTCGTATTGGTCGTCCGCAATCGTGGGACCGCGCCTGGGCGGTACAAAAAGAATCCGGTGGCTGGTTCGACGCATTAAGCGACGAGGAAATTTTAGCGACGCAAAAATTACTGACAGAAAAAGAAGGTATCTTCTGCGAACCGGCGTCAGCCGCTTCAGTTGGTGGCGCGATACGCGATATTAAAAACGGCAAAATTCCTGAAGGCAGTACCATCGTCTGCACGCTAACCGGCCACGGCTTAAAAGACCCCGATACCGCCATCGCACAATGCGAGGTCAATCCAAAAGCGATTGACGCTTCGTTAGCGTCTGTAAAGGCCGCCATACTCGATAAACTGTAGGTCATCTAATTAGATGAGTGATCCCTCAGTAAGCAACTCATCTAGCCCGCAAATTAAACGTCGTGAAGCTATCAGTAGCGACGTTACGCTATTAAGCGAAGTCCACCCCGTTTTACGTCAGGTGTATTTGAACAGGGGTATAACGCATAGCGATCAACTCGATCGCACGCTGAAAAACCTGCCGAATTATCAGCATTTATCTGGCATCGGCGGCGCGGTCGATATTATTCTGCGCGCCATTCAAACGGATCAAAAAATTCTTATCGTCGCCGACTTTGACGCCGACGGTGCCACTTCGTGCGCCTTGGCGATCAGAGGCTTGCGGATGTTGGGCGCGAAACATCTCGATTTTGTCGTCCCCGATCGTTTTAAGTTCGGCTATGGTTTAACGCCGGAAATCGTAGACGTCGCGCTAGAGCACCAGCCAGACCTCATTATCACCGTGGATAACGGCATCTCCAGCGTCGACGGCGTGGCCTATGCGGTGGAGCAGGGCTGTCAGGTGGTGGTAACCGATCATCATTTACCGCCGAAAAAATTACCGAATGCGCATGCTATCGTTAACCCACAGTTATTGGGCGATGAATTCCCCAGTAAAGCGCTAGCCGGTGTTGGTGTTATGTTTTACGTATTACTGGCGCTACGCGCAAAGTTGAATGAGCAGGGCGCTTTTGCCAATAGCAAAGCACCCAATTTAGCGCAGCTGCTCGATATCGTCGCGCTGGGTACCGTCGCCGACGTCGTGCCGATGGACGAAACCAATCGTAAACTGGTACATCAGGGTTTGTTAAGAATTCAAGCCAGCCAATGCGTTCCCGGTATCCGCGCCTTACTGCGCATCGCTAAGCGCGAGGCGCAATCGATAGTCGCCAGTGATTTGGGTTTTGCCATAGGCCCAAGGCTCAATGCGGCGGGTCGCTTAGACGATATGTCGCTGGGTATTCAATGTCTGCTGACCGATGATGAGCAAGAGGCGAATAATATCGCCGAGCAACTTGATCTGCTAAATATCGAACGCCGTTCGATAGAAGACGATATGAAACTGGACGCGTTTAAGATATTACAAACGCTGAAAGTCAGCAGCAATAATGCCGATCAATGGGGCGTTTGCTTATACGAGCCGCAATGGCACCAAGGCGTTATCGGCATACTCGCCTCGCGTATAAAAGAGAAGCTGAATCGCCCCGTTATTGCATTTGCCAGTGCCTCAGCCGATGAAGTAAAAGGTTCGGCGCGTTCAATCCCCGGGCTGCATATCCGCGATGTGCTGGACGATATCGCCAGCCAACACCCGCAGTTATTAAAGAAATTTGGCGGCCATGCCATGGCAGCCGGTATGAGTCTGGCGGCGAAAGATTTAGACGTGTTCACCGAAGCCTTTAACAGCGCGGTAAAAAAACGCCTGAATAACGAACTGCCGGAAAACGTCTTTCTGGTCGATGGGGAAATACCCGGTGCCGAGTTAAACCTGCACCTAGCCGAAACGCTTAGGCAAGGTGGCCCCTGGGGGCAAAGCTTTCCAGAACCCGTATTTATTGGCACTTATAATGTTAAAAATGCGCGGATCGTTGGGCAAAAACACGTTAAATTTGAACTCGAAACGTTCAGCAATCAGCGCAGAATAGACGCGATTTATTTTAATCCAGAGCATCCGGATAGCTTGATAGGCCTGGCAAAAGTTAAGGTGGTGTATCAGTTGGATATTAATACGTATATGGGGCGGTCTAGTACTCAGTTGATGGTGAGGTATATGGAGAAGTATAGTGGTTGAGGGGAATAGACGTTGATTGGGTGGGTTTTCTGGTAAGCTTTACGAATATATCTAAAGCAAAGGTTCCAGGGCACAGTTACTGCTCTGACGATAATTGCAGTAATCTGAAACAATCAAATAATTGGAATTTACATGGAAGCAGCTTCTCAGCCCGCAAAGCATCATCCTCCGGTTGGCATCTCGGATCGATTAGCCTTCGCGTTTACGAAATGTCTCCGCTTTTTTGCAGATGTTTTCTTCGCGAAGCGCTACGGACATCGCGCTGTCGTATTGGAAACAATTGCGGGAGTTCCAGGCATGGTGGCAGGGACTCTTCAGCATTTGCGTGCCCTTCGCAGGTTGGAAAGCGATAACGGATGGATCCAGACGCTATTAAATGAGGCGGAAAACGAAAGGATGCACCTGATGACGTTCGTTCACATTTCGAAACCGTCAAAATTCGAACGCTTTCTCATCCTGATGGCGCAGGGAATTTTCTATAATTTTTTCTTTCTGGTCTATTTATTCTCTCCGAGAACTGCGCACCGTATCGTCGGATACTTCGAAGAAGAAGCCGTATTAAGTTACACTGAATATCTCGCAGATATTGATAATGGTGTTTGCGAGAATGTCGTTGCTCCGCAAATCGCGATTGAATACTGGAATTTGGCGCCTGATGCCCGCTTGAGAGACGTGGTCCTGGCGGTGCGGAACGATGAAGCTCATCATCGAGACGTCAATCACCAATTCTCTGATGACCTCTCTTGACTCGAAATATTCGGCATATAACAAGGTTGTCAACGCGGATTGCCAAAGCGCTGCGAATAATTAGGAATAATTAGGGTCAGAGTAAAATAAATATTTTATTAGAACGGTAGCTAAATAGGATATAGGGCCAGGTCTTGCCTTCTCGATAGTTGAACCTGGTAATAAGTATAACTAAGCCTGATAGTGATTAATATCCATCCATATTTTATCTGAATACTGATTTATTTAGAGCGACGAAGCGCAATAACACTCCTATAATATAATGATTACTGAAAAGTAATTAGGCGTATGGGCGCAGTCTTTGTTGCTCATGTTTAACAAGTAATAATAGACCGATAACCAGTGAGGTAAGCCTAATGCATCTCGATCCAGCACTGCCCTATATAGTTGGCTCTCTCATCATAATTTTGCTAATGGGCTTGTTGTTTAAGCATTTAAAACAGCCACATGTTGTTGGCTATATTATTGTTGGAATTATATTGGGCCCTCATGTATTTAACATGATTGGCGATCAAACGGTTATTGATCGTTTCGGTAGTATGGGTGTGGTGTTTTTGCTTTTTTTTATTGGTATGGAGGCGTCACCAAAACGATTAATTTCGACCTGGCGTATTACCGTTATTGGTACCAGCATACAGATACTCATCAGTGTTGCTTGCGTTTGGTTAATAGGTAACTGGTTAGATTGGCCGTTATCACGCAGTGTTCTTCTTGGCTTCGTCATTAGTTTGAGCAGCACTGCTATCGTATTGAAGATGCTACAGGATAGCGGTGAACTCGAATCCGAAACCGGACAAAATGTGCTGGGTGTTTTATTGTTTCAGGACATGGCTATGATCCCTATGTTAATTGTTGTTGGTTTGATGAGTGGTAATACGCTTGATAGCCAGCAAGTCGTATTACAGGTAATAGGCGGTGTACTTATCATCAGCCTGGTGACCTACCTTATTTCCCATGAAACGATTCGCCTGCCAATGTCGAGGTGGCTAAGAGGTGATCATGAAATGCAGGTCTTTGCCGCGCTGGTTATCTGTTTTGGACTATCGCTGATTACGGCTATATTTGGCCTATCAACGGCTCTAGGCGCTTTTGTTGCCGGTATATTGATAGGTTCTGCCCGTGAAACGCAATGGGTTCACTCAAGCCTCGAACCGTTCCGGGTTATTTTTGTTGCCTTGTTTTTTGTTTCTATCGGGATGTTGGTGGACCTCACCTTCCTCTTTTCGCATCTACTGCAGATTGGCGCCTTGGTGTTTGCGGTGATTGTGACTAATACTTTCATCAACGCTTTGATCATACGTTTATTGGGTAATAGCTGGGCGGACAGTTTCTACTCGGGCGCTCTTCTTTCCCAGATTGGTGAGTTCAGTTTTGTACTAGCGGCTGTGGGTTTGCAGTCTCATTTGATAAGCAGTTTTGGTTATCAGATGACGATTGCGGTAATAGCCATCAGCCTAATGTTTAGTCCAGCTTGGATTGGCATTGCTCGAAGAGTGTTATATAAGCATTAAATCACTTAAATTTTCGCTGCTGCCGCTAGCTCGAAAATGGATGTATCCCGCAAAGGCAGGCGGTAATTGTGAGAGAGGTGAGGGCGTTTATTTCTTTGCTGTTGCTGCCTCGCCTGAAAAAAAATAAGTCGAGTGAACCCACTAACTGTCAGACGCTTGATCTCTAGGGTAGTGCGATTTAATCCATTAATCGATTTAAACTTTGAAATAATTAGTAGTCGGAAAAAGGTGGTCAAATTAAAGCAGAAAGTGAGGTTTAGTCATAACAGCTTGTGCAAACCAGGTGGATTAATAAAACGATAAATTATTGATAGTAAGCATGTGGTTTTATATTGCCTGATCAGGCTGATTTATATTTACAAGCAGCGTTAAAAATATATATTGTTTTATAATTTTTTGATGTATATTCGCGAAAATTGCATAAGGCTAAATTTCTATTTTTTATTAATCTAATTTAAGGAAGGGATGCTAACTATGAATACAAACTGTGGTTTTAATGGATCTGCGATTGTGGATTCATCATGTGCGGTACAAGTTGAGGTTAATGCTCAAGAAGAGGAGCCTCCGAGTCGACCCAAAAAGTTGCTGGAATCTATTATTCTTAATACTAAGGTTAATACGGTTCACCCCAGAAGCAAGCCGCTTCGTATTACTACCTCTAACGCCGACTTTCCTGTCAGCGAAAATTCCCAAAAATTCATAAATAAATACTACTCCGAGATTTCACCCTCCCAATGGAACGACTGGAAGTGGCAAGTTAGAAACCGTATCCGTAATGTCGATATGGTCGAGAGAATGATGACCTTGACTGCGGAAGAACGCGAATCGATTATCCGCCGAACGGCAAATCTACCCATAGCGATTACGCCTTATTATTTCTCATTACTCAGCCCGGATAATCCAGAGCAACCACTTAGAAAAACACATTTGCCCGTCGGTGGCGAGTTTATTACTACGCCAGGTGAAGATCCCGATCCATTAAATGAAGATCACGATATGGCCGCACCGGGCTTAGTTCACCGTTACCCCGATCGGGTATTGTTTTTAACGACTGGCTTTTGTTCTACTTATTGCCGCTATTGCACACGTTCTCGTATGGTTGGTGAAACTGATGGTGAGTACAGTTTTTCCATGAGTAATTGGGAAAAAGCCGCGCAGTATATTGAGGCTCACCCGGAGATTAGAGATTGTCTGCTTTCCGGTGGCGATCCGTTAAGTATCGGTGACGATAAACTGGAATGGTTGCTAACCCGTTTACGTTCTATTCCGCATTTAGAGTTTATTCGTATTGGCACCAAAATCCCGGTAGTGATGCCGCAACGAATTACTAAAGACCTATGCAATATGCTGAAAAAATTTCATCCTCTATGGATGAGCGTTCATTTCACCCATCCCGAAGAGTTGACGCCAGAAACAATAGAAGCCTGCAATCGTCTGGCAGACGCGGGTATTCCATTGGGCAGTCAAACGGTGCTTTTAAAAGGCATTAACGATGATATTAATATTCTGAAACCGATGTTTCATGGTTTGCTGAAAATGCGGGTTAAACCTTACTACTTATACCAATGTGACCCAGTTTCTGGTTCGGCGCATTTTCGTACGCCTGTCGAAAAAGGGCTAGAAATTATTCGTCAACTTCGCGGCCATACGACGGGTTACGCAGTGCCACAATTTGTTATTGATGCACCTGGCGGTGGTGGAAAAGTGCCAGTACTACCTGATTACATCGTCGGACGCGATGGCGATGATCTGTTACTGACTAATTTTGAAGGTGGTACTTACCGTTACCCTGACCCAGGTGGTAAAACTGGTTTAGCTCAACAGGCGCTGCGCGATCAAAATGCTGATTACGATATAGTTTCGGGGCTGTACTCAGTATGATGACGTTAGGTTTTACTTATGATCTGCGTGCCGATTATCTGGCACAAGGTTTTTCCGCAGAAGCTGCCGCAGAGTTTGATAGTCAGGTAACCATTGACGCCATCGAGCTGGCATTGCAGCAATACGGTTTTGACGTCGATAAAATCGGTAACATTAAAGCCTTAACCAGGGCATTAGTGGCCGGCAAAAGTTGGGATATCGTATTTAATATTTGTGAAGGTGTAAAAGGTATCGGTCGTGAAGCACAAGTCCCCGCCTTGTTGGAAGCCTATGACATCCCTTGTGTGTTTTCTGGCTCAGATGTGATGGTGCTCACCATGAACAAGGCGCTGGCTAAACTGGTGGTGCAAAGTCGAGGCATACCGACTGCACCTTTTGCCGTCATCGAAACGGCGGCGGATATTGCATTAGTCGATCTTCCATTCCCAGTTTTTGCAAAACCTTTAGCCGAAGGTACAGGAAAAGGAATATCGAGTAAGTCGATGGTTTATGACAAAGCATCGCTCGAACAGGTCTGTGCTGAGATAACTAAAAAATTTAATCAGTCGACATTGGTCGAAACTTATCTGCCCGGCCGTGATTTAACCGTTGGAATTGTTGGTTCAGGTGATCAGGCAAGGGCTATCGCAGTCATGGAAACCTATTATCAGGTGGGTGCTGAACCTGGTGGGCAGTCACTTTATAACAAAGAAAACTGGGAACAAGTTCTTAGCTATGCGGTGGTCGAAGACGATACGGCAAAAGCGGCGACTGATATTGCACTGCGAAGCTGGCGCGCTCTCGGGTGTTTAGATGGTGGACGCGTTGACCTTCGTTGTGATGCACAAGGCACCCCTAACTTTTTAGAAGTGAATACGATTGCTGGCCTGCAACCTTTCTATTCCGACCTGCCGATGTTGTGCAATCTGGTCGGCATCGAACACGCTGAACTCATCCACTTGATTATGGATAGTGCATTACAGCGTTACGGATTAACGCTTAAAAACAAAACAAAGCAAGCCAGTTCAGTTCGATGAAAGCCGCATTGGTTTACAGCGGAGCGGCGGATGATTCTACCGATAATCAGGATACCTTAGTTCAGCTTGAAGAAATTTCTTTAATTCTTGAAAGCCTCAATATAGAAACTTATGAGGTCGCTTTTAATGGGTCCGTTGGAGAAATCGAACAAGAGCTACTCAGGATTAAGCCGGACTTTGTATTTAATCTGGTGGAAACGTTGAATGGTACCGATAGCTTAATTTATTTGGCGGCTGCTCTGTATGAAATGATGAAAATACCTTACACAGGATGCAGCGCAATTTCTCTGGCGATGCTCGCCAGCAAGATTCAGCAGAAACAGATGCTTCGTCAGGCTGGACTGCCAACGCCAGATTATTTTTATGATCAAACTGAAACTGATTTTTTTGGTGCCACTGTTTTTTCTGATGGGCCATGGATCGTAAAATCAGATAGTGAACATGCATCCGTCGGTATGAATTCCGACAGCGTGGTGCAGACAGTGGCTGAAGCAAAACAAAAAATCAAACAAAGTAAAAAAACCTTCGGCGGCGAATGGTTTGCTGAACGTTTCATCGATGGGCGTGAATTTAATCTGTCACTATTACCAACAAAAAGTGGCAAACCACGAGTTCTGCCGCCGGCGGAAATATGTTTCGTTAACTTCCCAAAAGACAAACCAAAAATAGTGGACTATGCCGCCAAGTGGGATGTAAACAGTGAAGTCTATCAAGCGACACAGCGAAGCTTTGAATTTGCGCCAGATGATAAAAACTTATTGCTCAAACTTGAAAAAATATGTCACCAGTGCTGGCAGTTATTTGGTTTGAAAGGCGCTGCGCGCATCGACTTTAGAATTGATGATAACGGCAACCCATGGATTTTAGAGATCAATGCTAATCCGTGTTTATCATCGGATGCTGGATTTATGGTCGCTGCTACAAAAGCAGAACTGACTCCACAAGCTGTCATTAAAAAATTGCTACCCGGCACAATCTTAACAAGAGTGTTATCGCAAGATGTTTAGTATCCGTCGAATACTTGATTCTACCGCGCCAGCTAACCTGGCGATCATCGCGCAAGTTCAAGATATCTTACGCGCTCAATTCAGTGGTTTAAAAGAGCAGGAGATCGCTGACCTTCCCAAAAAATTAAACGATGCCATGACCTATCGTTTTCAAAGCCGTCTGCTCGTTGCACAACGTAGTAATGATTCAGTGCTTGCCTTCGCATTGATCATGCACGCCACGGACATAGGCTTTTGCTACCTTGACTTTATCGCTGTTGGAAAAGCATTAACCGGTCAGGGGCTAGGCAGCGTTCTGTATGAACGGGTGCGTGAAGAGGCTCTTGAGATGGGGGCGGTTTGCATTCTGATGGAATGTCTCCCCGATGATCCTGCACTTTCACCTGACCCTATCATCCGCAAACAAAATGCAAAGCGTCTGGCGTTTTATAAACCTTATGGTGCGAATGTGATCACGGGTACGCACTATGAAACGCCGGTAAAAGCCGAAGATACCGATCCACCTTATCTGGTTATTGATACATTAGGCAATGAACTACCAGCTGGCAAATTTATGCGCAAGGCCGTTCGTGCAATCCTCGAACGTAAATACGGCGAAATGTGTGATCCGGCTTATGTCGAAAAAGTCGTAAAGTCTTTTCCGCTATCAGGGATTACTGTGCGTGGTAATCAGTCTGCAAACGATCCGTCTATCTACGTGCCCTTGTTAAACCTTTCCCACAGCGTCGTTTTATTTGCTAATGAAGGGCACGAAATCCACCATATCAAAGAGCACGGTTATGTAGAAAGCCCTGTTCGAATAAAGGCGATTTTGAAAGAAATGGATAAATTATCTTTCGTGGAAAAAAAGAAAGCAAAAGTTTGGTCCGATAAATATATTTTTGGTGTGCATGATGCGGACTATGTTTCTTTCTTAAAGAAAGCCTGCTTGAGTGTAGCGAAAGGGAAATCCGTTTATCCCTATGTTTTCCCGATACGAAACCAGGATCGTAAGCCAGTAGATACGCCTTTATTAGCGGGCTATTACTGTATCGATACTTTCACGCCATTAAACTCCGATGCTTATTATGCTGCGCGAACCGCTGTTGATTGTGCCTTGTCAGGTGCTGAAGAAATTGTATCTGGTCACAATAAAATTGCCTATGCGTTGGTTCGGCCACCAGGACATCATGCGGAGCGCAAATCATTTGGCGGCTTCTGTTATTTTGCCAATACTGCCATCGGCGCGAATTACCTGAGTCAATATGGCAAGGTCGCCATTCTGGATATCGATTATCACCACGGTAACAGTCAGCAGGATATTTTTTATCAGCGGGCTGACGTACTCACTGTTTCATTACACGGGAATCCAAAATTCGCTTATCCCTATTTCACGGGCTTCGCTGATGAGATGGGAGAGGGAGCCGGTTACGGTTATAACTACAATATTCCATTACCCGAACACCTAACGCCGGAAAATTATTTAAAACAAATTGAAAAGGCACTCAGACGAATTAAAGAGTACGCCCCCGCTTTTCTGGTGATCGCACTCGGTCTGGATACCGCGAAATCCGACCCTACTGGAACATGGGGTTTGTATGCTGCCGATTTTCATAAAGTAGGAGAGGCCATCGGAGTACTTAATCTACCAACATTAGTCGTACAGGAAGGTGGCTATCGTACACAAACTTTAGGCACTAACGCGCGCCATTTTTTCAGCGGTCTACATAAAAATCATACGGCCGTTCCCTTGGGCAAAGCTAAAGTAAAAACGAAACGTGTAACTGCAGTAGCGCAACGCATCCGTAATACGGTTAAGTTGAGTGATGTTGAGACCGTGCGTTCACTGGTCAGCAAGACCGGCGTTTTCAATGCAGAGGAAGTGAGCATCGCTGCTGAGTTAGTTGCTGAAGCGGCATTAAAAGGTGAGAAAAAATCGGGTTACTCTTTTTACTTCATCGAAGAAGGTGGAAAGATGCTCGGTTATTCCTGTTTTGGTCGCATACCACTCACTGAGTCGAGTTATGATCTGTACTGGTTAGTCGTTGATGCTGATTCTCAGAAAAAAGGTATTGCCAAACAGCTGCTCGACCTCACTGAAAAAACAATTAGCTCGCACGGTGGAGCTCAGTTATATGCGGAAACTTCTTCAAAGGATAACTATAAACCGGCCAGAGCGTTTTACCAAAAAGTCGGATTCAGCGAATGCGCACGTCAAAAAGACTTTTACAAAAAGGGTGATGATAAAGTGACTTATGTGCGAATGATAGGTTAACGGGGGCTGAGCAGCCCCCCCCCCATTAAAAGGACGGGTTAATTAGGGGAAGCTCACAGAGATCAATAGTTTCTAATATTTTAATGCCCGTTCAAGGTACCCAATTACGCTTTTAATCACTCTCTGTACTTTCAAATTCAGCGCTTTCTGGATCAAAAATATCTTCTACGACAACCACCAGCGGTTTCGGGTAATAGTTAAACTCGGTAGCGGATGCGATTGTGTAAGCGCCCATTTGTTTTCCAATTAGGATATCTCCGATCTGCATGTCTGGCAGTTCAATATCTTCAGCGATTACATCGATGCTGTCACAAGTAGGGCCCGCCAATACACTGGAATAAAACTCACCGCTTGGATCGAAAGGTTTTAATGGTGCTAATGGGTAAGTAGCATGGTCGAACATTTGACCGCTGAATCCGCCATAAACACCATCATCCAGGTAATACCAGGTTTTTGCGCCGCGTGTTGCTTTACCGACAATTGACACGACTTCAATCATCGACGGTGCGGCGATAAAGCGGCCCGGTTCTGCAAACACTTCTATACCTTCTGGCAGTTCACTTAATGCCTCCATCAATGGTGCGCAGAAGTCTTCAATAGGCAGTATTTCTTCCTGGTAAGAAACCGGAAAACTGCCGCCGATGTCGAGGAACTTCCAGTTGACACTATTCATCACTTTGATCGCCGCAACACTGGCGCGAATTGCATTCGCTTGAGTCATGGGTGACAGTGATTGAGAGCCGACGTGAAATGATAAACCGACTATCTCGATTCCATTTTTTTGAGCCAGTTCGACCATAACGGGCAATTCTTCTAGTGAACAACCGAATTTGCGCGATAGATCAACGACCGCCTGTTTACTGCGGAAACTAACCCGCATTATTAATTCTACCTGACCGGCGTAAGGGATAAATTTTTTCAGTTCTTCGATGTTATCTACCACAAATCGGTTGCAACCAAAGGCAAGCGAACGTTTTATTTCTTTGTCTTTTTTAATCGGGTGTGAATGAAGGCAGCGATCACTGCTGACACCGAGTGACTCGACCAGTTCCACTTCACCGATAGTCGCCAGGTCAAAATAACTGCCGAGGCTTTTCAGGCGTTTGATCAACGCGGGGTGCGATAGTGCTTTTAATGCGTAAAAAAGTTTAACCCCCGGCAACGCTGCCTGTAATGACATATATTGATATTCGACTTCACTTAAATCGAGCACCATAAATGGGGTTTCGTGTTTAGCAACCAGTTCTTCCAGGCTGGCGCGGTCAAATAGCTCCAGTACGTCAGGATGGGATTCTTCGGCAAAACGTTCAACTATCGTTTGGTTATTCATCGTTAGGATTCTCATGAAAATTGACGGCGGCTCAGACAGCCCGAGTACGAGGCGGTAGTTTAGTAAAGTTTTAATGCTCTGGATATAAAAACAGGATAATTTATCGTATTGGGTAATCAATGAATGTGGTTGAGGGGGAAGGCTTATCAATAAATAGGTTTGGGTTCGAACTTAATGCTCAAATAATAGTAGTGGATTAAATGAGTGATATCGCATTGTCGCGAGGGTGTTAATTTCTTCTGTTTAACCTTTACCCATTAGATATAAAGACATAAATTTAGGCTAAAATAAGAGTTTTAGAGAGAAAGCTGGAAGGGGAATTTGTACGTACTCGAAGCACTTAGATACTACGGAGAAGAGGGGCCGATAGCCATCATACGAAGAGATGGTGAATCTATGGCTTATACCCGCGTGGGTATTGATAGCCTGCTTGCAAAATACCGGGGTGATGAGTGTTATGCTTCATTGCTCAAGATAAAACAGCAAATTAGTCAGGCGGGTGATTATAAGGACATTCAGGAGTCTGACTTTTCAGGGCAGAAAGAGCTATTTTCTGAAATGAATCCTAAGGGTTAATTAACTTGATTTTAGCAACCACACCTAGTAAAAAAATAATATTAATACGCGATGTAAACAACGAACTTATGGCCCTATAGGAAAAGTAATGAATGATGTGACTGAATTATTAAAATCCCACCGATCTATTCGGAAATTTACCGATCTAGCCGTTAGTGATGAGCTGATTAATGAGATAGTTGCCTGCGGCCAGGCCGCGGCGAGTTCGAGTAACGTTCAGGCGACCACTGTTATTCGCATACGTGATGGCGAGAAGCGTACAAAACTGGCCGAGCTGGCGGGTGGTCAGCCCTATGTCGCTAGCGCGGGTGCTTTTCTGGTATTTTGTGCCGATTTACATCGCTCGAAACTGGCTTGTGAATTACAAGCTGGTGATTTCAGCGAAGGGATGACCGAGCACTTTATTATCGCTACGGTAGACGTGGCTCTGTTTGCGCAAAACTGCGTGGTCGCAGCGGAATCCTTGGGTTTGGGTATTTGTTATATCGGTGGGCTGCGCAATAACCCGCAGGAGGTGTCCGAACTGCTTGAATTACCGGATCAGGTGTACCCGGTTTTTGGTTTGTGTTTGGGTTACCCCGATCAGAACCCAGAGGTTAAACCGCGTTTACCCTTATCGACGGTGCTGAAAGAAGAAACCTATTATCAGCCGTCTGATTTGTCAGGCATCCAGCTATATGACGAGCATATCCGCGCGTATTATAGATCCCGCACCGGTGGTAAAAAAGACAGCTGCTGGAGCGAAGAAATGCGTGCCTTGGTCGGCAAGGAGTCACGTCCGCATATGCGTGACTTTCTCGCGCGCCGTGGTTTTTTAATGAAATAAAGCCAGGCATTTAAGCTCTTTTTAGCTTTACTGATCTAGCTCGTTACGCGTTAACGAAGCCTGTTTTAGACTCCAATAAAATATTTTTACGCGAGTAGTGTATTTGCTGGTTTAGATGCTCGATGAAATATGTTTGATTAACTAACAGGAGGTTACGATGTCTGAGGTATTTGGCTTTGATGCTTTTTCACCAAAGGAAATAGCGGCTAAAATTGAAACGATTGGCGTCAGCAAGGCGCGCTTACCTTTTTTATCGATGTTGTTGCTGGGTGTTTTAGCCGGTGCATTTATTGGTTTGGGCGGACTGTACTTTGTTATCGTTAAATCAGACGCTTCGCTTGGTTTTGCCAGCAGACAACTACTCGGTGGCTTAACATTTTCCTTAGGGCTGATACTGGTCGTCGTGGCGGGTGCCGAATTATTCACCGGCAATAATTTGCTCGCGATGGCGTGGGCCGATAAGCAAATTACAACGCGTGAGTTATTGAGGAATTGGCTGATTGTTTGTTTCGCCAATTTTATAGGTGCGTTCGGCCTGGCCGTGCTGGTGTTTTTATCCGGGCATACCGATATGAACAACGGCGCGATTGCTGATAAATACGTGATGATCGCCGAAGCCAAATGCACGTTGCCGTTTTGGAACGCCTTTTTTAAGGGAGTGCTTTGCAACGTGCTGGTTTGCATCGCCGTATGGATGGCGTTTGCAGGCCGAACGGTGACAGATAAGATTTTAGCGATCATCTTTCCTATCTCTGCCTTTGTGGCGGCAGGGTTCGAACACAGTATTGCTAATATGTATTTTATTCCCCTGGCGATATTAATTAAAACCTTTGGCAGTACTGGGGTAACGAGCGATGCGGTGTCGTGGTTGGGATTGCTGACTAATTTAGTCCCAGTTATTTTAGGTAACCTGGTAGGCGGCAGCGTATTGGTGGGTCTGGTATATCACGTTATATACCGAAGAAAAGCGAATACTGATGCGTCTGAGTGATCGCAAAAGAGGGGTTTAAAGCACTGCTTTTCTGAATCGCTATTTTATTAATGCTAAATAACTAATAAAAATACCTGCCTGGGGCTATCTAAACGATAAGCGTTATATAATCGAATCTTTAAAGGGTTAAAGGTTACTTCCTGTTGACCCTTGATACGTACTTTATGGGTAACGAGAATTATTAAATGACGATCAGTGACAAAAAAATTATAATTGGAAGTGAAGAATGGTGTTCATTTCCAGAACTTGGCGTTTTTGCTATTAAGGCAAGAGTCGACTCAGGGGCTAAAACTTCCTCCATCCACGCTTTCAATATTCATCCGTTTCGCCGTAACGGCGAGTCCTGGGTTAGTTTTGAAATTCATCCGCTACAAAATAACCGCCGAACAGTCGTCAGGTGCGAGAAGCAGCTGGTGGATAAACGGCTGGTTAAAAGCTCAAGTGGAATAGCTGAAACGCGATACGTTATTAGTGTTCCATTAAAACTGGGCGGTCTTATCTGGGATATTGAACTAACCCTGGCTAATCGCGATTCGATGGGCTTCCGCATGTTATTAGGCCGTGAAGCAATGAATGGTCGTTTGATGGTAGACACATCACTGGTGTGCACATTAGGTGAAACAACTAATGATCAACTCGCCGGCTATTATGGCAAAAAAGAAGACAAAAAAAATGGTCTTAAAATTGGCTTATTAGCCAGTAACGAGGAATTGTATAGTAACCGAAGGCTGCTAGAAGCGGGCGATGAGCGCGGTCACGAGATGTTTTTTTTAAATGCGCAGCAATGCTATATGAAGTTAGACGCGCTTGAACCTGAAGCACATTATCGAGGCGGTAAAGTCCTAAACCATTTAGACGCCGTTATAACCAGAATTAAACCGAGTGTTACTTTTTATGGTACTGCGCTGGCGCGTCAGTTTGAAAGTATGGGTATTTATACCACCAACACGTCTTCGGCTATTACACAATCAAGAGATAAATTATTTGCTTTACAGCTAATGCTAAAAAGCGGCATTAATATACCCACAACGGGCTTTGCCAATTCGCCAATGGATACTAATGATCTGATTGAAATGGTGGGCGGTGCGCCGTTAATTGTAAAACTGTTAGAAGGTTCTCAGGGGCGGGGAGTGGTATTGGCGGAAACAAAAAAAGCCGCTGAAAGCGTTATTAATGCCTTTAAATCACTTAGTGCGAATTTGCTCGTTCAACAGTTTATTAAGGAAGCTCACGGTAAAGACTTGAGGTGCTTCGTTATAGATGGCAAAGTGGTCGCTTCCATAGAAAGAACGGCCGCGCCAGGCGAGTTTCGCGCCAATTTACATCAGGGTGGAACGGCTGCGGTTGTTAAAATAACACCTGATGAAAGATTGTTAGCCGTTAAAGCGGCAAAAGTACTGGGTCTTCAGGTGGCGGGTGTGGATATTATACGATCAAAATCAGGCCCGCTTTTACTGGAAGTGAATTCATCCCCTGGGCTTGAAGGTATTGAAGCAGCAACTGGAAAAGATATTGCAGGAATGATTATTTCGTCGATTGAAAAAAAATTACATTGGAAACGGGATTTGAAGGTAGATATAGAGCCCGCATAAAATACCGAAAACAGGCCTATCGCCTATCAGCATATAAGTATATAAGTATATAAGCATAATGTTGCTGGTTTATAGGTTCAATCAGAATAAACCGAGTAAATAGCAGGAAATTACCACCTTTAACGGCGGTTACCTAAATGGGAGTTGGGTAGTATGTTCATAAGGGATTCTGAAATTCAGGTCAGCCCTAAACTACAGGCATTAGATTTAATATCAGTGATAAAAGTTAAGGGCTAAGAGTATGAAGACGGCAGTGGATTTTTTGATGATTAAAGTACTACCTGTCCTGGTGGGTGCCGTATTATTCGCCCTGGTTTTTTCTTTATGGTCGCTTCTTGATGGACGACGGACTGAGATCCTGCGTAATTTACTGGAAGACAAGGCGCAAGAATATAGTCATTTTATCAAGGCTGATCTTCGCACCCGAGTTCCGGCGTTAGAAAGAATGGCGCTTAGGTGGCAGCAGCAAGGTGGCACCTCAGAAGCAGCATTTATTCATGATGCCAGCGCTTATATAGATGATTTACCCGGGTTTCAGGCGCTGGAATGGGTGGATAAGAACTTTAATGTTCACTGGGTCGTGCCTGTTAATGGAAATGAGAAGGCTCGAGGTATAAATTTAGCGTTCGAAACAAATAGACGCATTACTCTCGAGTCTGCTCGAGATAAGAAAGTACCTGTTATGACGCCACCCATTGAGCTAGTTCAAGGTGGCCAGGGCTTTTTGATCTACGTTCCAGTTTATATTCATAATGAATTCAACGGGTTTATCCTTGCAGTTTTTAAAATTGAGCCATGGCTAAACTACGTATTTAGTCTGTCAGAATCTACTAAAGAGAACGAAAACTATAAGCTGTCGGTGTTAATAGACAATCAGAGCGTATATGAACAGCAGGGAGCGGGTGAAAATAATTACTCTGACTGGCAGGCAAGGTCTGAAGTAAAGGTAATGGATAGAATAATTTCTATGCGTGTGCTGCCAACAGAACGTTTTTTCGAAGAAGAGTCAAAGGTCTTTCCCGAAATAGTGGCCGCCGTTGGGGTGTTATTTATAGTGCTTATAGCAGCTATGATTTCTTTGTACCAGAAAACCCAGGTCGCGGCTAAAAAACTGCGTAGCGTAAATGTCGCTTTAGAAAAAAATATCAAGGAACGTCAACAGGCACAAGAAGAAGCGATTATTGCCAATCAGGCAAAATCTGAATTCCTTGCGATTATGAGCCATGAGTTGCGCACGCCGCTGACGTCAATCCGAGGCCCACTCAGTTTGTTATCCAATGGCAGCATGAGTGATTTGCCAAAAAAAGTTCAGAATCTACTGAAAATTGCAGATAAAAATAGCGAGCATCTTGCCTTGCTGGTAGACGATATCCTTGATTTTGAAAAACTGTTATCGGGCAATATGCGTTTTCATAAAAAGAATTTATTGATTGGGCCGTTTATTAGCAAGGCTGTGGATGTTATTCAGGGGTATGCGGATAAGTATGAGGTAAGTTTAGTCGTCGGAAAGAGTGACTGTGACGCGTGTGTGATTAATGCTGATGAGAGGCGTTTACTACAAGTTTTTTCTAATCTTTTATCAAATGCCATTAAGTACTCTCCTGAAAGTGGCGAGGTTCTTATAACGGTACAATGCGCAGATCATAAAGTGCGCATAGCTATTACTGATAAAGGTAAAGGCGTACCCGCAGAGTTCCAAGGCCATATTTTTGAACACTTCTCACAGGCGTATTCATCAGACACACGAGAAAAAGGTGGAACGGGTCTTGGCCTGGCGATTTGTAAAGAAATCATTGATTCTCATGCTGGCAAAATAGGCTTTGATTGCTCTCCATTGAATGGGACAACGTTTTATTTTGAACTTGATGAGGTAACGGATTCTATTTCAGTATGCCAATAATTTGATCAATGTAAATACTATACTTGCCGTGACAAAACTGTCCGATGATAAGAAACTAGTGAACCGTTGTATTTAAATGATTCTTACGTTTGGTATAGTTGGTTTGATCGGCTGTACAGCAACACCCGAAATAGGTGAGCGCACTTCGGGCGGTATAAATCAACAAACAACAGTCGAATTAAAACCTTAAAAAATCATCAAGTCAGCCTAATGCAAGACTTGCTACCAATGTAGAGCTTTAATAGCGATGGCCTGTTGTTACTTCAAACACATCAGAGAGGAAATGCTATGTCCCTAACAGATAATGTATTTATATGAAAGAAGTAGAAATCCCCGAGCAACCCGTTGAGTTATATAAAATTCTTAAATTTGAAAGTATGGTCGCCAGCGGCGGTGAGGCAAAAGCCGTTATTGCTGAAGGTTTAGTGCGCGTGAATGGCCAGGTCGAAACCAGAAAGCGGAAAAAGATTATGGCGGGCGATACTATAGAGTTTGCGGGTGAAAAGTTGTTAGTTACCTTGGCAGTTAAAGATTAAATTTTTGCCAAAAATCTAACCTCGAATCACAATACGGGTAGAGCCAATGTATCCATCCGCCTTCTTTCATGGATAAATAAATCGGCAACTCTTTTTGCTTGACGTCTAGTCTCGACCTCTTTAGTATTCGCATCCATGCTTCTGGTGTCTTAAGGGTATCCACCTAAGAGATTAAACGGGAAGCCGGTGCGTGCTAGTAAAACTAGTGCAATCCCGGCACTGCCCCCGCAACGGTAAGTGAGTAAAGGCGGATTGTATAGCCACTGCGTTTCGACGTGGGAAGGTGATCCTCTTGATAGAAATATCACTCGCGAGTCCGGAGACCGGCCCGAAGCTGTTAGTTAGCATAGCGGAGGGCGTTGCTGCGACAGGTAAGTCGTATACCGCCTGTTCGTTATTTTATTTCCTCTGTGTGCTTTTGTCTCACTTAACTTGTGTGCGGGAATGCATGCTTTGAGGAAAATAATGAATAAATGTTGTCTATCAGCAGCTGTGCTGTTGTTGAGTTCTCACGCTGCTTATGCAGATACCAATACCAATACCAATACCAATAATAATCTAATTGTTACCGCGACGCGTACTGCGCAATTAGTCGATGAAACACTCGCCTCAGTAACGATTATCACGCGGCAAGATATTGAGCGATTACAGTCGCGATCTGTGCAGGATGCCTTGCGAGGCGTGCCAGGTATCACTATTGCCAATAGTGGCGGGGCGGGAAAATCCACATCTGTTTTTATGCGCGGTACGGAGTCTGACCATGTATTAGTAATGGTCGACGGGGTAAAAATCGGATCAGTCACTACCGGCGCAACGGCGTTTCAGCACCTACCTATAGAGCAAATAGAGCGAATAGAAATTGTTCGCGGGCCTCGTTCTAGTTTGTACGGCTCGGAGGCTATCGGAGGCGTTATTCAAATATTTACACGTAAAGGAGGTGGCGATTTAACGCCGTCTTTTAGCATTGGTACGGGTCGATATAATGAATATAAAGCTACAGCAGGGTTATCTGGCGGCGGTAAGGATAGCTGGTTTAGCTTCAATGCGAGTGGCCTGGATACGCAGGGTTTTAACGCGTGTGATGGTAAGCCTTCTCCTGGTGGCGCAGGTTGTTATACAACAGAACTTGATAAGGATGCTTACCGCAATGTGTCCGGTACCTTGCGTGCTGGCTACCGTTTTGATAACGGACTCGAGTTTGATGCTTACGTGTTACGTGCAAAGGGCGATAGTGAGTACGATGGCCGTTCAACAAATGAAACTGAATCAGTACAGCAGGTACAGGGTGCGACAGTGCGCTTTTCTCCGATGGACGTATGGCAGTTAACGCTGGCCGGAGGACGTAGTCAGGATGAAACTGATAATTTCAAGGACGGCAAATTTAAGAGTCGATTTAATAGTGAGCGCGACTCTATGTCATTGCAAAGTGATTTTTACATTAGCAGTAATCAATTACTGAGCTTCGGTGTTGACTATCAAAATGACAAGATAGATAGCACAAAGGTCTATGCCGAAACCTCGCGTGATAACAAAGGAATTTTTGCCCAGTATCAAATTGACTTATCCGCGCATGACTTACAGCTTTCCTTACGCCAGGATGATAATCAGCAATTTGATAAGCATACAACGGGTGGTATTGCCTGGGGTTACGAATTGGCAAAGCAACTACGTTTAACGGCGGCCTACGGTACTGCTTTTAAAGCACCGACGTTTAACGAACTGTATTACCCAGGCTATGGGAACGCTACTCTTCAAGCAGAGGAATCTCGTAGTATTGAATTCGGCCTAAGTGGGATAACAGGGGTAGGGAGTTGGTCGCTGAATGTTTACCAGAGACCTCAGCATAACGGCTGATTTTCACCATCAATGTTAAGT